>Ga0308164_10001433_pt1 | contig 28040 bp, 22 predicted proteins | sample PhyTR2_FD_201031 | JGI IMG/M metagenome (GOLD analysis project Ga0308164, IMG submission 201031) | Phyllosphere microbial communities from UC Gill Tract Community Farm, Albany, California, United States - DLSLT.R2 | ecosystem: Host-associated > Plants > Phyllosphere > Unclassified | place: USA... | reverse complement strand
GCAGGCTTGCGCCAGCTCCTACACCCGACCGTGGCACCCGTAAGCGCACTTCAGTCGGGCGCCATCCAGGTTGGCCCCGCCGGGTATCGCTGCTGTAATGACGCTGGGGTCAACCGAACTCGGTAATTCAGAAGTCCGCCGTCACCGACGCAAAATACGCCCGCCCGGGCTCGTTATACGTCGCCGCCCCGGCGCCACCGGAGTTGTCCTCGCGGAACAGGCGCTTGTCGAAAATGTTGCTGACCCCGGCGGTCAGGCTCCAGGTCTTGTTCAGGCGATAGTTGGCGGTGGTGCCGAACAGGGTGTAGGCGCCACGTTTGTCCAGCGCCGCGGCGGTGGCGTCGGCGCCGGTGCCGGTCAGGTTGCGTGGCTCCTGTTCGCCGTAGTGGGTCATGTTCAGCGACAGGTCGAGCTGGTCGGTCACGGTCCAGTCGAGCATCGAGTTGATGGTGTATTCAGGAATCACCGACAGCGGCTCGTTGGTGACCTTGTTGTGGTTCTCGATCATGTAGGTGAAGTTGGTGTTCCAGCTCAGCACCTCGCCAGCTTTGCCCAGCAGCGGCACGGTGAGGTTGCCTTCCCAGCCCGCGACCACGGCCTTGGGCGCGTTTTCCCATTGGAAGACCCGGCCGCGAATGCTGGTCTGGGCGATCTCGTCCATGCCGGCGACGATCTTGTTCTTGTAGTCGTTGTGGAAGTAGGTCAGCCCGGCGACCCAGCCATTGTCCTTGTAGGCGATGCCCAGTTCCTTGTTGACGCTGGTTTCCGCTTCCAGGTTGGCGTTGCCCAGCACGTAGCAGCCACTGCCCAGGTTCGGCGCGTTGACCGGGCAGCCGGTGCCGCGGGTGTAATAGAGGTAGTTGGGGTTGCTCTGGTACAGGTTCGGCGCCTTGAAGGCGCGGGCGATGCCGGCCTTGAGGGTGACGGTGTCGGTCAGCTTGTAGGCGGTGTTGAGGCTGGGGCTCCAGTTGCCGCCGAAGTCACTCTGGCGGTCGTAGCGTACGCCGGGGGTGAGGGTCCAGCGCGAGGTCAGCTCGATGTTGTCTTCGATGAACACCGCGTAGTTGTGGGCCTTGCTCTCACCGGAGCGGTCCGCGGTGATGCCGGGAATGGCGCCGCCGTTGAGGGCCTGGGAGTTGGAGTAGGGGTCGTCGAGGCTGTCGCGGGTGGCTTCGCTGCCAACCGTGACGACTTGGTTGTAGCCCCAATTCAACGGGATGTTCAGCTCGCCGAACAGGCGGTAGTTGTCGAGTTCGGAGGTGGAGCGGCTGCTGTCGTTGCTGATGCTGCCTTCGGGGCCTCCGGCCAGGCCTTCGTTGAGGCGGCGATTGCGGGTGTTTTCGTAGGAGGCGACCACCTGCGAGGTGCCGAAGTCCCAGTCGCCTCGGTGGGTGAACGCGCCGGTCTGGCGGTACATCACATTGGTTTCAGCACCGGCGTTGGCCAGTTCGGTCAGCAGCGCGCTGCCGCTGCCGTTCACCGCCCGGTCGCCGGCGTAGATGTTGCCTTGGCGGCTGTAGCCACCTTCCAGTTCGAGGGTTTGACGGGGGTCAAGGTCCCAGCGCAGCAGGCCGTTGACGTCTTTGTTGCGCACGCCTTCGCGCCCGGCGGGCGGAGTTGCTGCATCGGCTGTTGAATAGTCCTGGTTGATGGCCAGGTCGTCGGCGTCGGTCTTGTTGAAACTGCCGTACACACGGTACGAGAACTTGTCGGCCAAGGGCCCTGCGGCATTGAAGCCGATGCGCTGGGTGGCGCCTTCGTCGCTGTGCTCGGGTTCGTTGAAGTAGGTGGTCACCGAGCCGCTGTGCTGCGAAGTAGGGGCCTTGGTGATGATGTTGACCACGCCGCCGGCCGCGCCCGAGCCATAACGGGCGGCGGCTGGGCCGCGCAGTACTTCGATGCGCTCTATCGCCTCGACCGGCACCCAGTTGCTGTCGCCACGGCTGTTGCGCTCACCGCTACGGCCCATGCGCACGGAATTGCGCGCGCTCACGGGCTTGCCGTCGATCAGAATCAAGGTGTTTTCCGGGCCCATGCCGCGCAGGTCGATCTGGCGGTTGTTGCCGTATTGGCCACTGGCGCTGTTGCCGGTGAGGTTGACCCCGGGCATGCGCCGCACCAGGTCGGAGATGTCGTTGACCGGTGGGCGCTTCTTGATGTCTTCGCTGGTAATGATCGAAACCCCGGGCGCCTGGCGCAGCTCTTCTTCGGCGGTGGCCATCACTTGGGTGTCTTCCAGTTGCACCGCCGCGGGGGCAAAGACCACGGTGCTTTCGCGGTGTTCGGTGGGTTCGGCGGCCTGTAAGGGGGCAGTCATGGCCAGCAGTGCGAGGGACAGGTGGCTGGGTTTGAAGGCGGGGTACATCGGCAACGCTCCTTGTATGGGGTCAGGACACAGGAGCGGACGAGGAGAGGGGGATTGCACTCGGCCACTACTGTGGGGAGTGCGAATGTTAAGTATTGTCAAATAAGAGTAAATCTTATTTACAAAATGTACACTTTGGTTCGTTCGTTGAAATAATTGGAAATCATTTCTCGGTAATGGCCAGGTTTGGCTGCTTGCGCAGGCGCAGATTCAGGCGTAAGCCGGTGCTGCGGTTCTCGGCCCACAGATCGCCACCTTGCAATCGCACCATGCTTCGCGCAATCGCCAGGCCCAAGCCGAAGCCGTCACCGCCAGGCCGGTTGGCGTTCAGCCGCACGAAAGGCTCGAAGATGCTTTCCAACGCTTGCTCGGCCACGCCCGGCCCGTCATCGTCGATCCACAGGTGCCAATGGTGCTGGTGGGCTATGCCGCCCAGCTGCACCCGGCCATGGGCCGGTGAGTGGCGGATGGCATTGCGCAGGATGTTTTCCAGCGCTTGTGCCAGGCCATTCAAATGCGCGAGCACCGTGCACGGGCCCGCCAACGTGTTGGGCAGGCGCTCGGGCTGCCAGCCGCTCTCGAAGCAGGCGTTTTCCTGCACCAGTCCCCAGATTTCGCCGACTTCCACCGGCTCCAGTGGCAGCCGTGGGCGTTCGGTGTCCAGCCACACCAGTTCCAACGTGTCGTCGACCAGGTGGCGCATCACCTGGATCTCGCGATTGAGGCGCTCGCGCAGGGCGGCGTTGTCCAGCTCGTTCTCGTTGGCCACCTGCAGGCGGCTGAGCGGCGTGCGCAGCTCGTGGGACAGGCTGCGCAGCAGGTTGCGCTGGAAGGCGACGGTGTCGGTCAGGCGGTCGGTCATGTGATCGAAGGCCCGGCCCAGATCACCGAACTCGTCGCCGCGGGCGCTGACGGCTGGCGTGACCCGCTGTTCGAGGTTGTCCCCGCGCAGGGCGTTGGCTTGGCGCTGCAAGGCGCTGAGGGGGGCGATCAGCATGCGGTACAGCAGTACACCCAGCAGCAGCGCGAGGACTGAAGGCACCAGCCCGTGCAGCAGGAATTGCGGCCACAGATTGAACGCCGAGGGGAACAGGCGGCTGGGCAATTGCAGAACCAACTGCCCGGCGGACTGCTCTGCGCCCAAGGGCACGCTGATATACGGCATGCGTTTGGCCCGTCGGCTCATGGGCATGTCAAGCTGGCGCACGAAGGTCAGGCTGCGGACCTCGTCGCGGTCAAGGGACCGGCTGCCGAGCGGTTGCAGGTCGTGGCCCACCACGGTTGCCCATACGCGTTCCTGGGCTGTGAAGTCCTGCAACCAGTCGTCGATTCCGCGTTTGCCTCGCCGCTCCCATGCCTGCCTGGCCTGGCCGGCATACTCGCGCAGCTCGCTTTGCGCCGCTGGCGACAGGCGGAAAATCTTTTGCTCCAGCTGTTGCCCCCAGGTCCGGCTCAACCAAATGATCACCAGGCAGAACGCGACCAGCACCACAGAGAGCTTCCACAGCAGGGAATGGCGATTGGGCAGCTTCATGGCGCGGTGCTCACCAGTACGTACCCTTCGCCCCACACCGTATCGACCCGCCAGGGCCAGCCCACGGCCGCCAGTTTGCGCCGCACATGGCTGACGTGCAGGTCGAGTACCCGGTCTTGTTGCGAGTAGGGGCGGTGCAGCACGTGCTGGTACAGGTGGGCCTTGCTCAGCACTTCGCCAGGGTTTTGCTGCAGCACCTGAATCAGCCGAAACTCCACGGGAGTGAGGCCCGCCCAGGCTTGGGCCACCTGGATATCAGCACGGGCCGTAGGCTCGGCCGATACCGGGCGCTGCACCTCCATGCGCTCGTACGCCACGCGGCGCAACACCGCATCGACCCGCACGTCGAGCTCGCCCATGCTGAACGGCTTGGGCAGGTAGTCGTCGGCGCCCTGGCTGAAACCGAGGATGCGGTCCTGCTCAGCGCCCAGTGCCGACATCAGAATGACCGGCACGCGGCAGCGCTGGCGCAGCGCTTCGAGCAGGTGCAGGCCATTGCCATCGGGCAGCATGATGTCCATCAGGATCAGTGCCACATCATCAGCGCTGGCGAGGTCGATGAAGTCCTTGGCGCCTGCCTGCACGGTGATATCGAAGCCGCGGCGGTGAAAATGGTCTCGCAGGTGGCTGGCGAGAAGGGGATCGTCTTCAACGGCGACGATGCGTCCGAGGTGTTGGGGAGTTAGCATGAATGATGGCTTCGAGATAGATGGGAATTACTTCCATTCGCGATTGTGGCAAAGCATTGAGCGATCGGCCATCTATTTTGCTGGGTGATGGGTTCTCGGGTAGATCGCGCAGGATGGCTACTGCGCGGGATCCAGGCTCTGCGCCGGGGGGATGGTTAGCGATGGGTGTCGTTGACGGGGAAGAAGTTGGGTACACTGCTTGCCGCCCGCAGGGTGTGAACGGAGAGCCTTGAAAAAGAAAGAGATTTTTTCATGCTGCTGTTGACAACCCTTCGAAAGCAGTACAGAATTGCGTCCATTCCTGAAACGGGAAAGCAAAAAACTTCTTGTGAATCAATTGGTTAGCAAGATAAGGTTGATTGGCTTTTTCGATCAAGTTTTAAGTGTGGAGCCAGCCGTCAGGGCTTTGCATCTGAGGCCGAGTAGCAAAATGGTTATGCAGCGGATTGCAAATCCGTCTATGCCGGTTCGATTCCGACCTCGGCCTCCACTCTTGAAAGCCCCGCAGATTAACGTCTGCGGGGTTTTTCTTTGGGCGCAAGAAAAGCCCGCATGAGGCGACTATCGCCCCAGATTACAGTCGGAACGAACTCCCCCGTTCCCTCGGTGCCGAATGGATGAGAGCCATCGAGAGGTACCGCCATGACCGACCAAGACAAAGAAAAACCCAAAGACGACACTCCCGCCCATTCCACCGAGGAAGAGCGCGAGCGGCTGAAGGATTTCAACAAGAACGGCATACCGCCAGGTTCGAGCTAGGCAGCTCGCGCCCTGGCGGTATTTGGGACGCTCCGAAGAGCAGGGAAGGGGTAGAGGTGGCCGCAGCCGTTAGCGCGCCGCCACCACCTGCGGCTGCCACCCTCCACCCAGCGCTTTATAGATCGCCACGATCCCGTGATACAGCTCGATCTCACCCTGCGCCTGGGCATCCTCGGCACTCAAGCGCTCACGCTGGGCATCCAGCAGCACCAGGTAATCCACGCCACCTTCCTTGTACTGAATCGCGGCCAGGTCAGCCGCCGCACGGCTGGCGTCACTCTGCTTCATCAGCGAGATCAAGCGCTGCTGGCGCTTGCCGTAATCACTGAAGGCATTCTCCGACTCTTCCAACGCCTGCAATACCTGCTGCTCGTAGGTCGCCAGCGCGCCCTCGGCATTGGCATTGGCGCCGCGAATCCGCGCACGCACGCTGCCGAGGTCGAAGGCGGCCCAGGTGATGCTCGGGCCCAGGCTCCAGGCGTTGGCCGCGCTGTTGCCGATCTGCGAGCCACGGGCGGCGGTGAAGCCGAGAAAGCCGCTGAGGCTCACCCGTGGGAACAGGTCGGCCGTGGCCACGCCGATATTGGCGGTGGCCGCTGCCAGCTTGCGCTCGGCGCTGCGGATATCCGGGCGGCGGCGCAGCAGTTCACCTGGGTCGCCGATCGGCAGGGCCTTGGCAATGGCGGGCAGCTGTTTCGGGCTCAGGTCCACGGTCAGGTGGTCCGGCCGTTCACCCAGCAGGGTGGCGATGCGGTTGCGGGCGCGGGCTTCTTCGGCCTGCAGTTGCGGCACTATGGCTTCAACCCCGGCCAGGCGCGCATCGGCACGCACCACATCCAGCTGGTTGCCGACACCGGCATCGCGCAGGCTCACGGTAATGGTCCGCGAATCTTCCTGGTTCTTGAGGTTGTCGAGGGCGATATGCTCGCGCAACTGGGCGCCACGCAGGTTACCGTAGGCGTCCACCAGCTCGGCGATCATGGTCACCTGCAGCTGCTGCAGGTCGGCCTGGGCCACGTCTTCCTCGGCGTTGCTGGCTTCCAGCTGGCGCTGGATACGGCCGAACAGGTCGATCTCCCAGGCCATGTCCAGGCCCAGGTCGTAGCGCTCGATGTTGACGCGGTCGGTGGTCTGGCCCGGTACCTGGGCCTTGCCGACACTGCTGCTGGCGCGGCTGGTGACCACCGGCAGGTTGTCGTTGCTGATGTCGTCACGAATGGCGCGGGCCGCTTTCAGGCGGGCAAAGGCCACGCGCAGGTCACGGTTGCCTTGCAGCGACTGGGTCACCAGGGCGTTGAGGGTCGGGTCGTCGAACTGCTGCCACCAGATGGCTTCGAAGCGCGAACGGTCGTAGTGTTTTTGCGTACCCGCGTCGTTGGCGGCGACCACGTTGGCCGCCGCGGTGTCCGGGGTCTTATAGTCCGGGCCGACCGCACAGGCGGCCAGCGCCAGGACCAGCAGGCTAGGGGCAAAGAGTTTCAAGGCGCTCATCAGTGGCTCTCCAGCGGCAGTGCGCGCAGTTTTTCCGCCCGGGCGGCCTTGCGGGCCTGGGCACGTTCGACGTAACGGCGAATCAGGACAAAGAACACCGGCGTCAGCAGCAGGCCGAAGAAGGTGACCCCGAGCATCCCGGAGAACACCGCCACACCCATGGCATGGCGCATCTCGGCACCGGCACCGGAACTCATGACCAGCGGCACCACACCCATGATGAAGGCGAATGAGGTCATCAGGATCGGGCGCAGCCGCATGCGGCAGGCTTCCAGTACCGCGGCCAGCGGGTCGAGGCCTTCCTCTTGCTTGTCCTTGGCGAACTCGACGATCAGGATCGCGTTCTTGCACGCCAGGCCTACCAGCACGATCAGGCCGATCTGGGTGAAGATGTTGTTGTCGCTACCGGACAGGATCACCCCGGTAATGGCCGACAGCAGCGTCATCGGCACGATCAGGATCACCGCCAGCGGCAGGCTCCAGCTCTCGTACTGGGCAGCCAGCACCAGGAACGCCAGCAGTACGCAGAGCGGGAACACCAGCAACGCGGTGTTGCCCGAAAGAATCTGCTGGTAGGTCAGGTCGGTCCACTCGTAGGTCATGCCGTTCGGCAGTTCCTCTTTCAGCAGTTTCTCCACAGCGATCTGGGCCTGGCCCGAGCTGTAGCCGGGGGCGGCGGCGCCGTTGATTTCAGCGGTGACGAAGCCGTTGTAGTGCATCACGCGGTCCGGGCCCGAGGTGGCGCTGACCTTGAGGAAGGTCGCCAGCGGGATCATCTCGCCCTGGTTGTTACGCACTTTCAGCTGGCCGATCTGCTCGGGCTCGAGGCGGAACTGCTGCTCGGCCTGGACGTTGACCTGGTAGGTGCGGCCAAAACGGTTGAAATCGTTGGCGTACAGCGAACCCAGGTAAACTTGCAGGGTGTCGAAGATGTCGCTGATGGCGACGCCGTGGGTCTTGGCTTTTTCACGGTCGATGGCGGCATCCACCTGCGGTACGTTCACGGTGTAGCTGGTGAACAGCCCGGCCAGTTCCGGCACGCTGCGGCTTTTGTTGATGATGTTCTGGGTTTCCTTGTACAGCTCGTCGTAGCCCAGGTTGCCGCGGTCTTCGATCTGCAGGCGGAAGCCGCCGATGGTGCCCAGGCCCATCACCGGAGGTGGCGGGAAGATGGCCATGTAGGCGTCCTGGATGGAGGCGAACTTGCCGTTCAGGGCGCCGGCGATGGCACCGGCCGAGAGGCTGGCGTCCTTGCGTTCTTCGAAGGGTTTCAAGGTGACGAAGACGATGCCGTTGTTCGGGCTGTTGGTGAAACCGTTGATCGACAGGCCCGGGAAGGCCACCGCCGATTCCACGCCCGGCTGCTTGAGGGCAATGTCGGACATGCGCTTGATCACGTCTTCGGTGCGGTCCAGGCTGGAGGCATCGGGCAGTTGCGCGAAGGCCACCAGGTACTGTTTATCTTGCGTTGGCACGAAACCGGTCGGCGTGGTGGCGAAGCCGAAGTAGGTCAGCACCATCAGGCCGGCGTAGAGGACCAGGGCGATGCCGCTGCCGCGAATCACCTTGCGCACGGTGGTCACATAGCCGTTGCTGGCCTTCACGAACACCCGGTTGAAGGGGCGGAAGAACCAGCCCAGCAGGGCGTCGAGGAACTTCGAAAAGCGGTCCTTGGGCGCGTCGTGGCTTCTGAGCAGCACGGCGGCCAGGGCCGGCGACAGGGTCAGGGAGTTGAACGCGGAGATCACCGTGGAAATCGCGATGGTCAGGGCGAACTGTTTGTAGAACTGCCCGGTGAGGCCGGAGATGAACGCGGCGGGTACGAACACGGCGCACAGCACCAGCGCGGTGGCGATGATCGGCCCGGTCACCTCGCCCATGGCCTTGCGAGTGGCGGCCATGGGTTCCAGGCCCAGTTCGATATTACGCTCGACGTTCTCCACCACCACGATGGCGTCGTCCACCACGATACCGATGGCCAGCACCAGGCCGAACAGCGACAGCGCGTTGAGCGAGAAGCCGAACATGTGCATGACCGCAAAGGTACCGATCAGCGACACCGGCACGGCGGCCAGCGGGATGATCGAGGCGCGCCAGGTCTGCAGGAACACGATGACCACCAGTACCACCAGGATCAGCGCTTCGAACAGGGTGTGCACCACCGCTTCGATGGAGCCACGGACGAAGATGGTCGGGTCGTAGACGATGCTGTAGTCCATGCCTTCCGGGAAGCTCTTCTTCAGTTCGGCCATCTTGGCCCGCACTTCATTGGAGATCTCGATGGCGTTGGAGCCCGGGCGCTGGAAGATCGGGATCGCCACCGCCGGCTGGTTGTTCAGCAGCGAACGCAGGGCGTACTGGCTGGAGCCGAGTTCGACGCGGGCGATGTCCTTGAGGCGGGTGATCTCGCCATCGGCACCGGTGCGGACGACGATGTTCTCGAACTCTTCCTCGTTGACCAGGCGGCCTTGGGTGTTGATCGACATCTGGAAGCTGGTGGCGTTGGGCGCCGGTGGCGAACCCAGCTGGCCGGCGGCGACCTGGCGGTTCTGCTCGCGAATGGCGTTGACCACGTCAGTGGCGGTCAGGTTGCGCGAGGCGACCTTGTTGGGGTCCAGCCATACCCGCAGGGAGTAGTCGCCCATGCCGAACAGCTGTACGTCGCCGATACCGCCCAGTTGCGCCAGCTCATCCTTGATGTTGAGGATGGCGTAGTTGGAGAGGTAGAGCATGTCGTAGCGTTTGTCCGGGGAGGTCAGGTGGACCACCATGGTCAGGTCCGGCGACGCCTTGTCGACGGTGATGCCGATGCGCGTCACCTCTTCAGGCAGCTTCGGCTCGGTACGGGTCACGCGGTTCTGCACCTGCACCTGGGCGTTGTCCAGGTTGGTGCCGAGGGCGAAGGTGATGGTCAGGGTCAGCTTGCCGTCGGCGGTGGACTGCGAGCTCATGTACAGCATGTTCTCGACACCGGTGATGGCCTGCTCCAACGGCGCGGCCACGGTTTCACCGATGACCTTGGGGTTGGCGCCCGGGAAGTTGGCGCGTACCACCACGGTGGGCGGCACCACTTCCGGGTATTCGCTGATGGGCAGCTGGAACAGCGAGATGCCACCGGCGATCAAGATCACCAGTGACAGCACGGCGGCGAAGATCGGCCGCTTGATGAAGAATTGCGAGAAGTTCATCGGGTTGCTTCCTTAGCCGCGTGGCGAGCTGGCAGCCGCCAGGCGCGGGGCCGGCGAATCGGTTTTGAGAGGCTGAGGATTGCTGGCTTGCAGGGCCTTTTCCTGCTCGGCGAGGGCCGCGATAGTGGCGTCGCTGGCCATGGGCACGTCTTGCGGGGTCACGGTCGAGCCCGGGCGCACGCGCTGCAGGCCGTTGACCACGATGCTGTCGCCCTTGGCCAGGCCGCTACGGACGATGCGCAGGCCTTCGAGTTTCGGCCCCAGCTCGACGGTGCGGTAGGCGGCCTTGTTGTCCTTGTCCATCACCAGCACGAACTTCTTGCCGAGGTCGGTGCCCACGGCTTCGTCCTTGATCAGCACGGCGTCGTAGGTCTTGCTGCCCACCAGCTTCAGGCGTGCGTACAGGCCTGGGGTGTAGCGGCCGTCTGTGTTGTCGAATACCGCACGGCCACGGATGGTGCCGGTCTTGGGGTTGACCTGGTTGTCGACGAAGTTCATGGCGCCCAGGTGCGGGTTGCCGTCTTCGTTGGACAGGCCCATGTACACCGGGCTGGTCTGGCCGCGCTGGCCTTCGCGGGCGAGTTCGTTGTATTTGAGGAACACGCGTTCGTCGGCGTCGAAGTAGGCGTACACCTTGTCGGTGGACACGAGGGTGGTCAGTGGCGTCTGGTCGGCGGTGACGATGTTGCCGGCGGTGATGTCGGCACGGCTGACGCGGCCGCTGATCGGCGCGGTCACACGAGTAAAGCTGAGGTTCAGGCGCGCCAGGTCGAGCTGGGCCTGAATCGCCGCGACGCCGGCGCGGGCTTCCTGGGCGGTGGTGGTGCGGGTTTCGGCGAGTTCGGCGGAAATCGCGTTGCTGGCCTTCAGGCGTTCGCCGCGCTGGGATTCGTTTTCGGTACGGGCGGCGGTGGCGCGGGCCTGGGCGACCTGGGCATCGAGGCGGTTGACCTCGGCCTGGAAGGGCCGTGGGTCGATCTGGAACAGCAGGTCGCCTTTTTTCACCAGCGCGCCTTCGGTGAAGGCCACCTTGTCGATCTGCCCGGAGACCCGCGGCCGTACTTCGACGGTTTCCGGTGCTTCGAGCCGGCCGGTGAACTCATCCCACTCGTTGACCGGTTGCTGCAAGACCTTGGCGACGCTGACCTGGGGTGCAGCTGGCGCCTGCGCAACCTCGGGCGCACGACCGCACGCAGTCATGACCACCAGGGCGATGGCCGCGAGAGGAAAACGCAAATGATTGAGAGACTGTTCCATGCTGAGCTGCCCACCGATAAATTGAGAGTGGGCGGATCATGGCGTTGATGATGACCATCGACGAATCGAATGGTTCGAAGATGAATATCATTGTTAATGATAAAGACAGATGGAAAGCGTTCCAAATCAGCTATTTACAAAGCTTGCTATCGATTAGGGTGATAACGATCGTCATGTTGTGGGCTGAAAAGCTCGCGGGCATCGCCCGCTCCAACGACTACCGCGATGCCTGCGATTCGCCGCCGCGCCGCTGGCGTGCTTGACGCACTGGAACCCCCGCAGCAAAGCGTTTAATGTCGACACGCCAACTTACAATAATTCGTGACCCCGGCGTCGCTCCCGACGTGGCAGCCTGGGCTAAGGGAAGGCCATCTTGCTGGAAGTACTCGGTATCACCGCGCCCATCTTCTGCATCATCGGCCTTGGCTATCTCGCTTCCCGCACCGGCCTGCTCAGCCGCGAGCAGATGCGCGGCCTGGGGACTTTCGTCATCACCTTCGCCATGCCGGCCCTGGTGATCAAGGCCCTGGCGCTGCGGCCGATCAGCGAAGTGCTCAACCCTCATTACCTGATTGCCTATGTGCTGGCCTCGCTGGGCTGCCTGGCCACCGGCATTCTGGTGTTCCGCAAGCTCCATGGCCAAAGCCTGACCAGCAGCGCCATCGCCGGCATGGGCATGGGCACTTCCAACAGTGGCTTTATCGGCTTTCCCATCGCTCTGGTGGCGGTCGGCCCCCAGGCCGGAGTGGCCTTGGCACTGGGGATGATGGTGGAAAACCTGGTGATGATCCCACTCTCCCTGGCCCTGGCCGAGGCCGGCAGCCAGGGCGGTGGCTCGATGACCAAGGTGTTGCGCGAGACCTTCAAGCGCTTGTCGCGCAATCCCTTGATCCTCGGCATCATCGCCGGTGTGACCTTGTCGCTCACTGAAGTGAAGTTGCCCACCGTGGCCTTGAAGCTGGTGGAAATGCTGTCCCTGGCCTCGGCGCCGGTGGCGCTGTTCGTGATCGGCGGCGTGCTGTATGGCACCAAGGTGCGCGGGCAACTGGGCGAGATCGCGCAGATCGGTGCCGGCAAGCTGGTGCTGCATCCCTTGTTGCTGGGGCTGTTGTTCCTGTTGCTGTCGGACATCGAGCCGAACATGATGCTCGCCGGGCTGATCATGGCCAGCGCGCCGATGATGAGCGTCTACCCGATTCTCGGCCAGCGCTTCGGTCTGGAAGGGCGCTGCGCGGCGGCCCTGGTGCTGACCACCCTGACCTCGTTCTTCACCATCAGCCTGCTGTTGATCGTCGCGCGGCTGTGAGCCGGGTCACGGCAGGCGCTTGACGAACTCCGCGCCCGGTAGCGGCTTGGCGAACAGGTAACCCTGCAGGTAGTGGACCTTGCGCTCGGTCAGGTAGTCGCCTTGCTCGGCGGTTTCCACGCCCTCGGCGACGATCTGCAGCTCGAGCTTCTGGCACAGGTCGATGATGTTGTCGAGGATGTGCCGCGACAGCGCTTCGGCGCCGATCAGGGCGACGAAGCTCTGGTCGATCTTCAGGCAGTCGATCTTGAACGCTTGCAGGTACGACAGGCTGGAATGGCCGGTACCGAAGTCGTCGAGGGCGATCATCACGCCGATCTCGTGCAGGCGCGCGAACAGTTCCTGGGTCACCTCGGTGGGGCGGATCAGCTCGCGCTCGGTCAATTCCAGTACCAGCTTGACCCGGCCGGGCGGGAAGGCGGCAAGGAAGCTGCGGCAGTCGTCGAGCAGGCTGAGGTCCTGGCAGTGCGCGGCGCTGATGTTGAAGGCCAGGTGAAAGCGCTCGCTCAGGCGCCCGGCCTGGGGCGCCAGCAGGGCGGCGGTCTGGCGCATCAGCGAGCGGGTCATGGGCACGATCTCGCCACAATCCTCGGCCAGCGGGATGAACAGGTCCGGGCGCACCAGCCCCTCGCGCGGGTGCTGCCAGCGCATCAGGATCTCGGCGCCGGCCCACTGGCCATTGTGGCTATGCACCACCGGCTGAAAGAAGGGCACGAACTCGTTGGCCAGCAGGGCCCGGTGCAGCTCGGCTGTGGGCGACTGGGCGCGACGCAGCAGCCAATGGCAGATGCCGCCGGCCAGGACACCGAGAAACAGCAGCAAGGCCAGCAGCGCCGGGTACTGGCTGGCCATCAGGCGCCAGGCGGCGCCGCTGGGGTGGCCGGTGTGCACGCTGAGCGGGTAATGGGCCGAGGCCTGGCTGACCGGGGCGCTGTCGTAGTGTGGCACGGCGCCTGTGTGGACCTGGCCGTCGGCGCCCATCCAGTCGGGGCCGACCTGCAGCACCAGCTCGTTCTGGCGGCCGAAGGTGCGCAGGGTGTTGATCAGGTGAGTTCCGTCCAGCGCCGCGAATGCGCCTTGCCCGACGTGCTCGGCATCATCGCGGTGGGCGCGATAGAGCAGCACGGCGTGGTCAGGGGTCACGGTGTTGCCGGGGATCAGCGACAGGCTGCCGTCGACGTAATCCTTGGGGTCGACATGTTCGCGGAAGTCGCCGAACAGCGAGCTGCAATAGAGCTGGCCGCGGTCGGCGATGATGGTCGAGCGCACGTAGGGCCGGCGCGCCACCTGGTTGCGCAGTTCCAGCTGCACCTGCTCGCAGGGCGTGCCGGCCAGGGGCAGCAGCTCATTGGCGGCGCCGGCGATGTTGTCGAGGATGCGTTCGAGTTGTTCCAGGGTTTCGCCGACCACCACTTCACCGTCGTTGACCAGGGTGCGCTCGGCCTGCCAGTAGGTAATCACCAGCCCCAACACCACGGGCACGGCGCCGACCAGCCAGGGCAGCAACGAATGGGGGCGTGAGGCAGTACGTTTGAGCGGCATGGTGACCCATCTGCGGCGGAGAAAAGGGGCAGGACGGGCGGGCTTTACTGCGGCGTTTGGCGAGCCGGTCCATGGCAATGGACAGGATAGTCGCAATTATTTGTGCGCGAGAATAAATTGGCGGGGCCCTGACGCTTGGGCCCCGCGGTGTTTCAGCGTTTTTCCAGGCGCTGGCCGGAGGCCCAGTGGCAGACGCCGGCGGTGATCACGCCGATCAGCAATAGCGTTGCCAGCATCGGCCAGCCCTGCGCCTTGAACGCTTGCAGCGAGTGCCCAGCCGGGTAACCGCTGTGCACCCGGTAGCCATACAGCCGCGAGGTCTGAAGGGCATGGTGTTCGCTGTGGTCGGAAAAACTGTAGTTGGCGACCTTGGCCTGCTTGTCGAGGAACAGCCCGCCGTCCTCGATCAGCGTTTCCACGCTGCCGCTTTCCCGCCCAAGGATATCGCCCAGCACCTCGCCATCGATCACCGCGTTGATGCTGTGCCCCGCCTCGAACCGGCGGAACAGCAGGGAGGAGCTGTCCGGTGCCGGCACGCTGCTGGCGCGCAGCACCAGGCGATCGGTGCCGAGTAGCGGCTCGTTCAGGGAGAGGTCCAGCACGCCCAGTTCACTGCCGCAGTAGAAATGTTGCGGGTCACCCAGCACCACCGAACGCACCACGGGGTAGGCGGTGACCATGCGCCGTAGCGGCTCCAGCACTTCACCGCAGCTTTGGCCGGCGAACTGGCTGGCGCGTGCGGTCACGTCGTCGGCGCGCTCGATGACCTTGTCCAGGTGGCCGATGATCCGCTGCCCGGCCTCGAGGCTACCCCGGGTCAGCGAGCGGTCTACCTGCCAGTACAGGATCAACAAGCCGCTGCCGACCGGAATCAGGCCGACAAAAATGGACAACAGCAAAACGCGCAAGCGCTGGCGCAGGGCAGTGCGGGGGGGCGAAGTGGTGTAAGGCTGGTTCATGTCAGGCAATCCCTTGCTCGAAGATGGGGCGGCACCGCGATGTCGGTGCAGGCGTCAGGCTAGGGAACCGCGCTGGTCGAGAATGCGGGCGGGTTGCGCTACGAATCGTGGGGGTTTTCTGCACCGCGTGTAGGAATTTACCGCGCGAGGCCCGGCATCAGACGCTTGGCACTCAAGTTCGCCTAGGGGCCGCCGACAGCGCTGGTAAGCAAGACAGGGAACGTTGTGCTCCATTCCCGGCGTCCACCTGCACGAAGCAGGCGAAGTCGCGGAACAGCCCCATCGGAACCCTGAACATGACCCGCAGCCTCAAATTCAGCCACAAGATCCTGCTGGCCGCCTCACTGATCGTGATCGCCGCCTTCGCCTTGTTCACGGCCTACAACGATTACCTGCAACGCAACGCGATCCGCAGCGACCTGGAAAACTACCTGCACGAAATGGGCACCGGCACCGCCAGTGACATCTCCCACTGGTTGTCGGGCCGCATCCTGCTGGTGGAAAGCCTCGCGGACAACATCGCCCTGACCCCGCAGCCTGACGCCGTGACCGCGCTGCTCAAGCAAAAGACCCTGGCCAGCACCTTCAGCTTCGCCTACCTGGGCGACCAGGCCGGCGGCTTTTCCATGCAGCCGCCCGACACCATGCCCGCCGGCTATGACCCGCGCACCCGGCCCTGGTACACGGACGCCATGAGCGCCGGCAAGTCCACCCTCACCGAACCCTACGTCGACGCCGCCACCGGCGCGCTGATCATCACCGTCGCCAGCCCGTCGCGCGGCGCCGACGGCCAGCCCCTCGGCGTGGTCGGCGGCGACTTGAGCCTGGAAACCCTGGTCAAGATCATCAACTCCTTGGACTTCGACGGCAGCGGCTACGCCTTCCTGGTCAGCGCCGACGGCAAGATCCTGGTGCACCCGGACAAGTCCCTGGTGATGAAGTCGCTCAAGGACGTGTACCCGCAGAACACCCCACCCATCAGCGGCGCCATCAGCGAAGCCGAGCTCGACGGCCACCCGCGCATTCTCACCTTCGCCAAGGTCGAGGGCCTGCCGTCGGTCAACTGGTACATCGGCCTGTCGGTGGACAAGGACAAGGCCTACTCGATGCTGAGCAAATTCCGTAGCTCGGCGGTGGTAGTGACCCTGGTGGCGGTGCTGATCATCGTCGCCCTGCTGGGCATGCTGATTCGCGTGCTGATGCAGCCCCTGCACCAGATGGGCCGCGCCATGCACGATATCGCCGAAGGCGAGGGCGACCTGACCCGCCGCCTGACGATCCACAACCACGACGAATTCGGCGCCCTGGCCAGCTCCTTCAACCGCTTCGTGCAGCGCATTCACGAATCGATGCGCGAAGTCGCCTCGGCCACCGGCCAGGTCAACGAAGTGGCGCTGCGGGTGATCAGCGCCTCCAACGCCTCCATGACCAATTCCGACCAGCAGGCCAACCGCACCAACAGCGTCGCCGCCGCCATCAACGAGCTCGGCGCCGCCGCCCAGGAAATCGCCCAGAACGCCGCGCTGGCCTCCCAGCACTCCAGCGATGCCAGTGATTTGGCCGCCGAGGGCCAGGGCGTGGTGAACCAGACCATCAGCGCCATGCAGCAGCTGTCTCGGAAAATCAGCGGTGCCTGCCAGAACATCGAGACCCTCAACACCAAGACCGTCAACATCGGCCAGATTCTCGAGGTGATCACCAGCATCTCCCAGCAGACCAACCTGCTGGCGCTCAACGCCGCGATCGAGGCTGCGCGCGCCGGTGAAGCCGGGCGCGGTTTTGCCGTGGTGGCGGATGAAGTGCGCAACCTTGCGCACCGTACCCAGGAGTCGGCGCAACAGGTGCAGAAGCTGATCGAGGAGCTGCAGGTAGGCGCCAAGGAGGCCGTGACCATCATGAACGAGAGCCAGGGCGAGAGCGAAAATAGCGTGGGCATCGCCAACCAGGCCGGCGAACGCCTGGGCGGGGTGACTCAGCGCATCGGCGAGATCGACGGCATGAACCAGTCAGTGGCCACCGCCACTGAAGAGCAGACCTCGGTGGTGGAAGCCATCAACGTGGATATCACCGAGATCAACGTGCTCAACCAGGAGGGCGTGGAAAACCTGCAGTCCACCTTGCGCGCCTGCAACGACCTCGACCAGCAGGTCAGCCGCCTCAAGCACTTGGTCGGCAGCTTCAAACTGTAAGGCGCTCAGTCGTCGCGGGTCAGCACTTCCAGCAGCTCGATCTCGAACCTCAAGTTCGAATGCGGCTGGATGTGCTTGCCCATCTGCCGTGCGCCGTAGGCGAGGTGGGCGGGCACCCACAGCTCGCGCTTGCCACCCACACGCATGCCCAACAGGCCGATATCCCAGCCCTTGATCACCCGCCCGCTGCCGATCACGCACTGGAATGGCTTGCCGCGCTCGAACGAAGAGTCGAACACCGTGCCGTCTTCCAGATAGCCGGTGTACTGGGTGGTGATCAGCGCGCCCTTGACCACGGCTTTGCCTTCGCCCAGGGCATGGTCGGTGATCTGCAGGGTGGGTTCCATCAAGGCTCCTCCAAAAAGCCGCTAGTATGCCAGTGGGGCCAATCAATGTCCTTGCGGGATGGGGGTCAGCGTTCAGCCAAACCGAACGCCGCCTTATCAAAATACAGATTCACGACACGCTGCAGCCCCGGCACTCTGGCCCGAGGACAACGCATTACCACATAAGCTTTTTCTACAAAAACAATAGCCGAAAGGGCAAAAGCCATGTTCAAGCGCACTGCAATGACTGCGGGTCTGTTCGCCTTCACGTTAGCCAGCCTGGCCAGCGGCCCGGCTTTCGCCGAGGCCAAGCCCGCCAGCCTGCCCGTCGGCATTACCACCTTCATGTCCGGCCCGGCCTCGGTGTTCGGCATGCCGGCCAAGGAGGCCGCGCAAATCTACCTCGATGAGTTGAACGCCGCCGGCGGCATCGACGGCGTCAAGGTCGACCCCATCTATATCGACGAAGGCGTAGGCGGCGACCGGCTGTTGTCCGAATACCGCCGGGTAGTACAGGAGCAGGGCGCCAAGGTCATGTTGGCGTCGATCTCCAGCGGCAACTGCAACACCCTGGCGCCGGTGGCCGAAGACCTCAAAGTGGTCAACATCCTCTGGGACTGCGGCACCGAGAAAGCCATCGAAGGCCACCAGTACCAGTACATCGTGCGCAGCCAGGCCAACGCCGTGACCGAAATGGTCGCCAGCGTGCTGTACCTGCTGAAGATGAAGCCCGACTTCAAGACTATCGCCGTGGTCAACCAGGACTATGCCTGGGGCCGCGATTCGTGGGACATTTTCCAGAGCACCCTCAAGGCGCTGAAACCGGACGTGCAAGTGGTCGCCGAGCTGTTTCCCAAGTTCGGCGCCTCGGACTTCTCCGCCGAAGTCAGCCGCCTGCAGGTGCTGCGCCCCGACGTAGTGTTGAGCACTTCCTGGGGCGGCGACCTCGACACCTTCGTGCGCCAGGCCAGCCAGCGCGGCCTGTTCAAGACCTCGCGGTTCTTCCTCGCCTTGGGCGAATCGTCTCTCGAGCGGCTGGGCAGCAGCCTGCCCGACGGCGTGCTGATCGGCGCCCGCGGTGACCATTACTTCCTCGAACCACGCTACGTCAACGACCCGAAACACAAGGCCTTCGTCGAGAAGTACAAGGCCAAGACCGGCGTTTACCCGATCTATTCGGTGTACCACATGATGCAGGCGCTGGACGCCATGACCGCCGCCTACAAGAAAGCCATCGCCGCCAACGGCGGCCAGTGGCCCGATGAAGAGCAGCTGGCCAAGGCCTTCCGCGGCCTGGAATTCCGCGGCCTGACCAGCCCCGTGACCATCCGCCCCGAAGATGGTCAGGGCCTGGAAGACCAGCTGTTCGGCACCACTACCACCAGCCCAGACTACAAATTCAAGGTGCTCAAGGACATCATGATCGTCCCTGCGTTGCTGGTGACCACACCGGCCGGCCAGGCCACCCCCGAGTGGCTGAAGACCCTCAAGCCGGAGCTCCTCGACAAGGTCAGCTTGCTGGATAAACAGCAATGACCCGCGAGGTGTTCATGCTGGCCCTGCTGGACGGCGTGTCCTACGCCGGCCTGCTGTTCCTTGTGGCGCTGGGCTTGACCTTCATCTTCGGCGTGGTGCGCATCCTCAACGTCGCCCATGGCAGCTTGTATGCCTGCGGCGGTTACGCGGCCGCCACCCTGGGCTTGTGGATGGGCCAGGGTGGCGACTCGCTGGCCCTTTCCCTGGGCGCGCTGCTCGGCGGCGCGCTGCTGGTGGGGATCGTGCTGGGTACGGTGCTGATGCTGCTGTTGCGCCAGTTCCAGGACCGCGACCCGATCCTGCAACTGCTGGTGACCTTCGGCGCCTTCATGATTTTCGAAGACCTGCAGCGGATGATCTGGGGCACCCAGCCGTACTTCGTCTCCGACGTGGTCAACCAGATGGGCACCTCCGAGCTGCTGGGCGTGGTGTACATGAACTACCAGTTGCTGTTCGTGCCCGGCGCGGCGGTGGCGGTGTACCTGCTGCTGCAGTGGTTTTTGCGCCGCACCCTGATGGGCCGGCAGATCGTCGCCGTCACCCACGACCGCGAAGTGGCGACCGCCATGGGCATCAACGCCAAGCGCGTCGCTTACCTGACCTTCGTGGTCGGCGCCATGCTCGGTTCGCTCGGTGGCGCGCTGGCGTCGCCGACCACTTCGCTGGTGCCGGGGATCGGCGCCGACATGATCGTGCTGTCGTTCGCGGTGGTGGCCAGCGCCGGCCTGGGGCAGATCTCCGGGGCGCTGATCGTGGCGCTGATGATCGGCCTGGCGCGCTCGTTCTGCGTGTACCTGATGCCGGAAATGGAAGTGGTGATGCCCTACGTGATCATGGTGCTGGTGTTGCTGATGCGGCCCCAGGGGCTATTCACCGTGGCCCAGGCGAGGAGAATCTGATGCGCTATACAATCTACGGGGCCGTGGCCCTGAGCGTGGTGGTGCTGGGCCTGGCGGCGGCCTTCCCGTGGCTCAAGCTGCCGTTGATCCTGGCCCTGTGCTACGGCCTGGCGGCGCTGGGCATCGTGGTGCTGCTGCGGGCCGGGCAGATCTCCTTCGGCCACGCCATGTACGCCTGCATCGCCGGCTACGTGGTGGCCTACCTGAGCCAACGCTTTCCCCACCTCGACGGCTTCGCGCTGATCGGCCTCGGCACCTTGGCCAGCCTGGTGGCGGGCATGCTGATCGGCGCTTTCGTGGTGCGCTACCGGGAAATTTTCTTCGGCATGCTCAACCTGGCCCTGTCCATGGTGCTGTTCACCCTGCTGGGCAAGTTCTACGCCTACACCGGCGGCACCGACGGCCTGCGGGTCGGGCGCCCGACCTTGCTCGGCGTCGAGCTGGCGCGCAATGGCTTCGAGACCGCCTTGCTGGTGCTGGTGCTGGTGTGCTCGCTGCTGGTGATCTGGGGTGTACAGCGCTACTTCCGCTCCAGCGCCGGTGAAGCGCTGATGGCGATGAAAAGCAACGAGATGCGCCTGGAATACCTGGGCATCAGCGCCAAGAAGCTGCTGTGGCAGGGCTATGTGCTGTCGGCGGGGCTGTGCGGCCTGTCCGGTGCGCTGTTCGGCCTGTCCCAGGGCCTGGTCACCCCGGAAATGGGCTATTGGCTGCGCTCCGGCGAGTTCGTGTTCATCGCCATTCTCGGCGGCTCGGGCCATGCGGTGGGGGCCTTCGTCGGCGCCTTGCTGTACGAATTCCTCAAGATGTACGCCGCGGTGCTGGTCAGCGGTGCTTGGCAGCTGCTGCTGGGGGCCACGCTGATCGTGATCATCTACTTCTTGCCCAGCGGCCTCACCGGCCTGTTGCGCAAACGCCGGGCGGCGTTGGGAGGCGAGCAATGAGCAGCCTGTTACAGACCCGCGGCCTGACCCTGGCGTTCGGCGGCCTGGTGGTGGCCAATGGCATCGACTTCAACCTCGAGGAAGGCGAGCGCCTGGCGGTGATCGGCCAGAACGGCGCCGGCAAGACCACCTTCATCAATATCTGCACCGGGCTGATCCGGCCCACGGCGGGGCAGGTGAGCTTCGCCGGCACCGACATCACCGGGCGTTCGCCGCGGCATATCGTGCGCCAGGGCATGGCCCGCTCGTTCCAATTGCCCCAGCTGTTTCTCGACCACAGCGTGCGCCAGTGCCTGGAGCTCGCCGGCATGGCGCGCCAGCCACGGCTGCCGTTCTGGCGCCCGCTGCGCCGCAGTGCCGATGGCGCCGCGGTCGACCGGGTGCTGGAGTTGGTAAGCCTGGCAGAGCGCCAGCATGAACCGGTCAGCAACCTGCCCGAAGGCCAGCGCAAGCTGCTCGACGTGGCCATGTCGCTGATGCTGCAGCCGCGGCTGCTGATCATGGACGAGCCCACCAGCGGCGTGTCCAGCGAAGAGAAACACGGGGTGATGGAGATTCTGATGCGCGCCCTGGACGAGCAGAAGGTCACCGCCATTTTCGTCGAGCACGATGTCGATATCGTGCGCCGCTACGCCACCCGCGTCGCCGCCTGGATCAGCGGTGGCATCGCCGCCGACGGCAAGCCCGATGCGGTATTGGCCGACCCCACGGTGCAACGCCAGGTGCTGGGCGTCTGAGGAGCTGAACATGCTGCATTTCGACAACATCAGCGCCGATATCGTCAAGGTCCCGGTGCTGCGCAATATCCAGGCGCAGCTGCCGGCGGGCAGCATCATCGCCGTGGTCGGCCGCAATGGCGCCGGCAAGACCACCCTGCTGCGGGCGATCATGGGCTTCGTCAAGCTGCGCGAGGGGCGCATCCTGTTCGACGGCACCGACCTCACCACCGTGCCCGCGCACAACCGCACCCGCCTGGGCATCGGCTACGCACCCCAGGAGCGGGTGATGTTTCCGACCCTCTCGGTTGAAGAAAACCTGCGTTTGCCCTGCCAGGTCAGCGGCCTGAACAAGGCCGCCACTGACCAGCGCCTAGCCATGACCCTGGACGTGGTGCCACAGCTCAAGGACATGCTCGGCCGCTCCGGCGCGGCGCTGTCCGGCGGCCAGGGCAAGATGGCCGCGCTAGGGCGGGCGCTGATGATCGGCAGCCGCCTGGTGCTGCTCGACGAACCGTTCCAGGGCTTGGCACCGGCGCTGGCCAACCAGTACAGCGATGCTCTCAAGCGCCTGCAACAAGCGCAGCCGCAGCTGTGCATCGTGGTCACCGAATCCAACGGCAGCCTGCTCAAGGACGTGCCCGACCGCATCCTGCATATCGAACGCGGCGCCTTGCTGCCCGACGCCGCCCCCGCTGTTCCCGTCAATCTGGAGGCCTGCTCATGAATCAGTTGTTTATCGCCGGACAATGGCAAACACCCTCGAGCCACGACAGCATCCCGGTATTCGCCCCCGCCACCGGCGAACAGTACGCCAGCATCGCCCGTGGCCAGGCCGCCGACATCGACCTCGCGGTGCGCGCCGCGCGCCAGGCCCTGGACGGCGAGTGGGGGCGCATCAGCGCCACCGAACGCGGGCGCCTGCTGACCCGCATCGGCCTCAAGGTGCTGGAACACGTCGACGAACTGGCCGCCATCGAAGCCAAGGACACCGGCAAGCCCCTGGCCCTGGCCCGCAAGGACATCGAAGCCCTGGCGCGCTATTTCGAGTTCTACGGCGGCGCTGCCGACAAGGTTCACGGCCAAGTGATTCCCTACCTGCCGGGCTATTCGGTGGCGGTGCAGCGCGAACCCTTCGGCGTGGTCGGCCACATCATTCCCTGGAACTACCCGGCGCAGATGCTCGGCCGCACCCTCGGCCCGGCGCTGGCCATGGGCAACGCCTCGGTGGTGAAGCCCGCCGAGGATGCCTGCATGACCTCGCTGCGGGTCGCCGAGCTGGCAGTCGAGGCCGGGTTGCCGGCAGGGGTGCTGAACATCGTCACCGGCTATGGCCGCGAAGCCGGGGCGGCGCTCGCCGAGCACCCGGACATCAACCTGCTGACCTTCACCGGCTCGCCCCAGGTCGGCACCGCGGTGCAGACCGCCGCCGCGCAGAACCACGTCAAGTGCGTGCTGGAGCTAGGCGGCAAGTCGCCGCAAGTGGTGTTCGCCGATGCCGACCTGGACAAGGCGGTGCCGATCATCGTCGGCGCCATCATCCAGAACGCCGGGCAAACCTGTTCGGCCGGCAGCCGCCTGCTGATCCAACGTGAAGTGTTCGACGAAGTGGCCGAGCGGGTCGCCGCGCGCTTTCGTGAAATGCGCGTGGGCGCTCCCGACAGTAACCCCGACTGTGGGCCGATCATCACCCAGGCGCAGTTTGGCCGGGTCAACGAGTTCGTCCGCTACTGCAATGACTCGGGCCTGCCGGTGCTGGCCGAGGGCAAGCTGGATGCCGACCTGCCCAGCGGCGGCTACTACGTCAAACCGATGATGTACGGCCCGGTGCCCCGCGACCATCGCCTGGCCCGCGACGAAGTGTTCGGCCCGGTGCTGGCGGTGCTGCCCTTCGACGACGAAGACGACGCCGTGGCCCTGGCCAACGGCACCGAATACGGCTTGGTGGCCGCGATCTGGACCGAGAACGGCGCGCGCCAGCAACGCCTGGCGCGGCGGTTGGTGGGCGGCCAGGTGTTCATCAACTGCTATGGCGCGGGCGGCGGCGTCGAGCTGCCCTTCGGTGGCATTCGTAAAAGTGGCCATGGCCGCGAGAAAGGCTTCATGGCCCTGGAAGAATTCAGCCTGACCAAGACCGTGGTCAGCCACCACGGTTGAACCCCTTTCAACATCGAGCAGGAGGCCACAATGAAAATAAGAGCTGCCGTACTTCGAGAATCCGGGCTGGCGGCGCCCTTCGCCGAGAGCAAGCCGCTGCACATCACCGAGCTCGACCTGGCGCCACCAGGGCCGGGGGAGGTCAAGGTGCAGATGATCGCCGCCGGCCTTTGCCATTCCGATCTGTCGGTGATCACCGGGGTGCGGCCACGGCCGTTGCCCATGGCCTTGGGGCATGAAGCCAGCGCGCGGGTGGTGGAGCTGGGGGCTGGGGTGAAGAACCTGCGCGTCGGCCAGACCGTGGTGCTGGTGTTCGTGCCCAGCTGCGGCCACTGCGTGCCGTGCATGGAAGGGCGCCCGGCGCTGTGCGAGCCCGGCGCCGAGTCCAACGGCAAAGGCGTGATGCTCGAAGGCGGCTACCGCCTGAGCGCGCAGGGCAGTGCGGTCAGCCACCATTGCGGGGTGTCGGCCTTTGCCGACCACGCGGTGGTCAGCGCCCGTTCCTGCGTGCCGATCGACGACAGCATCGACCCGGTGGAAGCGGCGGTGTTCGGTTGCGCGGTGCTGACGGGCGTGGGCGCGGTGGTCAATACCGGTAAGGTCACCCCGGGCTCGTCGGCGTTGATCGTCGGCCTCGGCGGCGTGGGGCTCAGCGCCTTGCTCGGCGCCAAGGCCGCGGGCGCCCATCCATTGGTCGCCGTGGACGTGCAGGATTCCAAGCTGGAGCTGGCCCGTTCCCTCGGCGCCACGGCGACGGTCAACGCCCGTGATCCTGATGCGGTGGCGCAGATCCGCGAACTGACCCGTGGCGGCGTCGACTTCGCCTTCGAGTTCGCCGGCTCGGTACCGGCCATGGAACTGGCCTACGGCGCCACCCGCCGCGGCGGCACCACGGTCACCGCCGGCCTGCCGCACCCCAACGACCGCTGGCCGCTGCAGCAACTGAGCCTGACCGCCGAGGAACGTACGGTGAAGGGCAGCTATATCGGCTCGTGCATCCCGGCCCGCGACGTACCGCGCTACCTGGGCCTGTACCGCAGCGGTGCCTTGCCGGTGAACCGCCTGATCGGCCGCAAGCTGGCGCTCGAAGACATCAACGCCGGCTTCGACAGCCTCGCCAGTGGCAGTAGCCTGCGCGATTTGATCGTGTTCTGAAAACCCTTTATTGCTGGAGAACAAGCATGGCTCGACTCAACAACAAAATCGCCATCGTCACCGGCGCCGCCAGCGGCTTTGGCGCCGGCATCGCCCGCCAGTACATCGCCGAGGGCGCCAAGGTGCTGCTGGCCGATATCAACTTCGACGCCGCCGAGCGCCTGGCCACCGAGCTGGGCGCCAACGCCCGCGCCGCGCGCTGCGACGTGACCCAGGGCGAGCAGGTGCAGGCCGCCGTGCGCTTGTGCGTGGAACACTTCGGCGTACCCGATATCGTGGTCAACAACGCCGGCACCACCCACCGCAACCAGCCGCTGATGAACGTCGACGAAGCCAGCTTCGACAAGGTCTTCGCGGTCAACGTCAAATCCATCTTTCATATGGTCAAGGCGGTGGTACCGCTGATGCGCGAGCGTGGCAGCGGTTCGATCATCAACGTCGGCTCGGTGGCCGGCATTCGGCCGCGGCCGGGGCTGACGTGGTACAACGGCTCGAAAGGCGCAGTGAACCTGCTGTCGAAATCCTTGGCGGTGGAACTGGGGCCGGACGGCATCCGCGTCAACAACATCTGCCCGGTGATGGGCGAGACGGCGCTGCTGGAGGATTTCATGGGCGTGCCGGACACCCCGGAGAATCGCGCGCGTTTCGTCGCCACCATTCCCCTGGGGCGCCTGTCGACGCCGGCGGATATCGCCGCGGTGGCGGTGTTCCTCGGCAGTGACGAAGCGGCCTTCCTCAATGGCGTGGAGTTGCCCGTGGACGGTGGCCGCGTCGTTTAAGCGCTCAGCGCCTCAGCCCGCCCAAGGCACCATCACATTGGCACGGGCGCGGCTGGCATCGACGAGTTCGGCATTCGGCTCGTCGGTGCTGGTCACCCAGGCCTCGGCTTCTTCGCGGCTGCGGCCGAAGTGCATATGCCGCTCCACCAGCCGTGCACGGCGCTGGGTCGGGCCGACGGCGACGAACCAGGTGTCATCGAAACACTCCGCCACCTGGGCCCAGGGCCCCTCGGGCAGCAGCAGGTAATTGCCTTCGCTGATGACCAGTTTCACCTCGGCGCTCACCGCAATGGCCCCGGCCAGGCTTTCCTCCAATTCCCGATCGAACAGCGGCGCGTACACCGTCTGCCCCGGTTGCTGCTGGCGCAAACGTTGCAGCAGGGCGATGTAGCCTTCGGCATCGAAGGTGTCCGGCGCGCCCTTGCGCTCGGCGCGGCCGAGGCGGGCGAGTTCGCGGTTGGCCAGGTGGAAGCCATCCATCGGCACCACGATGGCCTGCTCGCCCAAGGCCTCGGCCAGCAGCTGCGCCACGGTCGATTTGCCCGCGCCGGGCGTGCCGGCAATCCCCAGCAAACGCCGGCCGCCACTGCGGATCAGCATCCTTGCGCGTTCGATCAGGCCCCGGGGCAGTTGCAGCTCGGGGGAGGCGGGTGCGGTCATGTAAGGCTCCAGAAAATCCATCGTGGTGCCGGTATGACAACGGCAAATGGATTTTGCTGCCTGCGCTGGCAGGGGAATTTATGACACCGATGGGTGTACTAAGGATTGTTAAAGAAAATTACAGAGCCGACTGCGGCCTCTCTAACCCGTACCTCGCGCGCTGAATGGCCACTTCTGGCCAGCGCGCCTTGCGGGCCAACAGGATGACCCCATGACCACCTACAACAACGTCGCAACCGAAGTGAAACGCCGCCCCGGGCTGGTGATCGCCATCGCGCTGATCGCCGCCCTGGGTGGCCTGCTGTTTGGCTATGACACTGGCATCATCGGCGTGGCGCTGCTGGGCCTGGGCCGTGAATTCGCCCTCGACGACACCCTCAAGCAGCTGGTTACCGGCGGCATCATCTTCGGTGCCTTGTTCGGCTGCCTAGGTACCGGGCCGATCTCCGACCATTTCGGCCGCCGCCGCTCGATCATCCTGGTGGGCGTGGTGTTCGCCGTCGGCTCGCTGCTGTCGGCGCTGTCGCCCAGCGTACCGGTGCTGATCGCCTCGCGGTTCCTGCTGGGCCTCAGCGCCGGTAGCGCCACGCAGATCATCCCCGTGTACATCGCCGAAGTGGCGCCGCCCGAGCACCGCGGCAAGCTGGTGGTGCTGTTCCAGTTCATGGTGGTGTTCGGCATTACCGTGGCCTATTTCACCGGCTTTGGCCTGGGCGAGCACTGGCGCTGGATGTTCGGCCTCGGCGTGATCCCGGCGCTGATTCTGCTGGCGGGCATGAGCGTGCTGCCGGAAAGTCCGCGCTGGTTGCTGGTCAAGGCCCGTGAAGCCGACGCCTTGAAGGTGCTGATGCGCGTACGCAGCAGCGAAGCCCAGGCACGCGCCGAGCTGGAAGAGATCAAGACCATCAGCCTCAAGCAGCCCGAAGGCGAATGGCGCGACCTGGCCAAGCCGTGGATTCGCCCGGCCTTGCTGGTGGGGATCAGCATCTCGATGTTCTCGCAGATCACCGGCAACAACGCGTTGATCTACTACGCGCCGACCATCCTCACCCAGGCCGGTTTCTCCGACCAGGTGGCGGTGCTGGCCACCGGCTGCAGCACCCTGCTGATCGTGCTGATGACCGTGGTCGGCAGCTGGCTGGTGGACAAGTACGGGCGCCGCCGCTACCTGCTGTGGATGATCCCGGGTTCGATCGTCGCCCTGGCGCTGATGGGCTACCTGTTCATGGGCGGCGGCCCGACCACCGACACCGGGCGCTGGGTGGTGGTGGCCTGCCTGGCGGCCTACCTGATGCTCAACTGTGGGGGCTTTGGTGTGTGTATCTGGCTGATCAACGCCGAGGTGTACCCATTGTTCGTGCGCGGCAAGGGCGCCAGCGTGGGGGCGTTCAGCCATTGGTTCTTCGACCTGCTGGTGACGCTCACCACCCTCAGCCTGGTGACCTGGCTGGGGGTGGCTTACACCTTGTGGCTGTATACCGGGATCTCGCTGCTGTCGCTGATCTTCATCTACCGCTATGTGCCGGAGACCATGGGCAAGAGCCTGGAAGAAATCGAACACGCATTGCGCGAGAACCGGTTCTTTCCGT
>Ga0308164_10001431_pt1 | contig 28069 bp, 23 predicted proteins | sample PhyTR2_FD_201031 | JGI IMG/M metagenome (GOLD analysis project Ga0308164, IMG submission 201031) | Phyllosphere microbial communities from UC Gill Tract Community Farm, Albany, California, United States - DLSLT.R2 | ecosystem: Host-associated > Plants > Phyllosphere > Unclassified | place: USA... | reverse complement strand
AGGGCGAGCTTGTCGCGCGCGTCGCCCACGCTCGTCAGCAGCGCGGCCATGTACTCGGCCGGGAAGTGCGCCTTGAGGTAGGCGGTCCAGTAGGACAGCACGCCGTACGCCGCCGAGTGCGCCTTGTTGAACGCGTAGTCGGAGAACGGTAGCAGGATGGCCCACAGCGTTTCGACGGCGGCCATGGAGTAGCCGTTGGCCGTCATACCCGCCGAGAAGCCCGCGAACTGCTTGTCGAGCTCAGATTTCTTCTTCTTACCCATGGCGCGCCGCAGAATATCGGCCTGACCGAGCGAGAACCCGGCGACCTTCTGCGCGATGGCCATGACCTGCTCTTGGTAAATGATCAGGCCGTAGGTGGTCGAGAGCACCTCGCTGAGCGGCTCTTCGAGCTCGGGGTGGATGGGCGTGATCGGCTGCTGCCCGTTCTTGCGCAGCGCGTAGTTGGTGTGCGAGTTGGCACCCATGGGCCCCGGCCGGTAGAGCGCGATGAGGGCCGAGATGTCTTCGAAGTTGTCGGGTCGCATGAGGCGCAGAAGCGACCGGATGGGCCCTGAGTCGAGCTGGAAGACGCCCAGTGTGTCGCCGCGGGACAGCAGGTCGTAGGCGCCCTGGTCGTCGAAGTCGAGGTCTTCGAGCACGGGTCTGAACCCGCGGTTGGCCTCGATGTTGTCGAGCGCGTCGTCGATGATCGTAAGGTTGCGCAACCCCAGGAAGTCCATCTTGATCAGCCCGAGCGACTCGCAGGCCGGGTAATCGAACTGCGTGACGATCTGACCGTCTTGTTCGCGCTTCATGATCGGGATGATGTCGATCAGCGGGTCGCTCGACATGATCACACCGGCCGCGTGCACGCCCCACTGGCGCTTCAGGTTCTCGAGACCGAGCGCCGTGTTGAACACGGTCTGCGCCTCGGGGTCTGACTCGACGACCGAGCGGATGTCGGACGCCTCCTTGTAGCGCGGGTGGTCTTTGTCGAAGATGCCCGTGAGCGGGATGTCCTTGCCCATGATGGGCGGCGGCATGGCCTTGGTGAGCTTCTCGCCCATGCCGAACGGGAAGCCGAGCACGCGTGAGGAGTCTTTCAGCGCCTGCTTGGCCTTGATGGTGCCGTAGGTCACGATCTGGGCCACGCGCTCGTCGCCGTATTTCTCGGTGACATAGCGGATGACCTCGCCGCGCCGACGCTCGTCGAAGTCGACGTCGAAGTCGGGCATGGAGACGCGATCTGGATTGAGGAAGCGCTCGAAGATGAGGCCGTGTCGCAGCGGATCGAGGTCGGTGATCTTCATGGCGTAGGCCGCCATGGAGCCGGCGCCCGAACCACGGCCGGGGCCCACGCGAATGCCGTTCTTCTTCGACCAGTTGATGAAGTCGGCGACGACCAGGAAGTAGCCGGGGAAGCCCATCTGGCTGATGACGCCGACCTCGTAGTCGGCCTGCTTGCGCACATCGTCGGGGATGCCGGCGGGGTAACGCTCGTGCAGCCCCGTCTCGACCTCTTTGATGAACCAGGTCTCTTCGGTCTCGCCCGCCGGCACCGGGAAGCGTGGCATGTAGTTGGCGCTCGTGTTGAACGCCACATCGCAGCGCTCGGCGATGAGCAGCGTGTTGTCGCACGCGCTCTCGTAGTCGCGAAACAGGTGTCGCATCTCGGACGCCGACTTGAGGTAGAACTCGTTCGAGTCGAACTTGAACCGGTTCGGGTCGTCGAGCGTGGTGCCCGACTGCACGCACAACAGGGCGGCGTGGGATGTCGAATCTTCGGCGTGCGTGTAGTGCAGGTCGTTGGTGGCGACGAGCGGCAGGTCGAGCTCACCTGCGAGCTTGATCAGGTCGGACATGATGCGGCGCTCGATGCCGAGCCCGTGGTCCATGATCTCGCAGAAGTAGTTCTCTTTGCCGAAGATGTCGCGGTAATCGGATGCGGCCTGCACGGCTTCTTTGTATTGCCCGAGTCGCAGTCGAGTCTGGATCTCGCCCGACGGGCATCCGGTCGTCGCGATGAGCCCCTTGGAGTAGGTGCTGAGGAGCTCGCGGTCCATGCGGGGCTTGAAGTAGTAGCCCTCGAGCGACGCGAGCGACGACAACCGGAAGAGGTTGTGCATGCCCTCGGTGCTTTCGCTGAGGAGCGTCATGTGCGTGTAGGAGCCCGCACCCGAGACGTCGTCGCCCCCGCCATCCCCCCAGCGCACGCGTGTGCGGTCGCTGCGGTGCGTGCCGGGCGTGATGTAGGCCTCGGTGCCGATGATGGGTTTGATGCCCGCCTCGGTGGCCGTGCGCCAGAAGTCGAAGGCGCCGAAGACGTTGCCGTGGTCGGTGACGGCGACGGCGGGCATGCCTTCGGCGACGGCCTTCTCGATGAGGGGTTTGACGCGGGCGGCGCCGTCGAGCATCGAGTACTCGCTGTGGACGTGCAGGTGAACGAACGAGTCGTCTGATGAGGGCAAGACTTCTCCGACTGACCTTGTGGGGATGAACTTAAAGACTAACCCCGACGTGTGACATCGGCGCCTCCCAGGATGCCGGTCGAGGAAGCCTCGGGCGCGGCGTCGTGAGCAGGGCTCAGCCTTCGGCGCGCAGGATCTCGAGGGCGCGGTCGAGCTCGGCCGGGTAGGGCGCCGTGAACGTGACCCACTCCCCCGTGGCCGGGTGATCGAACGAGAGCTGGGCGGCGTGCAACCACTGCCGCGTGAGCCCTAGGCGCTCGGAGAGGGCGACCTCGGCCCCGTAGAGCGTGTCGCCGACGCACGGATGCCGCTGCGCCGCCATGTGCACGCGGATCTGGTGTGTGCGCCCCGTCTCGAGGTGGATCTTGAGGAACGACGCAGCGCGGAACGCCTCTTCGGTCTCATAGTGCGTGACCGACGGCTTGCCCTCGGCCGTGACCGCGAACTTCCAGTCGTGGCGCGGGTGACGGCCGATGGGCGCGTCGATCGTGCCCGTCAGCGGGTCGGGGTGACCCTGCACGACGGCGTGGTAGATCTTCTCGACCTCGCGGTCGTGGAAGGCCAGCTTGAGCGACGTGTAGGCGCGCTCGGTCTTGGCGACGACCATGAGGCCCGACGTTCCCACGTCGAGGCGGTGCACGATGCCCGCGCGCTCGGCGGCGCCCGATGTGCTCACACGGAAACCGGCGCCGGCGAGGGCACCGAGCACCGTGGGGCCGTTCCAGCCGACTGACGGATGCGCGGCCACACCGGCGGGTTTGTTGATGACGACGAACTCGTCGTCATCGTGCACGATCGTGAGGTCGTCGATGACGACGGGGACGATGGTGGGCTCGGCGCGGGGTGTCCACGAGACTTCGAGCCAAGCATCTTTCGGCAGGCGGTCGGATTTGCCGAGGACGACGCCGTCGACGCTCACTCCCCCGGCTTCGGCGACCTCGGCCGCGAACGTGCGCGAGAAGCCGAGGAGTTTGGCCAGGGCTGCGTCGACCCGAGAGCCCACCAGCCCGTCGGGAACGGGGAGGCTACGTGATTCCATGGGGTCTCTATCGAAGGGGTTCGTCGGTGGAACGGGTGGCCGGCTCGGCGTCGGCCAGGTCTTTCGCCTCGGCCGCGGCGCGTTTGGCGGAGATGCTGCGCGTGCCGTCCATGTTGATGCCGCGCAGTGTGAGCAGGATGAACAGGCCCATGCTGGTGACGATGCAGATGTCGGCGACGTTGTAGATCGCGGGAAGCATCCACGGGGTGCTGATGAAATCGACCACGTGTCCGAGGCCGAAGCTCGGCTCGCGGAACAGGCGGTCGGTCAGGTTGCCGAGGACTCCCCCGAGCAGCAGGCCGAAGACGACGCCCCAGCCAACCGAGCGGATCTTGCGGGCGAACACGATGATGACGACCGTGACGACGGCCGCGAGGATCGAGAAGATCCAGGTGCTGCCGGCGGCGAGGGAGAAGGCAGCGCCCGGGTTCTTGACGAAGTGCAGAACTAGCACATCGCCCAGAACCCGGACCTGCTCACCCAACGTGAGATTGCTCTCGACGAGGAACTTGCTGAACTGATCGAGCGCATACGCCGCAATCGCGACGGAGGCGAGTACGATCAGCGCCCGTGTGCCCCGGGGGGCACCGGACTCATTCGGCAAGGGATTTACGCTTTGGACGCGTCTGCGCCGACCTTCGCGCCGGACGGGCCAGCGTTCTGGTCGAGCTCGTGCAGCTGGCTCTCGATGTAGCCGCGGAGCTTCTGACGGTATTCGCGCTCGAAGACACGCAGCTCATCGATCTTCTTCTCGATGCCGGCCTTCTGCTCGTTGAAGATGGCGGCCTGCTCGCGCTGCTTCGCTTCGGCCTCGGCAACGATGCGGGCGGCGGCGGCGTGACCCTCGGCGACGAGGGCGTCGCGCTTCTCGGAGCCTTCGCGCACGTGCTCGTCGTGCAGACGACGGGCGAGCTGCAGCAGGCTGGAGGACGACTCGGACTCGTCGACGCTTTCGGCCGGGGCGGCAGGCGCGGCGGCAACGGGCGCGGCGGCCTTGGGGGCTTCCTGGGCGACGGGTGCGGCTTCGGTCTTCTCAGTCGAAGAACCGGCCTTCTCGAGGCGCTCCTGGAGCTCCTGGTTCTCGGCAACGAGGCGACGCAGTTCGACGACGACCTCGTCGAGGAAGTCGTCGACCTCGTCCTGGTCGTATCCCTCGCGGAACTTCGTCTGCTGGAACTGCTTGTTGACTACATCTTCCGGAGTTAGCGCCATGGCTTTCCCACCTTTGTTATTTCGACTGTGTTGTTTTCGAGCGAGATCTCGATGACGTGCCTACGCTAGCAAACCTCGTCGCGCGCCCGCTGGACTTTCGTAATCAGCGCGGCCAGATCAGCCTGCCGAGATCAGCGCAGGAACGAGTTGACGAGCGTCATGGCGATAATCACGCAGAGCATCGTGATACTCCATCCGAAATCGAGCGCCACCGGCCCCACCCGCAGCGGGGGAAGAATCCGCCGGAAGAACCGGATCGGAGGATCGGTGACGACGTAGACGGTTTCGGCTGCCACCAAGCCGGCGCCACGGGGACGCCAGCTCGGCTTGAAGCTCCGCGCAAGGTCGAGGCCGAAACGGCCCCACATCGCGAAGAAGTACAGCAGAAGCAGGAAGTAAAGGATGCCGCCGATGATGGCGAAGGTTGTGCTCACCCGTTAATTATTGCCGAGCGAAGAAGGTCGACTCGCCCTCGACGGGCTGAGCGACCGTGTCGCCGAGCACGGCGACGTGCGAGGGCGACAGCAGGAAGACCTTGCTGGTGACGCGCTCGATCTTTCCCTGCAGACCCTGCGAGAGGCCGCTGGCGAAGTCGATCAAGCGACGAGCGTCGCCCTCGGACATCTGCGAGAGGTTGATGATGACGGGCACGCCTTCGCGGAAGGTCTCGGCGATGATCTGCGCGTCCTTGTACTGCTTGGGGTGCACCGTGAGGATCTCGTTGAGCTCGGCGGGTGCGGCCTGCTTGACCTCCGTGGGGCGGCGCAGCGGCGTTACCGGGGCGCGCGTGGGGGTCGGGGCAGCCTGAGGAGCGGCGCTCTCGGCGCGCGGGGCGGCCTTCTGGGGCGCCTCGTTCCGCTGCTGCTGCTCGTACTCAAGGTCCTCGTCGGCGAGGCCAAGGTAAACCATTGTCTTCTTCAGCGGGTTGGACATCGCTACCTCCGTTTGTGCGGTTCTTCCTCTTCGACATTAACCGGTCGCCGGTCTGTTACCCGTGATTGCGGTGCCGATTCGTAGGTGTGTCGCGCCCTCTTTCAGCGCGGCTGTGAAATCGCCTGACATTCCGGCCGAGATGCGATCGGCGCCCGGATCGATGGCTCGCACGCGTTCCGAGATGGCGCGCAGGCGAGCAAAGGCGGCTTGGGGTTCTTCGCCGAGGGGTGCGACGGCCATGACGCCACGCAGTCGGATGCCGTCGCCCGCGAGCACGCGTTCGACCAGGGCCTCGACGGCGTCGGGTTGCACGCCACCGCGCGTGTCGCTCTCGGAGAGGGCGACCTGCACGAAACCGTCGACGATGGATGCCTGGGCGTCGTCGTCGCCGGGAGCGGCCGCGAGAGCATCCACGAGGCTCAGGCGATCGAGCGAATGGATGGCGTGCGCATAACGCCTGGCCTGACGCGCCTTGTTGCTCTGCAGCTGCCCGACGAAGTGCCAACGCAGGTCGGGGAGGTCGTCGAGCTCGGCGGCCTTCGAACGGGCCTCCTGGTGGCGGTTCTCCCCCATGTCACGCACGCCGAGGGCATAGAGCTCCCGCACGAGACTCGCGGGGTGGAACTTGGTGACGACGATCGTCGTGATCTCGCTCGCGTCTCTACCGGCACTGGCCGCCGCCTCGGCCACGGAGGCAGAGACGGCGGCCAGTCGGTCCGCGAGGCCGTGCTCGGAGGGCACGGTCCCGGTGGAGCCCATTGCTACTTCAGGAAGTCGGGGATGTCGAGCTCGTCCTCGTCGGAGAACGCCGGGTCGACGGCGGGGGTCGGCACGGAGTGACGCTCCTCGGAGATGGACCACGTGTCGTTCTTCTCGGCGGCCGGCGCGGGCGTGGCCGGGGCGATGGGAGCAGCCGCGGGAGCCTGGACCGATTCGGGGGAATCGTTCTTGGCGGTGACGACGCCACCCGTTCCGATGACGGCGTCGCGGTTGGCGATGGCGTCGCGCGACGGCGGCTCGCCTCCGTCGAAACCGGCCGCGATGACCGTGACGCGCACCTCGTCGCCCAGGGTGTCGTCGATGACGGCACCGAAGATGATGTTGGCTTCGGCGTGCACGGCCTCTTGCACGAGGCGTGCGGCGTCGTTGATCTCGAAGATACCGAGGTTCGATCCACCCTGGATCGAGAGCAGCACACCGTGCGCACCCTCGATGGATGCTTCGAGCAACGGTGATGCGACGGCCAGTTCGGCGGCCTTGATGGCACGGTCGGCCCCGCGCGACGAACCGATACCCATGAGGGCGCTACCGGCACCCTGCATGACGCTCTTGACGTCGGCGAAGTCGAGGTTGATGAGGCCGGGGGTGGTGATCAGGTCGGTGATGCCCTGCACACCGGCGAGCAGCACCTGGTCGGCCGTGGAGAACGCCTCGAGCATGCTGATGCCGCGGTCGCTGATCTCGAGCAGTCGGTCGTTCGGCACGACGATGAGCGTGTCGACTTCTTCTTTTAGCTTGGCGACGCCCAGCTCGGCCTGCGCCTGGCGGCGGCGGCCCTCGAAGCCGAAGGGCTTCGTGACGACACCGATGGTCAGGGCGCCGATCGACTTGGCGATGCGCGCGACGACGGGTGCGCCACCCGTTCCCGTTCCGCCACCTTCACCGGCGGTGACGAACACCATGTCGGCGCCGGCGAGGGCTTCTTCGATTTCTTCGGCGTGGTCCTCGGCAGCGCGGCGACCCACCTCGGGGTCGGCGCCGGCACCGAGGCCGCGGGTGATCTCGCGTCCCACGTCGAGCTTGACGTCGGCATCCGACATCAAGAGCGCCTGGGCGTCGGTGTTGATCGAGATGAATTCGACCCCGCGGAGGCCGAGCTCGATCATGCGGTTGACAGCGTTGACGCCGCCACCGCCGATGCCGACGACCTTGATCACGGCAAGGTAGTTCTGGTTGTTTGTCACGTCCGGCCTCCGATGCGAACTTTCAACCTCAAGTTAAGGCTTAAAGTTATGCTGAGTATGCAATTCCTGATCTGAACGTTATGGCGAGAGGCCACTCGACCTCGACCGCCGCGCCGCGTGTCGCGAATATCCGAGCAGAAATTAGGGTTGCTCGCGCACGACGACGGTCTTGCGCGACGAGACGTCGTACTGCGCGACCGTGGCCGGATCCGTTGCCGCCATGAGGCGTTCGAGTGCCAGGGTCTTGAAGGCCCCGTCATCCGCGCTGCCCCAGAGCACCGTCGCGTCGGTGTCGCGCAGTTTCAGGGTGACGTCGTCGTGCGTCTTGGCTGTGACCGATGACACTTTCTGGCGCAGCTCGTCGGGCATGGCGCGCAGGACGCCCGCGGCCGACTGGAAGCCCTCGCTCGTGACACCGTCGGGCACCTCGATGAGCGGATAGCCCGTCGGCTGAGTGTTGGATGCCTCGATCACGACACCCGCCGCGTCGACGACCGTGAAGCCCTCCCCCGTGTCGATGACCCCGACAGGAGTGCGCTCGACGAGTTTGACCACGAGGGTGTCGGGCGGGCGGCTCTCGACCGAGTAGGACTCGATGAGCGGATACTTGACGAGCTCGGCCTTGATGGCGCTCTGGTCTACCAGTGGGAACGGCGAACCGACGATGGGCTGCAGGCCCTGGACGACGGCGTCGGAGGAGACGCGCATGGCGCCATCCACCTCGATCGTGCGCACCGAGAGGATGGGGCTGAATGCCAGAGCGGCCGCGAGCACGCCGATGCCGACGACCGAGCCGCCCGCGATCAACCAGGTGCGGCGGCGGCGACGCGATCGGGCCGTGAAGCGTTTGACCTCGGCGCGTTCGACGCGTTTGCGTTCGCGACGCGCCTGCCGCACGCTCGGAAGGAAACCCGAGGATGCGCGGGCGTCGGCGTCGGCGTCGCGGGGCTGAGGCGTGCGCGCCTCAGATGCGGACGAACTCCCGCTCGTCGAACGGCCCGCGGCGAAAGACGCACCCGGTTTCTTCCCCCGCGAGCCCGATGACGATGTCCCCGAGCCCGAAGGCGCGGAGGCGGCGGCTCGGGTCTTCTTATCGGTCCCGGAGCGATCGTTACGGGACAGCGAAGCGCTTGCACTCGTTCCCGCGCGGCCCTGTGCACGGGGCGCGTCAGACGCTGAGCGGCGCGGCGAGGCCCCATCGGAGGCGTCGGGCGTCGGGTCATCCGCACTGCCCGACGCGGAACCGCGCGCGGGTCGGCGGCCCTCAGGCGGTGGTGTGAAACCTGACGGTCGTTTCATCGGATGCCTCAGCCGCGGTGGTCGGTGAGCGATCCGAGCAGCTGCGGCACGATGCGATACACATCGCCACAACCCAGGGTGATGACGAAGTCACCCTCGCGCGCGATCGACGCCGTGTAATCGGCCGCCTGCTGCCAATCGGCGATGAACGCGACCTTCGACGGGTCGGAGAACTTCTCGCTCACGAGGGCGCCCGTGACACCCGGCTCGGGATCCTCGCGCGCACCGTAGACGTCGAGGACGACCGTCTGGTCGGCGTACCGCTCGAGGGTCTCGGCGAACTCGCGCGCAAAGAGGCGCGTGCGGCTGTAGAGGTGAGGCTGGTGCACAGCGATAATGCGACCCTCGCCCACGACCGTGCGCGCGGCCGACAGGGCCGCGGCGACCTCGGTGGGGTGGTGCGCGTAGTCGTCATAGACGCTCACGCCGTCGACCGTTCCGTGCAGCTCGAAGCGGCGCTCGGTGCCGCCGAACTGGGCGATGGCACGCAGCGACTCGCTCGCACCGAAGCCCAGGCCGACCAGCACGGCGAAGGCGCCGGCCGCGTTCAGGGCGTTGTGGCGCCCAGGCACCGTGAGCGTGGCGCCGTTGTCCTGGCCCTCGAACGACACGATGAACGACACGGGGCCTTCGGTCGTGATCGAGTGCACGCGCACATCGGCGTCGGGGCTCTCGCCGAACGTGATGACGCGTTTGCCCTCGAGCTTCGAGGTCACGCGCACCGCGCCGGGGTCGTCGGCCGAGATGACGACGAACTCGGAGGACTTCTGCGCGAAGTCGACGAACGCCTGCTCGAAGGCCTCGAGCGAACCGTAGTGGTCGAGGTGGTCGGGGTCGACGTTGGTGATGAGCGTGACGGCGGTGTCGTAGAGCAGGAACGAACCATCCGATTCGTCGGCCTCGACCACGAAGAGGTCACCCTCGCCGTGCGCGCTCGAGACGCCCAACGACTCGATGACGCCGCCGTTGACGAAGCTCGGGTCCTCGCCGAGGCCCAGCAGACCGGTGACGATCATGCCCGTCGACGTGGTCTTGCCGTGTGCGCCCGCGACGGCCACGAGCCGCTGCTGGTTGATGAGCCAGGCGAGGGCCTGCGAACGATGCAGAACGGGCAGCCCGAGCGAGAGCGCCAGTTGGTATTCGGGGTTCTCCTCCCACAGCGCGCCCGTGACGACGAGCGTGTCGGCGTCGCCCACGTTGGCGGCGTCGTGGCCGATGGCGACGGGGATGCCGAGAGCACGCATGGCGTCGACGGCACCCGATTCGCGCACATCCGACCCGGTGACGGTGTAGCCGGCGTTCGCGAACAGGCGCGCGATACCGCTCATGCCCGAACCGCCGATGCCCACGAAGTGCAGGCGGCCCAGGTTTTCGGGAATCGCCACGGAGAAGTCAGGTTTGATCGTCACGGGTTCGCACTCTTTTCGAAATCGGTGGCCCTGAAGGCCGATTCAGTTATAACCCATCGGGCTGGGTGGCCGAGGAGGCTAGTTCAGCGCATCCCGGATGAGCTCGTACATGCGCTGCGAGCCCTGCGGCGTGCCCATCGAGCGCGCCTGGATGGCCATATCGTGCAACCGCACGGTATCGGTGAGCAGCGGGATGAGGTCGGAACGCACCCACGACGGGGTGAACTGCGCATCGAGAACCAGGATCGCTCCCCCGGCGCGCACCGAGTCGGCGGCGTTGAACCGCTGCTCGCCGTTGCCGACCGGGTAGGGCACGTAGACGGCGGGGACGCCGAGCGCCGAGAGTTCGGAGACCGTGCCGGAGCCCGCGCGGGAGACGGCCGCGTCGGCGACACCGAGGGCCAGTTCCATGCGATCGCAGTAGTCGAGCAGGCGGTAGTGCTTCTCGCCCGGGTCGGTCTGGTCGAAGTTGCGGCCCACGATGTGCAGGATCTGCCAGCCGGCCGCGACGATGTCGTCGCGCGACTCGAAGATGGTGGTGTTGAGGCGGCGGGCGCCCGACGACCCGCCGGTCGCCAGCAGCGTCGGGCGATCGGCGTCGAGGCCGAAGAGTTCGCGGGCCTCGGCCCGGGCGGCATCGCGGTCGAGGCGTTCGATCTCGGGGCGCAGCGGCATGCCGACGAAACGGGCGCCGCGCAGCTTGGTGCCGTGGAAGGCCACACCGACGAAGGGGGTGTACCGAGCACCGAGTTTGTTGGCCAGGCCCGCCTTGGCATTGGCCTCGTGGATGACGAGGGGAACCTTGCTGCGTCGCGCCGCCAGATAGGCGGGGGCCGAGGCATACCCGCCGAAGCCCACGACGACGTCGACCTTGCGGTCGGCGATCAGGGCGACGACATCGTTCACGGCCGCGCGAAAACGCGAGCCGAACGTGATGGCGCTCTTGCTGGGCTTGCGCGGGAACGGCAGGCGTTCGATGGTCGACAGCTCGTAGCCGCGCGCGGGCACGAGCCGGGCCTCGAGGCCCTCCTTCGTTCCGAGCACGACGATCTCGGCATCCGGTTCGTTCTCACGGATGGTGTCGGCGACCGCCAGCAGGGGGTTCACGTGTCCGGCGGTGCCGCCGCCGGCGAGCAGATAGGTGGTCATCGAATTCCTCGGGTGGGGGTGCCGAACGCGGGAGCCCTGAGGCCCGTCGCCTTCTCGCGGCCCGATGTGCGAGCGAACGAGAGGACGATACCGATCGACACCAGGGAGGTCAGCAGGGCCGTACCTCCGGCGGATATCAGGGGAAGGGGGACGCCGAGCGTCGGCAGTAGGCGCAGCACGACGGCGATGTTGACGAAGGCCTGGCCGATGACCCACACCATGATGGCGCCCGTCGTGATGCGGGCGAAGGGGTCGGTGCTCGAGCGGATGATGCGCACGAAGGCCACGGCCAACAGGACGAACAGCAGCAGCACGACGACGGCACCGATGAGGCCGAGCTCTTCGCCGATGATGGCGAAGATGTAGTCGTTGGATGCCGCGGGCAACCAGGAGTACTTCTCGCGCGAGTTGCCGAGGCCGAGGCCGAAGAGGCCGCCGTTGGCCAGCGCCCAGGTGCCGTGCAGCGGCTGCCAGCAGAGGTTCTCGTAGTCGACGCAGTCCTCGTCGAGGAACGATGTGATACGCGCCATCCGGTTGGGGCTCGTGATGGCGAAGCCCAGGAAGACGACGATGCCGAGGATGAACGGCAGCGAGAGGTAGCGCAGCTTGAGGTTGGCGAAGTAGAGCGCACCGATCACGACCATGCCCATGATCATGACGGTGCCGAGGTCGTGCCCGAGAAGCACGAGACCGAGCGCTATGACGGCGACGGGAACGGCGGGGATGAGCGCGTGCTTCCAGTCGCCGAGCAGCGCGATCTTGCGGCCGAGCACCGCGCCCAGCCAGATGGCCAGGGCGAGCTTCAAAAGCTCGGAGGGCTGACCCGAGATGGGGCCGATGGCGATCCAGTTCAGGTTTCCACCGACCGCGAATCCGAGCGGCGTGAAGACGAGCGCCTGCAGCAGCAGCGCGCCGCCGAGGACGACCCAGGCCCAACGCTTCCAGAAGATCGCGGGGATGCGGCTGATGACGAGCATGAGCGGAATACCGATCACGGCATACGTCGCCTGCTTCCAGAAGCCGCCGAAGAAGCCCGAGTCGTCGAGGAACGAGTCGACCGACGAGGCGGACAGCACCATGACGAGGCCGATGAGCACGAGGAAGACCGTCGTGCCGAGAAGCAGGTAGTAGTTGCTCGACTCCGGCGTGAAGATGCGCCCGAGCGAAATGCGGGTGGCCTTCGAGCCGGAGCTGTGCTCAGCGGTCGTCGGTCGGTCGGTCGGTGGAGCGCTCATCTGCCTGACCTCCCAGATAGGTGCGCACGGCCTGCTGGAACTTGTGGCCGCGTTCTGCGTAGTTGGCGAACTGATCCATCGATGCCGCTGCGGGAGCGAGCAAGACCACATCGCCCGGTTCGGCGATGCCGGCCGCGAAATCGACGGCCGCGCTCATCACCTGTTCAGTGTCGGATGTCTGGACCTCGAACAGCGGCACCTGGGGCGCGTGTCGCCCGAATGCCTCGAGGATCGGCTGGCGGTCGACGCCGATGACGACGACGCCGCGTACGCGGTCGGCGTGCCGGCGCACGATCTCGTCGATCTGCACGCCCTTCAGCAGCCCGCCGACCACCCAGACGACCGAGGGATATGACGCGAGCGACGCGTTGGCGGCGTGCGGGTTGGTGGCCTTCGAGTCGTCGACCCACGTGATCTCGCCGACGCTCGCGATGACCTCGATGCGGTGGGCGTCGAGCGCGAAGCCCTGCAGCGCCAGGCGAACCTGTTCGGGCGTGACGCCGTAGGAGCGCGCGAGGGCCGCGGCCGCGAGCACGTTCTGCACGATGTGCGGTGCGGCGAGGCCGAGCTCGTGCAGTTCATCGACCGTGGTCAGTTCGAGGGCCGAAGAGTGGCGTTCCTCGAGGAACGCGCGGTCGCACAGGATGCCGTCGACCACGCCGAAGTCGCTCGGGCCCGGCACGCCCAGGTCGAAACCGATGGCGCGCGCACCGTCGGTGACCTCGGCCTCTTGCACCATGCGCATCGTGCGCTCGTCGGCCTTGTTGTAGACGCAGGCCACGCGGGTGCGGTCGTAGACGTGCGCCTTGGCGGCGACGTAGGCCTCGAGCGATCCGTGCCAGTCGATGTGGTCGTCGGCGATGTTGAGGCAGACGGCCGAGAACGGCGTGACCGGGTCGGGCCCCGTCTGCGCGCTCAGGTAGTGCAGTTGGTAGCTCGAGAGTTCGACGACGAAGACGTCGAAGCCCGCGGGGTCGCGCACGGCGTCGAGAACGGGCACGCCGATGTTGCCGCAGGGGGCGACGCGCAGGCCGGCCGCGGCCAGCATGGTCGCCGTGAGCTGCACGGTCGTGGTCTTGCCGTTGGTGCCTGTGACGAGGATCCACTCGGCGGGTGTGCCCACCTTGTCGCGCACGCGCCAGGCCAGCTCCACGTCGCCCCACACGGCGATGCCCTGATCGGCGGCCCACACCAGAATCGGATGCGTGGGCACAAAGCCCGGCGACACGACGATCACGTCGGGCTGCTGTTCGCTGAGCTCGGCCGGCACGTCGTCGAGCGACGCCTGCACGAGGCGGGCACCGATGACGGGGATCAGCTGCGCGCGCTCGTCGGCCGCATTCGACGCGAGGACGAGGACATCCGCCCCCAGTTCGGTGAGTGTGTCGGCCACCGAGAAACCGGTCACGCCGAGGCCCAGAACGGCCACTTTCAGGCCCTTCCAGTCGGCGTGCCAACTCGTGAGACCGTCGAGGCGATTCTGTTGCGGCACTAGCGTGTGATCCATTCGAGGTAGAAGGTTCCGACACCGGCGGCGACGAACAGGCCGCCGACGATCCAGAAGCGCACGACGACCGTGACCTCGGCCCATCCCTTCAATTCGAAGTGGTGGTGGATGGGGCTCATGCGGAAGATGCGCTTGCCGTGGGTGATCTTGAAGTAGGCGCGTTGCACGATGACCGAGCCGGTCTCGATGACGAAGAGGCCACCGATGAAGACGAGGAGCAGCTCGGTGTGCGTGAGGATCGCGAGGGCGGCCAGGGCGCCACCGAGGGCGAGCGAGCCGGTGTCGCCGAGGAAGATCTGGGCGGGCGACGTGTTCCACCAGAGGAACCCGATGAGCGCCCCCGAGATGGCGGCGGCGACGATGGCGAGGTCGAGCGGGTCACGCACGTCGTAGCACTTGTAGCGCACGGCCTCGGCGAGGTTGGGGCTGAAGCAGGACTGGTTGGACTGCCAGAAACCGATGACGACGTAGGAGCCGATGGCCAGGATGGACGCGCCCGTCGCCAGGCCGTCGAGACCGTCGGTCACGTTGACGCCGTTGGAGGCGGCGGCCACCAGGAAGCTCGTCCAGATGAGGTAGAGAATGACGCCGACGAGCGGAATGGCGGGGGCGATCAGCAGGAAGTTGATCGGCAGGTCGCGCGTGAACGAGATGGCCGTCGACGCGGGCGTGATGCCGGCCTGGTTGGGGAAGTTCATGGCCATGATGGCGAACGCTGTGGCGACGATGACCTGGCCGAGCACCTTGGCCCAGCCGCCCAAGCCGAGGCTGCGCTGTTTGCGCGTCTTCATGAAGTCGTCGATGAAGCCGACGACGCCGAGCCCGACCATCATGAAGAGCACGAGGAGCGCCGACATGGTGATGCGATCGCCCGTGATGAGCATGGCCACGAAGTAGCCGAACAGCGTGCCCACGATGATGACGATGCCGCCCATGGTGGCGGTGCCGCGCTTGGCGTGGTGCGACTGCGGGCCGTCGTCACGGATGAACTGGCCCCACTTGAGCTTGCGGAACAGCCGCACGAAGACAGGTGTGAGGAAGAGCGAGAAGGCCATCGACAAGGCGGCGGCGGTCAGAAGGGCTACCACGCGAACAGTTCTCCCAACCGGTCACCGAGAAAGCGGAGCTTCGCGGAATTGGACGATTTCACCAGAACGGTGTCGCCCGCTCGGAGCTCCGTTGCCAGATAGTCGTAGGCCTCGTCTTGCGTTTCGAAGTATACCGACTCGCCGTCCCATGACCCCTCGTTGATCGCGGTGATGTGCATGCGCCGGGCTTCGGCTCCCACGACCACGAGCTGCGAGATGTTGAGGCGCACGAGCTGCAGGCCGATGCGGTCGTGTTCTTCGCCCGCGAACTCGCCGAGCTCGGACATGGCGCCCAGCACGGCGACCGTGCGGGACCCCTCTGGACTGATCTGGGCGAGCGTCTTGATGGCCGCCGACATGGAGTCGGGGCTCGCGTTGTAGGCGTCGTTGATGATCGTGACGTCGTCGCGGCCGCCGAGCACCTCCATGCGCCAGCGTTCGGCGCGCGCGACACCCTCGAGCGCCGTGACGGCTTCGCCCAGCGGCACGCCCAGCGTGGTGGCGACGGCGAGGGCGGCCAGCGCGTTCATGACATGGTGTTCGCCGAGAACCTTGAGGTGCACCGTGCGGCTTTCGCCACCGGGGATCGTGACGACGAACGTGGTGCCGGTGCGCGACGAGACGATGTCGGTTGCGCGCACGTCGGCCGAGTCTTCTTGGCCGAACCAGAGCACGCGCGCGGGCGTGACATCCGCCATCTGTCGCACGCGGTGGTCGTCGGCGTTGAGCACGGCGACACCCGTCTCGGGCAGGTCGGTCACCATCTCGCTCTTGGCCTTCTGCGTGGCCTCGATGCCGCCGAAGCCACCGGCGTGGGCCAGGCCGACCTTCAGCACGACACCGATCTCGGGATGCGCCATGCCCACGAGCCTCTTGATGTCGCCCTTCTTGCTGGCACCCATCTCGGCGACGAGGTAACGCGTGGACGGCGTGAGTCGGAGCATGGTGAGCGGCGCGCCCACCTCGTTGTTGAAGGAGCCGCGCGGGGCCACGGTCTCGCCCTGGGGCTCGAGGATGGCGCGCAGCATGTTCTTGGTCGTGGTCTTGCCGTTGGAACCCGTGATGCCGACCACGCGCAGGTCTCCCCCGGCGCGCACGCGGTCGACCACGGCGCGGGCGAGCGTGCCGAGCGCTTCGACGACATCGTCCACCACGATCTGGGCGACGTTCTCGTCGACTTCGTGTTCGACGAGCGCGAGCACGGCGCCGTTCTCGACGGCCTTGCCGACGAACAGGTGCCCGTCGGTCTCTTCACCGGGTTTGGCGACGAAGATGCCGCCGGGCGCGATCTCTCGGGAATCGGTGTCGACGAGGCCGGACACGGTGCTGTCCGCGGTGAGGCCCGTCTCGCGGGTCGCGAGCGTGCCGCCCGTGATGTCGGCGATCTCTCGGAGTGTCAGTTCAATCATCAGTTCTCAGTTCTTGGCCGGTCGGTGTATGGGCCAGTGTGATGCGGTGCGTGATGCGGTGCGTGATGCGGTGCGCACGGCAACGCCCGTTCCACTCGGTGCAGGGTCGAGCGAAACAGGCGTTGTCATGACTCAGTATTCGCCGGGGTAGTTCGCCGGCGTGCCCGTGGAGGGCGGAATTCCGTAGCGTTTGATCACTTGCGTGACGGCCTGTTTGAAGACCGGCGCCGCCGCTGCCGACGACATGAGGGTGAGCGGGTCTTTCAGGTGCACGGTGATCACGTATTGGGGGTCTTCTGCCGGAACGGTTCCGGCCATCGAGGCGACATAGGTTTTCTTCAGTTTACCCGCGCCGTCGGACTGTTCCGCGGTGCCAGATTTTGCTGCTACGCGGTAGCCGGGCATCGTGAGGTCTTTGGCCAAGAATCCATTCGTGACCACGGTTTCCATCATTCCGAGGACCTCTTTCGAGGCTTCCTCGCTGATGACCCGTTTTCCCTGGGAGGCGGCGGGTACTTCCGTCGTCGTCCCGTCGGAGTATTCGCAGCCCTCGACGAGCTGCATGGGCAGTTCGACTCCCCCGTTGGCGATCGCCTGGTAGGCGTTGGCCATCTGGATGGCGGTGACGGCGACGCCCTGACCGAACATGGTCACGTAGTCGGTCTGGTTGTCCCATTTCTCCCACGGGTGCAGGATGCCGGAGTCTTCGCCGGGGAACCCGATGGCCGACGCATCGCCGATGCCGAACTTCTTCAGGTAGTTGTAGCGGTCTTGTGCGCTCATCTTCTCGCCCAGCTTGCTCAGACCGGTGTTGGACGACTGCTGCAGCACGCCCGTCAGAGTGAGGCGCTCGGGGTCGTGCGGCAGGGCGTCTTTGATGCTGGCGCCGTTCTCGGGCTTGTACCGGTATTCGGCCAACACCTGTGACGTGGGCGTGGCGAGCCCCGCATCGATGAGGGATGCCGCGGTCAGAGGCTTGAAGATCGACCCGGGCTCGAAGGGCGCCGTGAATGCTTTCGAGCCGCGGTCTTCGGGGGCCGTCGCGTTGATGTCGTTGGGGTCGACGCTCGGCCATTCGGCCAGGGCACGGATCTTGCCGGTCTTGACCTCGGTGACCATGACCGTTCCCGAGGTCGCGCCCGTTGCCGCGATCTGAGAGGCCACGAGCTGCTGCATGTACCAGTTCAGGTCGGCGTCGATCGTGAGCTTCACGTTGCCGCCCTCTTTGGCGGCCGTGGTCACTTCGGTGGTGCCGGGCAGGGCCACGCCGTCTTTCGAGCGCTGGTAGCTCTGCGTGCCGTTTTCGCCCGTGAGGCAGGCGTTCTGCTGCAGCTCGACGCCGGCGAGACCCTTCTGGTCGCTGCCGACGAACCCGATGACGTTGCCTGCGACGGACCCGTTGGGGTAGGTGCGGCCGGGGTTCTGCTCGGTGTAGATCCACGGGATGTTGAGGTCGCGGATCTTCTGGTAGTTGTCGGCGCTCTGCGATTTGATGAGCAGCGCGTAGTTGGACGCGGAGTTGGCAGCGAGGGCGTCGTCGATGATCTTCTGCAGGTCGGAGGCGGACTGCCCGGTGATGGCGCCCACCTCGGTGAGGGCCTGCTCGACCGTGACCTCTTGCTTCTTGCCGTCGATGGTGCGGTCGAATTCTTTGACGTCGCGGGGCGATGTCGTGATGTCGAACAGCGCGACGGTGCTGGCGAGGATGTTGCCGTTGGTGTCGAGGATCTCGCCGCGCGGCGCGTAGATGGTGCCGTTTGCCGTGGTCTTGGTGAGCGAGTCGGAGACGAGTGCGTCGGCGCGCACGAGTTGGATGTCGACGAGTCTGACGACGAAGACGGCCACCACCACGATGACGGCTGCGACGGCGAAAACGATGCGCCGCTTGGTCGAGACGGTGTGTGAGGCCACGCTTCGTCCTTCTCTGCTCGGGTTCTCGGCTGACGCCTCTCGGCATCCGGTCTGTCAGCGCCTGGTCGGGCGGCACCCGTCACGACGTCCAATGTCTCGGTGATCGCGCGGGGCGTTCACCGGGGCGGATGTGCGCTCCGGGCTAGTGCGTGCTCGGGGACGGCAGACCGTTCTCCAACGATACGGTCGGCGGTGCGGCTTCATCGGTAGGCGCGCCCTCGGCGGGTGCGTCGGGGTCGCCGACCGTGGCATCGGGCGCGACGGCCAGCGGGTCTCCGGCGATGAGCGAGTTGGGAATTGCGTTCGACGAGATGAGCGGAACCGGCGTGTCGGTCGTGGCGGCCGTGGCGTTGCCCGTGACCGAGCCGTCACTGAGGCGCAGGTAGGCGGGCGTGCCGTTGATGACCATGCCGAGTGATTCGGCGTTGGCGGCGAGGTATTGAGGAGACGAGATCTCTTTCACGTCGTTCGACACCGTCTGCAGCTGCAGCCCCAACGACCGCTCGGATGCCTGCAGCGACGAGATCTCGTAGGCGCCCTGGCTGAGCCCCACACCGAGCAGCAGCTGCGCGATGACGACGACGAGCACGCCGCCGACCGTGACGAGCGCGTAGGCCGTCTTGGGCCGCGCGCGCCGCGCGTCTTTCGGAACGGCCTCGATGTAGGGGGCCTTCTTGCGACCCGGCTGCGCGGGCAGCGCGGATGCGGCCGGCCCCGAAGCGGTCAGCGGCAGGTCATAGGCGGTCTGGGCGCTCATCGGGTTCCTTTTCTCACGCGCTCGATGGCCCGCAGTCGCACCGGGGTGGCGCGGGGGTTCTCAGCTTTTTCGTCGTCGGAGGCGAGTTCGGCACCCTTGACCAGGGCGCGGAAGAGGGGGGCGTGCTCGGGCAGTTCGACCGGCAGGCCGGCGGGAGCCGTCGACGCGACGACTTTCTGGAAGTCCTTCTTGACGATGCGGTCTTCGAGGGACTGGTAGGCCAGCACGACGATGCGGCCGCCGACGGCGAGCGAGTCGAGGGCACGCGGGATGGCGTCTTCGAGCACCGACAGTTCTTGGTTGACCTCGATGCGCAGGGCCTGGAAGACGCGCTTGGCGGGGTGGCCGGCGCGCTGCACGGCCGCGGGGGTGGCCGCCTGGATGATCTCGACGAGTTCGGCCGATCGCGTGATGGGGCGGGCGTCGCGCGCCTCGACGATCTTGCGGGCGTAACGCTGCGCGAGCTTCTCTTCGCCGTATTTCTGGAAGATGTTGCGCAGCTCGTGCTCGGTGTAGGTGGCGATGACCGTCTCGGCCGTGAGCTCGCTCGTGGCATCCATGCGCATGTCGAGCGGCGCGTCTTTGGAGTAGGCGAAGCCGCGCTCGGCCTCGTCGAGCTGCAGCGACGAGACGCCGAGGTCGAAGAGGATGCCGTGCACCTCGGGGATGCCGAGACCCTCGAGCGCTTCGTCGATGCCGTCGTAGACGGTGTGGACGAGCTTGACGCGGTCACCGAAGCGCGCGAGGCGCTCGCGCGAGATGGCGAGGGCGTCGAGGTCGCGGTCGAGACCGACGAGCGTGATGTTCGGGAAACGCTCGAGGAACGCCTCGGCGTGGCCGCCCATGCCGAGCGTGCAGTCGACCAGCACGGCGCCGTCGGCCGCGAGGGCGGGTGCCAGCAGCTCGACGCAACGCTCGAGCAGAACCGGGGTGTGAATGTCGTTCAGGGCCATATGAACCGGGTGGCCCCTGGACTCTGATCCCCATCCGACCCGACCTGGCAACGGGGAAGTATGCCAGGGAGTGGACGGCTGGGAGTCAGAACGCAGGGACTAGAAGAGTCCCGGAATCACCTCCTCGGCGGTGTCGGCGAATGCTGCTTCTTGTTCGGCCAGGTAGGCCTCCCACGCCTCGGTGTCCCAGATCTCGGCGCGGCTGCCGGCACCGATGACCGTGAGGTCGCGGCTGAGGCCGGCGTAGGCACGCAGGGATGCGGGGACCGTGACACGGTGCTGCTTGTCGGGTGTCTCGGCGCTGGCGCCGGACAGGAACACACGCAGGTAGTCGCGCGCCTGCTTGGAGGTGACGGGCGCCTGACGGATCTTCGTGTGCAGTTCTTCGAACTCACGGGTGGAGAAGACGTAGATGCAGTGCTCTTGGCCCCGCGTCATCACCACTCCCCCGGCGAGCTCGTCGCGAAACTTGGCCGGCAGGATGATGCGTCCCTTCTCGTCGAGCTTGGGGGCGTAGGTGCCAAGAAACACGTGTCATCCCCCTTCTCGTTCCGGCCAACTTTCGGGATGTCTCCACTTTACTCCACTTCGCACCACAAACCTATGACATCCGCCTCTTTTCTCGATCAATTCGGGAATAAATCCGCGCCATTGCGGGCGATGCGCGGGTGGAGGGCCGGGGAGAGCAATGGGGCGCTTTCGGGGCTGTTTCCCGGCGCGCCAAACGGCACGAGCCGCGAGGGCGCGCGGAGTGGAGGGAAGGTCCGCGGTGCCGGGGAGGAAAGTGGAGAACCGCGCCCCTTCAGCAGGGAGCGCCTGCGTAGGGCGCTCGCAAAGAGCGATGGCACAGAGCGCCGGCGGAAAGCGCAGACCGAAAACGCAGGCGGAACGAGCAGACGGGCAACAAAAAAGCAGCCGCACCGAAGTGCGACTGCTTGAGTGTGTGCGGCGGGATGCGACCGGGGGAAGCCTGCCGGCCCGCGGGACCGGGCTATTCTCCGCGGTCGTCCTGGCGACGATCCCAGCGGCTGTTCATGCGATTCATGAATGTGCCACCCGATGCGGCCTTCTTCTTCGAGGCGGACGGGCGCTGCGCTTCTTTCAGAACGTCTTCGGCCGTCAGCGTGCCGCGGTGCTTGCGGGGCGTGATGGCGATCATGACGCCGGCGAACATCACGACGAAACCGATGATGCCCACGACGGGCTGCTGCAGAACCACACCCGTGACGAGGGCGCCGACGCCCAGGATGCCGACGACCGAACCGATCGCGATGCTGCGGTAGCTCGGGCGGCCGCGCTGATCACCGGCGGTCGACACGAAATCGGCATCGTTGCGGTAGAGGTTGCGCTCCATCTCGTCAAGGAGCCGTTGCTCCTGCTCGGAAAGCGGCATGTCTTACCCTCCAACTCGCTCAACACGGGGCATGTATCTCACGAATTCTAACCCGCCAACGACACCGAGGCTAGGCCAGGCATCCCGCTAGGGTGGTCTTGTGACCGAAAGCCGAAACCTTGCCGAACTGGTCAATGATCGGATCGATGAATTCCTCGAATCCCGTGCGTCAATTCTCGCTCACCTCGGCGACGACCTCCTCCCGTTCTCCGCGTTCTCTCGGGAGTTTCTCAGCGGTGGCAAGCGGTTCCGGGCGAGCTTCTCCTACTGGGGGTGGCAGAGCGTTCGCAGCGCCGCGGGCGACGTCGGTCAGCCGACATCCGATGAGCTGAGGGCGGTCGTCACACTGGCGGCCTCACTCGAGATCTTCCACGCGGCGGCGCTCGTGCACGACGACATCATCGACAACTCCGACACGCGGCGCGGGGCCCCGGCCGCACACCGTCGCTTCGAGAAGTTGCACACCGACGGCGGCTGGGATGGCGACGGTGACGACTACGGCCGTGCATCCGCCATTCTGCTGGGCGACCTGCTGCTCGGCTGGAGCGACGAGATCCTCGACGAGGCGCTGGCGCTGGTCGATCGCGCGACATCCATTCGGGTGCGCGCCGAGTTCATGCGCATGCGCACCGAGGTGACGGCCGGGCAATACCTCGACATTCTCGAGGAGCGCGCGTGGCGCAGCCGGCCCGAGAGCGAACACCGCGAGCGGGCCCAGCGCGTGGTCGTCTTCAAATCGGCGAAGTACAGCATCGAGGCGCCACTGGCTCTCGGCGCATTGCTCGCCGGCGGCAGCGACGCCCAGCTCGAGACGCTGCGCTCCTTCGGTCTTCCGCTCGGCGTGGCCTTCCAGCTGCGCGACGACCTGCTCGGTGTTTTCGGCGACGAGAAGGTCACGGGCAAACCGAGCGGCGACGATCTGCGCGAGGGCAAGCGCACGGTGCTCATCGCACTCACGCGCGAGGCCGTGCCCGCGCCGACCAAGAACCTCATCGACGAGCTGCTGGGCGACCCGGCGCTCGAGCCCGAACAGATCGCGTCGCTGCAGGCGACCATCACCGAGAGCGGCGCGGTCGACCGCTCGGAGGAGATCATCGCCGAGAACGTGCGCGTTGCGCGGGCGGCACTCGACGGAGCGCCCCTCGGAGCGGAAGCGGTCGAGCGCCTGAGCGAACTCGCCGAAACCGTCACGCGTCGCAACTACTAGATCGGGCCGCGTCGGATCTGTCGACGCACGAAACTGTCCAAGGTTTCAGGTTTACGGGCGTACGAGAATTCGCTGAAGTGAGCCGCATCGGTAGGCGGTCAGCTCCGCGGCCGAGGAACCGTCGGCCGCTCGCGATGTGCGGGCGGGGCGTTTCGACCCGCCCCGCTGCGCGTCCGGCCGTGACACGGAAGCGTCCGGCCTTGCACCGACAGAGTTCGGCCATGCCACAGGAGCGGGTGTGCCGCGAGGCGACACGAGCCCGCCGAGAAGTGTCGTTTAGCCGAGCGCCTGAGCGACGCGACGGACCTCGGTCTTGCGGCCGGAGCGCAACGCCTCGATGGGCGAGACGCCGAGGCTCTCGTCTTCGGTGAGCAGCCAGTCCATGGCCTCGTCGTCGGAGAAACCCGAGTCGCCGAGCACGAACAGGGTTCCGCGCAATTCCTGCAGCGGCTCGTTGTCGCGCAGGAACACGGCGGGAACGCTCAGGATGTTGTCGCGGCGCACGGCGAGCAGGTGCTTGTCTTCGATCAGACGGCGCACCCGGCTCTGGCTGAGGTCGAGCAGCTCGACGAGGTCAGGAACGGTGAGCCACTCGTGGTGGGAAAACGCATCAGTCACACCCCGAGTCTGCCACGATCCCGGGGCTCGGAAAAGCAGGCGGGCGGCAAAACGACGTCGGATGACGCGTCATCGTGCGGCCCGGACATCCGCCACCCGGCCGCCCCGTGTTGACGAGGTTCTCTCGACTGTGCCACCGTGGGTAAGCAATGTCACTCAAACGGGGGTCACGAAAGATGGGCACATCATGCGCCGACGCACCCTGACCACCCCCACTGCCCTGTCCAACACGGGCGCGGTTTTGACCAGCACGGGCGGCATCATGCTCGGGCTCGCACTCACGGCCCCTCTGGCCGCGCACGGCGTTCCGCACACGGCGGCCGACGATCGCATCCCGGACGATCGCATCCCCGACGACGCTTCCGGTGCCGGTGCCGGTGACGCGACGGGCACGGGCACGGGCCCAGCCCTTGCCGGCCGGTCGGATGTCGCGGCGCACGCGACGGCCCACGACGCCGCGGACGCACCGACATGGGGCGACATCTCGAGCACGCGCCCCGTGCCCACCCTCGGTTTCAGCGGCGATCCCGCCGGGGCCGTCGCTCCAGTCGCCCCGGTCGCCTCCGTCGCCCCGGTCGCCTCCGTGGCCCCGGTCGCCCCGGTCTCTTCGGTCGCTTCGGTCGCTTCGGTCGCTTCGGTCGCTTCGGACGGTTCGGACGGTTCGGTCGCTGGCGCATCGTCCTACACCGTCCAGAGCGGCGACACCGTGTCGGATATCGCGCAGAAGCACGGCGTGGCGACGGCATCCGTTCTGGCACTCAACGGCTTGAGCTGGTCGAGCACGATCTTCCCCGGGCAGGAGCTGACTCTGCGCGCAGATGCGGGCACCCCCTCGACGCCCGCACCAGCCCCTGCCCCGTCTGCCCCCTCCGCGCAGGCCCCGTCGGCATCGGTTTCGTACACGGTCGTCTCGGGCGACACCCTCAGCGGTATCGCCGCCCAGCACGGCACGACCACAGCGGCACTCTTCGCCGCGAATGGTCTACACGGTGGCGACATCATCTACCCGGGGCAGACCATCGCGCTGCCCGGGCTGCAGACGGCCGCCGCGACGACGCCGGCCCCGCCCGCCGCGCAGCCCGCTCCCCCGGCATCCACTCCGGCTCCGGCTCCGACCCCCGCACCGGCTCCGCAGCCCGCGCCCCAGGTCATCGCCACGCTCGACGCCCCCATGACCGAGAACGCCCGTCTCATCATCGCCACGGGCCGCAGCATCGGTGCCAGCGACCAGGCCATCGTGATCGCACTGGCCGCCGCCATGCAGGAATCGAGCATGCGCAACATCGACCACGGCGACCGCGATTCGCTCGGGTTGTTCCAACAGCGCCCGAGCCAGGGTTGGGGAACGCCCGACCAGGTGCGCGACCGGCAGCGAGCCATCCTCGCGTTCTTCGGCGGAAAGACGAACCCGAACACGGGCGTCACCTCGGGTCTCTTCGACGTTCCGGGTTGGGAGAACCTCACGGTGACGCAGGCCGCCCAGGCCGTGCAGAAGTCGGCGCACCCCGACGAATACGCGAAGTGGGAAGCATCCGCCCGCTCGTGGCTGGCCCAGCTGGGCTAGAGGTTTCTTACGATCCGGTTACGAATATCGAACCGGTGCGTGTCTCATCGGTGTTTTGCCAGGCCGTCGGTGACGCCACTCCATAGACTCTCTTCGTGACCACCAGCCAGCAGACCGACCCCATGATCGGCCGTCTCATCGACGATCGATACGAGGTTCGCTCGCGTATCGCCCGCGGCGGCATGGCGACGGTCTACCTGGCGACCGACCTGCGCCTCGAGCGCCGCGTGGCCATCAAGATCATGCACGGGCACCTGTCCGACGACTCCAACTTCACGTCGCGTTTCGTGCAAGAAGCCCGTTCGGCCGCCCGTCTGGCCAACCCGCACGTCGTGAGCGTCTTCGACCAGGGCCAAGACTCCGATATGACCTACCTGGTCATGGAGCACCTCCCCGGCATCACGGTGCGCGAGCTGCTGCGCGACCACGGCCGGCTCACCCCGCGCCAGGTCGTCGACATCATGGATGCCGTCGTCACCGGTCTGGCGGCCGCCCACCGCGCGGGCATCGTGCACCGCGACCTCAAACCGGAGAACGTGCTGCTCGCCGACGACGGCCGCATCAAGATCGGCGACTTCGGCCTCGCCCGCGCCGCCAGCGCCAACACGGCCACCGGCCAGGCGCTGCTCGGCACCATCGCCTACCTCTCCCCCGAGCTCGTCACGCGCGGCATCGCCGACAAGCGCAGCGACATCTACGCGCTCGGCATCATGATGTACGAAATGCTCACGGGCGAGCAGCCCTACAAGGGCGAGCAGCCCATGCAGATCGCCTACCAGCACGCCAACGAGTCGGTTCCGCGCCCGAGCGCGCTGGTTCCCGGCATCCCCGACGAGTTCGACGACCTCGTGCTCTGGACGACCGAGCGCAACCCCGACGAACGCCCCGCCGACGCCAGCGAGCTGCTCGAGCGCCTGCGAGAGGTCGAGAACACGCTCGGCATGCCCGCCACCAACACGTCGCACGCCACCATGCTCATGCCCGCGCCACTCGAATCGCAGTCGCCGGCCGAGCTCACGCGTGTGCTCACCTCGCAAGCCGTCGCCACGGGGCCCGTCGATGCGGATGACGCCCCCACCGTGCTCGGCCGGCAGAGCAATGCCCGCCGCCGACGTGGCTACTGGTTGCTCGCGCTCGTGCTCTTCCTCACAGCGGGAGCGGTGGGGACAGGTCTCTACTTCGGTGCCGGGCCCGGTGCCCAGGTCGCCATCCCCACCGTCGTCGGGTCGAGTGTCGAGGATGCCGATGCAGCCCTCGAGGAGCTCGAGCTGGTCCCGGCGCACGCGCAGGTCTACAGCCTCGAGGTTGCTCCGGGAACGGTCATGGATGCGAAGCCCGGGGCCGGAGCATCCGTGGCCCGCGGCACCACCGTGACGCTCACGGTGTCGCAGGGACCGCAGCCCGTGACGCTCGGCGTTCTCGCGGGCCGACCCCTGCCCGATGTGCAGGCCGAGTTCGACCAGAACAAACTCACGGTGGGCGCCGTGACCAAGAACTTCGTCGCCGACGTGCCCGCCGACACCATCATCTCGGCGTCGCGCCAGTCCGACGGGGGCGACATGTCTCAGGGCGGCGACACCGCGCAAGGGCAGACGATCGATCTGGTCGTCTCCGCCGGCCCGATTCCGGATGTCGCGGGCCAGACCCTCGAGAACGCCACCACGACACTCGCCACCGTCAACCTCGGCGTGGGCGAGAAGAAGCAGAGCCAGTTCAGCGACAGTGTCCCGGCCGGCGACGTGATCGGCATCGTTCCCCCCGCGGCCGATCAGACCATCACCGAGGGCAGCCAGATCACGCTCATCATCTCGAAGGGGCCGGATGTCGTCACGGTTCCCGACCTCGCCGGCAAGAACATCGCCGAGGCGAAGGCGGCCCTCGAGCAGCTCGGCTTCACCGTCAAGGTCACGACGATCGTGCCCGAGAACGCGTGGAACCTGCCGGGACTCACGGTCACGGGTTCCGACCCGGCCGGCGGCACCGCCATCAAGCGCGGCGCCACCGTCACCATCACGGCCAACATCTAGCCGCGATCGCTCGCGCGTGACGGTCCGCGGGCGCGGCCCCATCCATCGGTATGCGTCGGCCGCGCAAGCTGAACAACCCCCAGACTGGTCCAGGAACGACGCCGCCTCATAATCAGTGGATTATGGGTCTGCATCAAGTGCGCGCGTCGGGCTCACGCGGGCTCGGACGTCCGACACGGCGAGTCCTCGAAAATGAGAAGGGCCCCGCTCGAAAGCGGGGCCCTTCTTGCGTCCGAGCGGACGTTACTTCGCGAGCTCTTCGGCCACAAGGAACGCCAGTTCGAGCGACTGCATGTGGTTGAGGCGCGGGTCGCACAGCGACTCGTAACGCGTCGCGAGCGACGCCTCGTCGATGTGCTCGGAACCGCCGAGGCATTCGGTGACGTCGTCGCCCGTGAGCTCGACGTGGATGCCACCCGGGTGGGTGCCGGCCGCACGGTGCGCCTCGAAGAAGCCCTTGACCTCGTCGACGACGTCGTCGAAACGGCGCGTCTTGTAGCCCGTGGGCGTCGTGAGACCGTTGCCGTGCATGGGGTCGGTGACCCAGAGCGGTGTGGCGTCGGTCTTCTTGATGGCCTCGAGCAGGGGCGGCAGGGCGTCGCGGATCTTGCCGGCACCCATGCGCGTGATGAACGTCAGACGACCGGGCTCGCGGTTGGGATCGAGCTTCTCGATGAGCGCCGTCATGGTCTCGGGCGTGGTGCTGGGACCGAGTTTGACGCCGATCGGGTTGCGCACCCGCGACAGGAAGTCGACGTGCGCGCCGTCGAGGTCGCGCGTGCGCTCCCCGATCCAGATGAAGTGGGCCGACGTGTTGTAGGGCGTGCCCGTGCGCGAGTCGATGCGCGTCATGGGGCGCTCGTAGTCCATGAGCAGACCCTCGTGCGCCGTGTAGAACTCGACGCGCTTGAGCTCGTCGAAGTCGGCGCCCGCCGCCTCCATGAA
>Ga0308164_10001429_pt1 | contig 28091 bp, 25 predicted proteins | sample PhyTR2_FD_201031 | JGI IMG/M metagenome (GOLD analysis project Ga0308164, IMG submission 201031) | Phyllosphere microbial communities from UC Gill Tract Community Farm, Albany, California, United States - DLSLT.R2 | ecosystem: Host-associated > Plants > Phyllosphere > Unclassified | place: USA... | reverse complement strand
ACGGTCAGTCGTACACCCGAAGGCAGCTCGATGCCGATCTGCCCCGCGGTCCGGGCGTCCGCTGGCGCCTCGACGGGCGGCGCCGGCAGCATCACGGGCGGCTCGCTGATCCGGACTTCGGCAAATGCGGTCTGAGGCCGGGCCGGCACTCCGCTCAGTGCACCCGACATAGCTTGACGCCGCCAGGTGTAGATCGCGCCGCTGCCGACCTCGTGACGCTCGACCGCCGCCCGGACCGACCCATCCGGGCCAAACGCATCGCGTAGGATCGCCAGCTTCTGCTCGACCGTCCAGCGGCGTCGACCCGACACCCGACCGACAATCTCGATACGACCGCTCATATCACCAGTCGTATGACTACTCGTTAAATCTGCGACTGGTTCGATAGTCTCGTCTGACATCACGGCCCCGTTCAAAGAGCCGCTATCAACCCGTCGAGCGCTCGCCTTGCAAGGCGGCCTTCAGACCGCGCTTACCAAGAAGAGATAAACATCGCCCCCGAAGCATGGTTCAACATACGGCTTGTCTCTGAATGAATTTGAATTTCGGGAGATTGTCCACTGCCTGCGAAAGTGCGCGACTGACCGAGTTCTCGCCGAGGAGGCTGGAATCGATGTGGAGGAGGTTCATACACAATGCCCTTGATGGATGTCGATGTCGCCGCGTTGTTCGAACTGCTAGATGATTGGCGCCATTGGTGGCAAGGAGATGCGGCACGGATGGCGCGCTTGAGCATCGTGAGCCACGCCTCATCTCATATCGGGCAGCCGGCCGCCGCGGCTGGATCGGGAGCGCCTACATTCGATCTGCCTACTATGGGATGAACATCGATGATCCAGCTTCACTATCTCGAACGCTCGCGAGCGATCCGCATCCTCTGGCTGCTGGACGAACTCTGCACGGACTTCGAACTGATACAGTATCAACGCGACGCGAACCACCGCGCGCCCGCGTCACTCAAGGCGGTGCACCCGCTCGGGAAGTCGCCGGTGATCGTCGATGGTGATCTCGTGCTGGCGGAATCGAGTGCCATCCTGCGTTATATCGACGCCCGTTACGGCGGGAACCGCTTCTCGCCGCCGAGCGACAGCGATGCCGCTGCGGTCCACGACGAGTGGCTGGACTATGTCGAAGGGTCGGCTGCGTTCCCGATCATGCTGACGCTGATCGGCGGCATGACGGGCGGCCTTTCGGAGAAGATGGATGCCTTTGTCGCACCGGGGCGGGACGCGACGCTGCGGTATATCGCAGCCGGAGTGGGTAAGGGCCCCTTCCTCATGGGCGAGCAGCTGACATTGGCCGACATGCAGATGTTCTATCTGCTGCAGGTCGCGGATCGTGCCAAGCTCCTTGCCGACTATCCAGCGCTGACGACTTACCTGGCGCGGCTGACGGAGCAGCCTGGCCTCAAGCGGGCGATAGAACGCGCAGGGGAAACTGGGGCCTGAGCGTAGGTTCGCGTTTTTACTTTTCTCCGCAAAGTCACTGCAATTGCGTTCGCAAACAAACACGGCGCTATCGTCGATGGTGGCTGACCAGACCTCCAGATCTGGTAACCGACGATCAGTGCCGACATCGCATTGTGCAATCTCGTTGACGGGCCAGCCCGATAGTCGAAGGATCAGAGCGTGTTCATCGAACTTGTACTGGCGACGTTGATGGTATCGCTGACAGTGGCGATCCACGGCGCGGGGCTGCACGTCCTTGCCAAGCTGCTCCGGATAGAGGCCCGCGAGGAGGCACAGGAGCGCATAAGTGCCCTGTCATTGCGCGGCTTCACGATCACATTATTAGCCATCCTGGGCCTTTTTGCACTGCACGGGGTAGAAATCTGGACATATGCTTTCCTCTATATTTGGCTCGGAGCCGTCGAAGGATTGCGCGAGGCCGTCTACTTCTCGACCATTACATACGGAGCGATCGGGTACAGCGATGCCGTCATGGCGGAACGGTGGCGGCTGGTGTCGGCGATCGAGGGAATAAACGGTATCATCTTGCTCGGCTGGTCGACCGCCTTCTTCATCACCGTAGTTACCCGGTTGCGGCGAATCTGAGTGAGCCTGGCGACAGTGCGGCCTCACTTCAGCGGTAGTTTGGCGCCGCTGGCTATCAAGCCAATGACGCCTCGTGCGATGGCGGCGCCTTCCTGCGAGGCAAGGATTCTTACGGCAACATATCCCCTTCCCGGCGCGGTTTCATTGGGCCGTACCGTCGCCCAACCGAGGTCGTCGCAAATCGCTCCACGAACCGCGATGTCATGCTCGCCTATGCCGCCGGTGAAGACGATCATGTCCGCGCCGCCGAGCGAGGCCATCATCGCCGCGATCTGCTTGCTGACGGAGCGGCAGAAGATGCGGATGGCGAGGTGCGCGTCGGGGTTGGTCGGGGCGGCGGCGTGGAGTTTTCGCAGGTCGCCGGACAGGTCCGAGATGCCGAGCAACCCTGATTGCCGATCGACCAGATCTTCGAGTTGGCCCGCATCCATGCCGCGCTCGCGCAGCAGATAGAGCAGCAGCCCTGGATCGAGGTCGCCGGCGCGCGATGCCATGACGATGCCGCCGGACGGGGTTAGGCCCATGCTGGTGTCGACCGATCTGCCGCTGCGCACCGCTGTCACACTGGCGCCGCTGCCGAGATGGGCGATGATCAGCCGTTCGGGTAGCGGGGTGTCGAGTTGATGCAGGATCGACTGGCACGACAGTCCGTGAAAGCCGTAGCGACGGACACCGTCCGCGCGCAACGCCTTGGGAACCGGCAAGATCGCTGCGACGTCGGGCAAGCCGGCGTGGAAGCCGGTATCGAAGCAGGCGATCTGCGGGATATCGGGGTAGCGGGCTTGCGCCGCGTGGATGAGCAACAGCGCGGCTGGAGCATGCAGCGGCGCGAACGCCGTTGCCCGTTCCAGCCGCGCGATCACGTCGGCGTCGATCAAGACCGGATCGCACAGGTCGGGGCCGCCGTGGACGATCCGGTGTCCGATCGCGTCGGGTCGTGCCGCCCCACCTGACACGGCCTCAGCCAGTACGGCGTCGATCCGGTCGAACATGTCGGCGGGGACGGTACCCTCCACCTCCCCGGACGCGATCTCTTCGACCGCGCCCGCGTTCTCGCCTCCGCTCCCGCCGTACAAGCCGAACTTGAGCGACGACGACCCTTCGTTGAGCGTGAGGACGCGGAGCGGCGTACCGCTCACCGGCGCCACTGCCAGTCGCGCACCTCCGGCAGATCGTCGCCCTGTTCATAGACGTACAGCTTGTGCCGCTCGATCAAGCTCCAGTAGCGGGCGGTTTCCGCCGCGACCCTGTCGGCGAGCCTCGGGATGCGCTGGATCGCATCGAGCGCCAGCCGGTACCGATCGAGATCGTTCAGCACGACCATGTCGAACGGCGTCGTCGTCGTCCCCTCGTCCTTGTAGCCGCGGACGTGGATGTTCTGATGGTTGGTGCGGCGGTAGGTGAGCTTGTGGATCAACGCGGGATAGCCGTGAAACGCGAAGATCACCGGCTTGTCTGTCGTGAACAGCGCATCGAACGCGCGCTCGTCAAGCCCGTGCGGATGCTCCGACTGCGGCTGTAGCACCATGAGGTCGACGACGTTGACCACCCGGATGCGGATATCGGGGACGTATTCGCGCAGCAGCATCACCGCCGCCATCGTCTCCAGCGTCGGCACGTCGCCTGCACACGCCATCACGACATCGGGTTCGCTCCCACCCTCATCCTCGGCGTCGCTCGCCCATTGCCAGATTCCCGCGCCCGCGGTGCAGTGGCGCACCGCTTCGTCGATATCCAGCCACTGCGCCTCGGGCTGCTTGCCGGCGACGATCACGTTCACGTAATTGCGGCTGCGCAGGCAGTGATCGGCCACCGACAACAGGCAGTTCGCGTCGGGCGGCAGGTAGATCCGCACCACGTCCGCCTTCTTGCTGGCGACATGATCGAGGAAGCCGGGATCCTGGTGCGACAGGCCGTTATGGTCTTGCCGCCAGACATGCGAGGTCAGCAGATAGTTGAGTGACGCGATCGGCCTGCGCCACGGGATCGCGCGCGTCACCTTCAGCCATTTCGCATGCTGGTTGAACATCGAATCGACGATGTGGACGAACGCTTCGTAGCACGAGAACAGCCCGTGGCGGCCGGTGAGCAGGTACCCCTCGAGCCAGCCCTGGCACAGATGCTCGCTCAGCACCTCCATGACGCGACCGTCGCGGCTGAGGTCGGTGTCGTTCGGCTCGGTCTCGGCCATCCACGCCTTGCCCGTCACCTCATACACCGCCTGGAGGCGGTTCGACGCGGTCTCGTCGGGGCCGAACAGGCGGAAATTGGCGGTGTCGGCGTTGAACGCCATCACGTCGCGCAGATAGCCGCCCAGCACCGCGGTCGCCGCTGCCTTCACTTCGCCCGGACCGGACTGCGCGACGGCATGGTTGTGGAAATCTGGCAGCGACAGCGGCGTCATCAGTTCGCCGCCGTTGGCGTGCGGGTTCGATCCCATTCGCCGGTGGCCGGTCGGTGCGAGCGAAGCATAATCGTCGCGGAACTTGCCGTTTTCGTCGAACAGTTCGGCCGGGCGATAGCTCAGCATCCATTGTTCGAGCTGGCGCAGATGCTCGGGATCCTTGAAGTCCGCGATCGGCACCTGGTGTGCGCGCCATGTCCCCTCGACCGGCTTGCCGTCGACGAATTTGGGACCGGTCCAGCCCTTCGGCGTCTTCATCACGATCATCGGCCAGCGCGGACGCGGGGCCCCGTTCTCGTCGCCGTCGTTGCCGGATCTTGCTTCGACCTGAATCGCCTTGATCCTGTCGAGCACTGTATCGAGCGTCGCGGCAAGCAGTTGATGCACTTCGGCCGGATCATCGCCTTCGACGAAATGCGGCTCATAGCCATAGCCGTGCATGAGGTCGGTCAGCTCGCTCCGGCCGATCCGCGCCAGCACGGTCGGGTTGGCGATCTTGAAGCCGTTGAGATGCAGGATCGGCAGAACTGCGCCGTCGCGTGCCGGGTTCACGAACTTGTTGCTGTGCCAACTCGCCGCCAGCGCACCGGTCTCAGCCTCGCCGTCGCCGACCACGCACGCGACGATCAGGTCGGGATTGTCGAACGCCGCGCCATACGCATGAGCGAGCGAATAGCCGAGCTCGCCGCCCTCGTGGATCGACCCGGGCGTTTCGGGCGCAACGTGGCTGGGGATGCCGCCGGGCCAGGAGAATTGCCGGAAGAGCCGGTCCATCCCGCCGCGGCTGCGCTCTACGCCGGGGTAACGCTCCGTATAGGAGCCCTCCAGATACGTGTTCGCGACCAGCCCGGGTCCGCCATGCCCAGGACCGATGATCGCGATCATATCGAGATCATGTGCGACGATCAACCGATTGAGGTGGACGTAGAGCAGGTTGAGGCCGGGCGTGGTGCCCCAATGACCGAGCAGCCGGGACTTGACGTGCCCGATTGTGAGCGGCTCCTCGAGCAGCGGGTTGGCGCGGAGATAGATCTGCCCGACCGAGAGATAGTTGGCCGCCCGCCAATAGCCGTCCATCCGGCGCAGCATGTCCGCCGACAGGGGACCTTCGCCGGGCGTGGTCGTAACAGTCGGTTCGGCGCGCCTTTTCACAGCATCCGTCATGTCGAGGTAACTCCGAGATTGTCCAAGCGCCATGGCCGGCCTGGCTCCAATTTATAGCAGAAAATGCAGGCCGGTTGCGCCGTCTGACCTGCGCTCATCCTTTCAGAACGCCGCTTCGCCGACTTTATCCATCGGGTTCCACCGTTAAGGCGCGTCGTGCTCGCGAGAGACCTTGTCCAAGGCTGGTGGCGGTGCCTGCGCGCGTGGTTCGGTATGGAGGACAGCGCACCAGCTACGCCATCGCACCGAGAGTTGCACGGAAGCGCCCGAGCGCGACGGTGAAGAAGATCGCGCCAATCACGCCGATCTCGAGAAACTGCGGCCACACCACGTCGAAGCCGGCGCCGCGGTAGAGGATTGCCTGCGACATCTTCACGAAATGTGTGGTGGGCGCCGCCTGCATCACGATCCGCACGAACTCGGGCATGCTCTCCTGCGGGGTCATGCCGCCGGACAGCATCTGGAGCGGCAGCAGCACCAGCATCAGCAGCAGCCCGAACTGCGGCATCGAGCGTGCGATCGTGCCCATGAAGATGCCCATAGACGTGGTCGCAAACAGGTGAAGGGCCGCGCCAGCCAGGAACAGGCCGATCGAGCCCTCGATGGGGACCTTGAGCACGCCCTGCACCACTACCGACAGCGCGAATGCGCAAGCGACGAGCACGACCAGGCCCATCGACCAGACCTTGCTCGCCATGATCTCGAACGGGGTGACGGGCATCACCAGCAGATGCTCGATCGTGCCATGCTCGCGCTCACGGATCAGCGCGGCGCCAGTCAGCACGATCGACAGCATAGTGACGTTGTTGATGATCTCCATCACCGCGCCGAACCAGCTTTGCGCGAGCGTCGGGTTGAAACGCGCGCGCACATCGAGGTCGACCGGCGCCACGCTCGCCTTGCGGACATGGGCGACGAACTCGTTCACCTCGCCGTTTACGATCTGCTGGATATAACCTCCGCCGGTGAACGCCTGACTCATCCGCGTTGCGTCGATGTTGAGCTGGATAGTGGGCGTGCGGCCGGCGAGCAGATCACGCTGGAGATTCGGGGGGATATCGAGCGCGAAGGTATCTTGCCCATTGTCCATGCGCCGGTCGACCTCGGCTGAAGTCACGAGGCTCGGGCGCGTGAAGTGCGGCGGATAAAAAGCACTCGTGATGCGGTTCGAAAGCGGCGACTGGTCCTCGTCAACGATGGCGATCGGTGCCTTGTAAAGGGTCTCGGGCATGCCGGTCGCCGCGGTGTAGATGCCAAGCGAGAAGGCGTAGAGGATCAGCACCAGCATCATCGGATCGCGCAACAGGCTGCGCAGTTCCTTCACGCCGAGCCGGAAGACGTTGGACCCGCGCATCCTCAGCCCTCCTGTTTCTTGAGGAAGGTGGCAGAGATGGCGATCACCACCGGAAAGCTGATTGCCAGTGCGATCAGATCCGCTTGCAGATCGAAAAAGCCCAGCCCCTTTGAAAAGACGCCGCGGCTGATGGTCACGAAGTAGGTGGCGGGGAAGATGTGCCCAATCAACGCGCCAACACCCTCTAGCGAGGAGACCGGGTTGATAAGTCCTGAGAATTGCACGGCTGGCAGGATGGTGCCGATGGCCGTCGCGAAGAGGGCGGCGATCTGGCTGCGCATGAACACCGAGAAGAGCAGTCCGATCGCCGTCGAGCAGAGAGTATAGAACAGCGCTGCCAGCACGAAGGTCGGGAAACTGCCGGTCATCGGCACGCGGAACACGAACAACGCGAGCAGGGTCAGCGTCACGAAGTTGAACATGGCAAGCCCGGCATAGGGAAGCTGTTTGCCGAGCAGGAACTCGATTCGCGTGACCGGCGTCACATACAGGTTCAGGATCGAACCCAGTTCCTTCTCGCGCACGACGCTCAGCGCCGTCAGCATTGCCGGAATCAGCAGCAGCAGGATCGGGATCACGGCGGGCGCGATCGCCACTAAGCTTTTCACGTCGGGATTGTAGCGGTAGCGCGTCTCGATGTTGACCAGGCCGGTCGCAGCGCGGGTCCCGAGTTCCTGCGCCGCCATCTCGATCAGCCACTGGGCATGCATCCCCTGAACATAGCCCTGCACAGTCTCTGCCCGGCTCGGCATGGCGCCGTCGATCCACATGCCGACCGACACGGCATCGCCCCGCCGGATATCGCGCGCGAAGCCCGGCGGGATCTCGATCGCGACGCTCAGCTCACCGCTGCGCATCCGCCGGTCCATGTCGGCATAGTCGGTGATCGACGGCCGTTCGGTGAAGTAGCGCGAGCCCGCAAGGTTCAGGACGTAGTTCTGGCTGGTGGTGCTGTTGTCCCGGTCGAGGACCGCGAACGGCAGATTCTCGACATCCATGCTGATGCCGTACCCCATGATGAACATCAGGATGACGCTGCCGAGCAGTGCCATTACCAGCCGGATCGGGTCGCGCCTGAGCTCCAGCGCTTCGCGCCGGCTGTAGCTTAACATGCGTCGCGGGCTGAAGACGCGCAGACGCGCTGCGGCACGCCCCGACGGTCCTGTGGCATCGCCGACGCCAGCCTGCGTCGCGGGAGTTGAAGAACGCTCGCCAGCAGGCCGATCCTCGCCGGAGGCTTCCTCCAGATAGGCGATAAAGGCCTCCTCGAGGCTTGCTGCACCGCGGGTCTCGACGATGGCCTTAGGCGTGTCGCTCACCAGCACCCGCCCGGCATGCATCAGCGAGATGCGGTCGCATCGGGCAGCCTCGTTCATGAAGTGGGTGGAGATGAAGATCGTTACCTGGTCCTTGCGCGAGAGGTCGATCATCATCTGCCAGAAATTGTCGCGCGCGATCGGATCGACGCCGGAGGTCGGCTCGTCGAGGATCAGCATTTCGGGCTTGTGGATCATCGCCACAGCGAGGCTCAGCCGCTGCCGTTGTCCCAGCGGCACGCTGTCCGGCAGCGCGTCCATGATCTCGGCCAGACCGAAGCGTTGGCTCATCTCCTGGACGCGAGACGGGATCTCGGCCGCGGACACGTGAAAGAGCTGGGCATGCAGCACGAGGTTCTGCCGCACCGTCAGCTCGGAATAGAGCGAGAATGCCTGGCTCATATAGCCGACGCGTCGGCGGGTATCGATATCGTCTGCTTCCACGGGGCGGCCGAACAGCCACGCCTCGCCCTCAGTCGCTGGAAGCAGCCCGGTCAGCATCTTCATCGTTGTCGATTTGCCGCAGCCGTTCGACCCCAGAAACCCGAAGATCTCGCCGCGCTCGATGCGAAAATCGACATGGTCGACGGCCGTAAAGTCGCCAAAGCGGCGGGTTAGGCCCTTAGCCTCGATCGCGACATTGTCCCCTGTGTCGACGCGTGGCGGGATCTCTACCGGCTTGTGCCCGGCGCGCGCGGCTTCCGGCAACAGCGCAATGAACGCCTCCTCCAGCGTGAGCGTACCAGTGCGCCGGTAGAGTTCCTCGGCAGTGCCGGTCGCGAGAATCTTGCCGGCGTTCATCGCCACCAGCCAGTCGAACCGTGCCGCCTCGTCCATGTAGGCGGTCGCGACCAACACACTCATCGCCGGCCGGTCGGCGCGGATGCGGTCGATCAAGTCCCAAAACTGCGCCCGGGATAGCGGATCAACGCCGGTGGTGGGTTCATCAAGCAGCAACAGGTCGGGATCGTGGATTAGCGCGCAGCACAGGCCGAGCTTTTGCTTCATGCCGCCCGACAACTTGCCCGCCGGCCGATCCCGGAAAGACGCCAGCCCGGTGCTTTCGGTGAGGTCGGTGATCCGCCGCTGGCGCTCGGCGGCATCCTGGCCGAACAGCCTGCCGAAGAAATCGAGATTTTCGAACACCGAAAGGGTGGGATAAAGATTCTTGCCCAGGCCTTGCGGCATATAGGCGATCCGGGGACAGACCGCCTCACGGTGCCGCCGGTCGGCCATGTCGCCGCCCAGTACCTCGATCGTGCCGGCCTGGATCCGGTGTGCGCCCGCGACCAGCGAGAACAGGCTCGACTTGCCGACGCCGTCCGGCCCGATCAGCCCCGTCATCCGGCCGACCGGGAGCTCGAGGCTTACGCCGTCGAGCGCCAGCGTCTTGCCATAGCGGAGCACGACGTCAGCTACCCGCGCGGCCGGTCCGCCAGGCACGAGCGGGGCGGTCCTCATTGTGTGACCTTGACCTTGAGATTGTCTGGCCACGGTGCGTTCGCGTCGATCCGGATATATGCCAGGCCGGGGAGCCCGGTCTTCACCTGCCTGATGTGCCGCTGGAGCAGGGCGGGGTCGATCCTGGCTTTCACCCGGAACATCAGCTTCTGGCGCTCGCTCTCGGTTTCCACCGTCTTGGGCGTGAACTGCGCGACGTCCGCCACGAACGAGACCTTGGCCGGGATCACGAAATTCGACGCAGCGTCGAGGACGATACGGACATCCGATCCAAGGCCAACGCGGCCCGCTACCGTCTCGGGCAAGAAGAAGGTCATTGAGACATCGGACAGGTTCACGAGGTTCAGCACCTTGCCGCCACCCGCCACGACCTCACCGGGCTGGACGACGCGGTACTGGACGCGGCCCGCCACCGGCGCACGCAACGAGTTGTCGGCAAGATCGGCATCCAGCCGCTGGATCGTGGCGCGCACCGCGTCGACGTTGGCGCGGGCGCCGATCACCTGGCTGCGAGCGGTTTTCACCGCCGTGCTGGCGGCGGCAAGCTGCGCGCGCGCGGCGCCAACCGTCGCACGGGCACTCTCCACCTGCGCCTCGTCGTCGTCGCGCTCCTGCACCGGGGTCGCGCCCTCGCGCGCCAGCGTTTCGGACCGCTGGAGGCGTTTGTGTGCTGCGTTAAGTTCGGCCAGCCGCTGCTGGACGACCGCCGCGGCCGCGGCGCGGTCGCTTTCGCGTTGCGCAATGGTGTTACTGGCGATGTCGATGCCGTTGGCGGCTTGGGCGAGTTGGGCCACTGCCTGCGCGCGCTCGGCACGGAGCGGTGCGACGTCCATATGGGCAACGACCTGACCCGCCTTCACGAAATCGCCCTCCCCCACCAGGATGTCCGCAATCCGTCCCGGCGACTTGGCCGATACGTCCACCTCCACGGCCTCGATGCGGCCATTGCCGCTGACGATGCCCTCGGGAAGGCCCTTCGGCTTCAGCAAGCGCCAGCCAATAAAGGCTACGACCGCGATCGCCACGATCACCGCAATGCGGACTAGCCATTTCTTCGTCATGTCGGTCATCGTGCCTGTCCGCCCCCGGGCTCGGGAGTCACATCCTGGGGAAAACCACCGCCGAGCGCGGCGTAGAGGCTGATGCCGCTCGCGATATAGCCCCGTCTGAGCATTACTAATGCCTGTTGAGTCGCGAACAGGTCGCGCTGCGCGTCAAGCACCTCGAGATAGGCCGACCGGCCACTGGTGTAGCGCAGGTCTGCGAGCCTTGCCCGCTCGGTCAATGCGGCCAGCGTGTGGCTGGTTGTCGCAATCTGAGCCTTCTGCCAACGACGCTGGGCAAGCGCATCGCCAACATCGCGAAACGCCGCCTGAATCGTCTGCTCGTACTCAGCGACGGCGATGTTGCGCCTCGCCTCGGCAAGGTCGAGGTTCGCGCGGTTTCGTCCGGCGTTGAAGATGGGCAGCGAGAGTGTCGGCTGGAAGCTCCACGCGCCTTGCCCACCGTCGAACAAGCGGCTCAGCGCGCTGCTGGCGGTGCCGCCCGCCGCAGTCAGGCTGATATTCGGGAAGAAGGCGGCGCGGGCCGCTCCGATGTCGGCGTGCGCGGCAACGAGTTGATGCTCCGAGGCCAGAATATCCGGCCGGTTGATCAGCAGATCGGAGGGCAGCCCGGCAGGGATCGCGCGGTCGGCGTCGGCCTCGGCAAGGGTGAGCGTGCCCGATCCCAACGTCATCGAACGCCCCACCAGCAGGGTGATGGCATTGAGGCTCTGCTCGCGCTGCTGTTGCAGCGCCTGCTCTTCGGTCTCGGCCTGCGTCAGCAGCGCCTCGCTTTGCGTCATGTCGAGCTTCGAGCCGGAGCCGACCTCGTAACGGCGCCGAGCGATGCGGAAAGATTCCTTCCGGCTGGCGATCGTCTGGTGGGCCAGCGCGGTCCGCTCGTCCAACTCGCGGACCGCGAGATAGCTGATCGCTACCTGCGCGACGAGACTGGTCGCAACCGCCCGCTGCGCTTCGCGCGTGGCCAGGAAGCTCTGGCGCGCGGCCTCCTTCATGTTACGCAGCCGCCCCCAGAAGTCGATTTCCCAGGCAGCGCTCAGTGCGACCTGATATTGTCCGGCTTCGCTCGAGCGGCCGGTGACGCTCAGGTCGCCCGGCGTGCGGGCATAGGTGCCTGTCGCGATGCCGTCGAGAGTGGGATAGAGCTGCGATCCCTGGATCCGGTAGGCGGCCCGCGCTGCTTCGATGCGGGCGGTGGCGACGCGCAGATCGCGATTGTCGGCGAGCGCCTGCTCGATGAGCGCGACGAGCTGGGGATCGACCGCGAAGACCTCACGCCAGCCAAGACGGATGATCGGAGGCGAGACGTTTGCGGTGCCGGGATAAGCGGCGGCGATGGGTGCGGGCGGCCGCTGGTATGCTGGTGCAAAGGAGCAGCCCGTCACCAGAGATACGCCGAGCATCCCCAGCATCCGCCGCTTTCCGGGGCGCGACGTCGCGCAGAACTGGCGAAAGTGCGGATACATACTGCTCATCGGACAACCTCCGACGCTGACGGTCTCATGCGCAGGATATGAAGATCGCGTGAGCAACTGCCGCCCTCCTTACCGTACAAGGGCAATACCCACCCGCACGCGTGTCATGCGGCGGTCGTAATCGAGCAGGTTCTCGCCGTAGCCGGTAAAGGCCTGGCCAAAAAGATAAGCGTTCAGGTCGCTGCCGACGATCCGGTCGACGGGGTAGGAGAGATTGCCGTCAAGTGACCCCTTGCCAGTACCAAAGTTCGTCCGGCCCCCAACACTGAGCTTCAGGCCTTCTTCCTCGCCGATCTGCGCGAAAAACCCGCTGTTCCCGCGATAGCGCTTGACGTCGGGATTGTCGCTCAGGCTACCCGCATACACCCAGAAACGCGGGCCGGCGGTCAGCGAATAGCGCCCGAGCGGCACCGTCAGCTGCGGCTGCACGTAGACCGTGTTCAGGCTGCGCGACCCATCGCCCGAGCGGCCGTTCGATTCGTGCCGAAAGCCCGCTTGGCCGCCCAGCACGATATTGCCCTTGAGTGGCACGGTCGGCGCCAGGTAGAACAGCTCGGGCATGAAATCGATGTTACGGAAGGGAGAGGACCCGGCGCCCAGATCCCAGAACATGCGCTGGGTGTAGGCGAAGTAGATGCCCTGAGCCCAGGACGTGCGTCCGGCGGTCCCCGCCGGTGCACCGAACACCTGGTATTTGAAGCTGATCTGGAGCCGCGCATCGCTGTCGGTCCCAGGGCCGTAAACCGCATAGAGGGGCTCATAAGCCGACAGGTTGGCAAGGAATTGGTTGGAGCCGGCTACCGTCGGTGCAGCGGTCGCCATAACACGAGCAGGATCAGTAGCAGCAACCTCGGTCGGCTCAGCCGCTGCGAGCGTGGGTCGATCCTCGATCATGGTGATCCGCCGAGCACCCCACCCCGGCACTTCCAACAGCGCGCCCGCGAGCGGAGCTGGGCCACCGGGCACCTCCAGCCGGTAGCGGGCGGTGCCAAAACCCCCTGCGGCGATCGTCAAGGACGCGGCCGATCCAGGCGCGCGCTCGGCCCGCAACGAAAGGTCTCCACTCGGCCGAGAGAGTCTAGCCGTTACTGCATCCGGCAGATCCATGGGCTCATTCTGATTGCTCGTATTGAACACGAGCAGCTCAATCAGGAGATCGCGGCGATCCCCCACCGACGTGACCGCGCTGATCACCACCTCCGGTGCCGCGGATGCGGCAGGCGCGGGATTGGCGAGGATCAGGAGGGAAACGAAAATCAAGGGCATGGGCGCGGAAGCTCACCAGAAAACACCGGAAAGCTTGCGCTCACGTGCAAGCTTATCCTTGGTTATGATACTGTAGGTCTCGGTTAACACAGGCGGATGCTGCATTGCAACAAGGGACGCAAGCGGTCATCCATCGCAGCGCGGTGGTCCGCACGCGAAGTGCGAGCAGGTGTGTGCTCACTCGAAATTCCCGGCTGGTGGGTTACCGACGGACAGCCGTGCCTGCCGGCACTCCCAGCATCAGTCGTTATCGGTCGGTTACACGGTCATAAGGGTGAAGGAGGGGCATCGCGAAGATGCGCCATTTCGACTACGAACACCCAGGCCCGATCGGCCAGCTCGCGTCGTCGTTCCGGAACCCGCGCATAAAGGGCACCACTCAGCATCGACGCCAGCAGGAGTACGTCGGACGGCAGGAGGTCGCTACGGCACGTGCCATTCGCCACCGCCTGCTCAACCGGCTTTTCGAAGACGCGCACGAAACGCCACAACACTGTCAGGAACTCCGGACTGTCGTGATCGATCGCCTGCCAGTATTCGATCAACGGGGCATGGAAGATGATGCGATCTGCTATGAAGCGTAGCAGGCGAGCCAAGGCGACCACATCACCCTCCAGGCGCGCCGCCTCGCCTTCGATCTCGTCCAGACCGCGATCGAGCAGCGCCATGATGAGGGACCGCCGGTCAACGAAGTTGCGGAACAGCGTTGCACGGCCCACCCCGGCACGCTCAGCAATTGCGTCCAACGGCGCATTGATACCCAGCTCGAGGAAAACCGCTTCGCCGGCCTCGAGGAGCTTGGCGCGGTTCTGGACGGCATCTAGGCGGCGTTGGGGCATGGCATGCAAAACCGCAGAATGACCCTGGTGTCAAATGGGGGCGCCCGGCGTCAAGCTTCCGAGCCGCTTCCGAACAGCCATTCGAGGTGTCCACGATGTAATGAAGTGGTCCTGCCTGCGTTGGGCGTCCGCTCGAATACGTTGGTGACATTCTCCAGCGCTGTGCTGGTGGCGCTGCGCCCGCCGCCGAGCGACCACAACGCAGTTTTCTATACCTCGCCTGTGCTGCGTAAGGCCAATGCTTAGTGGCCGCGTGCCGCCGGTTTCCGTCGCGGTAGCATGCCCTCGCCCCGTGCGCTAACCGGAGGGCTAGCCGCGCAGGCGGTGCCGTCGCGGGTTGCCCGCGACAGCGGAGCGGGACCGGTTGGCGACCCAGGGATAACGCTGGGCCATCTCCTCGTCATAACCCAGATTGAAGACGGTTACGCTCTTCTTCGGGCGCTTGGCGCGGCTGTAGAGCGTGCCGAACAGGCGGTCCCAGACGAAGTTGGTGATGCCAAAATTGCCGTGCTCGTCGTGAAAGTGATGCTCCATATGGCGTTTCTTCAACGTCGCCAGCCAGCGGTTGCGGGGTTTCCAGCCAAGATGCTGTACGCAGTGCGCAAACTCGTAAAAGCAGGTGCACAGCAGCCCCGTCGCGAACCCCGCCAAGGCTCCACCCGTCCCGCCGATCAGCCATCCCGGCAGCGCCGCCACCACCAGCAGAGTCGGCAGCGTCGTATGGAGGGCCCCGAACAGGATCTCCAACCGGTCCGGATCGATGTGATGGTCGTAATGGATGCGTTTCCACATGCCGGCCAGGACGGGCACTTTGAACATCCAGCGGCTGTGCAGTACCCAGCGATGCAATACGTACCAGACGAGCGGGTACGCGACCATGACAAGGAGGGCGCTCGCAAGCGTCGGTGCAAGTGGGGCTGGCCAGCGGGCCGAAGCGACTAAGCTGAGCCCCGCCAGCGCCAGATAGACGACAACGGCGTAGTGCGAGAAATAGGCCACCACCAGCTCGCGCAGGCCCATGCGGCCGAGATGATGAGTGCGTTCCCAGAACCGTGGAGCATTCGACAGCTGCGTCATTCGCCTTCTTTCGTCCTGTTCAACGGCTGCGTGCCTGCCACAACCTCCGCCAGAACGGTTTGATCACCGTCAAAGAGTGGGTTTCAGCTGAACCGGCCGGATGATGCCGAACGTGCCTGCACAACCCCCTACACGCCTCAGCGCTGCGTCAACATCCGCGACACCCCTTTGCGCAACGGCGACATGTGTCCCGCCGCCCGCAACAAGACCGGTCTTGCGAGACGCGCCGGCAGATCGTCGTCGGTATATGCCCGCACGATAAATCCCGTCGTGGCGAACAGGGGGGCTGCGGCCAGCCGGTGCCCGGCCTCATAGCGAAGCAGGAGCGAGGGTGCGCCGATGTCGCGACCTTGCGCAGCTGCGCGTGCAACCAGGCCGGCGAGCGAGACGGCGCTGCGCAACCCCAGGTTGAAGCCGTGTGCGGTCACCGGATGCATGCCCACGGCCGCATCGCCGATCAATGCCGCGCGAGTGGCCGCGAAATGCTCGCTCCATGTCGTGGCAAGCGGATAGACATGAGGTCGGCCCATCATCCGCATCGTGCCCAATCGCTCACCGGACCGCCGCGTCAGCTCGTCGGAGAGAGCAGCGGGACTGCGCGCCGCCAGCCGCGCGATCATATCCTCGGCCAACGTCAGGATAACAGACGATCGTCGCCCCGTCAGAGGGAGGAGCGCGATCGTCTGGCCGTGCCCGAACCACTCGGTGGCGACGCCGTTATGGTCCCAATCATGCTCGACCTCAGCCAGCAGCATCGATCGACCGGGCCGGTTCACCCGCGCCGCGATCCCTAGCCGCGCTCGAACGTCGGAAAAGCGGGAGTCGGCAGCCACCAACAAGCGCCCCCGCAGGATGCGGCCATCCTCGAGCGTCACTGACGCGCCTGCCCGCGCGGTGGAGATGGCGGCCATGCCCGGGCCCGCGAAAACCGTCAGTGCCGCCTGCCCGGCTGTCGCAGCAAACAGCGCGCGCCGAATATGGTGGTTTGCGACGAGCTTACCCAAATGGTCTTCGCGCAATCCTTCGGTGCCGAAGGGAAGCTCGAACGACGACGTGCCGTCGAGTACCGACGCGCTGCGCAGCGTCGATACAGCTTCGGGCGTGATCAAGTCCCATGCGCCCAATGCGCGCAAGGTATTGATAGACCGGTGCGTCAGGGCGATCTCGCGACCGTCGCAGGCCGGATCGGCAAGTGCTGCCCGCGACTGCCGTTCGACCAGCGCAATGCTGAGGCCGGTACCCGCCAGCGCGCGCGCAAAGGCCAGTCCTGCGGGTCCTGCGCCCACTACAATCAGATCATGTTCCATGACGCGTTCATAGGCGCCGTAAACGCGAGCGCTTTGACGGCGGTCAATGCCAGACGGCCGATGTTGCTGCACATCGTCGTCCTTGCGCTGTGGGCACTGAACGTAAGACAAGGAGCAGGCGAGGATGAACCTTCAATGGTCTGGCGGTACAGTCGTGCCGCTCACGAGCCAGTCGAACGAAATACCGGAAGACGATATCCTGCGTCTCGTCGACGATCATCGTCATCTCGGCGAGCTATGCGATCTACTCGAATGCTGTGCTGACGAATTACCGACGCTTCCCCCCGCCCCGGTGGTGGAGAAGATATGCGACGCCCTGGCGGGACTCTACGATCAAGGCGGCGTCACCGCGTCCCTTTATCCCGACGTCACATCGTTATATGATGCGGCGGACCCGCTGGCGGCCGTGCTGATCGAACACGTCCGCGCCCGCCACCTTGCCGATGCCACCCACGCTGAGGATCTGGTGGACGCGTTGCGCGGCAGCCTGAACATGGCGGAGCGACTGTCGCCCAACATGCTGGGCTATATGCTGCGTTGCTTCTTCGATGGCTGCCGACAGGCAATGGACTGCGAGGAACTTGCGATTCTGGCGTTGGCCCGTCACCGGCTGACGCAGGCAGCCCGATCGGTGCTGATCGACAGCCTGCGCGGGCGCGCAAGCCGTAGGCGCTTCGCGTCGACATGACAGAGCGGTTCAGGCCGCCTCAGCACGGGCGGCAAGCGCCGCGCGATCGCTGATCGTCACCGCGCGGGCTCCGGGCAAGGCGATGATGCCGTCCGCCTTCAATTTTGTCAGTTGGCGGCTCACCGTCTCGATCGTCATGCCAAGTACGTCTGCGATCTGCCCGCGCGTCAGCGGAAGATCGAACGTCATCGGCCCTTCAGCATTCGCCCGGCACCCTTTTTCGCCTGCGCGTACCGCCATGTCGATCAGATAGCCCGCTACCTTCTCCGCCGCTGACTTGCGCGCCAATACCAGAATACGTTCCCGCGCTTCGGTCAGAGAATCAAGCGTGCGTTGCAGCAGCAGCCGTTCCATACGCTGATGATCGTCGAGCACTCGCTCGAAGGCAGGACGCGGGAAAACGCATAGTTCAGCGTCGGTCAGCGCGACGATATCGAAGTCCGTTTCGCCGGCATAAGGCTTACCGAAGAAGTCTGCCGCGTACAGCAGGCCAACGATTTGCTCGCGACCATCTGTAGTCGTTGCAACCAGCTTCAACACGCCGTCTAGCAGATTGCCGCAGATCACAGCTTCATCCCCGGCCCAAGCCACGACCTGGCCACGCTTGACGTCGCGCCTCTGGCTAAGGGCGTTGAGCGCCCTGAGTTCAGAATTGTCGAGGCTGCCGCACAATGAGCGGTCACGAACCGCACAGTCAGCGCATAGGTCGGTCAGGGCCATGAGCGCACCATACTCGTGATATCCCGTCCTGTCGCCTGAGGCGATGAGCCGCGCCGAATTCGCTACCTGCCGGCATTTTCAAATGGCATTGCTGAACCGCGCGCCGTCTTCTACGCGATGAGCGTCGAGGGTCGCCGCGATTGCGCGCGCATAGGGCCGCGCCTCGTCTGCCAACTCCAGTCTCGTGTTGCGCCACCCGATCAACCCGACATTCTCAAACCGGCTCAGGCGGGAGCGAATGCCCCCCAGTTCCGGAACATCGGCCAGATCCGCTGCTCCGCGGCACAGGATCGCCTCGATCGCACGCCCGCGGACACGATCTTGAGCCGTTCGTCGTACGCCGCGTGTGGTCGCAAAGCGTGCCCCGCCGATCGCGGCGTGCCAGCGTCCGGTATTCTTTTCGTTCTGGAGCAGCCGGTCGGGAAACTGCCCGATCGCACTGCCTCCCAGGCCGAGGAGCACGTCAGCCTTGTCTTCGGTAAATCCCTGGAAGTTGCGGCGGAGCGTGCCATTTGCAGCAGCACGCGCCAGCGCATCTTGCGGTCGGGCGAAATGATCAAAGCCAACGGGCTCGTAACCGGCCTCGCTCAGTCGGCAGTGCGCCAGCATCGCCTGACCGAACCGCGCTGCCGCGTCCGGGAGCGCCCTTGCATCGATGCGGCGCTGGCGCGGGATCAGGTTCGGGACATGCGCGTAGCCGAAAACGGCCAATCGGTCGGGCGCGAGGGTCAGGGCAGTATCAAGCGTGGCCTGGAGCGTAGCGTCATCCTGGCCCGGCAGTCCGTACATGAGATCGAAGTTGATCGACTCTACGCCTGCCGCGCGAAGGAGATCGGTAGTGCGACGGATATCCGCTTCAGGTTGAACGCGGCCGATGGCAGCCTGCAGTTTCGGATCGAACGTCTGCACGCCCAGGCTCGCGCGGGTCACACCTGTATCGGCCATCGCCGATGCCCAATCCGCCTCGAAGCCGCGCGGATCGAGTTCCACCGACAGCACTGCGTCTGCGCAGCGGAAGGCGGCGACAACATGATCGACCAACGCAACAAATGCCTTGGGAGACACGGCATTGGGGCTACCGCCGCCAAAGGCAATCCGCCCTACCCTACCCCGGCCGGCAAGCCTTCTCGCTACCGACGTGATCTCCTCGTGCAGCCGTACCAGATAAGCGTCGAGCCGCGCCGTCCGGTTTGCCGCCCCCGTGTTGCAGCCGCAGTACCAGCAGATCGCATGGCAATAGGGGATGTGCAGGTAAAGGGAGATCGGCTCATCGTCCGGAACTGCATCAAGTGCTGCAGCCATGTCGTCATGGCCGACTGTATCGTCGAACTCCGCGGCGGTGGGATAGCTGGTATAGCGCGGCACCGGCCGCGCCAGCAGGTCAGGATAGAAGGTCCACATGACCACCGCGATGCGCGCAAATGCCTCGACGGACTTTGACCGCCGTCAAACACACGTTTGTCCGCGGTCAAGGTCGGGCGATGGCACCGCGCCTATTGAGACGCCAGGTCGAAAACAAAGGAGATCGGCGATGAACACGTTCAGGGGCATTCGAGGATTGCTGGCGCTTGCGGCCGCAGGTACCGCGGCCCCGGCATTGGCGCAGACGGATGTACAGGCAGCCCCGGAGGCGCGGCGGGTGGGAATCCAGGCCGGTGACGTTCTGCTGCGCGCACGTGCAATCCTCGTCGCGCCCAACGAGCATTCCGGCAGCGTGCTGCCCGCCTTTCCCGGCGAAACCGTGAAGGTGAACAACAGCGCGATGCCCGAAGTCGATGTGACGTACATGGCGACGGACAATATCGGGTTCGAACTCATCGCCTCGACGACGAAGCACAAGGCGAGCGGCGAGCGTGGAACCACGGGCGGGATCGGTAAACTGGCCTCGACCTGGGTGTTGCCGCCCACGTTAACGGCGCAATACCACTTCGCGCCAACGTCCCACATTCGTCCCTATGTTGGTGCCGGAATCAACTATACGGTCTTCTGGAATGAGAAGGCGTCGGATGGCCTGGAAGCTGCGGTGGGAAATACCCGCGTCCACATGAAGGACAGCTTCGGCTGGGCTGCCCAGGCAGGTATCGACGTCGACATCACACCCAAGGTTTTCCTGAATCTCGACGTCAAATATATCGACATCGACACCAAGGTCCGCCTCGAAACCACTGCTGCAGGAACGCAGCGGGTGAAGTTGGGACTCGATCCACTGGTGTTCGGCGTCGGCCTCGGCATCCGACTGTAAGCCGCAGCCCATCATATAGGCCAGATACGATCTTCGCCGCGCGGACTCCGCGCGGCGCTTTTCCGTTATGCGTCGTTCCGTGCATCTTGGGCCGGATCGGTCAGCGGCAGTCCTTTCTCAACGCCGCGTACGAAGCACCAATATCAGTCCTGTAAGCGACAGTATCGCCAAGGCAAACCATGTGACGCTGTAGACCAGATGGTTGTTGGGGAAAGGAAACCACGGTCATGCCCCCGCGCGGCCAGCCGCCTGCGGTGGGCGCCGCGTCCGCATCGATGAAGTACGGAGCGGCATGCCCCAACCCGCGCGCCCGAACAATCGCATCGACATCGCGTGAGAACCAGCGATCTTGTGCCGGCTGATTGGAGCGCAGAAAGCCTCCTTTCGGTTCGCTCATCCTCAGCAAGCCAACAACACTCGCCTCGCCTTTCACAAGGCCGCTTCGACGCGTGGTCTGCTCTTTGCGTTCGGAGGGTACGAACCCCCGATTGACCAATACCACGGCACCGCCATCGCTTCGTAGGGGCGTCATCACCCAAAAGCCCGCACCATCCTCGGTCAGTGCCTGCACCAGCGTCTCGCGGTCATTAAGGAAGCGGCCCCGGATGGTGATGTGTCGGTAGGCATCATGCTCAGGGCGGATCGCCGGCCACTGGGCTGGGAGTGGCGCGAGCACGGGCGGCGCGTCCACCCGCTCCGCCACCGCCTCAATCAGCGCCAGCTTCGAGGCGCGGCGCTCGACCTGCCAGACGCCGAGCCCAAGGAACAATGCCGTTGCAAGAAGACTGACGCCCGCAAGCGCCCGGCGCTTGGCTTTGTTTAACGGGGCACCGCCGGTCGCCTGCACCCCGGCACGCGTCCTCAACGCACGGGGCCGTCCATGCCGGGCATCGGCATCATGTTCGTGTTGAGGTGGTACATCACCCAGATCGATCCACCGATCGTGAGGACGACAATTACCGTCGTGAAGAGGAAGGCGAGAAGCGTCCAGCCGCCTTCGGATCGTGTGTCGAGATGCAGGAAACAGACGACATGCACGACGATCTGGATCATCGCCATCGCGAAGATGAGCGCCGCGGTGGTCGCGGCATCGTGCAAGGCGCCCGACATGACGAGCCAGAACGGCACGATGGTCAGCAGGATGGAGAGGATGGTCCCGATCCTGTATCCCTTGCGGCTGCCATGGTCGGGCGTGTCGCCATGGCTGTGGAGCGCGGTGTCTCCCTCGATCGAAGCGCGGCTCACCGGATGACTCCATACAGATAGACGAAGGTGAAAACACCGATCCAGATGATGTCCAGAAAATGCCAGAACATCGACAGACAGATCAGCCGGCGCTTCATGGGAAGGCTGAGGCCGTGCTGGCCGATCTGGACGAGCATGGTGACGATCCAGATCAGCCCGACCGTGACGTGCGCGCCGTGCGTGCCCACAAGCGTGAAGAACGCCGAGAGGAAGGCGCTGCGCTGAGGCCCTGCCCCTTCGGCTATGAGGTGAGCAAACTCGTAGAACTCCACGGTAACGAAGGCCGCGCCAAGCAGCCCAGTGACGGCGAGCCAGAAGCGGGTGGGCCCGACCCGCCCGGCCTCCATGTGCGGCATCGCCTGGCCGAACGTGATCGATGAGGCGAGCAGGAAGGCGGTGTTGAGCGCGACGAGCTTGAGGTCGAAGATCTCGCGCGGAACCGGTCCCCCGGCGTAGCCGGTGCTCACCACACCGTACATCGCAAACAGGGAGGCAAAGATGAGCGCGTCGCTCATCAGGTAAATCCAGAAGCCGAGCAGGGTCGCGCCACTGCCGCTATGATCGTGGTCTTCCTCTTCAGCGAGGTGCCAGGTCGTGGGCAGGGCATTGCCGTGATCGAGAGCGTGGTCGGTCATGTCAGATCCCCTCGGCAAGTAGCACGCGCTGGCTCTCTGTCCGCGCGACGTCGTCGGCGGGGATGAAATAGTCGCGCTTGAGGTTGAACGTGTGCCCGACGGCAACGACGATCAGACCAGCGAAGCAGAGCGCGGCCAGCCACCAGATGTACCAGACCATGGCAAAGCCAAGGCCCAGCGCCAGACCGGATAGGACCACGCCGGCCCCCGTGTTCCGCGGCATATGCACCGGACGAAAACCGCCCGCCGGGCGCTCGTAGCCGCGGCTCTTCATGTCGTACCAGGCATCCCGATCATGAACGACGGGTGTGAACGCGAAGTTGTAAGCAGGCGGCGGTGACGTCGTCGACCATTCGAGCGTGCGACCGCCCCAGGGATCACCCGTCGTATCGGCAAGTTCGTGGCGCTTCACAAAGCCCATGATGATGCTCATCACGAAGCCGAGGATGCCGACCAGGATGACCAGCGCACCGATCGCGGCGACGACGAAATAGGGTTGTAGCGAGGGATCGTCGAAATGATTTACCCGGCGCGCAGTACCCATGAGTCCGACGACGTAGATCGGCGTCCATGCGATCCAGTAGCCGGCAACCCAGCCCCAGAACGCCACCTTGCCCCAGAACTCGTCGAGCTTGAAGCCGAAAGCCTTGGGGAACCAGTAGACCATGCCGGCGAACAGCCCGAACACCACCCCGCCAATGATCGTGTTGTGGAAATGGGCAACAAGGAACAGGGAGTTGTGGAGCACGAAGTCGGCCGGCGGGATGGCGAGGAGGACACCCGTCATGCCACCGACAACGAAGGTCAGCATGAAAGCGACCACCCACATCATCGGCAGTTCGAAGCGAATGTCGCCCCGGTACATGGTGAACAGCCAGTTGAAGATCTTGGCGCCCGTCGGGATCGCGATCACCATCGTCGCGATGCCGAAGAAGCTGTTGACGCTCGGCCCTGCGCCCATCGTGAAGAAGTGGTGGAGCCAGACGAGGTAGGACAGGATGGTGATGACGACCGTCGCGTAGACCATCGACGAGTAGCCGAAGAGCGGCTTGCCCGAAAAGGTCGCGGTGATCTCCGAATAGATGCCGAACGCGGGCAGTACGAGGACGTAGACCTCCGGGTGGCCCCAGATCCAGACCATGTTCCAGTACATCATCGGCGCACCGCCGAGCTCGTTGGTGAAGAAATTCGTGCCGACGTAGCGGTCGAGCATCAGCAGGAAGAAGGCGGCGGTGAGAGCAGGAAAGATGGCAATCGCTAGGACGTTGCTGCACAGCGCGGTCCAGCAGAACACCGGCATCTTCATCATGGTCATGCCGGGCGCACGCATCTTGATGATGGTTGCCACCATGTTGATGGCGGACAGAGTGGTACCGACCCCTGCAATCTGGAGCGACCATAGATAATAATCGACGCCGGTGTCCGGACTATAGGCGAGTTCCGAAAGCGGCGCGTAGCCTAGCCAACCCGTACGGGCGAACTCGCCCACGAACAGCGAGACCATGGTCAGCACGGCGCCTGCCGCAGTCAGCCAGAAGCTGAGATTGTTGAGGAAGGGAAAGGCGACGTCGCGCGCGCCGATTTGCAGCGGCATGACGAAGTTGACGATGCCAACCACGAGCGGGATTGCCACGAAGAAGATCATGATCGTCCCGTGGGCGGTAAAGATCTGGTCGTAATGGTGCGGCGGCAAGTAGCCGGGGTTCGACCCGAACGCGACCGCCTGCTGCGCGCGCATCATCAGCGCGTCGGAAAACCCGCGAAGCAGCATGATGATCGCCAGGATGATGTACATGACGCCGACCTTCTTGTGGTCGACGCTCGTGAACCATTCCTTCCACAGATAGCCCCAGAGCCGGTAGCGCGTCACCGCACCGACGATGCCAAGGCCGAGCAGCACCACGACGACGAAAGTGCCGAACAGGATGGGCTCGTGGAGAGGGAAGGATTCCCAGGTGAGACGTCCAAAGATCGTCTTGAGAAGGCTGTTATCGGTCATGATAATCCCGAATGGCTAAGATCAGGCCCGCGCGGCGCGCGAGGCGCCGGAGGCGGGAATGGCATCGATGGCGGACATGTCACGGTTACGCTGGCCGCCGGGCTTTTGTGGCCCAGGAGCACCAGTCTTCGCCGGCTTGGTGACGTTGGGTCCCGTGCCCTTATCTTCCGGTGCCTTTTGCAATGCGGGAGTAGGCTTGCTGCGGTTACCGGGCGCAGTATTGCGGCCTGCGGGCATGCCGCTGCCGATCCGCCCATCGGCGGGGTCGCCGCCACCGCGGGCCATGTCGTGGCGCATCACATCGACCATGCACGTCTTGCCGGGTTGAACACAGCCGTTCAGCGCCCGGCCGAACAGCCCCGGCGTGACCGACGGGAAGTGCATCACCGGTACCTTCTGGCTAGGCTTCTCCAGAGCGACGTAGCTGGCAGGCACGAGCGGGCTCTGCTTGCTACTCTTAACCTCGGCGACCCAGCGGTTGAAGTCGGCAGGCGCTAGCCCACGCAGCTTGAAGCGCATGTCGGAATAGCCGCTGCCCGTGTAATTTCCGGAATAGCCCCAGCTCTCGCCAGGCTTGTTCAGCACGGCGTTCAGCTGCGACTGCATGCCCGGCATGGCATAGATCATGCCCGCCATTGTCGGTGCGTAGAAGGTGTTGAACTGGCTCGTCGACGTGATCGAGAAGCGGACGGGCACGTCTACCGGCAGCGCCAGCTCGTTGACGGTGGCGATCCCCAGCTCGGGGTAGATGAACAGCCATTTCCAGTCGAGCGCGACAACCTGCACTTCAAGTGTCTTGGTATTGGGCGGCACAGGCCGGCCAGCCGAAAGCCTGTCCAACGGTCGAAAGGGGTCGAGCAAGTGCGTGCTGGTCCAGGTAACCGCGCTAAGCGCGACAATGATCAGCAGCGGGATCGACCAGATCGCCAACTCCAGCGTGGTCGAGTGATCGAAGGTCGGGTCGTAGGTCTTGTTGGCATTGCCGCGACGGTACCGCCACGCAAACCATATCGTCATCGCCATGACGGGAATGACCACCAGGAGCATGACACCGGTAGAGAAGAGAATGAGGTCACGTTGCTGGACGGCGATATCGCCGGTGGGGTTCATGACGACCATGTCGCACCCGCCGAGCAACATCGGCAGAAGGGCGAATGGTAGGCGTACAGCCCGTCGGGCGATGGATGATCCTGCTCTGCGCATGCGTAGGTGATAGGCCGGGCTAGCGCGCCCGCATTTGACCACGGTCAAAGTCTTGTCGATTGCGCGGCGTTAAGGTGAACCATCATCAGCCCGGATCCGGCGCGGCCTGCCCAACGGTGGGTTGGCGTTCGGGAAGCGGCGAAATAGAGGATAGACGGGATGGCAGCCACGACCCTGGATCCGGGCAACTCGACCGCGTTGGAGCGAGACGCCCGGCTCATCAATGCGCGCGACCACCGGATCAAACCCGGTGAAATCGCCGTTGGCGTGATCATCGGGCGGTCGTCGGAATTTTTCGACTTCTTCGTGTATGCGATCGCCTCGGTGCTGGTGTTTCCCTCGCTCGTGTTCCCTTACGTCGATGCGCTCACCGGGACTTTGTACTCGTTTGCGATCTTCGGGCTCGCCTTCGTTGCACGCCCTTTCGGTGCGTTGCTGTTCATGCGGGTGGACCGTAAGCACGGTCGCGGGGTGAAGCTGACCATCGCGATGTTCCTGCTCGGCGGATCAACGGCGGCAATGGCCTTTCTGCCCAGCTATGCGCAGATTGGAAGCGGTGCCGCGGTGCTTCTTGCACTCTTCCGCGTCGGCCAGGGATTTGCGCTCGGTGGCACGTGGGACGGCCTTCCCTCCTTGCTGTCGCTCAACGCACCGCCCAAACGGAGAGGCTGGTTCGCTATGATACCTCAACTGGGCGCACCGATCGGCTTGTTCGTAGCGACCGCTGTCTTCGCATTCCTCCTGACCGCTCTGAAGACGTCCGACTTCCTCGAATGGGGCTGGCGTTATCCCTTCTTCGTGGCCTTCGTGATCAACGTGGTCGCGCTGTTCGCCCGACTGCGCCTGATCTCGACACCAGCTTTCGAAAGGCTGTTCGAAAGCCGGGAGCTGCAGCCCTCACCCCTCTCCGAACTGTTCCGTGATCATGGCAAAGTCGTCCTGCTGGGCGCCTTTGCGCCGCTCGCAAGCTTCGCCCTGTTTCACCTTGTCACCGTCTTTCCGCTTTCCTGGTTCGTACTCACCTCTGGTGAGCCGCCCGTGCGCTTCCTCACGATCGAGTTGGTCGGGGCGGCCGTCGGGCTTGTAGCCGTCGCGCTCTCCGGCCTCCTTGCCGACCGACTTGGGCGTCGTACGCTGCTTGGCATCTCGGCCGTGCTGATCGGTGCGTTCAGCCTTTTCGCGCCGCGGCTACTCGGCCAAGGCGCGGGTGGCGAATGGGTTTATATGATCCTGGGCTTTGTCCTTCTCGGTCTGTCGTTCGGGCAGTCTTCAGGAGTTCTGAACGACCGCTTCTCGCCTCGGCATCGCTATACCGGTGCTGGCACCACCGCGACCGCAGCCTGGTTCATTGGTGCAGGCTTTGCGCCACTGGCCGCGCTGCTGCTCGCCAGCAACTTCGGCCTTATGGCGGTCGGAGGATATCTTCTGTCCGGCGCACTGTGCACGCTCGGCGCGCTAGCGTTCAGTCGTGATGGGGGTAGCAGCGCAGATTGACCGCGTGTTCATGGGGCGAAGCTGGATCCAGACGCCCGAGCACGTCACCAAGCCGGAATTGCGGCACCTCATCGTGCTCGCCATAACTTTCGGTTCGCCTTGATTGTCGATGCCTATGGAGAGCTTGCTGCGGAGACCCGGCAGGATATCGGATCGAAATCGGGCGGACCCGACGGTTTGTCGGGAAGCCTAGAGAGTCGGGCAGAAGACGGTGAGGGTGGAGGGCTCAAGAGACGCCGTATTCACGATCACCCGCGCCCATATAGCCGGTTCGGGAAGTAAGGCGGCTCGTGCTTCTGACGAATCCACATCGCCGAGCCGTCCATGATCCTACACGAGGGCAGCCAAATTCATCTTAGGTCGCGTCCGATCTGAAACGGTCAGGGCGACGACTTTGAAAAATGCTGTGCATGTCTCGCAACGACATAGTCACTATCTCGACGCCCAAATCACGCGAACCTGCCCATCCATTCGACCAAGCGACAAGTTGTAGACGGGTGGCGTCAACAATCAACTTCTGATGCGTGACAGGACCCGTGCGGCGACATTGCTGCGCGCCGCCAGCTTGCGCCCGTAGCGCAGCGCAGTCGACGGCGACGACCAGCGCAACGCCTGCGCGATCCCGACACCGTCCTCGCCGGCCGCGAACAAATCCTGCGTGAGCCCCACGCGCAGCGAGTGGCTCGACAGCGCCTGCGCTGCTTCCTCGACCTTGGCGATGGGCATCTCGACCAGCCCTTGATCGAAGGCGCTGAGCGCCACGCGCCGATAGATCCCGTTGACGCCCTGGCGACTGAGCGATGCCGTCCCCACGGTGTAGACGGTGCGCGCGGGTTCCGCCTTCTTGCCCTTGAGCTTCTCCTGCCAGTGCCGCGTGTGCCCGGGAATCGCGTCGTACGCCATTGGCGGAACCGCGGCCCGCAGACGGCGCCGATCGACCCCAACGCGGCGGAAAACCGGCCCCTCGGTGATGGCGCTCGCGACCAGCCAGGCCCCGACCCGGCGCATCGTGTCCGCTGACAGCCAGCCCCAGGCCCCCTGCCCTTCCTGATCGGTCTTGGATGATGGAATGAACAGGAGCGCC
>Ga0308164_10001427_pt1 | contig 28104 bp, 24 predicted proteins | sample PhyTR2_FD_201031 | JGI IMG/M metagenome (GOLD analysis project Ga0308164, IMG submission 201031) | Phyllosphere microbial communities from UC Gill Tract Community Farm, Albany, California, United States - DLSLT.R2 | ecosystem: Host-associated > Plants > Phyllosphere > Unclassified | place: USA... | reverse complement strand
AGGATCGCGACGATCCCGCCGACCAGGATCGCATGGCGCGGTGAATCGTCGAGGCGGAGGCGATCGCCGAGGCTCGCGCCACCAGCGGCGGGGACCGGACTGGCCAGTTCGGCGGGGATCATCGTGCGCCTCCGGTAGCAGCGGCGGGCGCGGCGTTGGCGGGACGCACCACCTTTGCCCGCTCGTCGAACAGCTGGATCGTGCCGCCGCGCAAAACCATGATCTTGTCGACCGCTTGCAGAAGCCCGGTCCGGTGCGTCGAGACGATCACGGTCGCACCGCGCGCGCGCAGTGCTGCCAACGTCGTCACCAGCCGCGCTTCGCCATCGCTGTCGAGATGCGCATTGGGTTCGTCGAGAAACAGGATCGTCGGCATGCCGAACAGCGCGCGGGCCAGCGCGACCGACTGGTTCTGTCCCGCCGACAGCCCCGATCCGTCCGCCATGCTCAGCATCGTCGCATAGCCATTGGGCAGACCAAGGATCACCTCATGCGCGCCCGCCGCCTGCGCCGCCTCGACCACCGCCGCGTCGAGCTGTTCGCTTTCGCCCGCCAGCACCGACTGGAACCGCGAGATGTTGGTGTGGACCGAGGTCGGGAACAGCGACGGCGATTGCGGCATGTAGCCGACGTGCCGGCCGAGCTGCTCGCGGTTCCAGTCCGCCAGGCTCGCGCCGTCGATCCGGACTTCGCCGGTATCCGGCGACAATGCCCCCGACAGTACACGCAGCAAGGTCGACTTGCCCGCCCCGCTCGGCCCGACCAGCGCGACGATCTCGCCGGGCTCGACCGCAAAGCTGATGTCTGTCAGCAGCGCCCGATCGCTACCTTCCGCGCGCACGGTGATGCCGCGGACGTCGATCCGGCCGACCGGCGCGGGCAGAGTCGTCGCGTCGATCGACGGCCCGGGCATCGCGCAGAACGCGTCGAGATCACGGTAGGCGTTGCGCGCGGCGGCGAGCGGCTTCATCGCGCCAAGGATTTGTTCGACCGGCTGGAGTGCGCGCCCGAGCAACAGCGAGGCGGCGAAGATCGCGCCACCCGAGATATCCTGCCGGATCGCCAGCAACGCGCCGAGCGCCAGCGCCAGCGATTGCAACAGCAGGCGGAGGAACTTGGTGATCGCGAGAAACTGCCCCGATGTACCGGCCAGCGCAGACTGGCGACGGACCAGCTCGGCACGCTCCAGCAGGTGCCGGGTGATCAGCGCGTTGCGCATTCCCATCACGCGCGCGACCTCCGATCCGTGGATCGACACGTCCTGTTCGCGCGTCGCGAGCACCGCGCGCGCCTGCGTGTCGCGCGCCGCCCCCGCGGTCACCCGGTCGCTAAGGATCGCGATCCCGCCGAGCAGCAGCGCGCTGACCAGCGCCAGTACGCCGATCCACGGATGGAGCAGGAACGCGATGCCGATATAGATCGGTGCCCACGGCGCATCGAACAGCGCGATGATCGTCGGCCCGGTCAGCGTGCCGCGTACCGTGTCGAAGTCGCGCATCGCCTGGCTACGCTGGCCGATCGTCGCGCCGTCGATGCCGAGGATCCGCAGCAATATGCCCGGCGCCGCCCGGCGCTCCAGCCGCATGCTAGCGCGCAGCAGCAGTCGCATCCGGACCGCATCGAGAATTGCGAACACGATCAGCGCGAGGACGAGGATCAGCGTGAGCAGTAACAGCGTCGCACCACCGCGCGTCGGTACCACGCGATCATACACCTGCAGCATGAAGATCGACGGCACGAGGTACAGGACGTTCACCAGCCCGGAGAAAATCGCCGCGAACGCCAGATGGCGTCGACAGCCTCGGACTGCGCCAGCCAGGGCATTCTGGCAGCGACTGGCGTTTGCCGTCGCAGGCGCTGAAGATAACGTCGGCATAACGGCTATCTAGCCGCGAAAGGTTAAACGAACGGTTTCTCCGGCACTTGCGACCGTCAGAACGCTCCACATGCCGATTGGTCTACGGCCGGCAAAGCGCGGTCGCGAGCGATATTGCGCCTTAGATGTAGTCCGTTTCGGCGATTACGTCTGCCACGGCGTCCACCCTGGTCGACGGTGATGGCGGAGCGGCTTCAATCTGAAAGGCTACCCTTCTACCGACTGTCTGCGCTCAGTTCAAAAGGGGCTTCTCTAATAAGTTATCACTTACCACGGCCGAAATTACTCTGCCAATCGGCGTTCCGACCACAGCAACGGAAACATGTTTGAAGCGATCCTCACGTTTTTCGACGACGCTGGCGGACACAACGGGGCGAGTCTACACCCTCGAAAAGCGGGACGGCTTTGCCTATTCTCCGGGAATGACGCGTGCGCTTATCTACATGCATACGGCTGTTAGTCCGGCCGCTTCTGCCAAAACACGTCCCTCCCCAACCGATTTCGCGCCAACGGCAGCTGGGAGACCTAGCTTGAGGACTTCGCGACCTGCACGCACCCTTGGCAGTCGGCCGTGTGGGGCAACGACGGCGGCTTCCCGCGCACGCGCTTACTGATCCTCGACGGCGCTGCCGACGGCGACCGGTTCAAGCGCTGGGTCCGGCGGCAACGACGTCCTTCTCGGGTACCGAAACGACCAGGGCTTCTTCACGCCGCCAATCTTAGCTCAGCGGCTAGCCGTCGCGCCTTGTGGCGGGGGGACCTACTTTCGGTCGTTCACGAACCGTTTGAAACTTTCAACATTAAGACATTCGTCGATCGTCAGATTTAGGTCCCAGAACAACTGCCCCGCAAAGTGTCACTCAAACGAAACCGTTTCGTCACCGAAATGACTTCCCTAGCGTCTAGCCGCGTCGTCGGGGGCGGCCGTTCGGCTGCTGCGACAGGGAATGACGATGACATATTTTTCGCGCCGCGGACTGCGTAGCGGTCGCGGCTACGACGTTCTGATGGCGTCCGCCGCATTGACTGCGTTCGCGCCCGGTGCGCATGCCCAGTCTGCCGACTCCCAGTTCCAGAATGCCGACACCACTGCAGATGCCGACACCGCCGCCGACATTGTCGTGGTCGGCGCCGGCGAAACCCGCTCGGTATCGACGCTGTTGCCGGCGAACCTCGACGCGCTGCCGCCCGGCACCAGCATCCAGAAGGCGCTGAACATGCTGCCCGGTGTCAGCGCGCAGTCGATCGATGCGCTGGGCCTCAACGAACAGTCGATGTCGCTGCAGGTTCGCGGTTTCAGCACGACGCATCTCGGCTACACGCTCGACGGGATGCCGCTCGGCGACGGCGCCTATAACAACTACAACGGCCTTACGCTCAGCCGCGCGTTGATTTCGGAGAATTTGGGTCGTGCCGATCTCGCGACGGGGATCGCCGGTCTCGGCATCGCCTCGACCAGCAACCTCGGTGGCGCGGTGATGTATACCAGCAGCAACCCGAGCAAGGACCCTGGCCTCAAGATCAGCCAGACCGTCGGCAGCGAGAATGCGCTGCGCACTTTCGTCCGTCTCGACACCGGCGAGTATGAAGGCCTGTCGGCCTATGTCTCGGGCCAATATGCCCGGCAGGACCTGTTCGTCGATCAAAATGCCTATACCCGATCGACCAGCAAGCAGATCAACGCCAAGATCATGTACAAGACCGACGGCTTCCGCCTTACCGCCTTTGCGGACATCTCTCGCACCAACCAGGCCGACGATGCCTATCTGTCCAAGGAAACGCTGGGACGCCGCGGCTGGGATCTCGGCGGTTACGCACCCGACTGGCAGACCTATCTCAGCCGCAACGCCTGCGCGGTGACGACGACGCCGATCAAGTGTGCGCCCTCGGTACTGCCGGAGAAGAGCGGCGACGTCACCTACACCAATGGCCAGATCCTGCGGAACGACGAACTCTTCTATCTTGCGGCGGACATCGAGATCGCCAAGGGCTTGAGCGCGCGCGTCCAGGGCTATCGCCACACCGACAAGGGTGCCGGCAACAACTTCATTTCAGGGCTCTCGACGCAGGGCACGGCGACCACCGCGGACGACCTGCCGGTGCAGATCCGGGACACGCGTTATACCATCGACCGCGACGGCATCCTCGGCAGCCTGAGCTGGCGGATCGGCTTCAACCATTTCGAAGCGGGCGTCTGGACGGAGGGCAACACCAGCAGCGCGGCGCGCTATATTCGCAATGACGTGAAGGGCCCGTTCGACCTGGGACAGTTCCTCGGCGGCCAGCCGGCAACGGCGCAATGGGTCCAGGAGACCGACTGGACGACGCGGCAATTCTATCTGCAGGACACGGTGTCGCTGCTCGACGATGCGCTGAGTTTCGATTTCGGCTTCAAGGGCACCTATTCCCGGTCCGATGCGCGGGCAGTGCCCGGCATCGCCAAGGCCGCGCCACCCGCATCCACGCAGTTCGCGACGGGGACGCTGGTGGCGAAGGATTACTTCCTTCCAGAGGCCGGCGTGCGCTGGGAAGTCACGCACGGGCACGAACTGTTCGCGAGCTATGCCGAGAACATCGCGATGTACCAAGGCGGCTTCAAGCTCGGGCCGCAATCGGTGACGCAGGCTATCTGGAACGTCCAGGGATCGACGCTGAAGCCGGAAACGTCGCGCAGCGTCGAGGGCGGCTATCGGTATGTCAGCCGGATGCTGCAGGCCTCGTTGACCGGCTATTGGGTAAAGTTTGACGACCGCTTGTTGCAATACAACCCGTGCCCGACGAACCAGCAGCAGAACCCGGGTTGCGGCAATTCCTTCCACAACGCCGGCAGCGTCACCGCCCGGGGCGTCGAACTGGGCGTCCTCCTGAAGCCAGCACCGTGGATTACGTGGTATAATGCGGTGTCGCTGAACAAGACTACCTATGATCAGGATCTGAACTTCTGCACAACCACCTGCGTGCTCTATGCCACCGATGGCAAGCAGCAGGTGGATACCCCGAAACAGCTGTTCTCGAGCATGCTCACCCTGACGCAAGGCGGCTTCTCCGCGTCGGTGCTGGGCAAGTATACGGGGAAGCGCTATTATACCTATACTAACGACCAGGGGTTTGGCGGCTATGCTACGGTCGATCTCGGTCTCAGCTACAGCTTCGACGACTTCGGCCCGTTGAAGAACACGAAGCTGTCGTTGAACGTCACCAATCTGACGGACAAGCGATATGCCTCCAATTTCGACAGCAGTGTGTTCGCGCCGAGCGACCCCACAGGATCGATCCTGGTATTCCATTCGTCGGCACCACGGCAGGTCTTCGGAACCCTCGGCGTTGCATTCTAGACGCCTGCCGGCCCTGCTGACCCTGATGGGCCTCCTTACCGCCTTCACTGGCGGCGAGGATGCCATCACCCGCCCTCATCTGGATCGGACCGTCGGCGCGCGCAGCGTCTCGCTGCACGGCCGGACCTATGTCGATCAAGGGCTGGTCGGCGCAGGTGTACTGTCGGCGGAGACGGTCGATTTCCTCGGCGATACGCTCGGTTCCTTCTCCTCGCTGAAGATCGCGCGCGACAGCTGGAAGCGGGTCGGCGATCACTACGAAGGTGTGCTCTGGACCCTGTCCGATCGGGGGCGCAACGATCCCGCCGCCAAGCTCTTCTTCGATTATCCCGCACGGCTGAACCGCTTCCGCGTCCGTTTCACGCCGGCCAGCGGCACGCTCGATCTCATACCCGATGGTGGCTTGGAACTGCGGGACTTTCGCGGCCAGCCCTTCACCGGCGCCGATCCGGGGCCGGGCATACTTACCGAGCGCGGCATCGTTCTTCCCGCCCCGGCCAGCGGCACGGGCGCCGGCAAGGTATCGTTCGATGCGGAATCGCTGCAATTCACACGCGACGGCGGCTTTTACATCGGCGACGAATACACCGCGAACATCCATTATTTCGATCGGCAGGGTCGCCTGCGCGGCGTAATCCGTCCCCCCACCGCGATCACGCCACAACGCGCCGGACAAAGCTATTTCGGATCGTTGGAAGCACCCGACACCGGTCGGCGCAACAACCAAGGGCCGGAGGGCATGTCGCTGTCGCCCGACGGTCGCACGCTGTTCGTGGCGCTGCAAAGCGCGCTTATACAGGACAGCGCCACCGGCAACGCTGCTGACCGGATCAACACGCGTGTCCTCCTGTATGACCTGAGCCGCACGCCGACGCCGGCGCACCCGATCGCGCATCACGTGGTGCAACTGCCCGCCTATACCGACCGCGGTGATGGCAGCGCGGTCAATCGTACTGCATCGCAAAGCGAGATCCTCGCGCTCGACGATCATAGGTTCCTGATGCTCGCACGCGATGCTGCGGGTCGCGGCGCTGAGAAAGCGACGCCCATCGTCTACAAAAGCATTCTACTCGTCGATACCACCGGCGCGACCAATCTTGCGGGTACGCCATACGAGACCGGCACAGCCTCCGTGTTGCGGAGCCCGGCCGGCACGATGTTGAAAACCGGCATCGTCCCGGCCGATCGGGTCGAGTTTATCAACATGGTCAACCCGGTCCAGCTGGCACGCGTCGGACTGACCGTCGCGGACCTGTCTGAAAAATGGGAGGCAATGGATCTCGTGCCTGTGCTGGAACAGGACCGTCCGAACGACTATTTCCTGCTCGTCGGCAACGACAACGACTTCATTGCACGGCATTGCCGGATGTCCGGCCAATCCTGCGATTCCGATGTCGACAACGATAACCGAATATTGGTCTACCGCGTGGTGCTGCCAGTGCCGATGTGACTACCGAACGGCGCTCAGCAGCTGTTCGCCGAATTCGCGATTTCGAACAGAGCCCGGAGCCCCCCAAGGAGCGGATCAGTCAGCCGCTCCTCGGCCTCGCTCCGGAAGTAAGCCCCTTGCCGACCTGCCGCAACGAACCGAATAGACGTAGGAGAACGCGGAGCCCCATACCCGGCCATTCGAGCGCCTCCGCCCGCTTCCCCGCTTCATCCGTCCGTTCATCTAGTGGGCAGAAACTGGTGGCGATCGGATCAACTGGCTGCTGTGATAACGAGAAGGAAAGCCGCAGCCGGCCTCAGTGGCCTGAAGCGTTCGAAAAAACGTTCATGACGATGACGCCGGCGATTATTAGGCCCATGCCAATGACAGCCGCGGCATCGAGCTTTTGACCCTGGAATGCCCATGCAGCCGTTGAAATCAGGACGATGCCGACGCCTGACCATATAGCGTATGAGAACATCTTACGCGCACCCGGATTGGTCCGATCGCGCAGCAGGTGCCACGCGCCGACCGCGGCGACGACCAGCGAGGTCGTGAGATAGGCGGCGATCACGACGTGCGTGAGGCGGTAGGGAAAGCTCGGATTGAAGATGATCGGCAGCCATGATCCGGCCGGCACGAACTGCCCTTGCGCGTTGATCGCGAAGCCGGTCGGCGTGTGCATCCAGCTGTTGGTGCTGATGATCCAGGTAGCCGAGATGAACGTGCCGAGCGCGACCATGCACGTCGCGAAGAAATGCAGTCCCTTGCCGACCTTGCTGATCCCGAAAAGCATCACGCCGAGGAAACCCGCCTCAAGGAAGAAGGCGGTCAGCACTTCATACGCCATCAACGGCCCGACGATCGGCCCCGCCTTTTCAGAGAAAACCGACCAGTTAGTGCCGAACTGATAGGACATGACGATGCCGGACACGACGCCCATCCCGAACGTGACCGCGAAGATCTTGAGCCAATAGCGATAGAGATTGGCGTAAACGCCGCGGCCCGTCTTGAGCCACAATCCCTCGAGCACCATCAGGAAGCTCGCTAGCCCGATAGAAAAGCTCGGAAAGATGAAGTGGAACGACACCGTGAACGCGAATTGCGCACGGGCGAGCACGAGTGCGTCGAGATGATCGATCATAGGCGGCTTCCGATCGGCACGCGACTCGACACAACACCGAGGTTTAATGCATGGCTTTCATCTGCCATGCATTCAGTCGGAAAAACATACAATACGTTTGCAGCTTTGCGATGCAGGTCGCACTATGCTGTCAGACGATCGAAGCCTTGCGGCGTGAGTCCTGATCCAACAACGCATCGAGGAGCCGCAGCGTGCGGCTGAGGCGATCACGAGACAAGCCGCCTCCGATCGAAACGCGCAGTGCGGATGCCGTCTGCACACCAACGGCGAACGCATCCGACGGCACCACCGACAGGCCGGCAGGACGCAATGCATTGACGATATCGGCAGACGATGCGGATGCCGACAACGGTACCCAGAGATGATAGCCCTCGGGCTGGGCTGCATAGGGCACGTCGCCGAGAATGCTCGCCGCGAGCCGCTGTCGCGCGACCGCTTCGGCCCGCACCTCCGCGACGAGTTCGTCGAAGCTGCCGTCGCGCAGCCACAAGCTGGTCAAGGCGGCGTTGAGCGGGGGCGCCATGATCGCGGTCTCGTGAAGATCCGAGGCGAGCCGCCACGCCTGCCGGATTGATGGCGCGCGCAACCATGCCACTCGCAGCCCCGGCGAGATGATCTTGGACGTGCTGGCGATGTGCCAGGTCCGGTTCGGTGCAAGCGTGGCAAGCGATGGCAGGGGATCCGCGGCGAGCTGGCCGTAGGCATCGTCCTCTATGATCGTCATGCCGTACGCCTCGGCAATGGCGGCGATCGCGATGCGGCGCTCGCGGCCCATCGTTGCGGTCGTCGGGTTGTCGTTGTTGGGCACCACGTACACCGCATCCGCCCCTGCCCGAGCTGCCGCCTCGACCGCTTCGGGCAGCAGGCCTTCGGCGTCGACCGCGACAGGTTGCAGCTCGAGATCATACCGGCGGGCCAGCGCGATGAAGCCGGGGTAGACGTGTGGCGCGGTGCAGACCTTATCGCGCGGGTCCAGCGTCGCGCTGACGATCGCGTGTAGCGCGTTCTGGCCGCCGCTGGTGATCAGCACCATCTCGTCGGGGGCGTCGATACCGCGGGCGCGCAAGGCGGCAGCGGCGGCAGCACGATCGGCGGGCGCGCCGCCGCTGGGCTGATACTGCATCGCCGCCAAACCACCGGACCGTCCGAGCAGTTCGGCCACGCCGGCGCGGTAGCGTGCGGCGAAACTTCCCGCCGTCGGCTCCGGCGGCAGGTTCATACCCGTGTCGAGCCGCGGATCCTCGTTCTGCTCTATTGGTATTGTGCCGCGCCCGTTGACGAAGCTGCCACGTCGTCCGCCGCCTTCGATCAGGCCTTGGTGCCGTACCTCGTTATACGCCTTGGTGACGGTGGTCAGGTCGATCCCCAACCGTTCCGCCAGCACGCGCTGGGGCGGTAGTCGATCGCCCGGCCGCAACACGCCGCGATCGATGTCGCGAATCATCACGTTCGCGATTGCGACGTACTTCGGACCAGTTTCGGTCGTGAGGTCGGGAAACCAATCTTGCATGGCAATACCTTGACAATGCATGGACACAATAGCCATACATATTCCAACAATGTAGTTCAAGCCGGCGACACGTCGTACGGTATGATCTGTTTGCGGAGCTGTATCGATGACCGAAGTGCAACGCGACCCTGTCGATGTCTGGCCGAAGCTCGATCCGATGAAGACCGGATTGCGCGGCCGTTGCCCGCGCTGCGGCAAAGGTCGGCTGTTCGATGGCTTTTTGAAACTCCGCCCGGCGTGCGACCAGTGCGGGCTCAGCTACGCGTTCGCCGACCCGGCGGACGGCCCCGCGTTCGTAGTGATCTGCTTCGGCTGCATTCCCGCCGTCGCGGCGGCGTTGTCGATCCAGATCGCCTTCTCACCGCCCTTCTGGGTGCATTTCGTGACCAGCCTACCGCTCGTCCTGGTCACCTGCCTCGCGCCGCTGCGGCCGTTGAAAGGATGGTTCACGTGCGTCCAGTATTTCTACAAGGCGCGCGAGGGGCGGCTGTCGGGTGTCTGGCACCCCTACGGCCTCGACAAGCCCGGCGTCGAACAGCCGCCCCACCCGTGGTGACCGGCGGTGGACGATCTTTCCAAAGCGCGTGCCGCTGCGGCGCGCTACCTCGGCGACCGCGGCTATGTCGACGAAGCGAAGGCGATCCGCGATGGCGCTGGCGATGATTTCGCCGAAGTCCGCATCGCGGCTCAGATCATCGCGCAGCTGGACGCCCGCAGCCAGCGGATCGAGCAGGCGCTGAACACCTACGCTGCACCGGACTTCTGGGACGACATCGGCGGCACGAGCGAGGCCGGTACCGATGCCGGCAGCCTCGCCCGCCACAGCCTCTCCGGCACGACGCCGCCGGGGCGCTACCAAGACTGACCGACGGCACTGCCGGTCGGCATCCAACATGGGACGACATCGTCATGGATCCTTTCGCGCATTTCGAGACGCTGCTCGCCGAAACTCGGCTCGATGGGCGGTACCGCGTGTTCGTCGAACTCGAACGCATCGTCGGCGCGTTCCCCCGAGCGCGCTGGCACGGCGCGGGCGGGGTCGCCAAGGAGGTCACGGTGTGGTGCAGCAACGATTATCTCGGCATGGGACAGGATCCCGCCGTACTGGGTGCGATGCACGAGGCGATCGCGTCGAACGGCGCGGGTGCCGGGGGAACGCGCAACATATCCGGCACCAACCGGCATCACGTCGCGCTCGAAACCGAACTCGCCGTGCTACACGGCAAGGATGCAGCGTTGCTGTTCACCTCGGGCTGGATCTCGAACCTTGCAAGCCTCGGGACGCTCGGGAAATTGCTGCCCGACTGCGCGATCTTCTCCGACGCGCTGAACCATAATTCGATGATCGAGGGCATTCGCCGGTCGGACGCGGAACGCTTCATCTTCCGCCACAACGACATCGCCGATCTCGAAGCCAAACTGCGCAGCGTCGATCCTGCCCGGCCGAAGATCATCGCGTTCGAAAGCGTGTATTCGATGGATGGCGACGTCGCGCCGATCGCGCATATCTGCGACCTGGCGGATCGCTACGGCGCGCTCACCTATCTCGACGAGGTCCACGCGGTCGGCATGTACGGCGCCACCGGCGCAGGGATCGCGCAGCGCGAAGGCGTCGCGCACCGGGTCACGCTGATCGAGGGGACGCTGGCCAAGGCGTTCGGCGTCATGGGCGGCTATGTTGCCGGCCCGGCCTTGCTGATCGACGTCATCCGCAGCTTTGCCGACAGTTTCATATTCACGACGTCGCTATGCCCGCATCTGGCCGCAGGCGCGCTGGCCGCGGTACGCCGGCTGAAGGAGGATGCCAACCTGCGTGACCGCCAGCAGGCCAATGTCGATCGGTTGAAGCACCTTCTGCGTGGCAATGGCTTCAACCTGGGCGCAACGGAAAGCCACATCATCCCGCTGCTGATCGGCGACGCTCATCTGTGCAAGGAGACGAGTGCGTTCCTGCTCGATCGTCATGCCATTTATGTCCAGCCGATCAACTATCCGACCGTCGCGGTGGGACAGGAGCGGCTGCGCATCACGCCGACTCCCGCGCACAGCGAACATGACATGCGGGCGCTCTTGGCAGCGCTGATCGACGCACGGACGTCGCTCAGCTGGGGCGCAGCGCCGTTGCGGGATGCGGCGTGACGATCATCGATCAGACCGAAGCGCCCGCGCGGGACGACGATCTCGTGCGTATCGCAGCAAAGCTGACACGTGACCTGAACGTGGCGAAACCGCTTATCTTCTGGACCGATCTGCTCTGCTCGGTCTCGTTGGGCTATGCAGGACTCGCTTTGGCATGTGTCGCCAGCGGGGTCACGCCGTGGATCGGCGGCATCGTCGCGGTGCTGGCGCTGTACCGCGCGGAAAGCTTCATCCATGAACTGACTCATCTGAAGCCCGCGACCGTTCGAGGTTTTGCCACCGCCTGGAACGTCCTCGTCGGCATTCCCCTGATGACACCGTCATTCCTCTACGAAGGCGTTCATAACCTCCACCATGCACGAACGCGGTACGGCACCGCGCAGGACCCGGAATACCTGCCGCTTGCCGGGACGTCGATCTGGGCGCTGTCGTGTTTCGTAATGCTGTCCGCCCTGGCCCCGCTCCTGCTGCTGGTTCGCTTCGCCATCCTTGCACCGGTATCGATGATTGCGCCTGTGCGACGGAAGGTGGTCGCGCGGTACTCGGCGCTGACGATCAACCCTGCGTTTCGCCGCGTTCCGCCGACGGGCGCATTTCGAAGACGGTGGATCATCAGCGAAACGATCACGAGCCTTTGGGCCATCGGCATCGTCATCCTGACGGTCGCCGGGCTGGTTTCAGTTCGCTGGCTCATGATCTACCTAGCCGTCATGGCGGCCATCGCACTTCTCAATCAAGTCCGCACGCTCGTCGCACATCTATGGGAAAGTGAGGGAGCGCCGCTTAGCGTGACGGAGCAATATCTCGACACCGTCAACATCCCACCCCCAGCTATGCTACCGATACTTTGGGCACCGGTCGGCTTGCGCTATCACGCGCTTCATCACCTTCTTCCGGGTATTCCCTATCATGGCTTAGCTGAAGCCCATCGCCGACTTTTAGCAGTTCTACCCGTTTCGTCGGCTTATCACCGCAGCAACCAAGCTGGGCTGTGGCCGACCGTCAAAATTATACTCCTGAGAGATCACAAGGCCTGCCCATGAAACGTACTTTCGCTCGAACCCTATCCACTTAGGGCGATGGCGCAGACCGGGAACGGGTTCATCCGCTGTTTTCGATGGCCGTCACAGCGGGTTAGCATTGCTGTAGCGGAAGCGTTTTCTATGGTCGCTCGGTGTAAGTCCTGTTAGCCGGGAGAATAATGTGCGAACCGAGGCCATGTCGTCATAGCCGACATCCCAGCCAACCTTCGCAATTGTCTCGGTTGTCGTCTCCAACAGCCTTCTAGCGTTCTCGATCCGCATGCGTTGATGATATTCATTTGGGCGCAAGCCAGTCGCGGCATGGAAGCGACGGATGAACGTTCGAATTTCCAGGCCCGACCACTCGGCCGTGTCGGCTACCTTGTAGCGACTGTTCGCACGCAGATGCACCTGATGCTGCGCCTTCGAGATTACGAGGTCGCCGTGCTCCCTGCGAGGCGAAAAGACGCTGTAGAAGCGCTGCTGCCGATTTGGCAGGTCGATCATCATGAACCGCGCAGTCTCCCGCATTGCATCATCGCCTAGCAACCGCTCCACGATGACAAGGCCAAGGTCGGCCCATGCCATCACGCCACCGACGATGATCATGTCGTCGTCGATCATGAGCGCATCAACATCGACATCTACGGCGGGGTACATCATCGCCAGATCGGGCGCGCACAACAGGTGGGTCGTCGCCCGGCGCCCGTCGAGGAGTCCGGTCTGTGCGAGCAGGAACGTGCCCCCGCAGATTGACCCCAAGACGGCACCGTCCGCGTGATGCGCAACTAGCCAGTTTGACCATGTTGGATGGATGACGCTGCCTTGCGCTGCGGTCTGACACGGCGGATGATTATGAAACTGGGTGCCTGCCAATCGTTTCGACGGGGCCGTTTCAGGCAGTGAGTCGAACGTTCGTACGATGCCCCAAGCCCCCCGTATCCGCGTAATGACAGACGCGGAACGCAGCGGCATCGCGCGCCATAGTTTCGCGGCTCAAGTCATCGGCAATGCGGAAAAGGTCAGTGAGGCCGTGGATAATGCCCAGCATCGTATTGTCGCGAAGGACAATGCCAATTTCGACGGGGTGGTCGTGCTCCATGGCGCAGGGAAGCCTTGATTTCCAATATCACCGATCCTGGTCAATTACTTGGCAGCCCATCGATTATGATTCGCAAGTCGTGACTCCGAAAACCGCGATTTAGCATCTTGAGATAACTTATCGACAATACGAGAGGCGTGAGATATTGATTTAGGTTGTGTAACACAACTATGCTAAACCAAATATTATATCCTAACATTGCGGAATTAGAGTGACATACAATATCTAGGCCCTTCGATCGGACACGTGGGCCAGCTACGTCCATCATTCGAAGATATTCGACGACACAGGGTCGCTCGCAGGAAATGTGTCCATCAGAGCGTGATCGAGCAGGTCATTTGAGTGTTGATTAGTAACGTCTTGAACGAACAACGCTGTGATCGTTGCGTTGGCCGTATCCGAGAGTTCTGTAGAGATATTCGCCATCACAAATCTCCTCTTGGTTTCAATCTTCGACAGTCGATGTTGAAGTCCTGTGGCGACGATACTGCACGTTCTATACCGCCAGCCGCAACGGACGAGGGGCTGCTTTTCCTGCCAATGAGGCGTCGTTTATGACTATTCGAAAAGTTGCGCTCGTCGTGTTCGACGGCGTGCAGGCACTCGACGTAGCTGGTCCCTTGGACGTGCTGGCGGAAGCGAACGGCTTTCTCACGCCCGAAGAGCACTATGCAATCTCCGTCGTCGGGCATGGCGGTCAGCCGGTTCGATCCTCGAACGGCATGCGCATCATGGTCGATCAGACTTTCGATGACCCAGCCGAGGAATTTTCGCTCGTGCTAGTCGCGGGCGGGCCCGAGCTTCCCTCCGCGCCGCCCGACGCCGGCGTCACGGCCTGGCTACGGGACCGTTGCGCGCACGCGGATCTTTACGGCTCGATCTGTACCGGTGCGTTCGTAGTCGGTCACGCCGGCCTTCTGGATGGCTGCAACGTTACCACCCACTGGCAGAATGCGGGAAAACTCGCGGCGATGTTTCCAGAGGCGATCGTCGATCCCGACCGGATATTCCTGAAGCATGGGAAATTGGTAACCTCGGCAGGCGTGACCGCGGGAATAGATCTGGCGCTCTCGCTGGTCGCACAGGATCACGGTGCACCGATCGCGCGATCAGTTGCGAAACGGCTCGTGGTGCAGGCGCAGCGCCAGGGCGGCCAGTCACAGTTCAGTCCGTTCCTCGCCACCTCGCTCGACGAGCACTCTCCCATCGGCAAGGTACAGGCCTATGTAATGGCGCATATCGGCGAGGTGCTGTCGACCGAACGCCTCGCCACGATCTGTGGTATAAGCGGACGAAGTCTTTCTCGGTTGTTCACGAGCGAGACCGGGATGACGCCACATGAATTCGTTGAAGCTGCCCGCGTCGATTTCGCGCGCAATCTGCTCGAAGGCAGCGTCCTGCAGTTGAAGGCTATCGCTTACGACTGTGGTTTCGGTACGGCCGAGCGCATGCGATTGGTGTTCGCGCGCCGGCTCGGCGTGTCGCCGGCACGTTACAGGGCCAGCTTCCAAGACTGATCGATGCTCGGGCGCGTCTGCGGACCGTGCCGCTCGTGCGTGCATACACGGCCTATAACAGGTGTGCCATGAATAGCTTTTGTCGTCTTTACCGATCACGGCCGCCCTCCCGGACAATTATGAATTGCTGCAGCGCAGCGATCTTGCCGGGCTTGCGGAGACCAGACCATGCCGATCACCCCAGACGAACAGTTCGACACGGAACGCCGCTCTCTGTTGCGCTCGATTGCGGGCGTAGCCGCGGTCACGACTGCAGTGGGCCTTGGCGCGAGTTCCACGGCTAGCGCAACCCAGAAGAAGACCGGGCCTTACGCGGATCCGACCAACCCTGTTTTGGAAAAGGGCAATATGCGCCTTGATCCGAAGCGGGCGGCGCTCGTCGTGATTGATCTCCAAGTGAACTTCATGAGCCCCAAAGACCTCGCATGGCCTTGGGTCGGCGAAAGCGTGACGGAGCACAATGTCGTTCAGATTCTCCACCGGCTCTTCATGGCGTCCAAACAGGCGGGAATGACGGTGGCGATCTCACCACACCATTATTATCCTTGGGATCACGACTGGAAGGTTCAGGGTCCGCTCGAACTGTTCCAGCGCAAGAACGGAATATTCGATCGCAAGGGCCCTATACGCTCGATGGTTTCGAACAATCCGGCGCTGATTTTCTGCCGAACTTCAAGAAATACATTAACGATGGCAAGACCATCATCTGTTCACCGCACAAGCTATATGGTCCCCGGATCGACGATCTCTCGTTCCAGTTGCGCAAGCAACGCGTCGACCAGATCGTTCTTACCGGGATGCTGGCCAACATGTGTGTGGAGTCACACCTGCGAGAGTTTCTAGAGCAGGGTTTCGAGGTCGCGGTCGTACGCGATGCGATCGCAGCACCCAAGATACCCGACGGCGACGGCTATCTCTCGGCGCTGATCAACTTCCGCTACATGGCAAACGGCCTTTGAAATACCGACGAGACGATCAAGATGATCAGCGGTCGAGTTTAGTCCGTGAGGCAATCTCCAGGTCGTGGACCATTGCAATGATGCGCTCGCGGCGAGCTTCGGCCTGGACGATCAAAGCCTCTACCGTCTGTAACTTGCCTTTCAGCAGTGCAATTGCGTCGACGCAGTCGACCAAATGCTCGCCCACCGAAGGCTTATCTTAGTTGGATGCGAAACCGGGCTGAACGCCGTCTACGGTTATGAGATGGCCACAAGAGAGCAGAAGGGGTGGGTGATGTGCATCTCCGGCCGCCGTATAAAAGCGAGTGCCATTGGCAGGAAACACGGTGTTCGATGTCTTGCTGCCAAGCAAGGCATACGCGCATATCAATGATGTTGGCGCGGCGCTTTAACCACGCAGATAGAATCTTTTGTTCGCAAACTCTTGAACACAGTTGGCGACTGGCCGGATTTACGCTTGCAGCTTTAATTGATCCCGAGAGGATGAAGATGACAATCTCAACCGCTGAAATCGCCGTGCCCGACAGCGCCATGGCGCGTGCCGTCACCCAACTTGTCCGGGATACCGAAACCGATTTGCTGTTTAATCATAGCAACAGGGTCTTCCTGTGGGCGGCACTTACGGGCAAGCGCCGCAGCCTGCCATACGACGCCGAATTGCTGTACGTGGGGGCGATGTTTCACGACATGGGGCTGACCAAAAGTCACGCGAGCTCTGATCTGCGCTTCGAGGTCGATAGTGCGAATGCCGCGCGGGCATTCTTAGAAAGCTATGACGTTCCTGAGCGCGACGTGGAGGATGTCTGGACTGCGATCGCGCTGCACACCACCCCCGGCGTGCCACAACATATGCGGCCAACGATAGCACTTGTCACCGCCGGTGTTGAAATGGACGTGCTAGGAATAGGCTATCACGACTTCACGCCTGAACAGCGCGCACATGTTTGTGACCATCATCCACGGGGCGATAATTTTAAGGAAAACATTATTGGAGCGTTTGCGGAGGGCATGTCGGCAAGACCGCTAACCACCTTCGGAACGGTCAACGCCGATGTACTCGCGCTAAAGAACCCGGCGGATTTTAAACGGCAGAACTTCTGTAGCATCATTCTTGGGTCCGACTGGGAAATCTGATCCCCGCAACGCACCCCATGGTGCGCATGGAAAGTACCGTTCGATGAAAACATATCGCATGCAGACTATCGGATTCGTGAATGGCCTCGAATTGTGCGAAGAGCCCGTTCCCGTTCCGGGTGTAGGCGAGGTGCTTGTTCGCATCCGTGCCAATTCGCTAAATTTTCGTGATCTTGCTGTTCTGCAAGGCTGGCTGCCGTTCGGTGTGCAGGCAGGCCGAGTGTCGTTGTCCGACGCTGCTGGCGTGATTGAGACGATCGGCAAGCGTGTTACGCGCTTTGCGGTCGATGATCACGTGGTCAATTCGATCATGCCAAACTGGTTCGGCGGTTCGTTCCAAGCCATTCCCCAGCAATACGGCATTCAATTGGACGGCTGGCTCCGCGAGTATCGCGTCGTCAGCGAGGAGGAACTGGTCATCATGCCATCCTTCCTGTCGTTTACTGAGGCTGCGACGCTACCATGCGCGGCCGTCACGGCATGGTCGGCATTGGCTGGGTCGGCCCAGGAGAAGTCGTACTGACACAGGGGACGGGCGGCGTATCGCTTTTTGCCATTCAGTTTGCGAAGGCTGTGGGTGCAAAAATTATCGCAACGACAGACGAGCCTATGCGTGAGACCCATAACTGGCCATTCGGGCTCCGTTCGCCGCTCCCCAACTTCAGACACTCATTAATCTCTGTGCGGGTGTGCCCTCGCCATGAGGATCGGTGCAGCATAAGACTGAGTGATGCGGATCGCGATCATAGACACGAGCACCACGCGTGCTGCGATCATTTCGGAAGGCCTGCGTGAGGCCGGACTCGACGATATCGTCGTTATCGACGGCATGCTCGGGATGGTCGCGGCGTTGGAGAAGGCAGCGCCCGAAGTAGTGCTGATCAACCTCGAAAATCCCAGTCGCGACGTGCTCGAGGAGTTCTTCGCGGTGTCGCGCGCCCTCGCCCGCCCGATCGCGATGTTTGTCGACCAGAGCGATGCGGAGTCCACAAACGCCGCGGTCGATGCGGGCGTGTCCGCCTACATTGTCGACGGGCTCGCCAAACAGCGGATCAAGCCGGTCATCGATCTCGCGATCCGCCGGTTCCAGGCGTTCGCGAGGTTGCAGGCCGAACTGCACGAAGCCCGCAGCGCGCTCGCCGATCGCACCACGATCGACCGCGCCAAGGCGATCCTGATGAAACGCCGCGGGATTGACGAGCCGACCGCGTACGGCCTGCTTCGCGCGCAGGCGATGCGATCCAACCGCCGGATCGCCGAGATCGCCGACGCGATCGTCACCAGCGATGCGCTCATGGGAGATTTGTGATGGCGCTCGACCGGGTCCGCATCGGTTTCCTCCCGCTGGTCGATGCGGCGCTGCCGATCCTTGCGCGCGAACGCGGGTTCGCGGAGGCTGAAGGACTGGAGATCGAACTCGTCCGCGACATGACCTGGGCGACGGTGCGCGATCGGCTGTTGTACGGGCATACCGACGCCGCGCACATGGTCGCGCCGCTGGCGATCGCGACGGCTTTGGGCCGTGGGCGGCCGGCGGTGGCGATGGCGGTACCGTTCGTGCTGGGGCTCAACGGCAACGCGATCACGCTATCGCTGCCGCTCGCGGCGCAGGTGATGGACGGCGATGCGCTCGGCGATCCGGTCGTGCTGGGTGCGCGACTGAAGGCGGTCGCGACCGAGCGTGCTGCGGCGGGGCGGCGGCTGCGGTTCGGCGTGGTGCATCGCTATTCGAGCCATAATTACATGCTGCGTTACTGGCTCGCCGCGGTAGGCATCCGCCCGGATACCGACGTCGAGATCGTCACGACCAGCCCGACCTTCGCCGCCGATGCGTTGGCGGCGGGCGAAGTCGATGGCATCTGCGTCGGCGAGCCGTGGAATGGCGTCGCGGTCGATCGCGGCGTCGGGCGGATCGCGCTGGTAACGGCGCAGGTCTGGCAGCGTGGCGTCGAGAAGGTGCTGGCGATGCGCGCCGCGACGCTGGCCGAGCGTGGCGACGTCGTCCACCGGCTGATCCGTGCACTGCACGCTGCCGCCGCGCAGTTCGTCGATCCGGACACGCTTGAGGAGAATGCGGTGATTCTTGCTCGCGCGAAGTATCTCGATGCCCCGGTCGATGCGGTGGCGCGGGCGATCGGCGACCGGGTGCGGCTGGTGAAGGACGCGGTGCCGATCCACGTGCCGGACTTCATGTTCCAGTACCGCGAGGCGGCGAACTTCCCGTGGCGCAGTCAGGCGGCGTGGCTGTATTCGCAGATGGTGCGCTGGGACGGCACGCCATTCTCGGCAGAGGAGGCGGATGTCGCGCAGGGGGTGTTCAGGCCAGACATTTACCGCGCGGCACTGGCCGGGTCGGGCGCGCCTTTGCCGAATGCCAGTTCGAAGTTGGAGGGGGCGATCGGGGCGGACGGCATCGGCGCGGGGTCGACGCAAGGACGGCTGATCCTCGGGCGCGATGCGTTCTTCGACCGGCGGGCGTTCGATCCTGATGATATCGAGGGGTATCTGGCCGGGTTGCCCTGATGGCAAGCGGCGCCTGCACTTCCTTGTTCTCCCGCGAAGGCGGGAGCCCAGTCTGGGTCCCCGCCTTCGCGGGGAAACAAGGTGCGCGCGGTTTGCGGTAGAAGCGCCGAACCCAAATCTGCTGCACGTGCGAAATGACGCTTGCGCGATACGGCCACTTCGGTCATCTTTGCATCGTCCGGCAAGGGAGTCGGACACGAAATCATCGCGAGACCGGTTCCAACGACGGGACCTGACCGCGTAGGGCGATCCACCGATCGTCCATAGGCAACGAAGCCGCTCCGATGCGTCCGCAAGGTCGCCGTCGGGGCGGCTTTTTCTTTGTCCGCCGCAGATGGAGGGCCGACCATGTTGTTCGCATCACCGGGTATCGAAACCGCCGCGCCGAAAGCCACCAGGATCGACCTGTTCAGCGCCGCCACGCCGCAGATGCGCGCGTTCCATGTCACGTGGCTGGCGTTCTTCGTCTGCTTCTTCGCGTGGTTCGCGGCCGCGCCGTTGATGCCGCTGATCAAGGCCGAGTTCGGGCTCAGCAAGGACCAAATCGCCAACATCAACATCGCCGCGGTCGCGGTGACGATCCTGGTGCGGATGGTGGTCGGGCCGCTCTGCGACAGGTTCGGTCCGCGGCGCACCTATACGTGGCTGCTACTGCTCGGCGCGATCCCGGTGTTCGGGCTGGCGTTCGCGCAGACCTACGAGACGTTCCTGTTCTTCCGCCTCGCGATCGGGGCGATCGGCGCGTCGTTCGTCATCACGCAATATCATACGAGCGTGATGTTCGCGCCCAACGTCGTCGGCACCGCCAACGCGACCGTCGGTGGCTGGGGCAATGCCGGCGGCGGCGCAGCGCAAAGCCTGATGCCGCTGGTCGTCGCGGCGCTGGTCGGGCTCGGCGTCGAGCACGCGTTCGGCTGGCGCGCGGCGATGTTCGTACCGGGTGTGGCGATGGTCGCGATGGCGTTCGTCTACGCGCGCTACACGCAGGACACGCCGCAGGGCGACATCGTCGACCTCCGCGCAGCGGGGATCGAACTCGACGGCGGCAAGGCGACAGGCATGGCGATCTTCCGCCGCGCCGCCGCCAATTACCGGACCTGGATGCTGGCTGCGACGTACGGCGCATGCTTCGGGGTCGAGATCTTCATCCACAACATCGCCGCCAGCTATTACGTCGACCGGTTCGGGCTTTCATTGACCAATGCGGGCCTCGCCGCCGGGATCTTCGGCGGCCTCGCGCTGTTCGCGCGTGCGCTCGGCGGGATCGCTAGCGACCGGATCGCGCTCAGAAAAGGCCTCGACGGCCGCGCGCTGCTGTTGTTCGCGCTGATGCTCGGCGAAGGCGTCGGACTCGTGCTGTTCGGTCATGCCGGCAGCGTCACGCTCGCGATGCTGGCGATGACGATGTTCGGGCTGTTCACGCACATGGCGTGCGGCGCGACCTATGCGCTGGTGCCGTTCATCGACCGCAAGGCGCTGGGCGGTGTCGCCGGGCTGATCGGCGCGGGTGGCAACATCGGCGCGGTCGCGGCAGGGTTCCTCAACAAGGCCTCGGCCACCCCGCAGCAATGCCTGATCATCCTCGGTTACATCGTCGCGGGCACCGCGGTCTGCGCGCTGGCGGTGCGGTTCTCGGCTACGCACAAATCGGACGAGCGCGCGCTGCTCGATGCAGCACTCGATGCGCGCCGCACCAGCGACCGCTCGGTCAACGGCGCGCTCCCCGCGTGACCCCCGCTCCCCCTTCCCCGGCTCCAACCCGACTGGATGATCTGATGGAACACCAAACCCCCTTCCCCGACACCCCCTTTTCCAAGCGGCACGAGCATCTCGTCGTGATCGGCAACGGCATGGCCGGCTGTCGCGCGGTCGAGGAACTGATCGCGCGCGATCCGACCCGGTACCGCGTGACGATCTTCGGTGCCGAGCCGCACGTGAACTACAACCGCATCATGCTGTCGCCGGTGCTGGCGGGCGAGAAGACGTTCGAGCAGATCGTCATCAACGACCACGCCTGGTACGCGACCAACACCATAGAGCTGGTGACGAGCGACCCGGTGCAGGCGATCGACCGCGCCGCAAAGACCGTCACCGCACGGTCGGGGCTGACGGTATCGTACGACCGGCTTCTGATCGCGACCGGCTCCGATCCGTTCATCATCCCCGTACCCGGCAAGGACCTGCCCGGCGTGATCTCGTTCCGCGACATGGCGGATGTAGATCACATGTTGGATGCCGCTGGAAAGGGTGGCGCGGCGGTGGTCATCGGTGGCGGGCTACTCGGGCTGGAAGCCGCACACGGGCTCACGTTGCGCGGCATGAGAGTCACGGTGATCCACCTGATGCCGACGTTGATGGAGCGGCAGCTCGACGAGGCGGCTGGCTGGCTGCTCAAGTCGGCGCTGGAATCGCGCGGCCAGGTCATCCTCACCGAAGCGAATACCGCCGAGATCGTCGGCGATACCCACGTCGAGGGCGTGCTGCTGAAAGACGGCACGCTGATCCCCGCGAGCCTCGTCGTCATGGCGGTCGGCATCCGACCCTCGGTGGCGCTCGCGCGTGACGCCGGTCTGGAGATCGGCCGCGGGATCAAGGTCGACGACCACATGGTCACCAGCGACCCGTCGATCCTCGCGGTAGGCGAATGCGTCGAGCATGACGGCAACGTCTACGGTCTCGTCGCGCCGCTGTGGGACATGTGCCGCGCGCTCGCCGACGGGCTGACCGACAGTCACAGCGGCTATCGCGGATCGGTGACCTCGACCAAATTGAAGGTCGCCGGGCTCGACGTGTTCTCGGCGGGCGATTTCTCCGGCGGTGCAGGCGCGGAGGACATCGTCCTGCGCGATGCGTCGCGCGGCATCTACAAGCGCGTCGTGGTCAAGGACGACCGGATCGTCGGCGCGGTGCTGTACGGCGATACCACCGATGGCGGCTGGTATTTCGACCTGCTCAAGCGGGCGGAAGACATCGCGCCGATCCGCGACATGCTGATCTTCGGCCAGTCGTTCGCCTCGGGAGGAGGCACCGCGGACCCTAAAGCGGCCGTTGCGGCGCTCTCCGACGATGCGGAGATTTGCGGCTGCAACGGCGTCACCAAGGGCAAGGTCGTAGCATGCATCGGCGCCGGCAACGCGACGCTCGACGCGGTCCGCGCGACCTGCAAGGCGTCGGCATCGTGCGGATCGTGTACCGGGCTGGTCGAGACGCTGCTCGTGGTCACGCTGGGCGACGAATATTCGGGCGAACGTTCGGTGAAGACGATGTGCAAATGCACCAGCTTCGGCCACGACGACGTCCGCCGCGAGATCGTTGCGCAGGGCATGCGATCGATCCCCGAAGTGATGCAGAAGATGAGCTGGTCGACGCCCGACGGATGTTCGTCGTGCCGGCCTGCGCTCAATTACTACCTGCTCTGCGCGCTGCCGGGCGACTACAAGGACGACCAGCAGAGCCGCTACGTCAACGAGCGGGTGCACGCCAACATCCAGAAGGACGGCACCTATTCTGTAGTGCCGCGGATGTGGGGCGGGCTCACCAACCCGCGCGAGCTGCGCGCGATCGCCGATGTCGTCGAGAAATACGATGCGCCGATGGTCAAGGTGACGGGCGGCCAGCGGCTCGACATCTTCGGGATCAAGAAGGAGGACCTGCCCGCGGTCTGGGCCGATCTGAACGCCGCCGGGATGGTCAGCGGGCATGCGTACGGCAAGTCGTTGCGCACCGTGAAGACCTGCGTCGGGTCGGACTGGTGCCGGTTCGGAACGCAGGATTCGACCGGGCTCGGCGTCAAGGTCGAGCGGATGACCTGGGGCAGTTGGATGCCGCACAAGTTCAAGATCGCGGTCAGCGGCTGCCCGCGGAATTGCGCCGAGGCGACGATCAAGGATTTCGGCGTGGTCTGCGTCGACTCTGGATATGAGCTGTCGGTCGGCGGCAATGGCGGGATCAAGGTCCGCGCGACCGACTTCCTGTGCAAGGTCGCGACCGAGGAAGAGGCGATGCATTACTGCGCCGCGTTCATCCAGTTGTACCGCGAGGAAGCGCGCTATCTGGAACGAACCGCGCCGTGGATCGAGCGGATCGGGGTCGCGTATATTCGCGAGCGGATCGCCGACGATCCGGAGGGCCGCGACGCGCTGGCGGCACGGTTCCTGTTCTCGCAGCAGTTCACGCAGGATGATCCATGGGCGGCACGCGCGGCGGGCGAGCACCGCGAACAACATACGCCGATGGCGCGGTTCACGCCCATCGATCAGACGAGGGAAATGGCATGATCGGCGAATGGCTCGATATCGGCTGGGTCGACGAGATCCCGGTCCGCGGCAGCCGCACGGTGCAGGTCACCGGCGGCGACGACATCGCGGTCTTCCGTACCGGCGACGGCAAGGTGTTCGCGCTTGCGGATCGCTGTCCGCACAAGGGTGGGCGGTTGTCGCAGGGGATCGTCCACGGCGGCGCGGTGGCGTGCCCGCTGCATAACTGGCGGATCGCGCTGGATACGGGCGAGGCGCTGGGCGAGGACAAGGGGTGTACGCCGGTGATTCCGGTGAAGGTGTCGGGTGGGCGGGTTCTGTTGTGCCGGACAAGCACGATGAAGGCGGCGGCGTGATTCTACGCTCTCCCCGCATGCCGCCTCCCCGGCGGAGGCCGGGGCCCAATTGGGAAAGCAGGTGTAACAGCGCGCTGCCCATCATCGCAGACGTCTCCCAATTGGGCCCCGGCCTCCGCCGGCGGGGTACCTCAGCATGAGCGCACCCGTCCGCACGACCTGCGCCTATTGCGGAGTCGGTTGCGGCATCCTCGCGACGCCGACTGGCGAGCGGTCCGTCATGATCAAGGGCGACCCCGATCACCCCGCCAACTCCGGAAAGCTCTGCTCGAAGGGCACGCATCTCGGCGAGACGATCGGGCTCGAAGGTCGCCTCCTCACCCCGATGATCGGCCAGCGCCGCGCCTCCTGGGACAAGGCGCTCGACCTCGTCGCGAAACGCTTCCGCGAGACCATCGCGCAACATGGCCCCAACAGCGTCGCCTTCTACGTCTCCGGGCAACTGCTCACCGAGGACTATTACGTCGCCAACAAGCTGATGAAGGGCTTCATCGGCTCGGCGAACATCGACACCAATTCGCGGCTCTGCATGGCGAGCGCGGTCGCCGGATACATGCGCGCGTTCGGTGAGGATATCGTCCCCGCGAGCTACGACGATCTCGACGCCGCCGACCTGATCGTGCTGGTCGGATCGAACACCGCCTGGTGCCACCCGATCGTCTATCAACGCATCCGCGCGCGCTGCGACGCGGGCGCGAAGCTGGTGGTGATCGACCCGCGTCGGACCGAGACCGCGAACGAGGCCGACCTCCATCTTGCGATCCGTCCGGGCACCGACGTCGCGCTGATGAACGGCTTGCTGGCGTGGTGTCGCGATGCGGGCGTGGTCGACTACGACTATCTCGCTGCGCACGTCGCCACGCCTGACGCGTTCTGGGACCAGATCGGGGAGGGCAGCGACCTATGGTCGGTAGCGCGGACCTGCGACGTTTCGCCGCAGGATCTGAGGCGCTTCTTCGAACTGTTCGCCGCGACGCCGAAGACGGTGACGATGTTCAGCCAGGGCGTGAACCAGTCACTGTCGGGCACCGATCAGGTCAACGCGATCACCAATCTCCACCTTGCCACCGGGCGGATCGGCAAGCCGGGTGCGGCCCCCTTCTCGATCACCGGCCAGCCCAACGCGATGGGCGGGCGCGAAGTCGGCGGGCTGGCATCGAGCCTCGCCGCGCACATGGATTTCACGCCCGAGAACGTCGCGCGCGTCGGCCGGTTCTGGGCCGCGCCGAACATGGCGACCAAGCCGGGGCTGAAGGCGGTCGACCTGTTTCGGGAACTCGGCAACGGCCGGATCAAGGCACTGTGGGTGATGGCGACCAACCCCGCGGTGTCAATGCCAGACGCGGGCCGCGTGCGCGAGGCGCTGGCCGCCTGCCCGTTCGTCGTCGTCTCCGACGTGATCGAGACCACCGATACTTCGGTCCACGCGCACGTCCGCCTGTCCGCCGCGGCGTGGGGCGAGAAGGACGGCACCGTCACCAACTCGGACCGCACGATCAGCCGCCAGCGCGCGTTCATGGCGCCCCCCGGCGAAGCCAAACCAGACTGGTGGATCATCTCCGAAGTCGGGCGGCGGATGGGGTGGAAAACCGCGTTCTCCTATGACCGTCCAGCAGAAATCTGGCGCGAGCATTGCCGATTGTCGGCGTATGAGAACGATGGCGAGCGGCTGTTCGCGCTCCCCGGTCACGCTGCAAAGGGCAACGCCGAGTATGACGCAATGGCCCCATTCCGCTGGGGTGGCACGCCGTTCGCCGACGGTCGTTTCTCGACGCCGGACGGACGCGCGCGCCTCGTGCCAGTGGCGCAAAAGCCGGTTGCCGCACCGCTCGCCAGATGGCCGATGACGCTCAATACCGGGCGATACCGCGACCAGTGGCATACGATGACCCGCACCGGCCTGTCACCCAAGTTGGCGCGGCACCGCGAGGAACCGCTGGTCGAGATCCACTCCGACGACGCGGTGCGACTGGGGATTGTCGATGGCAGCCTAGCGCGCGTGACGACGCCGCAGGGCGATACTCTGTTCCGCGCGAGTGTCGTTTCAACGCAGCGGATCGGCGAACTGTTCGTGCCGATCCACTGGACCGATCGCACCGCGACCGGTGGCCGCGCCGGGCTGCTCCCCCGCCCGCTCGCCGACCCTGTCTCGGGTCAGCCGGGCTTCAAATCCACGCCCGTGCGGATAGAGCCCGTCGCGACCGAATGGCGCGGCTTCGTCGTGGTCCGCGGCGAACTGGCGACGCGCCCCGATTGCCTGTGGGCGACGCGCGTCGCGGTACCGGGTGGAACGGCGTGGGACATGGCGGGCAACGGCGACGCCGCCGCGCTCGATGCGCTACTGCCCAAGGGTCAACGGATCGAGGCGGTCGATGCGGCTCGGGGCTCGCGCCGGATCGCGATACTGGAGGGCGGCAGGCTCGCCGCCGTCCTGTTCGTCACCCGCGACGGCATGCTCCCGCCCCGCGACTGGCTCGTCGCGCAACTGAGCGAGACCGTTGCGGCGCCCACCCTGCTCGCCGGCCGCGCGCCAGGCGTTCAGGTCGACCGTGGCCCGATCGTCTGCGCGTGCTTCGACGTTGGGCTGACGACCATCCTCACCGCGATCGCCGCCCAGCAACTTGCCGACGTCCCCGCGATCGGTGCGGCCCTGAAAGCCGGCACCAATTGCGGATCGTGCCGCCCTGCCCTCGCCAAACTCCTCGTCACGCAAGGATCAGCCCATGTCGCATGATTTCCCGCCCGGTTCCGTCTGGCTGGTCGGTGCCGGCCCCGGCGATCCCGACCTTCTCACGCGCAAGGCCGAGCGGCTGATCGTTGCCGCCGACATCGTGTTCTACGACGCGCTGGTCGGCGCAGGCGTCCTTGCACTCATTCCCGACGGCATCGAGCGGGTAAGTGTCGGCAAGCGATCGGGCCGGCATTCCAAGGATCAGGTCTCGATCAACGTCCTGCTCGCCAACGCAGCGCTCGCCGGCAAGCGCGTCGTCCGGCTCAAGGGCGGCGACCCGTCGATCTTCGGCCGCTCGACCGAGGAACTTGACCACCTTGCCGCGCAGGGCATCGCAGTTCGCATCTGCCCCGGCATCACCGCCGCCAGCGCCGCTGCGGCGTCGGGTGGCGCCTCGCTGACGCTGCGCGGCCTCGCACGAAAGCTGACGTTCGTCACGGCACACGCCCGCGCCGGCGAAGCGCTCGATCTTGACTGGACCGCGCTCGCCGCGTCCGATGCCACGCTCGCAATCTACATGGGCCGCGCCGCCGCCGCCGAAGTCTCGCGCAACCTGATCGCCGCCGGTCGCGCGCCCGACACGCCGGTGATGGTCGCGGTCAACGTTTCGCTTCCGACCGAACGCATCATTCGAGGTCGATTGTCTGCGCTCGCCTTCCTGGTCGAAACGATAAGCGATTGCGATCCATCTCTGCTGCTGATCGGCGAAGCCGTCGCTGCGGCACCCAACGAAGGCACGGGGTATTCCGGATTGCTATCGACAGTGGCAGCTCGTGTGAATCAGATGTTGCCCGAGGGCAGTTTGCACTGAGAACTGACGATCTCTCTTGGCGACTGGGACTTCCGGAATTGGGGGATCTACCACGAGCCGGCGTAGTACTCTGCTGCCTGCTCGGCAGGTGGTTGGGGTATGCGCTCCCGGTGGGTTGGGTAGCACTGACCCACAAGATGGTGTATCGCGGCGGCTGCATTTCGACAGCAGATGAGATTTGCAGCCCCTTCACGTACGATGCCTGGATCGGGGTCGACCTGACCTCGTGCATCGAGGGAAGGAGTGAGAGCGATGACGCA
>Ga0308164_10001426_pt1 | contig 28111 bp, 21 predicted proteins | sample PhyTR2_FD_201031 | JGI IMG/M metagenome (GOLD analysis project Ga0308164, IMG submission 201031) | Phyllosphere microbial communities from UC Gill Tract Community Farm, Albany, California, United States - DLSLT.R2 | ecosystem: Host-associated > Plants > Phyllosphere > Unclassified | place: USA... | reverse complement strand
CGTCCTTCTCGGGCTGCGTGCGTGGATCGCCATCGAGCAGACGGCGCGAACGGCCGCTGGCCAGGTCGACCACCACCAGGGCGCCCTTGGCGCCGGAATCGGTGATGTACGCATGGCGGCCATCCGGACTGAAGCGCACGTCGTTCAGATAGCTGCCCTGGGGTGCGATCGTCTCGTCGAAGGCCACCGTCTGGGCGACGCGTCCACTCGCCGGATCGATCTTCACCAGCTTCGGCCCCATCGGTACCACCGGACCCTGGCCCGGCGCGGCGGCATCGAGTACCCACACATTGCCCTGGCGGTCGGCCACGACGCTCTGGACGCAGACCCAGTGCGATCGCGCATCGAGTTCGTCCTTGCGGGCATTGCGCCAGGCGTTCCAGCGCTCGTCGGGGAACGGACGGATCGAACCGTCCTTCAGCACCTCGGCCACCGACACCGGCGAGTCCTCGGTCCAGCGCGGGAAGTTGACGAAGATGCGACCATCGCGCGCGACGGTGACGCCCGTGACCTGGTGCTCGAAGCGGGCCACGGTCTGCAGCCGGGCACTGCCGGAGGCCATCGGCATGCTCGAGGAGGAGCCCGGTGTGGCGGGATTCTGGGCGCAGGCCGAAAGCAGGACGGCCGCGGCCAGGGTGGCGAGAGGAATGGTGAATCGCATGGCGGTACGACGGAGAGACGGATGCATGGAGGAATCGGGGAATCGAGGGGTCTACTTGGCTGCCGACGCGGCCATGCCGCCGGAGCCGATCTTCTCGGCCGCGGCCAGGTGAGCCTTCAACTTGGGCAGGGTCTTGGTGGCGAAGGCCTTGACCTTCGGCTGCTCGGCCTTCTCGACGCGTTCCTCGAACATCGCGATGTCGGTCCGGTGGTGCTCGATCCCGACCACCTTCATGTAGTTCTGGTCGAATTCGGCCGCGTCCATCTTGGTCATCTTGTTGAACTCGGCCTTCTCGCCATCGGGCATGTTGCGCGGCAGGCGCAGCGGCAGCGACTGGGCGATGGCCTTGAGGTCCTCGCTCGCCGCCGTGTGGTCCTTCACCAGCATCGCCGCATAGCGCTTGATCTCGGGATTCTGCGATTTCTTCGCCGCCAGCTTGGAAGCCTCGATCTCGAACAGCCCGCTCCCGGTGGCCTTGAGCATGAATTCACGGTCGTCGTCGGACAGCGACTTGGCCGCCATGACCTGCTTGTCGGCGGCCGCGTTCTGGGCCAACGCGGGGAGGGTGAAACCGCCGGCCAGGAGGGCGGCGACCAGGAGCGATGTCGATCGCAGGCGTGGGATGGACATGGTTGTCTTTCTTTCGGACGCCTTGACGCGGCGCGGTGGGCATCCCGGAGATCGGGAAGCGATGACGCAGCGTCGCGCGAGGCGCCCGGCCCGCTCGTGAGCCGATCCAGATTCCGCCTGTAGGTCGCCGGCCGCGCCCGAGGCGGGCGCGCGGCTTCCGATCCGGACCTGCGGCGATGTCGGCGATCGCCGCCCGGACCGCCCGGCCCGCCTATTCGGCGCGGATGTCGTTCGCCCGCACCACTTCGCCCCACAGCTTGTAATAGTCGCGCGTCAGCGTGGCGAGCTGCTCGGGCGTGCCGCCGCCGGGTTCATCGCCGCGCTCGACGATGCCCTTCTGGATGGTCGGGTCCTTGAGCGCCGCGTTCATCGCGACATTGGCCTTGCGGACGATGTCGGCACTCAGCCCCGGCGGACCGTACAGGCCCACGAAGGAGATCACCTCGAAGTTTTTCAGCCCGCACTCGGCCGCCGTCGGCACATCGGGAAACGCCGGCACGCGCTGGCTGCCGGTGACCATCAGCGGACGCAGCTGGCCCGACTTGATGAATGGCGCCATGACCGAAGCGGCATCGAACATCGCGCTCACGCGGCCGGCGATCAGGTCGATCACGGCGGGACTGCTGCCCTTGTAGGGCACGTGGTTCATCGTCGGCTTGCCGATGCGCTCGCGGAACAGCTCCATGCTGGCATGGGTCAGGCTGCCCGGGCCGCCGGAGGCATAGTCGATGCCGTCCTTGTTGCGCTTGACCCAGTCGACGAACTCCTTGTAGTTCTTCGCCGGCACCGTGTTGGGGATCGCCAGCACCAGCGACGATTGCAGCAGCAGGCCGATCGGCGTCAGCTTCAGGGGATCGGCCATGGCCGTGTTGCGATAGGTGTGCGGGTTGAGCGTGATGTTGCCGTTGCCCACCAGCAGCCGATAGCCATCGGGCGCCGCCTTCATGATGTAGTCGGTGCCGATGTTGCCGCCGGCGCCGGCCCGGTTGTCGATCACCACGCCCTGGCCGAGGGCGGTCTGCATGCCGGCGGTGACCATGCGGCCGGCGAAGTCGGTCTGGCCGCCGGGCGGGTAGCCGACCACCAGCGTGACGGAGCGGGTCGGCCAGGCCGCCTGCGCCCGGACGGGCGACGAGGCGATGGTGCCGGCGGCGGCGGCGAGGCCCAGGCCCACCAGCTGGCGTCGGGAGAGTGGGGATGAATCGTGGGATGCGGGCATGGATGTGTCTCCGGGAAAGGGTGACCGGATCGGTCGGGACCCCGGAAAATAACTGATGCCCGACGCCCGCACAACGCGGACCGGTTTCCGCTGGCGCGCGTGCCGCTGCGGACCTCAGGTCGTCGCCACGATCCCGGCGTCGCGCGGCGCGTCCAGCAGGGCCTCGAAGGCCGCCACCGGCAGCGGCCGGCTGAACAGATAGCCCTGCAGCAGCAGGCAGCCGTTGCGCTCCAGGAAGCGCTGCTGCTCGATGGTCTCGACGCCCTCGGCGATCGGTTCGACGTCGAGGTTGCGGGCCATGCCGATGATCGTCTGCACGATCAGTTCCACCTTGGGATCACGCCCGATGCCGCCGACGAAGAACTTGTCGATCTTCACCTGATCGAGCGGCAGCTGCGTCATGTAGGAGAGCGACGAGTAGCCGGTGCCGAAGTCGTCCATGGAGAAGCGGATGCCGAGCGCGCGCAGCAGCCGCATCTTGCCGATCGTCTCCTCCACCTGGCTCTGCAGCAGACTCTCGGTGAGTTCGAGCTTGAGCCGGGTGGCGTCGGCACCGGTCTGCTCCAGCACCTGCCGCACCTGCGCGACGAAGTCGTCGCGCCGGAACTGGCGCTCGCTGACGTTGACCGCCAGGTACAGGTGGCTGCGCCGCGGCAGGTGGCTCCAGGCCTCCAGCTGGCGGCAGGCCTCCTCCAGCACCCAGGTGCCCAGCGGCACGATCAGGCCGGTCTCCTCGGCGACCTCGATGAACTCGCCCGGCGCCACCAGGCCGCGCCGCGGATGCCGCCAGCGCACCAGCGCCTCGGCGCCCAGGATCTCGCCCTGGTGCGTGACCTGGCTCTGGTAGTGCAGCTCGAACTGCGCCGCCTCCAGCGCCTCGCGCAATTCGGCCTCCAGCGCCGAGCGACCGGCGATCGCCACCTCCATCGCCGGCTCGAAGAAACGCAGCGCGTTGCCGCCCGAGGTCTTGGCGTAGTACATCGCGATGTCGGCGCGCTTGAGCAGATCCTCCAGCGTGCACGCATGGCTGTCGAACAGCACCACGCCGACGCTGCAGGTGCCGCGATGCGCCACCCGTCCCATCAGCGAATAGGGCAGGCCGAGCGCCATCAGGATGGCTTCGCCGACGGCGCGGGCCTGGCGCTGCGCCTCGGCCGGATCGGCATCGAGCCACTGCAGCATCACCACGAACTCGTCGCCCCCCAGGCGGGCCACGGTGTCGTGCTCGCCGATGCAGGCGCGGACCCGGTCGGCCACCTGCTTGAGCAGGTCGTCGCCCATGGCGTGGCCCATGGCGTCGTTGAGGAGCTTGAAATGATCCAGGTCCAGGAACAGCAGCGCGCCATGGCGTTCATGGTCGACCTCGACGGCGCGCGCCATGCGGTCGAGCAGCAGCCGCCGGTTGGGCAAGCCGGTCAGGGCATCGTAGAAGGCCAGCTGCTCGATGCGATGGCGCGCCTGCTCGGCCTGCGTCGTGTCGCGCACGATGACGATGAAGCCGGGCCAGCCATCGCCACCGGCCGGCTTGCGCGAGACCGAGATCTCGAAGAAAGCCGCTTCGCCATCGAGTTCGCGCGTGAAGCGCCGGCCCCGCGACCAGCCCTGGGCCTCGGCCTCGGCCAGCGCCGCCGCGATCTGCGCCGCCGCCTTGGGCGCGAACAGCTCGTCGATCGAGCGGCCCACGGGCTGCGCCAGCGCGATCACCGGGCGCGACGTCCCGGGGGCGTGGAAACGGCGGCAGCGGCCCTCGGGATCGAGTTCCAGCAGCGTGTCCGGCAAGGCGTCGAGCGTGGCCTGCAACTGCGCCTTGCCCTCGATGATCTCGGCCACGTGGCGCCGCCGCTCGGTGACGTCCTGATAGATGCAGACCAGCCCGCCGTCGGGCGTGCGATTCCTGGTCGCCCGGATCAGGCGATCGCCCGGCAGGCGCAGTTCCTGGTCGCGTGCCTCGACACCCCCGGTCGCGAGCGATGGCTCCACCAGGTAGGCCGAGGTGCGCTCCTGGACCGGCAGGAACGAGGCGTGCAACGCGGTCAGGCCATGGGCCCATGGAAAGATCTCCAGGAACCGGCGGTTCCAGACCAGGAAGCGGTTCTCGGCGTCGAGCAGCACGAAGCCGACATCCATGGCGCCCAGCGCCTGGTCGAGCGTCGCGGTGGACCGCCGCAGCTGCAGGTTGGCCTCCCACTGGCGGCGCAGCCGCAGGTGCGTGAACACCGCCACCGCCAGGGTCAGGACGATGAAGGCCGCGGCCAGCGCCACGATGCCGTCGCGTTCGCGGCGCCAGTCGGCCAGGGCGAAGTCGAGCGGGATGCTCGCGGTCACGACGACGTCGCGATGCAGGGTATGGCGCGCGGCCACCAGCGCTGGCAGGCCGCTCAGGCGGGCCGCCGAGCGGATCGGCAGGCCGGCGCGCCGCGCCGTCAGGACCTCGAGGGGCTCCAACTGCTCCGGCACCCGCGCCAGGCCCGGGCGCTCCCTCGTCAGTTGCGCGGGCGTGTTCGCCACCAGGATGCCGCCGTCGCGCTCCAGCGCCACCTCCAGTCCGGGGATGTCGGCGCCCTGGACCAGGATGGTGGCCAGCTGCGCGATCTCGACCTCGGCGACGGCGGCGACGCGCCGGCCGTCGCGCAGCTGCAGGTAGCGGCCGAAATACAGCACGCGCTGCGAGCTCGACGGACTGACGACCGGCTCGCTGATGACCAGGGTGGAGATCGGCTCGGCCAGCAGATGGCCCATGAAGCCGGGCGGCAGTCCATCGCGGCCGGGACCGCCACGCAGGTCGGACGCGGCCAGCAGCCGGCCGTCGATGGCGAACATGCCGAGATAGCGCACCAGCAGGTTCTGGCGCACCGCCGCCGCCATCGCGGGCGCGGCCCGGGGCGCGTTCGGGACGGCGGACGGAGCGCCCCCCTCTCCCGCCATCTCCCCGAGGCTGGCCAGCATGACATCCACGCCCAGCACGTTGCGGTTGAGCGCCGCCTGGGCTCCCATCACGAAACGATCGGCCTGCCTCTGGGCACCGGCCAACGCGCGTTCGTGCAGGCTCCAGCCGAACAGGACCGCGCTGCCGCCGATCGTCAGGACGATGCTCGACGCGATGCCATAGATGATGGCCAGGTACCGGGCCGACGCCAGGCCTCTCACGGGGCCACCGGCGCCTTGATACCGACCGTCGTCGCGATCGTGCGGTTCCACAGCCGCGCGCAGCCCGCGCCGCAGCGCTCCAGCCAGCGCGGCAGGATCTGCCGCTCGAACACCTCGCGGCGCTTGCGCTGTTCGGCTTCCGTCGGCCACACCGTCATCGGGCGCGTCGACGCGCCCGGCCGGCAATCGGGACCGGCGCCGCAGGTCGGCTGCCGGCCGCTCTCGCGCTCCGACTCGTCCCAGATCGCCGACTCGAGTCGCGGCAGCTCGTCGCGCAGCAGCTTGCGCAGCTCCTCCGGCAGGGCCTGCCAGGCATCTCCGTTGGCGGCGAACAATGCGATCCCCCAGCTCACCGGCATGGCGTAGATGGTCTTGGCGAAGTCGTGGAGTCCGATGACGCGGCCCGACATGGCGCCGGTGATGGCGCAGCTGGCCTGACCCGCGCGCATGACGGGCATGATTTCGGCGAACGAGGTCGAGATCGGCGTCGCGTCGAGCGCGGTGACGAAATCCGCCTGCGTGGGCGACGAGACGCGGATCGTGCGGCCGGCCAGGTCCTTGAGCGAGCTGATCCGGTCGGTGCAGAAGAACACCTGGGCCGGATAGATGTAGACCGCCAGCAGTTCGAGGCCGTGACGCTCGCGCAGCGACTGGATCAGCTGCGGGCGATAGGCGGCGACCACCTGACGCAGGGTGGCGACATCGGGACTGAGGCCGGCCAGATCGGGCGGGCCGAGCTCCGGATACGAAGCCACCACCTGTCCCAGCAGTGCCGTGCCGAAGGGCACCACCCCCAGCTGCATCAGGGTCAGGATGTCGGAGCCGGGCACACCCGCGCGGTCGAACGGGACGATGTCGGCACCGTAGCGCCCGCCGCTGCGCCGGGCCAGCTCCCGGGTCCAGAACGGCTCCTCGTGCAGCACGAACTGGTTCACGTTGGCCAGACCGCCGACGATCCGCAGTCTGATCGGGGCCGTGGCGGTGGCCGGTGCCGCGACCGGTGCCGGACCCTGGGCCTGGGCCTGGGCCTGCATGACGCACCAGCCGGAAAACACGATCGACCGCAGCAGGAACGCGGGACGGATACGGGATGCGAGCGCCAGCCACCGGTACGGACGATGGATTCGCGAAATGTTCATGCCTGCTTGCCTCAATGCTTTTTCCGACCTGCTGAAAAAACCACGTCGATCGCCGAAGACCATTCGGCGGTCGAGACTCGCAAGCAATATATCTGCTAATTAACTATTCCCAGTTTGGTTCTATTTTTGATTGAACCATTAAGAAGGATTAATAGTTGAGTAATTCTTATTTATATTGTTTTTTACTGAATGCTTTTTAATTAAACTTTGAAATTCGACGTGCGGCGAACTGGCGGCAGCGGGGCATGCAGCAGCATCCAGTGGCCGAGCCGGGTCACGCCGTGGACCGTCGCCACGCGCGAGCGCGTGCCATCGGCGGCGATGACCGGCGCCGCCAGCGTGGCGTCCAGATGGCCGGCGAGCATCAGGATCTCGATGGTGGCGATCTCCTCGGCGGAGGTGATGGTGAGGGGCGGCGTCTGGCCGGCCAGGCGGCGGAGCAATGGGAGCGTCATGTCCAAGGAGACGCGCTCCGGCGCCGGGTGGATGCACCAGCGACTGTCGCATTCGTGACGCAATGCCGGATCGGCGGACGAAACCGCCGTCACCCGGCCCGCCGCGCCCGCCGCCCCGGCCCGCCTCAGGTCGGGTTGATGCTGCGCTGCGCGATGAAGATCTCGACCAGCAGCAGCAGATAGGTGCCCACCAGGCCGAGCATGGCCAGGATGAAGAGCACGGCGACCGGCCGGTCGAAGGCGATCTCGAGTTCGTTGCCGACGAACAGCGAGCCGATCAGCACGCAGACCAGGATCGCGCAGATGGCGCCCGCGGTGACGGCTGCGTTGATCACCTTGGCGCGCCGGTTGAGGGTGGCGAGTTCCTCGTCGATGGCGGCGCATTTCTGGGCGTCGGCCGCATCGTCGGCATGTTCGCGTTCCTCGCGGCGCTTGAGGGTGCGATCGTTGACGCGGGCCAGCCGGTTGGTCAGCACCGTGAGGGTGCCGCCGATGGCCGCCAGCATGAAGGCCGGGCCGACGGCCAGCTGGATGACGTGGGAGGTGTCGGCGTGGATCGAGAGCATCGGAACGGACTTCCCCCCGCTCACCGGCGCGCGGTGCCGCCGAGCTTGCGGAAATCCGCGTCGAGTCGCGCCAGCGAACTGCCGATCTGTGCGCGCCGCTCCTGGATCCAGATGTCCTGCCGGGCCACGCGACGGCTCGCCTCGGCCAGCATGCGGGTCATCTCGGCCGGTTGCGGACCCCCGGCGGTCTGGCGGTTGCGCACGATGGCGACGGGGTCGAGCGTGGCGCGGAACTCGGCCTCGGACATCGGCAGGACAGCGGGGAAGTCGGAGCCCTTCACGGTCTCCGCATAGATGCGCTGCGCCTCGGCGTAGGGGAACACCAGTGGCCGGATGTCCTTGGCCTTGGCGTATTCCACCACCTCGGAGGCGAAATGGTGGCCGACGCGGAAGGGCAGCTTGTGCGTTCGCATCAGCACGTCGGCGAGTTCCTGCGAGGCGGTCCAGTCGCTGTTGAGTTCCTCCAGCGCCCGCTCGGGGTCGATCACCAGGGCGCCCAGGATGCGGTTCCAGTTGTCCAGCACGCCGATGGCGCCGCGCACCATCGAAACGTTGGCGCGCACTTCCTTCGGGTCGCTCATGCCCGGCGGGATGTTGTGCGCCTGGATCGCCGCGCCCATCGCCAGGGTCAGCGCGGTCGAGGCATCGCGCCGCGTGCTGTTGAGCAGGCCGGGGTTGCGCTTCTGCGGCATGGCGCTGGAGACGTAGGTGTTGCCGCCTCCCTCCGCCAGCAGGATCCACGGCCGGGCCTGGGCGTATTGCGTCATCACGTCCTCGATGAAGGCGCCGGCGTGCAGGGCCACCGCCGTGACGATGGCGCCGGCCTCGACCGGCGCGTCGACGGCCGAGATCTGCGCCGCGTCGTAGGCGTTGTCGACGGTGGTGGCGAAGCCCAGGTAGCCGGCCATGCGCGTGCGGTCGAGCGGCCAGCTGGTGCCGTTGAGCACCGTGGTGCCCATCGGCGAGCGGTCGATGCGCGCATAGGCCTCGCGGATGCGCTGGGCATCGCGGTCGAGGCCGGCGGCGAAGCCCAGCAGGTAGTGGCCATAGCTGTTGGGCTGGGCGGCGACGCCATTGGTGTAGTTGGGAACGATGGTGGCGCGATGCTTGTCGGCCAGGCGCACCAGCGTGGCGGTGGTCCGGTTCAGGGCGTCGGCCAGATCGAGCATCTCGTCGCGCAGGATCGCCGCGCGCACGGTCGAGAGCATGTCCTGGCTGGAGCGGCCGGCGTGCAGCAGCGTGACCTGCGGTCCGGCGGCCTCGATCAGCAGCGGCTCGAAGGTGATGACCAGGGTCGGCCGCTTGCCGCCGGGCTTGTCGCCATCGGCCAGCACCTTGGCGATGCCGTCGTGGACCAGCGGCGCGAGCGCCGGATCGAGCAGGCCCTCGTCGGTGTTGATCACCGCGCTGGCCTTGTTGATCTCGCCGAGCCAGAAGAACTCGTCGTGCTTGGCCCGCGCCGGCGTCTGCGCGCTGGCCGGGGAAGCGATGGAGGACAGCGCCAGCGCAGCGGCGAGCGCGAGGGTGGAGAGCTTCATGGGAGGGGGGTCTGTCTCGGTCTGTGGAAGGGTGCGATGCCCATCGGGCGGACCGCACGATACCAGCGCCCTCCCCTCTGCGCTCGCGCCCGCTCGCCCGTCCAGGCTCAGTAGCGGATCGCCAGGTCGCGCACCGCCGGGCCGCCGGCACCGCCGATCTGCGCCAGCGCGGGATTGCCCGCGGCCGCCGCCGGCAGCGTGGCCGCTCCGGTGGTCAACGAGACCGCGTAGAGGCTGAACGGCCCGGTCGCCCCGGCGCGCAGTGCCGCCAGCACCAGGCCGTTGGCGCCACCGGCGATGTCGATCGCGGCCCGGCCATCGAGCGCCACGCCCAGGGCGCCGATGTTCACCAGCGTGCCATCGTTGGGCGGAGCCTGGCGCGCCAGCACACGTGTGTTGCCGTCGATGTCGAACAGGTCGGTGGCGCTGCCGCCGGCGAAGCTGTTGGTGTAGGCGCCGGCGATCACCGAAGCGGGCGCGCCGGCGCGGTTGATCGCGCCGTCGGTGGTGGTGGCGCCGGTGTCGACGTTGATGCGCAGGTTCTGGCCGGTGTCGCCGATCACACGCAGGCGGTCCGCCACCGGGTTGAAGTCGACCGCGAAGCGGGTGCCGGCCAGGCCGGCATAGGGCAGCGTGGTGTCGGTGGCATCGGCCGCCAGCGTGGCGACGGGCGTCGAGACGCCGGTGTCCGGATCGAGCGTCAGCAGGCGCGCGGCGCTGGTCAGGGCATAGAGGCGGCCGTTGGCGGGACGGAAGTCCACGCCCAGCACCGTCTCGTTGGGCAGCAGGCCGGCGATGGCGACCGGCGTCGACAGCGTGTTGGGCGTCGCGGGCGCGAAGCTCGCGAGCCGCGAGGATTCGTCCAGCACATAGGCACGCGGCGCCGCCGGCGGCACCAGCGTCATGCCCACCAGCAGTTCGCCGCCGCCGATGCGACCGACCAGGCGGGCGCCGGCCGTTCCGCCCAGGGGCACGGTGTAGAGCTGCGTCACGCCGCCCACGCCCAATGCCGCATAGCCGACATTGGTGCGCGGATCGATGTCGAAGCCGTTCTGGGTCGCGAAGGCGACGTTCAGTGGCACCGGATTGGCCAGCGTGCCGTTGTTCGGCGGGTCCTGCAGGTAGAGCGTGCCGGTGGCGCTCAGATCGTAGAGCTGGGTGCTGGTCGCGCCGGCGAACGAATTGGTGTAGGCCGACGCGGTGATGCTGGCCGGCGCGCCGTTGATCGCGCCATCGACCACCGTCGCGCCGGTGGTGACGTCGATGCGCAGGTTCTGGCCGGTGTCGCTCACCACGCGCAACCGGTCGGCCACCGGATTGAAGTCGACCCCGAAGTGCGTGCCCGACAGCGCCGTCGACAGCGTGGCGCGCGGCGTCAGCGCGCCGGTGGCCGCGTCCAGCGTCAGGATGCGGCCGGTCGAGGCGACGGCGTAGATGACGCCATCGGCCGGCCGCACGTCGATGCCCACCAGGGCCTCGCCCACCTGCAGTCCGGCGAGCGGCAGGCTGCTGGTCAGCGTGCCCGGCGTCGCGCGATTGAAGGAGATCACCCGGCCCGCCACCGTGACGGCGACGGTGTCGCCGACGACCCCGGAGCCACCCGGCGCGGTGCCGGCGTTGTGGTTGCTGTCACTGTCGTCACCGCCTCCGCAGGCTGCGAGTGCGGCGGCGGCGATCAGGGCCAGGGGGCGAAGCTTGTTGAATCGAGACATGTGCGGATCCCAGAAGGTTGGAGGAAGGGGTCGCTCGTCTTTGTTGGAGTCGATTTCTTTCACAGGCGACATGGCGGGGTACGCCTGGAACGGACGATCGGATGCAACGATCTCGCGCTTCGCCGGATCGGCACGCCGTCGGAAGGGAAAACCCCGAGACCTCGCATTCGTCGCTCAGAGACCGGCAATTCGAATTACGCTGCGCTCCGGCTTTCCCGATTCCGTCCTCACCAGGAGCGTCCATGCGAGATACCAGCAGTCCCAAGGCGGGCGTGGCACGGCTGTTTTCGGTGATTCGCGAACTTTCCCAGTTGCCCGCCGGTGGCGGTGGTCTGACCCAGATCGCCCGCGCGACGGGCCTGACGCAAGCCACCACCCATCGACTGCTGCAGTCGCTCGCCGCCGAAGGCATGGTCGAGCTGGATCCGGTCCGCAAACTCTATCGGCTGGGCGTCGAGTTCTTCCTGCTCGCCATGGAGGCCAGTCATCCCGGCGAGTTGCGCCTGCTGCTGGGACGGCCCGCGCTGCGGCGTCTGAGCGCGGCGCTGGGCGAGCATGCCTACCTGTTCGTGCGCAGTGAAGGCGAGGCGATCTGCATCGATCGCAGCGAAGGCGCCAGGATGCCGCCCGTGCTCGAGCCGCCCCTGGAGATCGGCATGCGCAGTGCGCTGTCGGACCGCGGCGCCGCCACGCTGGCGATCCTGGCCTTCATGCCGATGGCCGAGCGCGCGCGGCTGCTGGGACTGCAGGCGCCCCAGGACGGCAGCACTGGCGCCGTCGGCGACCCGAGGATCGCGCTCGAGCACGTGCGCCAGGCCGGCCATGCCGAGAGCGGCGGCGGCGCCGCTCCGACCTGCGTGGCGGTGCCGATCATCGATCGAGGCGGACGCGCCGTGGCGGCGCTGATGATCGTCGCCGCGCCCGGGCGCCTGGGTCCCGAGCGTCTGCCGGTGGTGATCGACGCGCTCCAGCGCGAGGCCGGTGCCATCGGGCCGCGGCTCGCCCCCTTCGACCCCTTGCCGCAACGACCATCGCCCGCGCTGTTCGCGACGCTGCTTTAGACAACTGCCTTATTCGAAAACAGCGAATCGGTCGTTCATGGCATGAAGGACCGACCGGCCACGTCGTTCCCGCACCGGCATCCCCGTTCCCATCGCCATGAAAGAAGGCGCCATGGGCACGAAAGATCGTTTGGCAGACGCCGACCCGACGGCTAAGGTGAGGGCATGAATGCCCATCCCCCGACGACGCCCGCCGATCGCCTGGCGCCGCTGCGCGACTTCGTGGCCGCCTTCGCCCGCCTGCTCGACGGCGCGCCGGACGAGGCGGCGATCCTGCGCGACGGCGCCGTGCTGCTGCGCGAGCTGGTGGCGCGCGACGACTGGCTGCCCGAGACCCTGGCCGAGCCCGATCCGGCGCGCTACCAGCAGTACCTGCTGCATGTCGATGCGCGCGAGCGCTTCAGCGTGGTCAGCTTCGTGTGGGGGCCGGGCCAGGCCACGCCGGTGCACGACCACACCGTGTGGGGCCTGATCGGCATGCTGCGCGGCGCCGAGATCGCCCAGGCCTACGCCCCGCGCGGCCAGGGCCGCTGGCGCCCCGAGGGCGCGCCGGTGCGGCTGGCGCCGGGCGACGTCGAAGCCGTCTCGCCCGCCATCGGCGACGTGCACCGGGTACGCAACGCCTTCGACGACCGCACCTCGATCAGCATCCATGTCTATGGCGCCGACATCGGCCGCGTGCGGCGCCATGCCTATCCGGACGATGGCGATGCCAAGGTCTTCGTTTCGGGCTATACCCGTTCACTGGCGCCGGCGCTGCTCGCGGCCGCCGGTCCCGCCACCACCCCGGGGGCTGCGACCACCCCGACACCTCCTTCCCCGCGAGGCCATCCACCATGACCCTGTCCGACTCCCTCCTCGATCCGGCCGACGACCACGACGGCGACGCGCCATCGGTCCCACTGCCGGTGCTGGACGTCGCCGCCGTGCGTGCCCGCCTGCTCGCGCGCCAGGAGATCGCGCTGCTCGACGTCCGCGAGGAGGACCCTTACGCCCAGGCGCATCCGCTGTGGGCCGCCAACCTGCCGCTGTCGCGCATCGAGATCGAGGCGCAGCGCCGCATCCCGCGCCACGACACGCCGATCGTGGTCTATGGCATGCACGACGGCGTCGACCTGGCGCCGCGCGCGGCCCGGGTGCTGGCCGGACTCGGCTACGGCCGGGTGCACCTGCTCGACGGCGGCCTGGCCGCCTGGCGCGCGGCCGGCGGTGAACTGTTCCGCGACGTCAACGTGCCGAGCAAGGCCTTCGGCGAACTGGTCGAGCACGAGCGCGGCACGCCCTCGCTGTCGGCCACCGAAGTCAAGGCGCTGCTCGACGAAGGCGCCGACGTGGTGGTGCTGGACGCGCGGCGCTATGACGAGTACCGCACCATGAGCATCCCGAGCGCCACCAGCGTGCCCGGCGCCGAGCTGGTGCTGCGCGTGCGCGACCTGGCGCCCGATCCGGCGACGCGGGTGATCGTCAACTGCGCCGGCCGCACGCGCAGCATCATCGGCACGCAGTCGCTGGTGAACGCCGGCATCCCGAATCCGGTGGCGGCGCTGCGCAACGGCACCATCGGCTGGAAGCTGGCCGGCCAGGCGCTGGAACGCGAGGCCGACCGCCGCGCACCGCCGCACGCCAGCGCCGAGGCGCGTCGGCAGGCCGCGCGGGACGCCCGCCGCGTGGCCGACCGCGCCGGCGTGCGGCGCGTGGCGCTGGCGGCCCTGCCCGCGCTGACCGAGGACGCCGCGCGGCGCACCACCTATCGCTTCGACGTCCGCACGCCGGAGGAATATGCGGGTGGCCATCTGCCGGGCTTCGCCGGCGCGCCCGGCGGCCAGTTGGTGCAGGAGACCGACCACCACGCGCCGGTGCGCGGCGCGCGCATCGTGCTGGCCGACGACGATGGCGTGCGCGCCTCCATGACCGGCTCGTGGCTGGCACAGATGGGCTGGGAGGTGCACGTGCTCGATCCGGTGCCCGAGGCCGCCGCCTTCCACGAGACCGGCCTGCCACCGGCCGGCGCGGCGCCACCGTCCGGCGTCGAGGAGATCGGGCCGGCCGCGCTGGCTCTGCTGCTGAAGCGCAACGATGCCGTCGTGATTGACGTCACCACCAGCGCCAGCTACGTGCGGCGCCACATCCCGGGCGCCTGGTTCGCGATCCGCGCCCAGCTCGACCAGGCGCTCGACCGCATCGGCCCGACGCCGGTGCTGGTGCTGACCTGCGGCACCAGCCGGCTGGCGCGCTTCGCCGCCGCCGACCTGCAGCGCCTGCTGGCCGCGCGCGGCGCCGCCGACACCGAGGTCCGGGTGCTCGATGGCGGCACCTCCGCCTGGGTCGCGGCCGGGCTGCCGGTCGAGACCGGCGAGAGCCGCCTGGCCACCCCGCGCACCGACCGCTACCGCCGCCCCTACGAAGGGACCGAGGCATCGCCCGAGGCGATGCAGGCCTACCTCGACTGGGAGTTCGGGCTGGTCGAGCAGCTGGCACGGGACGGGACGCATCACTTCGGAACAGTCTGAGCGGCGGGGGATGGCAGCCTCGCTATCCTCCCGCTCGACATGCATCCTGAAACATCTTCCGCTCCCTCCTCCATCGTCCTCGACCATCCGGCGCTCGACATCGACCTGCGCTACGCGACCCCGGACAACCTCACGCGGCGACGCATCTACGACCGGCCGGTGGCCCTGCTGCGGCCGGCGGCGCATCGCGCGCTCATGGTCGCGGCCGACCTGGCATCGGCCCAGGGCCTGCGGCTGCGGATCTTCGATGCCTACCGGCCGGTCGCGGCCCAGTGGCGGCTGTGGAACGTGCTGCCCGACCCGACCTTCGTCGCCGACCCGCGCATCGGTTCCCTGCACTGCCGGGGCATCGCGGTCGACCTGACCCTGAGCGCGGCCGATGGCATGCCGCTGGACATGGGCACCGCCTTCGACGAGATGACGCCGCAGTCGGCGCACGGCCGCACCGACATCCCGCTCGAGGGCCAGCGCCACCGGGCCCTGCTGCTGGGCCTGATGGCGGCCAGCGGCTGGACGCACCATCCCGACGAATGGTGGCACTACAACCTGCCGGACTGGGACCGCTACCCGCCGCTGCGCGACGAGCAAGACGGCCGGCGGCTGATGGACCTGCCGCCGGCGGACTGAGACCCCGGCCGCCGGTCCTCGATTGGCACGGCCGATGGCCGTCGGAACTTGGCGTGGCACTTCACCGACCGAGAGCGTCCAGACGGCCTTGACGACATCCAGCGGCGCCGGCACCAGCCAGGGCAGCAGGCGCCGCCCCACCACCGCGACGAATGGCGCCAGACTGGCGCCGGCGATCCGGCGCGGATCGTCGGCATCGGTCGCGCCGGGATGACGACGACGACGCGGGAACGCGCCACCGGGTCGAGCGCGCTCGATGGCCGCGTGCGACCACTCGGCCCGCAGCAGCGCCGCTGCCGGCAGGTCGCGCACGACGAGGCGATCGACATCGCCGCCGCAGGCGGTCTCCGGCGGCATCGAGCAGGGCGGCGGAACGCGACGGCAGGGTCGGACTGCCGGCGATGAGGAGAACGGTCATCGAGAGGCGATGGAACGCGGCTGGTGGCTGGACGGAAGCCCCGGATCCCGGGCAACCCGACAGCGATCCGGAGCGATGGAGTTCCTGCGACCTCATGCCGAAAACAGATCGGCGCCATGGGCTCGATGGCGATCCGGCGCCACGCCCCGGGCGCACGGATCGGTCCGAATCGCGCCATGGGAGCGCCGTCGCGGCGCGCCGCGATGGATCATGGAGCCCGTCCTGCAACGGCGGGCCCGCGAGCGACGCTAAACTTCGCGCCGCCTGCCGTGCGTCGCACCGGCGCATCGCCTGGGCCCACGCCCGGTGTTTTCATCTCTTTCAAGGACCTCCATTGAACCGTATCGAACTCGTCCAAACCATCGCCACCCAGCACGACCTGAGCAAGGCTGAAGCGGCCCGCGTCCTGGAGACCGTCACCAGCGCCATCGTCACCGCCGTGAAGAAGGGCGACACCGTCCAGATCCTCGGCTTCGGCACCTTCAAGCAGGTCGCCCGCGCAGCGCGCACCGGCGTCAATCCGAGCACCGGCGACAAGCTGAAGATCGCCGCGGCCAAGCTGCCGAAGTTCGTGCCCGGCGCCGCCTTCAAGGCCGCCGTCGATCCGAAGGGCGCCAAGCGCAAGGCCGACAAGGCCGCCGCCAAGACGGCCGCCGCCCCCGTGACGGCCAAGAAGGCCGCCCCGGCGAAGAAGGCCGCCGCTCCGGCCAAGAAGACCAAGAAGTAAGGCGCGCGGCGGTGCCCTCCCCGCACCGCTTCGCGAACCGATCCACAGCCCCTTGCGAGGGGCTGTTTTCATGGTGGCCCGACGCGGCCGCCGGAGTGCTCCGCATGACCCTGCGACTGCTCGAGGCCGCTGCCTTCGCGGCCTGGCCGGCCGAATCCGCGTTCGACGTCCGTGGCTGGCATCTGAGGCTCGACCACGGCTACACCAAACGCGCCAACTCGGCCAACGCGACCGACCGGTCGGAACCGCTGTCCGACCTCGACATCGATGCCATCGAGGCCCGCTTCGCATCGCGTGGCCTGACGCCGGCCTTCCGCCTGCCCGACACCATCCCGGCCTCCGGGGCGATCCTGGCGCACGATGCCCGGCTGGCGCGCCGGGGCTATGCCGCCTGCGACCGGTCGCTGGTGATGACGCGCGCGCTCGCGCCGGGCGACATCGCGCGGGACGCATGCGCGAGCCGGGATCGGGATGCGGATCCACGCCTGGTGCCCGATCCGTCTGCCTGGCTCGATGCCTTCGGTGCCGTCGCGGGCCAGGGCGCCGCCGACCTGGCGGCGCACCGGGACATCCTGCGGCGCGTCGCGCAGCCGTGCGTCGGCGTCGTGGCCGGTCGCGCCGGCCAGCCGCTGGGCTGCGGCTGGAGCGTGCGCGTCGGGCCCCGGGTGGGACTGTTCGACATCGCGACCCGGGTCGGGCACCAGCGCAAAGGCCATGCCCGGCGCTGCTGCCAGGCGCTCATGGCATGGGGCGCGCGGCAGGGCGCGCGCACGGCATTCCTGCAGGTGCTGGCGAGCAACGAACCGGCCATCCAGCTGTACCGGAGCCTGGGCTTCGACATCGCGTATGGCTACGCGTATCGCGTGCTGCCGCGCCCGGACGCGCGCGGCACGCCCGGTTGACCGGACCGCTCAGCGCGCCCGCAGCAGCGCGCCGGCCTCCAGCAGCACCAGCTCGTTGTCGTCGGCCCGCACCGGGTCGCGGCTGCTGCTGAACGGCAGGTTGTTGTCGTTGCCCACCACGATGTGCGTGGCGTCCACCACGTCGACGTTCTCGATGGTGAAGAAGGGGAAGGTCAGCACGCCGCCGTTCAGCGGCTTCCTCGCCAGGTGCTGCGGATCCTGGATGTCCAGCAGGTCGAGCCAGCCGATCTTGCGCATCGGAGCGCCGACATTGGCATCGTTGAGCTCGACCTTGTAGACGCGCTTGAACTTCGCCGGGTCGGAGAAGCAGTCCGGACGCTTCACGCCCGCCGGGCAGGCCCGGTCGGCCGTGCCTTCGCCGTTGTCGCGCTCGATGATCAGGCCGGTCGTGGCATCGATCATGTTGAAGTCGCCGATGGCATGCGTGTCGGCCTCCAGCACGTACTTCCAGTGGCGGCCGGTCCAGCGTCCGGCGCCGACGTCGAACTCGAGCACGCGCAGGTACTGGTGCCCGTTGTCGAGTGCCTCGTAGCGCTTGGACACCGGGTCCCACAGCGGGCCTTCGAGCAGCGCGTAGAGCCGGCTGCCATCCGGACTGGCGGCCATGCCTTCGAAGCCCTTGGAGCGCTTGATGTCGAAGCCCGGCGCCAGCGCGTCCGGCGCCGCCGCCGTGGTGACGCCCGGATGGTCGGGCGAACGCACGACGCGGCCGTCGACCTGCGTGTCGAAGACGGCCAGCACCCGGCCGTCGAGGTCGGCCTTGATCAGGTAGGGACCGAACTCGTCGCCGATCCACAGCGCGCCGCCAGCGAACTGGAAGCTCTCGGGGTCGAAATCCGAACCCGTCAGATAGCGCTCCTGGGTGCCCTCCTCGGCGATGCGGAATGGCACCCTCCGATCCGGGTCGTGCAGGAACACGGTCCTGCGGCGCGTGAACTCGCCGCTTTGGAAGTCCACCGCATAGTGGTTGAGGTAGAGCATGAAGTCCGGCGAGTTGGCCCGGCTGCCGGCGCCGTTGTCGGTCAGGATCCAGAAGGAGCCGTCGCCCATGCGCTTGATGCCGGAGTGGCCCTGCGCGGGCTGGCCCTGGAACGGCAGCGAGACGCCGGTCGGCCGGCCGCCCGAGGTGCCCTCGATGCTGCCGACCTGGTCGACCCGGCGCGCGGTCGTGAACTTGCCGCTGGTGCGCAGGTCGGCCGGCGCATGGCGCGGGGCGGGAATGAAGGTCTGCGCCGGCAGCACGGCATGGCCGGCCAGGGTGGCCGGATAGGCCTGCTGGGCCTGGACGGGAAGGAAGGCGATGCTGCAGAGCAGTGCGGCGCCGAGGGCGCCGCGGGTCGGGGAGAACATGCGTCGATGAGGGATGGCCAAGGAAGGCCGCGACGATGCGGCTCCTCCATGACACCGCCATGACGCGGCGCGGCGCGGCGCGGCTCAGTCCAGCAGCGGTTCCAGGCCCGGCGCCTGGTCGACCTCGGTCGGCTTGTAGAGCCTGTGCGCCGCCGCCGGGCCGGTGGCGTCGGTGACGACCGCCAGGCGCCAGGGATCGCCCTTGGCGGCGCCGGCGCGTTCCCCGGCCGTCAGGCGGAAGCCGGTGCGGCCGGGCACGGTGCCCTTGACCGCCAGCTTCAGCAGCGTGTTGCCCTTCTTGTCGGAGACCTGGATGTCATGACCCGCGCCCTGGGCCCTGACGTCCTCGGCGCGATAGCCATAGCTGGAGAAGTGCTTCGTCAGGTAGGCGATCGCCGCGACGTCGATGTCCTCCTGCGAGACCTGCGCCGTCACCTCGAGGCGCTGGCGGGCCGGCATGCCGCCACGCTCCCGGGCCGTCTCGATCGCGGCCGCGTCGGGCTGCCAGCCACGCGCCCCACGCGCCAGCACCGCCATCTTCTCGTCGGCGTCCCAGGCCGCGACGTGCCATTCCTGGTCGTCGGCCACCCGCACCGACACCTTGGCGGCCTTGTCGGTCTCCAGGTCGGCGATGGCGACGCGGTTGGTCTGCAGCACCACCCGCAGGGGCTGGTCGTGGTCGTAGGCGCGCTTGAGCAGCCCCAGCCGGTCCTTGGCGCGCCGGATCTGCACCTCGGAGCGTTCGCCGCCGCTCAGTCGCCGCAGGGTGTCGAGCGATTCGAGGCAGAACCAGCGGCCGCCCTCGCCGATGCTCACGAATTCAGCCCAGACCGTGGCGATGATGTTGTCACCGGTGGCCAGCCAGGCCGATTCGGCGGCCTGCTGGCGGGCGTCGAACACGCCCATCTTGGCGATGATCTCGACCGGCGTGCGCTTGTCGCCCAGCAGGCGCTTCTCGTTGATGACCGCGAGGACCGCGGGGTCGACTTCTTTATCCATTCGCAAAATTTCTGTTGGGTTGCAGGGCGTTTCGAGTATGCCGCGAAGCGCCGGGTCGGCCGCGCCGCCCGCCAACGACCGGCGCAGCAGGCGCGCCAGGAACCCGCGGGTTTCCGAGTTCCCCTCTGGCCGTTGTGGAAAGGCACATTCTTTGTGTCTTCTGTGTAACATAAAGATACGCTACGGATCAGATTGCAACCTTCAGGCACGTCGAACTTCGTGACGTCCTTGGCCAGGACCGACGATGAAGAAATCAGCCCGCCTGTTCCATTTCTCGAGCCTGCAGGCCCGGCTGGGCGCCATGCTGGGTGCCCTGGTGCTGGGGGTCTCGGTCGTGCTGGCGGTGCTGCTGGCCGCCGCCGCCGAGCGGCAGGTGCTGCGCCAGAGCGCTTCCAACCTCGACGTGATGTCGCGCCAGCTGGCGCGCGAGCTGGCCACCGGCATGGATGCCTTCGCGCAGGCGGCCCTGACCCAGAGCCTGCAGGACCGCTTCCGCGATCCGGCCTCGACGCCGGCGGAGATGCGCGGCGCGCTCGACGACTTCATGCGTGCCAATCCGGCCTTCGCCTATGCGGCCGTGGTCGATGCCGGGACGGCGCGCGTGCTGGCGGCCAGCGGCGGCATCTTCGAGGGCGGCGACCTGGCCGGCCGGCCCAGCTACGAGGAAGGCAGGCGCGGCCTGTTCGTCGGCGACGTGCACGACGCGGTGCGGCTGGCCGAGCTGCTGCCGCCACCCGGCAACGGCGAGAAACTGCGCTTTCTCGATGCCAGCGCGCCGATCCGCGACGACAGTGGGCGCATCGTCCGCGTCTTCGCCACGCACATCGGCTGGCAGTGGACCGAACGGCTGCGCAACGACATCTTCGGGCCTCTGAAGGCGCTGCAGGGCGTCGAGGCGCTGTTGGTCGACTCGGCCGGCAAGGTGGTGCTGGCGGCGACACCGGACGTGCCCGTGGGCACCGTGCTGGACCCGGTGGCCGGCGCGCCGGGCGCGCGCTCCCGGCTCGTCGACTGGCCCGACGGCCGGTCCTACCTGACCGTCAGCGCCGACACCGTGCCACATGGCGCGTTCCCGGGCTTCGGCTGGCGCGTGGTGGCACGGCAACCCGCCGCCCTGGCGACGCAGGCGGCGAGCCACCTGCGGCTGGCCTTCATGCTGGCGGCCATCGTGCTGGGCTGCGGTGGCGCCGTGCTGGCCTGGTGGGCCACCGGCCGGCTGCTGCTGCCGGTGCGCCAGCTCGGCCTCCACGCCGGCGACACGCAGTGGGCCATGGGCGGCGCCACGGTCGATGGCGATCGCGCCCCGAGCGAGGTGGCGGGCGTGCGGCGGGCGATGGCGCGGATGGCGCGCACCACGCTCGACCAGACCGAGGCGCGACGCCTGAGCGAGCGCCAGTTCGCGACCCTGGCCGACTCGCTGCCCCAGCGTGTCTTCCAGGCCGATGCGGCCGGCCTGGTCGACTATGTCAACCAGGCCTGGGTGACATCGAGCGTGGACGCCGCCGCGTTGGCACGGCAACCGTTCGAGACCCTGTTCCATCCGGACTCCACGGCGATGCTGGTGCCGATCTGGCGCGACAGCCTGGCGACCGGACGGCCGCTGGCGCTGCGCTGCCTGCTGCAACCGGTGGGCCAGTCCTCGGCGCGCTGGTACGACGTCAACGCGCGCCCCCTGAGCGATGCCCTGGGCCGCGCCCGGGCCTGGATCGGCACGCTGGTCGACGTGCACCAGGTGGTCACCGACGCCCGCGACGCCGAACGGGCGCTGACGCTCGAACGCAGCGCGCGCGCCGAGGCGGAGAAGCTGGGCCAGCTGCGCGACGACTTCCTCGCCACGGTCTCGCACGAGCTGCGCTCGCCACTCAACGTGATCTCCGGCTGGTCCGAGATCCTGCGCCGCAAGGGCCAGGACAACCCGACCGCGCTGAAGGCGGCGGAGGTCATCCGCAGCCATGCGCGCCAGCAGGCCGCGCTGATCGACGACCTGATCGACATCACGGCGGTGACCGCCGGCAAGATGGTGCTGAACCTGGAGCCGGTCGACCTGGCCGCCGTGGCGGCCGAGGTGGTGTCGGCGCAGCTGCCCTCGGCCCAGCTCAAGGGCGTCGCGCTGCGCTGCCCGCCGGCCGCGCCCTGCGTGGTGCGGGGCGATCGCCGGCGCGTGTTCCAGATCATCTCGAACCTGGTGGGCAACTCGCTCAAGTTCACCGAGGCCGGCGGCTCGATCACGGTGGAGGTGAGCCGGCGGGCCGACCAGGGCGCGCTGTCGGTCAGCGACACCGGGCGCGGCATCGCTCCCCTCTTCCTGCCGCACGTGTTCGAGCGCATGCGCCAGGAGGATTCGTCGAAGACCCGCCGCACCGGCGGGCTGGGTCTGGGCCTGTCGATCGTCCAGGGGCTGGTGGCGCTGCACGACGGCACGGTCTCCGCGGCCAGCGACGGCCCGGGGCGGGGCGCGGTGTTCTCGTTCGCCCTGCCGCTGCACGCGCCGACGGCGGTGCCCCACGCGCCCGATCCGGGGCCGTCCCGGGACCTCGACGAGACCGAGCCGAGCGTGTTCGAACTGCGGGGCTGCCGGGTGCTGCTGGTGGACGACGAGCCCGATGCCCGGGACATGGCCCAGGCGGCGCTCAACAGCCTGGGCGCCGAGGTCCGCGTGGCCGGCTCCGGCGCCGAGGTGCTGCGGCTGCTGGCGACCGAGACCTGCGACGTCCTGGTCTCGGACATCGGCATGCCGGAGATGGACGGCCTGACGCTGATCCGGACGATCCGCCACCGCTGGTCGGCCGAGGCCCTCCCGGCGGTCGCCCTGACCGCGTTCGCCATGGAATCGGATCGCCAGGCCGCCCTGGCGGCGGGCTTCCAGCGCTATGTCACCAAACCGATCTCGCTGCTGCGGCTGTCGGAGGCCGTGGCCGGCGTGCGCGCGACGCATCCGGCCGCCCAGTCCGGCGACGGCTGAGCGCTGCGCGGCCGGTGGCGGGCGCGGTGGCCGGCGTCAGGCGCCGGACTTCTCGATGAAGCTGGCCAAGGCCTCGGCCGTGGGCGGGCCCCACAGCTCCTTGGCATACCACTGCGAGAACAGCACCCGCACCATGGTGCTGTCGAGTCCGCGATCGAGCTTGAGCGTCTCGCTCTCGGTCTGCGCGCGGAAGGCCTCGAACACCAGCCGGCGTTCGCGCTCGTCGAGTTCCTTGTGCACGGCCAGGGCCTCCTGGGCCCGCCCGGCGAGGAATTTCTCCATCACGCTGGGCGCCGAGGACTTGCGCGCCGGTGACGCCGTCGGCGGCGCCTGCGGTGTCTGCGCAGCCGAGGGCGGATTCTTGGCCAGGTCCTGCAGCACCCAGCGGAAATAGCCCGCCGGCGCCGTCAGGGGACTCATGCCGACGGCGCGCGAACGGGCCTCCACCCGCTCGATCGCCAGGCGCAGCTGTTCGTCGCTGTACTGGGCCACCAGATCGCTCGCATCGGCCTTGCTGAAGCCCAGGTCGATGACGCGCTGGAGCAGTTGGTCGTCGATGATGGGCGGCACCGGGAACAGCAGCGGCGTCTGCTTCACCAGCTCCACCTTGAACTGCAGCTTCTCCACCCGGCGGCCGTTCTTGTGCTCGATGAGCTCGATGGTGATGTCGGTGAGCTGGTTGACCTCGGCCATCGCCGGCTTGAGGGTGTCGCGCTTGAAGTACTTGTAGACCGGCGCGGAGTCGGCCGACAGCGGGTTGCCGGTGATCAGGCCGTGCCAGTGCTCGACCGTCTGGATGAAGGTCATCTTGGACGGATTGGTGGCATAGCGCCGGCAGATCTCGTAGAGCGCGAGGGCCGAGCCCGACTTCAGCGAGCTCTGGTAGACGATCGACAGGCGCGTGAAGGTGCTGGGCGCCATCACCTGCTCGTGCACCTCGGGCGGGAACGCGTAGCCCAGCCACACCTGGCCGGAATTCTTGTGGAAGCCTTCCGGATTGACCAGGGTCACCGACGACACCAGCCGTTCGCTCGTCCACTGGCGTCCGTTCTCCAGCTTGAGCTTGATGTTCTGCATCTCCTCCAGGACCTCCTTGAGGTTCTGCGTGTCCTTGCTGTCGTAGGCGGCATCGCGCGCCAGCTTGGCCAGGGGGATCCAGAAATACTTGCGCGAGGCCGGCGTGTCGATCGGCGCGTTGATCCCGGTCTCCTGCATGTTCTGCGCATGGAAGATCATGACGTTGAACACCTTGCGCGACAGCAGCGAGAGACTGCCCTCGACGACCCGCAGGCCGATTGCCTCGTTCGTCTTGCGGAATTCGCGCAGATTGTTCGAATCGCCGGCTGCGATCGCCACGGCGTCTGATCTGACTTTTCTGGTCACCATCGGCGGCTCATCCTTCAGCCCGTCGAACGAGGGCGAAAGGTGCAAATCTAGCAGCAATGAGCTCACCTTTGGCGCCCGACCCATGCGCAGGCCCCAGGAATGTCATCCCGGCCATGGCGCAGACCACCGGGCCTGTGGACAAGTCGGCCCGATGGGGGTCCCCGCTCGACCTCACCTGACTCCCCGAACCGACACACCTTTGGTCCCTGTGCAAGCTCACCTCGAAGGGCCTCACTCCCCGTGCGACCTCACCCAAGTCCCTGTCCAGGCTCACCTGACTCCCTGTGCAAGCTCCCCGAAACCGGCTGCAGGGCGCATGCAGACTCGATTCGACGTCATTCAATGTATTTAAGGATTCCAAGAGTTATGAATTCAATACTCTCAAGACGCCAAAGCTGAAAGCCCGGCACTCCTGACACGACCGTCGACCACTCTCCAGGTTGAGAACCCCTCCAAAGTCCGGAAACCGGGGTCAGCTTGGCAGGAAAGGGGCCGTTCCCTGCGTGCATCGCGTCCGGAATCACCAAAGGTGAGATTCCACAGGGACCTGGAACGGTCCTAAAGAGCAAGACAAGGGGCATCGGCCAGTGCCGAATCGCCTTGAGGTGAGCTTCTTCAGGGAGTCGGAGCCTGTTGACGTTCCGAAACAGCACGCCGATCTGGCTTCGAAGCTCTGGAAGGCGGTCGGGAACGCTTGTGCGGATGTCGAAAGGTGAGACTTTTCGGGGAGTCGGGTCTGTACGGGGTTGGCAACGACGGATCTCGAGCCCCGAGATCGGGTTCCACCGAGGAATCCAAGCCGATCGGCATCGCAAAGGTGAGCTTGTTCGGGGAGTCGGACCGTTCTGCCGGAGCCTGGGAAGGGTCGTCGACCGTTGTCGATCCCTCACAGGAGGTCAAATCGCCCTCCTCCGCGCGCGGAAAGCACCCTGGAACGGCTTTTCCGGGAGTTCCGACCCCTGAGTGGGGGGGTGATGCAGATTTTCGCGAGGCTGGAGCTGTATCCGGGGCGAATCCGGGACGGTGAGCGCACCAACGCTGGATCTTCACCTTCGACAGCTCCCCGTAAAGGCTCACCTTGGCCTCGTCTGGCGATGCATCGCCAGGTCGAATGACGTTCGCACAGGTCTGGTGAGCCGGTGGCCCCTGGTCCGCGGCGACCGGATACGTCCAGTGACCGCCAGGCCTCCCCGTGGAAGCTCACCTTTGACATCCATCCGCGCCATCCGGGCACGATGGCGTGGTGGAGTGACCGCTCAGTCCGGTGTCTTGAACTGGCGTCGCAGTGCCGTCACCAGCGCCGTCCGATCACGCGCATCCGTCAGGACCACCTCCAGCAGCACCTTGCCGGAATCCCATTCCTTCAGGGAACCGATCAGTTGCCCTTCCTGATGGATCTTGTACTGGCGCGATGTCTCCTTGCGCTTGCGTTGCTCGCCGGTTTCCAGCTTGGCGCGGATGGCCGCCACCTGGCGCGTCGAGAGATCCTCGCTCAGGATGCGGTCGATCAGTCCGACGAGTTCGCCTTCGGACATCTTCTTGGCGGCCATGGTGAGCTCGTAACCGGTGAACACCCCGAACTTCTCGGGCCGCTCCCTCATCCGGTCGAGGGCGGAGGCGGGCAGCTGGAGCAGGGACAGCGACTTGTTGACCGTGGTCGGCGAGACACCCAGGAGCTCCGCGATCTGGCCCTCGTTCTTGACCACCTGCTGATCGAGCAGCTTGCGCCAGGCCAGGGCATTGTCGAGCGCGCTCTGGGCACTGCGCTCCTCGTTGAGCATCCAGCTCAGGCGGTAGAGCTCGGCATCGCTTTCGGAGGGCCTGATCTCCAGGTCCAGATGGGGAAGACCCGCCGCGACCGCCGCCTTCTTGCGGTAATGACCATCGATCAGCAGGTAGTGGCCGGGCAGACGAGGATGCTCGACGGCGGGCGCCACCACGATCTGGCCATGGGTGGCGATCGAAGCCGCCAATTCCTTGATCACATTGGAATCGTAGATCGTCCTTGCATTCAGAGGATTGTCATGAATGCGATCGAGAGCGACCCGAATGACGCGCCTGGCGCCATGGCCGCTCGCGCCGCCATCGCTTTCAGCGCTGAAAGATGCCGATGTCACACGCTCCGGTGGCACGGCCAGGCCGGCCGGACGCTTCATCAGCACCGCATCGGCGGTCGCGAACCGATCCTCCACCGATTTTTTCTCCGCCGACAACGTCGCGCGCATGGCGCTCTTCCGGTCGAATTTCTGATTCACGACGTGGCTCCTTTCTTGCGGGCGGGAAGCTTGAGAAGCTTCAGGACCTGATCGGTCATGGCCTCGACTTCATCCACGGCGGCCTTCGACCGCGCGACCAAGTGGACGGTGGATCCGATGATCTGTGCCTCGCGGAAGGCGGCACGCGATCCGAGCGAAGCCTCCAGCAGGGGAAAGTCCTTGTCCTCCTGCAGCAGCTCGATCAGATCGCGTGCCAGCGAGGTCGACTTCTGGACCATGTTGGCGACCACCCGGGCCACCAGTGACTCGTTGGTGGCCTGGGCGGCTTCCGCCAGTCGCTTGGCGGATTCGGCGGCCCAGATGTCGGCAGGGCTGGGCACCACGGGAATCAGGGCGAGATCCGAGACCAGCATGGCCGAGGTGGGCGCAGCGGAACTCATGGCTGGCGGACAGTCGATGAATATCGCATCGAAATTTTCCATGTGGTTTCTGACTTCCCTGTGCATCTTGCCCTCCATGGGAGCCAGACTGATCACGGATGCCGGAAATGCCCGCTCCTCCGGCGCCGCGCTGGCCCATCGACTGGCCGTGCCTTGCGGATCCATGTCGACGACCAGACATGAGTAGCCACGAAAGGTCAGCGCACCCGCCAGACTCATCGCAATGGTGGTTTTTCCACATCCGCCCTTCTGATTGAAGATGGTGATCACTTTGGCTGTCATCGAGAAGGTTCCCTGTCGGCTGGGCTTTCAGCGCTGAAAGCGGTTCAAGAAAGAGATTTCGTGCTTGTATCGAACGCACGGCGCCGGCGGATCTTAGCGATTTCGATCGATGTGTCTTGTGGAAATTTCTGTTCACTTGACCGGTTCATCGAATCTGGATACTCAAAAGATCGCAGTCACCTGCCAGGCGGCGGCGTGCGGGTGGAGGCAACACATGGACTGCGAGCGACCCAAGCGGCGACCCGAATGGCGACCCGAGCAGAGGTGCGGGGCCTCGACCAGCGACCACCGATGGATGAACGCAGCCTCGCAGGGCATCGAGTCCGGCGCGCGCACAGGTCCTCCAACGCGTCAAAGCTCGGCTCACCATAGGCCGCGTCACATGGCGCTCATGAAGATGGCGCCCGCCGTGGAGCAGGGAAATCGTGCGCCCGACCATTGAGTGGGTGGCAAGCAGCAAGCAGCAAGCAGCAAGCAGCAAGCAGCAAGCAGCAAGCAGCAAGCAGCAAGCAGCAAGCAGCAAGCAGCAAGCAGCAAGCAGCAAGCAACAAGAACAGGGGACAGCAGCCACCGAACAGAAAGCAGGGGACCGCCGACTTCGTGCGCTGGACGACACCAGAGCTCCGCCAGGCCCTATCGCATCAGCATGATCTTTCAGCGCTGAAAGGACCGAGCCCATACTTCAGGCGCCATGATGCGGCGGCGCCAATGACCGCACGCATCGATCACGTCCCATCGCCGCCGTGTGCATCGAAGTCCACGACTCCTCCCAACCGTTGCGCGCCCTGTTCCACCTGCATGCCGGCCCTGAGATGGAGTTTCCCTTCATCCGGCCTTCCATTGGCACCCTCCATCCTCGACGGGACTGGACTGGACTGGACGCACCGACGACGACAAGAAATGCACGCCCGGACGACCGGTCCTGACCACATGCTCGAGCGTGCCGAATGTGCCGCATCGGTTTCCCACAGGGCTCGGCCGATCCACCCGCGCCGATGTCCGACGTCCGGTGATGCCGCCACGATCCGCAGGGGCATCGTCCCGGGGGTGTCACAGGTCTCCATTCCAATGCGGCATCGGATCCCGTGGCGTGGTCATCCGCATCGCATCCGGATGTGGTCGTGGACGGCCGGCCGTTGCCCG
>Ga0308164_10001424_pt1 | contig 28141 bp, 20 predicted proteins | sample PhyTR2_FD_201031 | JGI IMG/M metagenome (GOLD analysis project Ga0308164, IMG submission 201031) | Phyllosphere microbial communities from UC Gill Tract Community Farm, Albany, California, United States - DLSLT.R2 | ecosystem: Host-associated > Plants > Phyllosphere > Unclassified | place: USA... | reverse complement strand
CATTAATTATGCCCTGCCTGATGATGATGCGGTAACTAACGAACTTGATATCAAAAAAACCGAAATAAGTCCGCAGTGTTATATTTGCGGAGATCACTTGCTTAATGGATCCATCAATGCGGCAATGAAAAGCGGCAGAAATGTTGCAGAAGCAATTATTAAAAAAATGTCTTTATGATAGCATGTAAGGAAATATACAACAACCAATTCCTTGATATTAAAAGACGATCAGGTGATCAGGCTGTTGATGAATTTATAAAACATGTTTTTGCAGATACTGAGCGGAAACAAAAGCTTCAGAAATGGCTTGCAGGAAAATCCACAATAGCAGATTTGGAACTGATCTTTCCCGGTTTTGATTTCATAAAAAAAAGCAATGATCTCCCTTCCTGGGCCAAACCAGATCTTATTACGGAAGGGAATGCGTTCTTTGCCCGCCATGCACAAAACATTATGAGCCTTCTTGGCTTGTTATCTTTACCCTACTGTTATACCGCAGCCGATGGAGCGATGGTTCTGTATCTGTCAGAAAAAATCAGAAACAATACCACCAAACGTTTACATGATACGGCTGTTTTCGTTTGGGAGGTGATGGGTCCTTCAGCCTTCGGCAAAGGTGGAAATGCCTTTAATGAAATTCTGAAACTAAGAATAATACACGCAGCCGTACGCTACTATACTTTACAAAGCGGAAAGTGGAATGAGGAATGGGGCATGCCTGTTAATCAAGAAGATATGGCAGGCACAAATCTTTCCTTTTCACTTATTATTGTACGCGGTTTACGAAAACTCGGTGTTAGCGTTAGCAATCGTGAGCAGGTTGCATTTTTGCATATCTGGAAAGTCGTGGGTTATTTAACCGGATTGAGCGAAGATCTATTACCTGAAAACGGTAAGATGGCTACACAGCTCGATTTGGCAATAAAAAGCCGACAATTTCGCAGCTCCGATCATGGTAAGGAGCTTACAAAGTCTCTAATTGATCATATTCTAAGCGTAAATAGAAGAAAGGTAAGTAAAAACGATATTCTCGGCTTAATGCGGAATCTTTTAGGCAACGACATTGCGGATATGCTCTCTATTCAAGCCCCGGAATTACCAAAATACAAGCTCACTTTAGTTAAAACGATAAACTTTCTTAAAAGCTTTAAACCGGAAGGCGATAGCGTTAATCTATACCACAGGGCTTACGCGGCCTTCAAAAAGCAAAGTGCAGATTATTTGCGGTAGTATAGTTTAATTGAAATTTAATAAAATTATGAAATCTTATAAACTTATACATCAATTGATATCACTTGTTGAAGAGCTGGAGGAAGAGCTGGATGTAAAAGAAATTTCCCTTCAGCAATTTACCGGTTTTTTACTAAATAAGGCCGACAGTTCCGTAACGTATGCGAACAACGAAACCAGGTTTGGGACAAGCGATGATAAAGCCCTTGAGATTGCCTATCAACTCGATAACAATATCGGAAGGCTATTTATATTTATGAGCAGATATGCTAAAATGTATATAAAAAAGGCGCTTGAAGAAACGCCATTACAAAGTCCAGAAGATTTTACGGCGCTTGCCATTCTTATGACTCATGATCATCTTTCGAAAACGGAGTTGATCAATCATAACTTACAAGAAAAGACATCAGGAACTGAAGTAATAAGGAGGCTGATTTCTGCAGGTTTGGTAACACAATGGAATGATGAAAAAGATAAAAGAAGTAAGCATATCGCGATAACCGGGCAAGGCCGTGAATTACTTTATAGCGTATTTATCGACATGAACAATGTCGGCAAGATGATCACCGGAAAATTATCTGCCGCTGAGAAATTAACTTTACAATATTTGCTTCAAAAGCTTGAAGATTTTCACCTTGATCATTATGAAAAGAAAACCATCATTACTAAAACAGACTTAAAAAACTTTATTGAAGATAATAATTCATCGAAATGAGAGGAAAAAACATTTTAAATACTACAGATACCGATCGCGTTATCGAGATGGCCTGGGAAGATCGCACACCATTCGACGCCATCAAATTTCAGTTCGGAATTGGCGAACAAGAAGTGATCGAATTGATGCGGAACAAAATTAAAAAATCTTCATTTAAACTTTGGAGGGCACGCGTTCAGGGAAGAATTACCAAGCACGCGAAGCTGTTTGCCCAAAATGATTTCACTTTTAAGTGCGACAGGCAAAGGCAAATCAGCGGAAACAAAATCAGCAAAAGGTAATTTAGGCAAGCGAATTTCAGATCTTGAACAAGGGTTCGTCTACCCTGTTTTTAACAAGGCCATTAGCGTTATGGTTTGTAATTATTGTGCTCAAGACTGTTTAAACTGCTTTTAATGATCATAGCGCTTCCAATCCGTAATTCTCCTTTTAATTTATTTGCCTGGGTTCTATGAGCATCAGAAACAAATTCAACAGAACCCAGCCACCTTACAACAATTCCTTCGTAACTGATTAATAGCCGGCTGTTATTAGCGATGCATTTTGTTACATTTTAACAATGGCTATTGATAGCGTACTTATAATGAGCCCAACTAATTTGAAAAGTCGGTAATCGTCTTCCCATCATAACGATGAACGCCATTGAAATCGCCAAACCAGATGTTTCCTTTATCATCTTCCATGATCCCGAAAATCATTGCTTTACTTGCTATTATTGCAGGTATTGCCTTTTTGCCGGCCAAAGACTGTTTATCGTACCGGGAAAGTGCCCATTTGCGATCATCGCTACTTTGTAAGCTGATCAGTTTTTTTTCATCAGAACTTTCTGAAGCAGTCCAGATATTACCTTTTTTATCTTCGTATATATAACCTCCAAACTTTGGAGTAAAAGTGGAAAATGCAGCGCCGTCATAACTCCAAATGCCATCAGCACCTGCTATCCGGATATTACCTTTTTTATCCTCAATAATCGAACGGACATTCTTAAATGGCTTATTATTATTTTTAAACACCTTAAATATATTTCCGTCGTAAATAAACGTATTGCCTCTTGTTGCAAACCAAAACCTGTCGTTTTTATCTTGAATAATGGAATTTACTTCATAAGGAGGTCTGTTTGGAAAGGTTATACCCGAGAAATCCATTTTCATTTTGTCTCCGTTAATAATGTAATTCTGAAAAGACTTCCCATCATAACGGCTTGTCCCTCCGTAAACACCAAACCATATGTTGCCTTCTCTATCTTCATAAATACTTGTAACATCATTATTCAGCAAGCCCTCTTTTATTGTGATATTTTTAAACGATTTCCCGTCAAAGTAGTAAACGCCTGAACCTATAGATCCGAACCAAAAATTACCCTTTTTATCTTCCAGAATTGAAAAGAAACGGGCAGAAGTTACTTTAGCAGTAATGTTGGTAAAAGACTTTCCGTCATATTTAAAAATACCCTGCCATGAAGCAAGCCAGATATTACCCTTTCTATCCTGTATTATGTTGCGGGTAATGCTATTTGGTCCGCTAATTACACTTTCAGGTTGGCGACTATTTATATCTTTTTTCTCTTCTGCATGGTTTTGAACACACGAAAGACACAAAGCAGCAATGAACAATAAAGCATATAGTTGAATGTATTTCATAACTTGGTTTTTACTATTGAAATGATAACGGGTTAAGATATTTCTGTGATATTTTTTTAGATCGATTAAGCGAAATTACGCTGACATTTTTCTTCTTAAGTGACCTGGATTGTAAATTAAAATGTAAACTTTGTAAATTAAAATTTTGACACATGGATAATAACCGAAATTTCCTGTCAACTAAAGGCAAGTATCTGGTTGGATCAATAGTGGTTTTGTTTATTTCTGCAATTTGCGCAGCTTTCAGTATGACTGATCATGATGACTTTGCTATTGCGAGAAGAGAAATTTTACTCCGCAAGATCGGGCATGAGTTACTTTTGCAGTCGGGCGACAGTAAATCGAGAGTACTTCCTGTAAAAAAGATCGCAGAAAATGAATATCGCATCAGCTTTGAGAATGAACTTACGTTTCAACCTGACTCACTGGTAAATATTACAAGGCTTTTACTAAGCAAAGACCCACTGACAAGTGATTACGTTGTTGAGGTTCTTAACGCAGGTAATTCCGCTGTAGCCTTTGGATATGCTATATCGAAAAGCAAAAAAGATGATATTGTCGCCTGTACAGGGCGGAAGCAACCCAAAGCAAACTATACTGTCAACATAAAATTTAAATCGCCGGGGATAAGTTCAGCTAAGAGTGAGTTTTTATTGGGTGGTTTACCTTTTTTAGCATTCGTTGGCTTTATTTTATTTAAATCGGGTAAGTCGCAAGGAGAACCGGGCGGCAATCAATCTACCGATAAATTAGTCCTTGGTGCTGTATTGTTCGATGTGAAGAATAGAAAACTTATTATAAATGGTATTACAACAGACCTGACAGGAACGGAAACCCGTGTATTACTCATTTTTGCATTATCTCCCAACAAAATTGTTGAAAGAAGCCGACTGCAAAAAGAGATTTGGGAAGATGAAGGTGTTATTGTAGGCCGCAGTTTGGATATGTTTATATCGAAACTTAGAAAAAAACTGGAACTTGATCCGAATATCAACATTGTGGTGATAAGGGGAAAAGGTTATAAACTTGAAATTACGGCTTAGAAGTGCAGAGCTAATATTTACCCTGTTCTTTCAGCTACGGAAAAGCTCTCATGTCTTCTAATAATCGAAGAAATGATAACTCTATAGTCCTCCTGTATAACTTACCTTGCTTACGTTATTATAGGTATCTATGTATGCACGGGGTGATTGGCCGATGATACTTTTAAAAACTCTGTTAAAATTAGTTATACTGTTAAAACCGGCCTTGTAAGCAACTCCTGAAATACAATCTGCTTTTTTTCCCGAAATAAGACTTTTGCAGGCATCATTTATTCTAACTTCATTTAAAAAAGATACGAAAGTATGCCCTGTATGCTTTTTAAAATACCTGCAAAATGCTTGGGGTGTCATAAAAGCAGCGTTAGCTACATCTTCCAATGATATCTGACTGTTATAATTTTCAGTTATAAAGTTGATGATTTTACTTAACCTCATGCCTTCATTTTCACTCACATTCGATGAGTACATATCCGAACAAAGCGGCAAAATATTTTCATTTAATGCCTGCAAACTGTTAATGAGCTTAAGAAAACTGAAAAGCACATCAGAACCTGATGCCTTGTGAACATCAAATATTCGTTTAATAATGCCTTTTTTAAAAGATTCAGGAATTTTAAACCCGTGTTTATTCTTTTGAAGGAAAGCACTTGCAAGTTTCATTTCGGGCAAGCCAAACAAAGCGCTTAAAATACCATTCGAATTAAAATAAACCGAGCAGGCTTTAACGGTTTTATCTTCATTACTCGAAAAATATTCGGGGTTACTTTTAAAGAGATGAGGCAGTTTAGCCCCGATCAAAAAAACATCTCCAGAGCGAAACGGATGCATATCATTACCGGCAATTAATGTTCCCTCACCTTTTTCAATGTAAGTAATTTGCCATTCATCATGTCTGTGCAAATACTGATAGAAAAAAGGAAGTTCAATATGCTCAGAAATTACACTCTTATCATCAGGAACAAGCATGGTAAATGGTAATACTTTCATCGTTTTGCTTTGTTAGGTTATTTTGATTTGCAAAACAATGTAATAATATTAACCCATAAAGCAGAATAAAAATTATATCGGGTTAAAATACGGTCAATACCAGATAAAATTCGACACGAACGAACTGTATTTTTAAAGACCTAACAATCTGTAAAAGGGTATTTTACGCTTACCGAACGGCAAATGAATCAGTTTTTATTTCTGTTGGTTGCTCTGCAATTATCTGGCTTACAAGTAAACCTGTTGCCGGACCCAAGCTCAAGCCCATCATTCCATGTCCAGTGGCCACAACAAGATTTTTCTTCTGTTTACTTCTCCCGATATAGGGCAAACCATCGGGCGAAGACGGGCGGAAACCATACCAAATTTTATCCAGGGCGGGTATTTCAGGTTTTAAATCAGGAAAGTATTTAGGTACGGATTCAACTATGCCTTTAACACGCTGCATATTTATCCTGGTATTTATTTTATCAAGCTCCATCGTACCACCATATCTGATATTGCCATTCATTGGTGTTATGGCAACTCTGGCTTCACATAGCAATGCCGGTATCGTAACACGGTTTTCGGGTTCAGGTTGCATAAACGAATAGCCTTTTCCCGGCATCAATGAAATGTTTAAATCCATCATTTTGGCAACAGCCGGCGACCATGAACCTGTTGCTAAAACGTACTCATCAGCTTCCCAGATATCATTTCCGGTAAAAACGCTCGTTATTCTGTTTCCGTTTGATTCAATCCTATCAACTTCCTTATTTCTTAAAATTTTTACATCATTCTTTTCAAGATAATAAAGTAAATCACGCATTAGTTTCCCCGGATAAAGGTGCGCATCGCAACGGTAATGAACGGCACCTAAAACATCGAGTTCTAACTCGGGTTGCAGTGCTTTACATTCCGCTGCATTTAAAACTGCCATATCCAAGCCCAATTCATTAGCCTTTTCAGCTAAATGCGCCTCTTCTTCACCAGCTTTTTCAGTTTTGTAGAAAGCAAGGATGCCGTTATTTGTAAGCTCGAAATTAAAACCCGGCTCTTTAGCTAAATCTTCATATAGTTTTTTGCTCAACAAAGATAAATCGCGAAGTGGTTCAGCAGCTCGTTCAACATGTTTTGCCGTTGCATGTCTAACAAATTTTAATCCCCAGCTAACAAGATTAAGGTTAAAACCCGGGCGAACGTAAAACGGACTTTTGCTGTCGAACATCCAACGAATGCCTTGACTAATCATTCCAGGAGCGGCCAAAGGAACGAAATGACTCGGCACAATCATCCCCGCATTGCCGAAAGAGCAATTATCAACAACATCACCTTTATCCAAAACAGTAACCTGAAAACCCTTTTTCTGCAGGTAATAGGCAGTGCTTAAGCCTACAATTCCACCCCCGATAATTAAAACCTTCGACATTTTTTTTATACTTAGCGATTGACTCTATCAATATTTTTTTTGTTGCTGATATTAAATAACCTGAAATCCGTATGCGTAAGGATCATCTTCCGCATCAATTTTTATGGTATTGTAACCGAAAACTTTTGCCCAACCTTCTACGCTCGGGATAATTGCTTTAAAACCATTTAAATCAACCTCCTCTTCTACCCGTCCCGTAAACTTACTTCCAATGAAACTTTCATGAATAAAATCTTCGCCTTTTCTCAACTTGCCTTTGGCATACCATTGTGCCATACGAGCTGACGTTCCTGTTCCGCATGGCGATCTGTCTATGGCCTTGTCACCATAAAAAACGGCATTTCGTGCGGTTGAAGTCGGGTCGATGGTTGCGCCCGTCCAAAGCACATGGCTACATCCATTTATTGTGTCATCGAGCGGATGAACAAAAGTGTAATTTTCGTTAATTCGTTTTCGAATGGTTTGGCTCCAGGTAATTAATTGTGATGCCGTGTAGTTTTCAAGTCCAGGAAAATTTGCCTGAGGATCTACTATTGCATAGAAATTACCGCCATAAGCAACATCGAAAGTGAGTAAGCCTAAATCAGGACACTCTACCTGTAAATTTTCAGCAGCGAGATAAGAAGCCACGTTCTTTAACTTTACTGATTTAACTTTTTTGCCTTCTTGTTTATATTCTATTAAAACCAAACCCGCGGGTGCTTCCATTCGGATTACCCCTGGAATTTTTGGCTGAATAAGCCCTTCTTCTATGGCAATGGTTATCGTTCCTATTGTTCCGTGGCCGCACATTGGCAGGCAGCCGCTGGTTTCAATGAACAAAACAGCAACATCGTTATCCGGGTTGTGAGGTGGGTAAAGGATGCTACCTGACATCATATCGTGACCTCGTGGCTCGAACATCAATCCAGTTCTAATCCAATCAAATTCTTTCAAAAAGTGCTGGCGTTTTTCGCTCATATTCGAGCCGATTAACTGAGGACCGCCACCGGCTACCAACCTTACGGGATTTCCGCAGGTGTGCGCATCGACACAGAAAAAAGTTTTACTCATCTGCTTTGGTTAATTTCTGATTTACAGTTCTGAAAATATTTAAGGGATTGCCGTCTTTCAGTTCATCGGGCAGTAAATCCTGCTGCCAATCCTGGTAAGCTAACGGACGAACAAAACGATAAACGGCTGTAGAACCTACCGAGGTAAAACGGCTGTCGTTTGTTGCCGGAAAAGGTCCGCCATGTTGCATCGCAGCGCAAACTTCCACTCCAGTTGGTACCCCATTTAAGATTATTCTGCCTGTTTTATCAGTAAGTTTATTTATTAATGGCTGATAATTTTTGAGTTCACCTTCATCTGCCATTAAAGTAGTCGTTAACTGGCCATCTAGATTAGCGATTACAGATTCGAGTTCAACCAAATCTTTAGCAATAACTAAAAGCGAATAAGGTCCGAAAATTTCTTCCCTGAACTTCGGATTTTCAATAAAATCAGCAGCACTGATTTCCGCAACCAAGGCTTGAGATTGATTTTGTAAATCGGTATCTTTTAAATTAGACATACCCAGGATTGCGGCTTTTTCATCATTTATGACTTCGGCAGCAAGCTCGTTGTAGTTGTGAGCGATTCCACTTGTAAGCATTGTTGCTGATGGAACTGCGGCAATTGCTCCCGACAATGCTTTTTTAAATGTTGCAAGTGCCGGTGATTCAATGGCTATCATTAAACCCGGATTTGTACAAAACTGCCCGGCACCTAAAGTTATCGAAGCAGCGTACTTTTTCGCCAGTTCTTCCGCCTGTTTTTCTAAAGCCAGCGGTAAAAAAACGATTGGATTGATACTGCCCATTTCCGCAAAAACCGGTATAGGATTTTTACGCTCATCTGCAAGTTTTACCAATGCCATACCACCTTTAAAGGAACCTGTAAATGTTACGGCTTTCGTTAGAGGGTGTTTTACCAAAGCAGCGCCGATTTCATAACCATCATCATAAAGCATAGAAAAAACGCCTTTTGGCATCTTTGTTTTTTCAACGGCTTTCATAATTGCCTCGCCAACCAAAGCACTTGTTCCGTAATGTGCGGGATGCGCCTTTACCACAACCGGGCAGCCAGAAGCAAGTGCCGAAGCCGTATCGCCACCCGCTACAGAAAATGCAAGGGGAAAATTACTGGCTCCAAAAACTACAACAGGCCCGATTGGAATCATCATTCTGCGGATATCAGATTTAGGCAGCGGCTGCCTTTCCGGTTGCGCGGTTTCTATTATTGCGTTAACCCAGGAACCTTCAGCAATTAAATTGGCAAACAAGCGAAGTTGGCCTGTGGTTCTGCCAACCTCGCCTTGCAAACGGGCAACAGGTAAACCACTTTCTGCCGATGCTCTTTTTACAAGTTCATCTGTAACTGCTGCAATCTCATCGGCTATTGCGTTTAAGAAATTAGCCTTCGAATCTTTATTTATGTTTCTGTAAAGCTGATAAGCTTCTGTAGCCGATGTAAGAGCACCATTTACGAGCGTTTCATTTGCTTTGAAAAAATCACCTTCCAATACTGATCCTGTTGCAGGATTAATGGCGTTAAGTTTTTTTTCTTTCGCATCTGCATAAGTAGAAGCAACTATATTTTTTCCGATCATATTTTTTTTAAACTATTTTCCCCAACTGCCTGCAGGTAATTCAGGGCGAACAGCCAGCGCATCGTTAATAATTTTTAATATTTTTTCTCGTTCAGCACCTTCAATTGGCAAACGGGGGGCACGAACTGCTTCAGTACCCAGTCCTGTAGCTACTTCGGCAAGCTTAATATACTGAACTAATTTGGGGTGGATATCTAGTTCCAGAACCGGTAAAAACCAACGATAAATGGTTAATGCCTCAGCAATTCTATTTTGTTTAATAAGCCTGAAAATTGCCACAGTTTCTTTCGGAAAGGCATCAACTAAACCTGCTACCCAACCATGCGCACCCATTACAATACTCTCCATAGCTAAAGGGTCTACGCCTGTAAAGATCTTAAAGCGATCTCCGAAACGGTTTATTAAACGTGTTACGTTAGATACATCTCTGGTCGATTCTTTAATTGCTTGAATATTACTGTATTTTGTTAAAGCTTCGAACATATCAAGCGTAACTTCGATTTTATAATCAACAGGGTTGTTATAAATCATAATCGGTAAGTCAGTGCTTTCGGCAATGGCGCCAAAAAAAGCTAAAGTTTCATCGGCAGCAGCATTGTAACGCATTGGCGGCAACAACATCAGTCCGTTTGCGCCTAACGATTCTGCCTTTTTTGCTACTTCAATAGCTTTTTTTGTTGTAGATTCTGCTATGTTTAATAAAACCGGAACACGGCCATTTACTAATGTTAAAGTATGAGAAAGCAAGCCAAATTTTTCCTCATCAGTTAACACACTTGCTTCACCAAGTGAACCGCCTAAAATAATTCCCTCGGCACCGGCTTCTAGCTGCGCTTCGATATTAAGGTCGAACGTTTCGAAATCTAATTCATCGTTCGCTGTAAATTTTGTTGTAACAGCAGGAAAAACCCCGGTCCATTTTATACTCATTGTTGTATTTTTAATTGATTTTTGCTTTGTATATCCGTTTTAATCAGCTCGACATTTTGGATTGCGCTGGCTAATTTTGTTATCCAAAGTTAACCCATCAAACACTCGAACTATTATTGGATTTTAACCGATATAAGCTAAAAATACACCTGTTTAAGGTTAAAAAATCAACGGTCTTACTTCACGTTTTTTACCTGAACATAATACATAAATTCGATTGCCTGTTTTGTAAACAAAGCATCTTGTCCTGCATTAAGCTTAACTTCCTGCCAGTTTTCAGTCGGAATAATCTTTACTGTATTAACCTTATCTTTTGTTAATGTCAAAGGCAAATTAAAGCCTTTAACGCAATCAGCATAACGATAAAATACTTTACCCTCTTTCAGATAATATTCAAATGAAGGAATTTTAACTGTGCGTAAATATTGGTCGAAAACTTTGCCGTAATTAAATCCCGCGTGCTTGGAAACATAATCTTCAACTTGTTTTGTGGTTACGGTTTGGTGGTAAAAAGTTTTATTCAAACCCCGCAAAATCGACCTGAAAAGCGCATCATTATTTAATCCATGGCGAATTGAATGCAACATATTGCCGGCTTTTGGATACATATCGCCGCTGCCTTGTGCATTTACACCATAAGGAGGAATAATCGGTGAGTCATTTCTAATGCCTTTTCTTATCCCGAAGTTGTATTCGTTGCCGGCTTTGTTGCCAAAAATATAATCAACAAAAAGTGTTTCGCTGTAATTGGTAAAGCCTTCGTGTACCCACATATCAGCCAAATCTTTGCTCGTTATATTATTCCCGAACCACTCGTGCCCGCTTTCATGAATGATAATAAAATCCCATTTCAATCCCCACCCATCGCCCGACATATCTCGTCCGCGATAGCCAAACTTATACCAATTGCCATAAGAAACCGCCGATTGGTGCTCCATACCGGTATGCGATGCATCTATAAGCTGGTAGCCATCTTCGTAAAAAGGATATGGACCAAACCAATATTCGAAACTCCTCATCATTTTATGTACCTGATCGGGCATGTAGGTTTTCGCCTTGGGCAAATTGTAATCGAGCACCCAGTAATTTATATCAAGGGGTCCTTTTTCGCCCGCGTACTTCTCTTTGAAGTTTACGTATTTTCCAATGTAAGGGATAATACAGTAATTGCTGATCGGGTTTACAACATTGTATTGATAAGTACTTGTTCCATCGTTATTAGTTTTCCTAAAGACTAATCTACCATTCCCGACAGCAACTAAACTATCAGGAACTGTCATCGTTAGTGAAGCACCAAGATTAGGTTCATCGCTCTGATGGTCTTTATTAGGATACCAAATGGAGGCTCCCAAACCCTGGCAAGCCACTGTCATCCATGGGCGACCAAGAGAATCAGCTGTGAAAATAAATCCGCCATCCCAAGGTGCACGCTTTGCCTGATGAACTTGACCATGGTAAAAGATATTTACATTGTTTGTGGCAGCTAACTTTTGAGCGGGCACATACGCATACCATACACTTCCTGTATGTTCAAATTTTAATTTAGATTTTCCGTTATAAACAATGCTATCAATAATTAAAGGCTCTTGCAAATCGATTTGCATTCGGGTTTTACCACTGTTCGCACCAACAACTTGATACACAATCATATTAGAACCCGTAATACTTTTATCATTATAATCAGGCTTTATGGCGAGCTCGTAACGCTGCACATCCCACCAGGTACGTTCGGGCGTTAGTGTACCCCGCAAGGTATCTGCTAAAGTATAAACCTTCGTTTTCTGCGCAAGAACTGCATTGCAGGAGATTATAAAAAGTAAAAGTGCTGATGCACGGACTAAAATTTTCATATTATTTATTAATAAGCCAGGCCTCTTATAGCCTCTATTTCTTCTACACTTTGAGCCAGATGTTTACCCAGCATTCTGCTACCGTTTTCAGTAATAAGGAAATCATCTTCAACCCTGATGCCTGTGAAATTTCTAAACTGTTCCAACTTTTCGTAGTTGATAAATTCAGCAAACTTATTTTCTGCTTTCCATCTGTCTATAAGCTCAGGAATGATGTAAACACCGGGCTCAACGGTTAAAACATAACCGGTTTGCAATTCTTTGCCTAAACGTAAAGATTTCAATCCGAACTGTGTGGTATTTTTTTTCAGTTCATCGGTATAGCCAACATATTGCTCGCCCAAATCTTCCATGTCATGAACATCCAATCCCATCATGTGACCGGTTCCGCATTGAAAAAACATGGCATGCGCACCTGCTTCTACAGCATCTTCTACGTTGCCTTGCATTAAGCCGATATCTTTTAAACCCCGGGCCAATGTTTTGCAGGAAGTTAGATGTATATCGAGATAACGGACGCCTGGTGCCAATGCATCTTTAGCATTGGTGTATGCATCGAGCACAATGTTGTAAATATCTTTTTGTTCAGCACTGAATTTCTTACTTACCGGAAAAGTACGTGTAAGATCGCCCGCATAACCCAAGGCGGTTTCCACGCCTGAATCGTTAAGCACCATCTGCCCGTCTTTTAAAATATTGCCGTGGTAATGGTTATGAAGGATTTCACCACGAACAGTTAAAATAGCCGGATAAGAAAGGTTTCCACCAGAAGCCAAGGCCGCTTCCTGAATTTTAGCTGCAAGCTCCCTTTCGTACATTCCGGGTTTTGCTTGTTGCATAATCATTAAATGGATATCGGCAGAAACTGATGCCGCTTTATCCAGCTCAACAATTTCTTCGACAGATTTTATGGAACGTTGTGCAACAACTGCTTTGATAAGATTTAAAGATGCCGCACTTTTAAGTTCATCGAATGGAATGTTAAACCAGTTAGCCAATTTAATTTTGTTTTCGGGCCGGTATGGCGGCAAAAAATGAACCGCAGTTCTTTTCTCTTTGCGCTGACTTAAATAAGTTTTGAGCTTATCAAGAGACATAACGTTCTGAATACCCGAATCTTCTGATTTTTCTTTCAGCGTTTTCTGCCTTCCCATCCAAACAATATCATCAATGCTCATCTCATTGCCGAAAAGAATTACCTCATCAGCATCAACATCAATAACTGCAGCTAAAGCAGGTTCACTGATGCCGAAATAATACAGAAACGTACTATCTTGCCTGAAATGGTAGGTATTGTCGGCGTAATTCATCGGACTATCCTCATTACCTAGAAATAGTACTATTCCTGAATCAATTTTAGATTTTAATATCTTTCTTCTTTCGATATAAACTTCTTTATTAAACATATTTTTCAGTGTTAAACAAATATCCCAAAAGCTTTCTTCATCCAGCAGCTTTTGACTTGAATGGCTAAAATATGGGTTATATCTGCAAATTATAAGCTAAAGTAATGGTATAAAAATCGCAATAAATCTCTTTTTAAAAGAAAATAAGGGTAAAATCTGCACAATACCTGCAAATTAAAAGGCGATTTTTACACCAAGATTTAAATAATTTTATTCTTTCAGATGCTAAAGAATCTAATCCCATTATGAATAAGATAATCGCTAAAGGCTTACTAATCTGCTCCGTTTTGTATTCGTTAAATACTCAGGCTCAAAACTACATGCCACAGTTTGGCGATAGCAGAATGAAAGTTAAGAATGTTACACCGATTAAAGCTTATGCTTTCGATCTATCGCAGGTAAGCTTATTGGAAAGCACCTTTAAAACCGCAATGAAAGCCGACGAGGCTTATCTGACAGTTATAGAACCTGATAGATTATTATCGGGTTTCAGAAAAAATGCGGGCCTCGAACCAAAGGCAGAAATATACGGAGGCTGGGAATCTGACGGCTTGGCGGGTCATACTTTAGGTCACTACTTATCGGCTATTTCCATGCAGTATGCTTCTTCGAAAGACCCGGTATTTCTTCAGAAAGTAAATTACATAGTGGACCAACTTGAAGAATGCCAAGAAGCAAGAAAAACAGGCTATATCGGCGCTATTCCAAAAGAAGATGCGATTTGGGCAGAGGTTGCAAAAGGCAATATTAAATCGGGCGGTTTCGATTTAAATGGTGGCTGGTCGCCATGGTACACCGTTCACAAAGTGATGGCAGGTTTACTCGATGCCTATCTTTATACAGGAAACAGGAAAGCACTTAAGGAATGTATCGGTATGGCAAATTGGACGCAGAATACCATCGGCGGACTAAATGATGAACTTTTGCAGAAAATGCTGTTTTGCGAATACGGTGGCATGGCCGATGCCTTGGTTAATCTTTATTCGATAACGGGTGAAACAAAATACCTTGATTTATCTTACAAATTTTATGATAAACGTATTCTTGATCCGTTAGCCAACCAACAGGATATTTTACCGGGAAAACACTCGAACACACAGATACCTAAAATTATAGCCAGCGCCAGAAGGCACGAAATTACGGGTGATAAAAACGACAAAGCGATTGCCGATTTCTTTTGGAAAACCGTGGTTTACAACCATTCTTATGCAACAGGCGGCAACAGTAATTATGAATATTTAAGTGAACCGAATAAACTGAATGATAAACTTACGGAAAACACAACCGAAACCTGCAATACCTATAATATGCTCAAACTGACAGGGCATTTGTTTACAGAAAACCCATCGGCTGAACTTTTCGATTTTTATGAAAAGGCACTTTATAACCACATTCTGGCCTCGCAAAACCATGATGACGGCATGATGTGCTATTTCGTGCCTTTGCGAATGGGTGGCAAAAAAGAGTACAGCGACAAGTTTAATACCTTTACTTGCTGCGTTGGCACTGGTATGGAAAATCATGTTAAATACAATGAAAGCATCTATTTCAGAGGTAGCGACGGCAGCTTATACGTTAACTTATTTATTCCTTCAACGCTTAACTGGAAAGAAAAAGGCATTAAAATAACACAGCAAACCCTTTTACCGCAAAGCGACAAAACCGAATTGACGATTAACACAACTAAACCATCAACATTTTCAATAAGAATAAGGAAGCCAAAATGGTCGGAAGGAGTTACGGTTGCCGTGAATGGTGTATCTCAAAAAATCACTGCAGACGAGACTGGTTATTACATAATTAGCCGAAATTGGAAAAACAACGATAAAATCACTTATACAACGCCCGAAAAACTGCGTACCGAGGCAATGCCCGATAACGCTGATCGAAGAGCTATTTTTTACGGCCCTGTTTTGTTGGCAGGTGTATTAGGCACAACCGAACCTGATCCTATTAAAGGTGTGCCGGTATTTGTTAGTGCAAACAACAATCCGAAAGATTGGCTAGGCGTAGTTAATCAACAGGAATTGAAATTCCAAACGGTTAAAACTGCACAACCTCAAGAGGTGACTATGATTCCTTTTTATCAAACCAAAAATCAATATTATAGCGTTTATTGGGATGTTTTCACCCCTGAAAAATGGGTTGTTCAGCAAAAAATTTACGATGAGCAGAAACGTAAACAGAAAGAGCTTGAAGATAAAACAACTGACATTTTTCGCTTTGGCGAAATGCAGCCCGAACGAGATCATAATTTTACAGCTGCCAAAGAATCGATGGGCGAAGAACACGGCAAAAAATGGCGTTTAGCCGGCGAGGAAGGTTTTCTTCAATTTGATGTTAAAGTAGATCCGAATGCTCAAAATACTATTATTGCCTCTTATTGGGGAATGGATAACAGAGGCAGAATTTTTGATATTTTGGTAGACGGTGTAAACATTGCTACTGAAGATTTAAACAAATACAAAGAAAGTCGTTTCTATGATGTTTCTTATAAAATTCCCACAGAGATTACAAAAGGAAAAAATAAAGTAACCGTTAAATTATTTCCAAAAGTTAAAAACAACGCCGGCCCAATTTACGGTTTAAGGGTTGTGAAAGAAAAGCCTTAGCCGGAAAACCGTCATTGCGAGGTACGAAGCAATCTATTTTAATGGAGATTACTTGGTACCTCGCAATGACGTACTTTTTACATGGCGTGAATAGATTCGTTTCCTGAGAAAACTCCAATTCCCAAAAACTACCTCACCAATAGTACTTCAGTTGTATTTTGAGCAGAGAGCTTAACTTCGTAAGCGCCACGCTTGCCGATACCTTTATCCTTCACTAGATATTTACCCACGCCGTCTACTTTCGCAGGCTGGCTTATTCTTATCACTGCATTATTTGTGTGTTCATCAGCTTTGCTTAAACTCAAATGAATTTCTCCGTTTACGGAATTGTAATTCAGCTCATCAATTGTTCCGGCATCTAATGTAATCCAAAGGCCGGCAGGTGCAATATAAACTGAAGATTTTGCAGCAGTTGTTAGTTTTACATTGATGATTTTACCGTTTTCTTTCAGATTTCCGCCGAAGGCAATCCAGCCAAATTCTTTGTGTTTCAACAGATAAGATGATGTATTTACGGCGTACCCGAAAAACCCTGAACCATAATCACCTGTAATGCCATCATTCCTTAAAGTTGACGGATAAGCATGGAAAGCGGCAGGTGCGAAACCATCTTTAGTGATGTTTGAAATTGAGCCCATTAAACCACCATAACCGGTGCGCAACAGGTAAAAATCATCGGGATTTTTGCGGTAATCCATTAAGACAGGAATTGCATTCAGCGCCGAGCCATAGTGATGGATCATGCGCTCAATTCGCATTAGTTTTCCGCCGTATAAGAAATCCCAATACCTGCGGGCGTTGCCATTATATGCCCAGTGAGGCACCACAGGCATGTAAGCAAGAATTGCATCGAGCGTAACTTTTGCTTTGTCCTGATAACCAAAATAGTTAGACCAAACGTAAACTTCTTCCTGCCCGGTAGAATCCCATGGCATTTCGCTTCCAAAAGGATAATCAAGCGAACGCCAATGGTTTGCTCGCTTTTTCATTTCGTTTTCAAGTTTATCTGCTTCAGCAGTCATACCCTCATTTTTAAGGTCGGTTAAAACCAGGTAGAAGATTGTGCCCTCCATTTGCCCAAACTGTGCATAATACGGCGCAATATTCACCATTGCCAAACCCGTTTCGGCCGCATTAATCAAATGCTGTTTCCAGGTTTTTTCATCAACCAAACCTTGATGATTTCTGGCGAGGCGATACATAACCCAATGTGCTGCTGCAACGTGTGGATAATTATATGATCGACCCAAATCATCGGCTTCTTTTCTTGGCCAGGCAGACCAGGTTTTAAAATTAATATCTTTCGAATAAGTTCCTTTTGGTAAAGAATCGGGTGCGTAATAAAATAAACTTTTTCGTACACCGTATTTTTGTGGACCATCTTTAAGCTGAATCCGTCCGAACATTACCGTATCAACAAATTGCTTCAGTTTATCAATTTCTGCCTTTTCAGGATGAACCAATTGCTTCATCATGGCACCAAGCCAAGATCCTGCCCCGCCTTCATCACTTAACCCCGCTATCCAAGCTCTGCTATCCTGAATTACCTGTTGTTGCTTTTCGTAATCATAAGTTATCACCGAAGGGCTGCGTTTAAAAATATTATCAGGCTTATCGAACCATTGTTTGGTTGTTAGAAAATTACCGTAACTCGCTATCACTTCACTCTCAGGTTCTATGATTTTATAGTTAATTGTTTGCGCCAAACCATCAGCATAAGTGATTGTTAAACGTGCCCTGCCCGAATCATTGCCTTTTACAGCATAGCTCTTCCAACCATTTTTAGTAGAACCAACCGATTGAAGCGATAAGGAATTTGAAGGATAAACCTCAATGGATTTTATTTTTCTATTGTAGTTGATGAAAAGCTTTGCAGCTACATTTTTAGCGATTACATAACCCGGAACCGACATTGCCACAGGCTTTTTGTTTTCAATAAGTTTGTTCTCTATATCTTTTGCCGTTCCGGATAAAATAAATTGAAGACCGTAATTTTTAGTCTCTCCGGGTTTTAAAACCATCGAAGTCGGTTCATTCCATTCCTCTACACCTTTCCATTCCGTTTCTGAATATGCTTTGCTATAAACCATCCATTCATAAAAACCTTCGAAAGCAATACCACGAGGAGTTTTATCATCGTTTAATGGGTTGTAGGCCTCGAAAGGCGTTTTCCCGAAAGGTGCTACGATTAAAGATGGCGCATGACCACTTAAACGGGTAACCTGTAAATAGCCGGCATCCTTGCCGATATAAGGATCGTAAAAGACGTTTTTTGCGTGCGCCTGTTCGAGCGTTCTTCCTTCCAAAATGTTATCAAATATCATCGGCATTCCAAGCGCACCAATCTCTACATTATGATCAGTTTTGTTAGTTAATTCGAAACGTAAAACCAGCTTTCCTCCTACCATTTGCCAAATTCTCTTGATGGACAATGGAATATCGGCAGGAAGCGTTTGGGCTAAATCAGCAGCAGAAAGCGCTCCGGAAATTACAATGTTCTTTACGGCTTGCCTTTTAGCAGCGGTACTGTAGCTTTTCCATTCGGCATCATTTGCGGCTTTTAACCTCAAATTAATATCACCCAAATGGTAAAGTCCGTCGGAGCTTCTCACTTTCAAACTGTCAGTTGGAACAAAATCAAAATCATTTACGTTCTTCGGTGCTAAACCGGCAACAGTTTGAGAAGATTTGACCAGTTTGAGTGTAAAATCCCCTGCATCAAAGGTCGCGAAGCCTTTTTCCAGTTCCAAAGAGGATGGTTTTTTACCGAGTGCAACCCACGGAGATTGGGCATATATCTTAACGCCGGTTACCAAAATAAACAGGCAGCCGCCGACGATCTTGATCAGTAATTTATTAATCATTTTGCTGAAAATGTTTTGAGGTAATCAAAAATAAACTTTAAATGCCAAAGCAAACAGGATTGGCAAAAAGAGGGCAAAATTCGCCAATATTTGATGTAAGTCGTATTCGATTTCGATAAAAAAACCGACGAGAATTTCGTGAAGCCAGGGATTAATTGTCTTTTACAAATCATGAATTTAAAACTCAAATCTTTAAATTAAAATTTTCGGGCTATATTGGGGCAATTGGTTATTTATACAATAATTTCATCCGTTTATGACTAAAAACATCTTCATAGCATCAGCCGAACCATATACAGGAAAATCAGTAATTGCATTTGGAATGATTAATATGTTGCTGGCGAAGACTCAAAAGGTAGGCTATTTTAAGCCTATTATTGCGCAGGAAGATTCTTCAAAAAAAGACCCTCATGTAGAAGCCATGCTGGACTATTTTTCGCTTCCGGTAAATTATGAAGATGCTTTTGCTTTTACCCGTCAGGATATGTTGCATCAATCCGAAAATAGCGGAGAGATTATCAATACCATCATCAGTAAATATAAAAAACTCGAAGATAATTACGACTTCACGGTAATAGAAGGGAGCGATTTTTTAGGCGAAGGTATCGCTTTCGAATTCGAATCGAACGCTTTGATGGCTAAGAATCTTGGCGCCCCCGTCTTAATCGTTGTTTCAGGAAAAAGTAAAACTGCAAGCCAGTTATTTAAAACTGCAATAAATATTTACCGCAACTTTTTGCTTCGCGATGTGCAGGTTTTAGGCGTGGTTGCAAACATGGTAAATCCTGATGAGGCAGAAAGAATTAAGCAAGCCCTAACTAATCAGTTGCCTGCGGAATTGCTCATTGCAGTAATTCCGATCGAAAGCGGATTACAAAGCCCGACGATGAAAGAAATCACTGAAGCATTAAATGCTGATATTCTTTTCGGGGCAGATTTGATGGATAATCAGGTAGATAATTTTGTTACCGGTGCTATGATGTTGCCTAACTTTTTAAGGCATATAAAAGACAACCTTCTTATTGTTACCCCGGGCGACCGTGGTGACATTATAATTGGTTCTTTGCAGGCGAACCTATCAGCCAATTACCCCAAAATAGCGGGAATTGTGTTAACAGCAGGCAGCTTGCCTGACGAACCCATGATTAAATTGATTGAAGGTTTGCAAACGATTATCCCAATAATTTCTGTTCAGAAGGGAACATTTGAAACCACAACGACCATTGGTTCAATTCATTCAAAAATTACTATCGATAACAAAAAGAAAATAGCACTTGCCATCGAACTTTTTGAGAAATATGTTGATATAAAGGCTTTGGATGATAAAATCATAACTTTCAATTACGAAGGTATAACACCGCACATGTTTCAGTACCAACTGGTAAAATGGGCGAAAAGAGAGAAGAAACATATTGTTTTACCTGAAGGAAATGATGACAGAATATTGAAGGCTGTTGAGAAATTAATTGCACAGGATATTGTTGACATTACGCTTTTGGGTGATCCTTTGGAAATCGGAACTTCGATCAAAAGATTGGGCCTGAATTTAGACTTAAGTTCAATTCGGATACATAATCCTGCACATTCCGAGCAGTACGATGACTACGTTGAAACCCTTTACGAGTTGCGTAAAACTAAAAACGTTAATATGGAAATGGCCAGAGATATGATGACTGATGTTTCATATTTCGGAACAATGATGGTTTACAAAGGCGATGCTGACGGGATGGTTTCAGGAGCGGTTCATACGACACAACATACCATCAGACCGGCACTGCAATTTGTAAAAACTAAACCAGGCGTTTCAGTTGTTTCATCAATATTTTTTATGTGCTTGCCCGAGCGGGTAGCCATTTTCGGCGATTGTGCAGTTAACCCGAATCCTACGGCTCAACAACTCGCAGAGATCGCGATTTCATCGGCAGAAAGCAGTGCAAAATTTGGAATAGAACCCAGAATCGCAATGCTTTCCTATTCTTCGGGTACATCCGGAGAAGGGGAAGATGTAGAAAGGGTACGTGAAGCAACGGCAATTGTAAAAATGAGACACCCGGAACTGAAAATTGAAGGGCCGATACAGTACGATGCGGCCGTGGATCCGTTGGTTGGTCGACAAAAACTTCCAGGCTCGGAGGTAGCAGGGCGGGCCAGCGTTCTTATTTTCCCGGATTTAAATACGGGAAATAATACTTATAAAGCCGTGCAGAGAGAAACAGGCGCTTTAGCAATCGGGCCCATGCTTCAGGGTCTTAACAAGCCAATTAACGATTTAAGCAGAGGCTGTACAGTAGATGATATTTTTAATACGGTTGTAATCACAGCCATTCAATGCCAGGACATTTAAGTTAGTTTATGAATATTTTGGTTATAAATTCAGGAAGCAGTTCATTAAAATACCAGCTTTTTAAAATGCCTTCTAAAAACCCTGTTTGCAGCGGCCTTGTCGAACGTATCGGAATTGAAGGTTCTTTTATAAAACATACTTCCTATACTAACGGAGAGAAGCACATTACTGAGCTAACATCATTTATCTCTAATCATGGTGAAGGTTTAAAGCAGGTTTTAGCCCTTTTAACAGAGGGCGAATTCGCCACAATTGCATCTCCTGATGATATAGCTGCTGTTGGGCATAGAGTTGTTCATGGCGGTGAGCATTTTTCAGGCGCAGCATTAATTACCGATGAGGTAAAAAAGCAGATTAGAAAATTATTTTCCCTTGCACCGCTTCATAATCCGGTAAATTATAAATGCATTGAAGTAGCCGAACAAACCTTTGTTAATGCAAAGCAAGTGGCGGTATTCGATACTGCATTTCATCAATCTTTACCGCAAGAAGCCTACAGATATGCAATTCCCGAATGGTATTACAAAGAGCATGGAATAAGGGTTTATGGTTTCCACGGTACAAGCCACAAATACGTAAGCGAACAGGCAATTGCTTATCTTAACAAAAAAGAATCAAAAATAATAAGCATCCATTTAGGTAACGGATGTAGTATTACTGCTATAAAAAACGGAAGATCTATAGATACGAGCATGGGATTTGGTCCGGTAAGCGGACTTATGATGGGAACGAGATCGGGTGATATAGATCCATCGGTTATTTTTCATTTGATGGAACACGCAGGTTACACTTTGGAACAACTAAGTACTTTGCTCAATAAACAATCGGGTTTGCTTGGCGTTGGCGGATCAAGCGATATGCGTGACATAAGAAAATTGTTAAGCGAGGGAAGTGATACCGCTAAACTTGCTTTGGAATTGTATTCTTACAGAATTAAAAAATTTATCGGCTCGTATGCCGCCGTTTTAAATGGCGTTGATGCCATAATTTTCACAGCCGGCGTAGGCGAAAATGATTCTGCAATGCGTTTGGCAGTTTGTAAGGATTTAGCCTATTTGGGCATTGGTATAGATGAAGCCAAAAATCAATCTTACAGCGGAACTTTTTTAGATATAAGTAGTTCTGATGCTCCTGTAAAAACATTAATAATTCCCACAAATGAGGAATTTGAAATTGCCAATCAGTGCTTTGCCCTTTTAAATAGCAGTGAAATCGACAATCGGTAATAGTATGTTTTTGAATAACTAAATTGTTGAATCATAACTACAAAACCATTAGAGTTGAAATTCATATATTGCGACACCAATTATAATGAACGTTTTCAAGAAATTTAATTTCAAAAGAATTGCTGCGTTTTTACTTCAAAAACAGTGTGTCGTTATTCTTTACATCTTGCTTGCTGTAATCGCCGGAGGCAAGCAATACATTCATCATACTTTTAATAATTATGCCATTTTTAAATATGTTTATTGGCATACTGTAGATTTACAAAATCTCTACAACAATTATCCTGAATACTTAGACAGCAATCACTACGGGCCAGTTTTTTCAATTTTCATTGCTCCGTTCGCATTACTGGCTGATGGTTTAGGAATGATATTGTGGAATGTTGCGAATGTATTAATACTGCTCAGGGGTATTTACAGCTTGCCTTTATCTGCAAACAAAAGATCTGCTATCGCATGGATTTGTGCACACGAAACATTAACTGCACTCTTCAGTTTTCAGTTTAACATTGCTTTAACAGGTTTTATAATTTTAAGTTTTTCTTATTTATTGAAGAAAAAAGAAATTCACTCTGCGTTTTTTATCGCCATCGGAACACTTATAAAACTCTACGGAATTGTAGGTTTGGCATTCTTCTTTTTCACCAAAAATAAATTGAAGTTTATAATCGGTGGATTAGCCGCTTTCGCGATACTTTTTGTTTCGCCGATGGCCATATCTTCACCTGGTTACATTTTACAATCTTATCAGGATTGGTACAACTCACTCGTGCATAAAAATGATATAAATGTATCGTTAACGTCTTTTCAGGATATTTCCGTTATGGGAATGGCCAGAAGAATTAGTGGAAATGTCGAGCTGTCTAACACGCCATTTCTGTTGGGTGGATTGGTGCTTTTCGGCCTTCCTTACTTACGGGTGAAACAGTATAAATACCTCGCTTTCAGACTCATGTTGCTATCATCGACGTTGATTTTCACGGTAATTTTTAGCAGTGGCTCCGAGTCTCCAACCTACATAATCGCTTTTGCAGGTGTTGCAATATGGTTCGTCCTCCAGCGAGGCCCTAAAAATTCGTGGACAATTGCCTTGTTTATTTTTGCATTTATACTCACCAGTTTATCACCTACTGATATTTTTCCGCGAGCAGCTAAAGAATTTATTCGCCTATATTCGCTCAAAGCCCTACCTTGTGTTATTATTTGGCTCATAGTAATTTATCAAATGATGAAGGAAAACTTTGAATCTTATTTGATTGCAGATTAAATGAAAAAATTAGTTTCGATAGTTATTCCGGCATATAATGAGGCCGACAATATTTTTGTGATCGCAGAAAGTATTAAACAGGTTTTTTCAGTAATTAATTACAGTTACGAGCTCATTTTGGTTGATGATGGCAGTGCTGACCAGACCCTTCGCAAAATAAGAGACTATGCCGAAACAGCGGCTAACGTCTTTTTTTTGGAATTCTCTAAAAATTTCGGTCATCAGCTCGCCGTAAAAGCAGGCATGGACCACGCCTTCGGAGATTGTGTAATCTCCATGGATTGTGATATGCAACATCCACCTGAATTAATTCCAGATATGCTGAAAAAGTGGGAAGAAGGCTTTGAAGTTGTTTACACCATAAGAGAAGAAGATCTGAATTTATCAAAAGGAAAAAGAAGTTCATCTAATCTGTTTTACAAAATCCTTAACTGGCTTTCCGATATTGAATTGGAGCCAGGCGCTGCCGATTTCCGGCTGTTGGATCAGAAGGTCGTAAGCGTGTTTAGAAATTTTCACGAAAACGAACCTTTTTTACGCGGGCTGGTTAAATGGTTAGGTTTTAAACAATACGCAATAAGATATAATCCTGCAGCTCGCTTTTCGGGAAAAAGTAAATACACCTTTAAAAAAATGTTTAGCCTGGCGTTGCATGGCGTTACTTCTTTCAGTATCAAGCCGCTCTATTCAGCAGTTTATTTAGGCTTTACGTTGTCGTTTGCATCGGTACTCTACATCCCGTACATTATTTACGCATTTGTCAATCATGTGGAGGTTTCAGGTTGGGCATCTGTAATTATGACCATTGTATTTTTCGGAGGCTTGCAGTTAATTATTTTAGGTATAATCGGAATTTATGTAGGTAAAATGTTTATGCAAGCTAAAAACCGACCTAATTATATCATTCGTTCAACAAACTTACCCGCAAATAATGGTGCTTTTAAGCTTTGATATTGAAGAATTCGACATGCCTTTTGAATATGGCAAAGAAATTTCATTTGCTGATCAAATTGCAATTTCGAGAGCCGGCACAATAGCCATTCTTGATATTTTGGATAAATACAATGTAAAGGCGACTTTTTTTTGTACCGTTACCTTTGCTGAAAACGTTCCTGATCTGATTAAAAGAATTACAGATAGCGGACACGAATTGGCATCACACGGTTATTATCATTCTGATTTTAAACCTGAGCATCTTTTACAGTCTAAATTAAAACTCGAGGAACTTTCGGGTAAAGAAATAACAGGTTACAGAATGGCGAGAATGATGCCTGTTGATGAAAAGGAGATTGAAAAAGCCGGCTATGTCTATAACACATCGATAAACCCGACTTATTTGCCGGGCAGGTACAATAACTTTAATATTTCCCGGACTTTTTTTACCAAAGAAAATGTTTTGCAAATACCCGCTTCGGTTAGTCCGTTGATACGTTTTCCGTTATTTTGGCTCTCTTTTCATAATCTGCCTTTGGCGATATATAAAGCCCTTGTAAGCATCACTTACAAAAAAGATAAATACCTAAATGTTTATTTCCATCCTTGGGAATTTACCGATCTGGATGATTTTGAAAGGTTCGGCTTTCCTGGATATGTGAGGAAAAATACAGGCAGTAAAATGATAGAACGAATGGAAAAGTTAATTTTATGGATGAAAGAATCGAAAGGATATTCATTCGGCACTTTTCAGGCATTCATAGAATCTATCAACAAGTAGCATAAGAGGCAAAACTGCCTGGCGCATCGCTTATTTATAAGTTTCTGCTAACTTTATTGCCTCATATGCATTTACGATACCTCCGCTTGCGCAAATCTCACTAAAGAGCACACGAACATTCTCGCCTTTTTCGTTTTTGTATTTTACCTTGTGCGCAACTTTCGATACTGATTTAATTATAATATCTCTTACTTGAGCCGGCTTAAGATCAGGGTAGTAACTTAAAATTAGTGCAGCTAAACCAGACACCACGGGCGATGCCATACTGGTTCCGTCCAATTCTTCATATTTATTACCTGGAATTGTCGAGTTAATAAGGAAGCCGGGTGCAAAAACATCAACATTGTATTTGCCGTAATTCGAAAAATCTGCCTTTAAAGTCTCATCATCCTTGTAAGCACTGGCTCCAACTTCGATCCAATTCGATGCATGAGGTAGCAGGTATTTAGCAGGGTCTAACGGAACGGGCTTTATGATTGCAGGTCGGGCAATCGACGGTCGCATGCCCATCCCGTTGTTTTGGGGCATTGGTTTCGGCGGTGTAAAATCCGCAAACGACTGTTCTTTGTGGGCTAACTTATAAGCTTCAGCTTCCTTACCTTCATAATACTTGTTCGGGAAATTCTCTTCGACATCATTATTTTGATTATCATTTCCTGCGGCATGCACTAATAAAACGCCCCTGCTCTCGGCATATTTAACTGCCTCATCAACAACTTTCTTATCCCATTTGTAGGATTTTCCAAAACTCATATTAATAACCTTTGCTCCATTGTCCACAGCATACCTTATTCCGTTTGCTACGTCTTTATCGCGTTCGTCGCCGGTAGGCACAACCCTTATTGCCATTATGGAAACGTTGTTGGCGACTCCAAAAATTCCTGTAGTATTTGCTCTATTAGCACCAATAATTCCCGAAACATGTGTACCATGCAAGGCGTCTGGTCCCTTCACATCATTATTTCCGTAGTTTTTCTGAAAAGAATTTGCATAGTCATCACCAACCAACTCAGCTCTCATGTCATACTTCGGATTTAAATTATATTTCAACATGGCATCATATTGCTTATAACCATCCTTAATATTTTTATAGAACTTTTCAAAACTGCCGTCATCTTTAGAACCTTTTCTGATAATTGTCTTGACTTGCTCTTCTACCTCATCGTCAGCTTTATATTTCTCAATATCTTCATAGGTCGGAATCATCTTATTGGTCGTTTTAGCAACGGAGTCCAAAACTTTGTTTATCGCGATGAGTACGGCGAACGTATTGCTCGCATCTTCATACTTTTTGCCAAAATCACCAACCATTTTTTTATACAAGATAAACTCCACCTTTTGAGTACTATCTAAAGGCGTTAAGTTAGTAGTAGACTGATATTTCGGTGTATAAATTCTCAGCAAGCGTACTAATTCAAGATTATCAAACTCCAAATTACCTTTTTTGGAACCAATAAAGTTCCAACCATGAATGTCATCGACATAACCATTTCCATCATCATCAATTCCGTTACCCGGGATTTCCCTTTTATTGGTCCACAGCACATTTTTCAAATCCTCATGATTGATATCGACACCACCGTCTATTACCGCTACGATAACATTTTGCTTAGGTTTCTTATTCGCTAGCAGTTCTCTATAAGCCTTTTCTGTACTTATTCCGTAAAAACCATTTTCTACCAAATCAAGGTTAAACCAATTCGAAGGCAATTGCACATTCTTATTTTGTGCAACAACAACGGTGTTAAGAAACAGCAAAACAGCTGCAAAAGCGATTTTTCTCAGGTTGATATTTATCATAGCCATACTTACGTAATATTACAAAAATACGGTTTTATTGCCTAGAGCTTGAAAAATTTAGCATCTTTTAACAGATTACTAATCGCACATTTTAGCTAAAAATAAAGCCGTACGAGCCATCTGGTCGCAGCATTAAATAAGGTCTCTAGTTGCTGCAGTAAGATTTTGTTGCGTTGTAAGGTATTGGCGCTTAACTAAGCCACCACAGTGGCAGAATTTAGGTTAAATCGTCGGGGAATTATACAAGCACCAAAGTATCCTCACCTACAGCTGCTTCTTAGGTGTTTTAGGACTATCCATATCATTGTTATTGACGATAATTATTATCTCAATTAGAACTCCATTAAATGCATCGCGGTTTTTCAGAAAACCAAAGGCAGTATTCCATCTGTTCTGCAGTCCCGTTGTTTGCTGCAATCTTTTTGGTTGACCGTTACTAGAAATTTAAAGGGGTTTTGGTTTACCCGAAAAGG
>Ga0308164_10001422_pt1 | contig 28155 bp, 27 predicted proteins | sample PhyTR2_FD_201031 | JGI IMG/M metagenome (GOLD analysis project Ga0308164, IMG submission 201031) | Phyllosphere microbial communities from UC Gill Tract Community Farm, Albany, California, United States - DLSLT.R2 | ecosystem: Host-associated > Plants > Phyllosphere > Unclassified | place: USA... | reverse complement strand
TCGGCCAACCGGTCGCTGCCGCTCGGATGGTCGACGCGCGTGAGCAGGGCCTCCACGCCATGCCGGACGCAGGCGTCGACGATGCGCGGGTGGTCCGCCGCGACGACCACGCGGCCCGCCTGCGAAGCCCGGGCACGCTGCGCGACGCGCACCACCATCGGCAGGCCCGCCAGGTCGGCGAGCGGCTTGTCGGGTAGCCGGGTCGAAGCGAGTCGGGCGGGGATGAGGACGACGAAGGAGCGCACCGGCGTCAGAGTCCGAGTTCGTCGTCGGACAGCGTGCGGGCCTCGGTCTCGAGCAGCACGGGAATGCCGTCGCGCACCGGATAGGCCAGTCGCGCGCTGCGGGAACGCAGTTCCTGCCTCTCGGCGTCCCAGGTCAACGGCCCCTTGGTGACGGGGCAGACGAGCAGTTCAAGCAGCTTGGAATCCATCGACCGATGATAGCTTCGCCTCCAGCGCTTCGAAGAAGGCCGCATCGGGTTCGAAGACCAGGGGCACGGCGAGCGCCTCGGGCCGCAGGCGCCACAGCTTGACCGCGTCCTTCTCGGTGCAGACCAGTGTGGCGGGCGCGGCGCCGGGCTCGGATGCCGGTGGCGTCCAGGTCGTGAAGTCGTCGTGGTCGGGCAGGGCCACGCAGGTCGCGGGCTGCAGGCCGCACGCGCGCAGCATCGAGAAGAAGCCTTCCGGCTTGGCGATGGCCGCGACCGCCAGCAGCGGCACGCCCCGCAGCGCGTCGAGCGGCACGCGGGTGCCATCGCTGCGCAGCGCGTGGTCGGCCAGCGCCCGGCGCGCGCCGAAGCCGGCGATGGCGCCCGGGGCGGCGGCGGACGGCCGTCCGCCGGTGTGCAGCACCAGGTCGCAGGCGCGTGGCCAGGGTTCGCGCAAGGGGCCGGCCGGCAGCAGCCAGCCATTGCCGATGCCACGGTCGTCGAAGACGCAGATCTCGACATCGCGCCGCAGTGCCAGGTGCTGCAGGCCATCGTCGCAGACGATCAGCCGCACATCGGGATGGCGCGCCAGCAGGGCCCGGGCCGCTTCCACCCGCCGCCGCGCGACGAAGACCGGCGCGCCGGTGGCGCGGCGCAGCAGCAGCGGTTCGTCGCCGACCTCGGCCGGGTCGCTGTCGTCGAGGACTTCGCGGCAGTCGTCGGTGCTGCGGCCGTGGCCCCGGGAGACGATGCCCACGGCCAGGCCCCGGGCCTGGAAATGTCGCGTGACCGCGAGCACGACCGGGGTCTTGCCGGCGCCCCCGGCCACCACGTTGCCGACCACGACCACCGGCACCGGCACGCCCTCGCGTCGCAGCCAGCCGAGCGCGAAGAGGGCGCGGCGCAGGGCCGCCAGGCTCGCGAACACCCACGACAGCGGCCGCAGCAGCCATGCCAGCGCGCCGCGCCGCAGCCAGGCCCGCTGCAGTCGCCCGCCCACCGTCATCGGTCCTCCGTCCCGCTCGACGATCGGGCGGAGAAGGTCACGCGCGTCAGTCCGGCGCGGCGGGCGGCTTCCATCACGCGGATCACCGACTGATGCGTGGCCTGCGCATCGGCATCGATGACGAGCACGCTCTCGGGGCCGTCCGCCGCCGCGCCGAGCGCCGTGGCCAGGGCCGCCACGCCATGCTCGGGCAGATCGGTCTGGCCGATCCGGTAGTGGCCGTCGGCCGCCACGGCGACGACGACCTGGCGCGGCGCTTCGCGGCGGGCGTCGGTATCGGCCACCGGCAGCCGCAGCGGGATCTCGGTGAACCGGCTGTAGGTGGTCGACAGCATCAGGAAGATCAGCACCACCAGCAGCACGTCGATGAACGGGATCAGGTTGATCTCCGGCTCGCCGCCGCTGTCGCGTCGGAAACGCATGCGCTGGCGTCTCATGGCATCACTTCCGCAGGGTGACCAGGTGGCCGGCGAAACGCTCGCCGGCAAGCTCGAGGTGCAGCAGGTAGTCGTCGACCCGCGCGCGGAAATAGCGCCAGAACATCAGGGCCGGGATCGCCACCATCAGGCCGAAGGCCGTGTTGTAGAGCGCGATGGAGATGCCCTGCGCGAGCTGGGCCGGATTGCCCGTCGCCGCGCCGTTGCCCGCGCCGGACTGCGAGCCGAAGATCTCGATCATGCCGATGACCGTGCCCAGCAGTCCCAGCAGGGGGGCCGCCGATGCGATGGTGGCGAGCGCCGGGAGCCAGCGTTCGAGCTGGTGGGCGACGCGCCGGCCGGCGGCCTCCACGGCGGCGTGCAGTTCGTCGTCGGTGCAGCGCGCGTCGCTCCCGAGGGCGCGGAAACCCGCCCCCAGGATCTGCCCCAGCGCCGAACTGCGCTCCAGCTTGGCGACCACCTCGGGGGTCGGCGGGCCGTTGCGCGACGCGTTGATCGCGTCATCCAGCAGCCGGGACGGGAGGACGCGCGCGCGCTGCAGGCTCGTGAACCGCTCGATGACGAGGGCCAGGCCGAGCACCGAACAGGCCAGCAAGGGCCAGATCGGCCAGCCGGCGGCAACTATGATGGAAAACAAGGCGGGTCCCTCCGAATGCGCGGCGATTATGACCGCCACGCCCGTCGCGCCATGGCACGCGCAATCGCCGATCCCGCCGTGCCGGATCCCGGTTTCCGCGCACAGAATCTGTGGATAACTTTGTGAGCAAGTACGCTGGAAAGTCGCCCGGAGGCCCGCCGGACGTGGCTTGCATTAGGTCGAACGAATTTTGAGCACCTCTTTCCTCAATCAAATCAACAAGTTGCACGACAACCCGAGCACTTCCCGATGGTCCCGGCGGCGTCCCGAGCGGCCGGCATCGCGTTGTGGAAGAGTCCCCTCCCACGATGGGGGGCGCCGATGAGCGCGCGGCTTCCGGTCCGCGCGGCCGGCCCCCGGATCTGGGACGTCGGCGCCCTGTGCCACGCGGTGGCCGATGCGCTGGAAGCGCGCTTCAACCCGGTGTCGGTGCGCGGCGAGATCTCCGGCTTCTCGCGCGCGACCAGCGGGCACTGCTACTTCTCGCTCAAGGATCCGGGCGGTCAACTGCGCTGCGCGATGTTCCGGCGCGCCGCCGGTCTGCTCGACTTCACGCCACGCGAGGGCGACCAGGTCGAGGTGCGCGGGCGCCTGGCGGTGTACGAGCCGCGTGGCGACCTGCAGCTGATCGTCGAGAGCCTGGCGCGCGCCGGGCAGGGCGCGCTGTTCGAGCAGTTCCTGCAGCGCAAGGCGCGGCTGGAGGCGCAGGGCCTGTTCGATCCGGCCCGCAAGCGTTCGCTGCCGCCGCTGCCGCGCGCCATCGGCCTCGTGACCTCGCTGGGGGCGGCGGCCCTGCACGACGTCGTCACGGCATTGCGCCGCCGGGTGCCGCACGTCCGGGTGGTACTGGCGCCGGCGGCCGTCCAGGGCGCCGGCGCGCCGGCCGAACTGGTGCGGGCGCTCGAGGCGCTGTATGCGCTCGATCCCCCCGTCGATGCCATCCTGCTGGTGCGCGGCGGTGGCTCGATCGAGGACCTGTGGGCCTTCAACGACGAGACACTGGCGCAGGTGGTGGCGCGCAGTCCGGTGCCGGTGGTCAGCGGCGTCGGCCACGAGACCGATTTCACGATCGCCGATTTCGTCGCCGACCTGCGCGCGCCCACGCCGACGGCGGCGGCCGAACTGGTCGCCGCGCCGCGCGAGACCTGGCTGGGCGCGCTGGACCTGCTCGAGCGCCGGCTGACCGCCGGGCTGGACGCGCGGCTCGACACGCTCGGCCAGCGGCTGGACATCGCGGCCGCGCGCCTGGGCCGGCCGTCCCAGGCGGCGGCCCGGCAGCGGGTGCACCTGGCGCACGAGGCGCAGCGCCTGCGATACGCGGTGACGGCCCAGCGCGCGCGGCTGGCGCAGCGCGAGCAGGCCCTGCGCGATGCGCTGCCGGTGGCGCTCGCCGGCACCGCCGCCCGCCGGCGCGATCACCTGGAGCGGCTCGCGGCCCGGCTGCGGCTGCTCGATCCGGCCCACGTCCTGCGACGGGGCTACGCGTGGCTGGCCGATGGCCAGGGGCGGGCGATCACCAGCGTGCGGCAGGTCGCGGCGGGCCAGCCCGTGGCGGCGCGGCTGGCCGATGGCGAACTGCCCCTGACGGTCGCCGGGCCGGCCACGTCGCGACCGATGCCGGGCGACGCCGCCTGATCGATTCCTAGAATCGCCACGACGCCCGGAGCCCCGCATCCGGGCGCGTACCCCCGATCCCCATCACGACCCACGAGGAAAAAAACCATGGAACACACCCTTCCCCCGCTGCCCTACGCGATCGACGCGCTGGCGCCCGCCTATTCGCAGGAGACGCTGGAGTACCACTACGGCAAGCATCACAACGCCTACGTGGTGAACCTCAACAACCTGCAGAAGGGCACCGAATTCGAGGCCATGCCCCTGGAGGACATCGTCCGCAAGTCGAGCGGCGGCATCTACAACAACGCGGCCCAGATCTGGAACCACACCTTCTTCTGGAACTGCATGAAGCCCCAGGGCGGTGGCGCTCCGAGCGGCGCGCTGGCGCAGGCCATCGATGCGAAATGGGGTTCGTACGACGCCTTCAAGGAAGCCTTCGCGAAGTCGGCCGTCGGCAACTTCGGCTCGGGCTGGACCTGGCTGGTGAAGAAGGCCGATGGCTCGGTCGACATCGTCAACACCGGTGCCGCCGGCACGCCGCTGACCACCGGCGACACGGCGCTGCTGACCATCGATGTCTGGGAGCATGCCTACTACATCGACTACCGCAATCTGCGTCCGAAGTTCGTCGAGACCTTCCTGTCGCAGCTGGTGAACTGGGACTTCGCCGCGAAGAACTTCGGCTGACGGGACGCCGACCGCCGCGGCCGCCCGCGCCGCGGCCTCAGCGCGATGCGTTGTCGAAGGGCCGGCCGCCGAGCCGGGCGCCGCTGCGTATGTTCTTGCGCTCGAACCAGCCCTGGTTCATCTCCAGCACATAGCGCACCGGCTCCTTCGAGCAATGCGAATCGAGGGTCCGGGGCTGCATGTCGACCAGGTTGACGATGCGGCCGTCGTCGGCGACGAAGGCCGCGGTCAGGGGCAGCAGGGTGTTCTTCATCCAGAAGCACTGCGTGGCGGGCTGCTCGAACACGAACAGCATCCCCTCGGCCTGCGGCATCTCCTTGCGGTTCATCAGCCCGATCTCGCGCTGCCGGGGCATCGCCGCCACCTGGGCGTCGATCTGGTACATGCCGGCGGACAACCGGGTGCGCGGCAGGTCGAGCTGGGCGTCCTGGGCGCTGGCGTTCGACAGCGCGGCACAGGCGAGGGCGAGGAGGACGGCGAGACGCGGGAGCATGGTCGGAATCACTTTCGAAGGCGATGGGCGCGGGGCGCGGGAGTGCGCTTTGTAGCAGTGTCGATGCTTTCGCGGGCCTAGAATTCCGCCGTTCGCGTCCGGCCCGCCATCGCGGTCGGACATCGGCCGTCCTTTTCTCCATTCCGGCGCCTCCCGTCCCCATTTCCATGTCCAGCTACCAGCACATCCAGGTTCCCGCCGAAGGCCGGAAGATCACGGTGAACGCCGACAACTCGCTCAACGTGCCCGACGAGCCGGTCATTCCCTACATCGAGGGCGACGGCACCGGTGCCGACATCACGCCCGTGATGCTCAAGGTGGTGGACGCCGCGGTCGCCAAGGCCTACGACGGGCGCCGCCGGATCCACTGGATGGAGGTCTACGGGGGCGAGAAGGCGACGCGCATCTACGGCCCCGACGTCTGGCTGCCCGAGGAGACGCTGCACGCCGTGCGCGACTATGTCATCTCGATCAAGGGCCCCATGACCACGCCGGTGGGCGGCGGCATCCGCTCGCTCAACGTGGCGCTGCGCCAGGAGCTCGATCTGTACGTGTGCCTGCGCCCGGTGCGCTATTTCGCCGGCGTGCCCTCGCCGGTCAAGGAGCCGCAGAAGATCAACATGGCGATCTTCCGCGAGAACTCCGAGGACATCTACGCGGGCATCGAGTTCGAGGCCGGCAGCGACAAGGCCAAGAAGCTCATCGGCTTCCTCCAGGAGGAGTTCGGCGTGCGCAAGATCCGGTTCCCGGCCACCTCGGGCATCGGCATCAAGCCGGTCTCGCGCGAGGGCACGGAGCGCCTGATGCGCAAGGCGATCCAGTACGCCATCGACAACGACAAGCCCAGCGTGACCATCGTGCACAAGGGCAACATCATGAAGTACACCGAAGGCGCCTTCCGCGAATGGGCTTATGGCCTGGCCGCGAAGGAATTCGGCGCCGAACCGATCGATGGCGGACCGTGGATGAAGGTGCGTCACCCCAGGTCGGGGCGCGACATCACGATCAAGGACAGCATCGCGGATGCGTTCCTGCAGCAGATCCTGCTGCGCCCGGCGGAATATTCGGTGGTCGCCACGCTCAACCTCAACGGCGACTACATCTCCGACGCCCTGGCCGCGCAGGTCGGGGGCATCGGCATCGCGCCGGGCGGCAACCTCAGCGACACGGTGGCCATGTTCGAGGCCACGCACGGCTCGGCGCCCAAGTACGCCGGCAAGGACTACGTCAACCCGGGTTCGGAGATCCTCTCGGCCGAGATGATGCTGCGCCACATGGGCTGGACCGAGGCGGCCGACCTGATCATCGTCGCGCTGGAGAAAGCCATCGCCAGCAAGCGGGTCACCTACGACTTCGCCCGGTTGATGGAGGGCGCGACCCAGGTCAGCTGCTCGGGCTTCGGCGATGTCATGATCTCCTGCATGTAGGTGCCGGCATGCACGCGCCGGGTGCATCCAGGCCGCGTCCGCCCCCCGGAAAGCCCCGGCACGACATGTGCTGGGGCTTTTTGCTTGGGCCCCGGTTGATTCCCGACCGCGAGGCTCCACCTCATCAGCTTCCCACAGGGCGCAATGCGGCTCGATAGAATGAATTTCATGGCAACCAGAAACCCTACGAACCCCCCCACGCCGCCGGCGCAGAAGCCGGGCCGGGGCGATGGCGACTCGGTCGTCCTGGAGCGACGGCCGCAGAAGACCGCGCCTCCACAGATGTTTCAGGTCGTCATGTTGAATGACGACTTCACGCCCATGGAGTTCGTGATCGTGGTGCTGCAGGAATTCTTCAGCAAGGATCGCGAGACGGCGACGCAGATCATGTTGAAGATCCACCTCGACGGACGTGGCGTCTGTGGGGTCTATTCACGCGACATGGCGGCCACCAAGGTCAATCAGGTGATGGAGGCGGCCCACCAGGCCGGCCACCCGTTGCAGTGCGTCAGTGAACCCGTCGGCTGAGTACGGCTTGATTTCGATGTGGGCCGACCCATATCCGAAAAGTTCTCAGAAGTTATTTACAGCAAGGCAAAAGGAAACCTCATGATTGCCCAGGAACTGGAAGTCAGCTTGCACATGGCCTTCGTCGAGGCCCGGCAGCAGCGTCACGAGTTCATCACCGTCGAGCATCTGCTGCTCGCTTTGCTGGACAACCCGAGTGCGGCGGAAGTCCTCCGCGCCTGTTCGGCCAATGTCGACGACCTGCGGTCGTCGCTCACCAATTTCATCAAGGACAACACGCCCCAGGTGGCCGGGACCGACGACGTCGACACCCAGCCGACCCTGGGTTTCCAGCGTGTGATCCAGCGTGCCATCATGCACGTGCAGTCCACCGGCAACGGCAAGAAGGAAGTCACCGGCGCCAACGTGCTGGTCGCGATCTTCGGCGAGAAGGACTCGCATGCCGTCTACTATCTCCACCAGCAGGGCGTCACGCGCCTGGACGTGGTGAACTTCATCGCCCACGGCATCAAGAAGAGCGATCCTCCGGAAGCCGCCAAGGGCGCCGCCGAGTCGTCCTCCAACGAGGGCGAGGAAGGCGGCGGCGAGAAGAACGAGAAGTCCTCGCCCCTGGAGCAGTTCACGCAGAACCTCAACCAGATGGCCAAGGACGGCAAGATCGATCCGCTGATCGGCCGCGAGTACGAGGTCGAGCGCGTGATCCAGATCCTGTGCCGCCGGCGCAAGAACAACCCGCTGCTGGTCGGCGAGGCCGGTGTCGGCAAGACCGCCATCGCCGAGGGCCTGGCCTGGCGCATCACGCAGGGCGACGTGCCGGAGATCCTGGCCGAGGCCATCGTGTATTCGCTCGACATGGGCGCGTTGCTGGCCGGCACCAAGTACCGCGGTGACTTCGAGCAGCGCCTGAAGGGCGTGCTCAAGTCGCTCAAGGACAAGCCCAACGCGGTGCTGTTCATCGACGAGATCCACACCCTGATCGGCGCCGGCGCGGCCTCGGGCGGCACCCTGGACGCGTCCAACCTGCTGAAGCCGGCGCTCTCGAGCGGCCAGCTCAAGTGCATCGGCGCGACCACCTTCACCGAATATCGCGGCATCTTCGAGAAGGACGCGGCCCTGTCGCGGCGCTTCCAGAAGGTCGACGTGGTCGAGCCGACGGTGCAGGAGACGGTCGACATCCTCAAGGGGCTCAAGAGCCGCTTCGAGGAGCACCATGGCGTGAAATACGCGGTCGCCGCGCTGCAGGCCGCGGCCGAGCTGAGCGCCAAGTACATCAACGACCGGCATCTGCCCGACAAGGCGATCGACGTCATCGACGAGGCGGGCGCGGCCCAGCGCATCCTGGCGCCGAGCAAGCGCAAGAAGACCATCAGCAAGACCGAGGTCGAGGAGATCGTCGCCAAGATCGCGCGCATTCCCCCGGCCAACGTCAGCAACGACGACCGCGGCAAGCTGCAGACGCTCGAGCGCGACCTCAAGAGCGTGGTGTTCGGCCAGGACAAGGCGCTGGAGGTGCTGGCATCGGCCGTCAAGATGGCGCGCTCGGGCCTGGGCAAGGGCGACAAGCCGATCGGCTCGTTCCTGTTCAGCGGCCCGACCGGCGTCGGCAAGACCGAGGCCGCCAAGCAGCTGGCCTACATCATGGGCATCGAGCTGATGCGCTTCGACATGTCGGAGTACATGGAGCGTCACGCCGTGAGTCGCCTGATCGGCGCGCCTCCGGGCTATGTCGGTTTCGACCAGGGCGGCCTGCTGACCGAGGCCGTCACCAAGAAGCCGCACGCGGTGCTGTTGCTCGACGAGATCGAGAAGGCGCATCCGGACATCTTCAACGTGCTGCTGCAGGTCATGGACCATGGCACGCTGACCGACAACAACGGACGCAAGGCCGACTTCCGCAACGTCATCATCATCATGACGACGAACGCGGGTGCCGAGACCATGAACAAGGCGACCATCGGCTTCACCAACCCGCGTGAATCGGGCGACGAGATGGCCGACATCAAGCGCCTGTTCACGCCGGAGTTCCGCAACCGCCTGGATGCCACCGTGAGCTTCAAGGCGCTGGACGAGACGGTCATCCTGCGGGTGGTCGACAAGTTCCTGCTGCAGCTGGAGACCCAGCTGGCCGAGAAGAAGGTCGACGTCACCTTCACCGACACCTTGCGCAAGCACCTGGCCAAGAAGGGCTTCGATCCGCTTATGGGCGCGCGGCCGATGCAGCGCCTGATCCAGGACACGATCCGTCGTGCATTGGCCGACGAGCTGCTGTTCGGACGTCTCCAGGATGGTGGCCGCCTGACGGTCGACCTGGACGACAAGGGCGAGGTGCAGCTCGACATCCAGCCGCTGCCGAAGAAGGAAGGCCGCGCCAAGCCGGAAGCCGAGGAAGCGGCGACGGGTTGATTGCGCCGATCGGCGCGCCGGGCGCGCCATCGAAGGCCGGTAGCATCGCGCTACCGGCTTTTTTTTGCGCCGGTCCGACGACCTTCCACCCGACCGCGTCCCCATCTTGATCCTTCCCGAAATCAGCGCCGAATGGCGTACCGGCCTGTCCTTCGCGTGGAGTGGCTACATCGCCGTGCTGTCGATCTGGATCGTCATGCAGAAGCGCGCGCCGGTCTCGACCATGAGCTGGATCCTGTCGCTCGCGCTGCTGCCGTTCGCGGGCTTCGTCATCTACTACTTCCTGGGACCGCAGCGACTGAAGAAGCAGCGCCTGCGGCGCGTGCGCAGCCGGGCCAAGGCGCAGGCGCCGGCCGATGTCGCCAAGCTGCGCCAGGCCGCCGAGGGCGCGCCACCGGCCCTGCGGCAGCTGGCCGAGCTGGGCAGCGCCTCGTGTGGCATCCCGCTGTCGAGCGCGACCGGCGTCGAGTTGCTGTCGGGCGGTTCGCGCACGTTCGACGCCATCTTCGAGGCCATCCGGGCGGCCCGGGACCACGTGCACCTCGAGTACTACATCTTCGAGCCCGATCGCATCGGCACCGCCCTGCGCGATCTGCTGGTGGAACGCGCGAATGCCGGTGTCGCCGTGCGCCTGCTGGTCGATGCGCTGGGGTCGAAGCGCCTCGGTCGGCGTTTCATGGCGCCGATGCACGCGGCCGGCATCCACGTGGCGCTGTTCCACGACACCCGCATCGGCCGCCGGCTGCGGCCGGTGACCAACTACCGCACCCACCGCAAGATCGTGGTGTGCGACGGACTGGTGGGCTTCACCGGCGGCGTCAACATCACCGACGACGAGGACCGCCGCACGCATCCCGATGCCTACCACGACGTGCACCTGCGCATCGAGGGCGGGGCGGTGCGATGGCTGCAGACGACCTTCCTGGAGGACTGGAGCTACGCGACCGGCGAGAACGCCCGCCACATGATGGACGAATCGATCACCCGGATGATGCCGCCGAGCCAGGCCGGCGACATCGCCATGCAGATCGTCACCAGCGGGCCCGACACGCCGCTGGAGGCGATCCACCGCATGCACGTGGCCGCGATCCATTCGGCCAGCCACCGGGCGTGGCTGACGACACCGTACTTCGTCCCGGGCGAACCGGCCCTGATGGCCTTGACCAGCGCGGCCCTGCGCGGCGTCGACGTCCGCATCCTGGTGCCGCGGCGCAGCGACTCGCTGGTGGTGAGCGCGGCGGCGCGCTCCTACTACGACGAACTGATGGCCGCCGGTGTCAAGGTCTGGGAGTACAAGGCCCGGATGCTGCACTCCAAGACACTGGTGGTCGACGACCATTGCGCGATGGTCGGCACGGCCAACTTCGACAACCGCAGCTTCCGCCTCAATTTCGAGGTCATGGCGGTGGTCTACGGGCCGGCGCTGGCCGAGGCGCTCGAGCAGCAGTTCAAGACCGACCTGCGCAGCGCCTCCCCGGTGCAGCTCAATCGCCGGCAACCCTTCCTGCGCCGGCTGGGCGACTCGCTCGCCCGGTTGACGTCACCCCTTCTCTGACTCCCAGCGTTCCTCCGAGACTCCATGCCCGCCCACACCTTCCTCTGGCACGACTACGAAACCTTCGGCGCGGTGCCGCGCCGCGACCGGCCCTCGCAATTCGCCGCCATCCGCACCGATGCCGAGCTCAACGAGGTCGGCGAGCCCCTGATGCTGTACTGCCGGCCCGCGCCGGACTACCTGCCGAGTCCCGAGGCCTGCCTCATCACCGGCATCACGCCGCAGCTGGCGCTGCAGCGCGGCGTGCCCGAGCACGAGTTCGCCGCCCGCGTCGAGCAGGCGTTCGCCGAGCCCGGCACCATCGGCGTGGGCTACAACACGATCCGCTTCGACGACGAGGTGACGCGCTTCCTGTTCTGGCGCAACCTGATCGAGCCCTATGCGCGCGAGTGGCAGAACGATTGCGGTCGCTGGGACCTGCTCGACGTCGTGCGGCTGACGCATGCGCTGCGGCCCGAGGGCATCGAGTGGCCGCGGCGCGAGGACGGCCGGCCGAGCTTCAAGCTGGGCGACCTCACGCGCGCCAACGGACTCGCGCACGAAGCCGCGCACGACGCGCTCTCCGACGTGCGCGCCACCATCGCGCTGGCGCGCCTGATCCGCCAGAAGCAGCCGCGCCTGTTCGACTTCGCCTTCGGCCTGCATCGCAAGGACCGCGTCGCCAGCGAACTCGGCCTGCCGGCGGCGGTCGGCGCGACGAAGCCGTTCCTGCACGTCTCGGGCATGTTCCCGGCCGAGCGCGGCTGCCTGGCCGTGATGTGGCCGCTGGCGGCCCATCCGACCAACCGCAACGAGATCATCGCCTGGGACCTGGCCCATGACCCGTCGCAGCTGCGCGACCTCGACGTGGCGACATTGCGCCAGCGCATCTTCACGCGCGGCGCCGACCTGCCCGAGGGCGTCGAGCGGCTGCCGATCAAGAGCGTGCACCTGAACAAGTCGCCGATGGTGGTGGGCAACCTGAAGACGCTGACGCCCGCCATGGCCGCGCGCTGGAACATCGACATGGAAGCCGCGATGGGCAACGCCGAGCGCGCCGCCGCGCTGCCCGACATGAGCGCGCTGTGGCCCCAGGTGTTCGAGCGCCCGCGCCCCGAGGGCACGCCCGATGTCGACGAGGACCTGTATGGCGGCTTCATCGGCGATGCCGATCGCCGCCGGCTGGTGCGTCTGCGCGCCCTGACACCGGCCGAACTGGCGGTGGAGCGGGGCGGCTTCGACGACCCGAGACTGGGCGAGCTGGTGTTCCGCTACCGGGCGCGCAACTTCCCCGACACGCTGTCGGCCGAGGAGGCCGAGCGCTGGGAGGCGCATCGTGCCGCCCGCCTGCTGGAGGGCGAGGGCGGCGCGCGCAATGTCGACCAGTTCTTCGCCGAGATCGACACCCTGGCCGCCGATGCCGACGAGCACGTCGAGGAGCTGCTCGGCCTGCTCTACGAATACGCCGAGGAAATCGCGCCGTCGGTGTGATCCCGCCGACGGCGAAGGCGGGCGGCCGGTCGGCGGTGCCTACATCGCCGCTTCCAGCATCTGCCGGTAGTCGTCACGGGTGGCCAGGCGGGGATTGGTCTTGTGGCAGTGATCGGCCATCGCGCCGTCGATGACCTGCTCGAAGACGTCGGGCGTGACGCCGACCTCGGCGAGGCCGGCGGGCAGCCCGAGCCGGGCGCCCATGTCGCGGATGGCCGCGCCGATGTCGCCGGCCGAATCCAGGTTCATGGCGCCGGCCATGCGCTGGAGGCGGCGATCCTTCTGCACCGATTCGGCGCCGGCGTTGAAGGCGATCACGGCCGGCAGGAACAGGGCGTTGAGCGTGCCGTGGTGCAGGCGCGGATCGACGCCGCCCAGGCTGTGGCTGAGCGAGTGGACGCAACCCAGGCCCTTCTGGAACGCCATGGCGCCCTGCATCGAGGCGCTCATGAGGTTGAGGCGGGCCTCGCGGTCGCTGCCATCCCTGGTGGCGCGCTCGATGTGGTTCCAGGCCCGTTCCAGGCCGTCGAGCGCGATGCCATCGGCCGGCGGATTGAAGGCGGCCGACATGAAGGTCTCCATGCAGTGGGCGATGGCGTCCATGCCGGTCGCGGCGGTGAGGCGGGGCGGCAGGCCGAGCGTGAGCTCGGGATCGCAGATCGCCACCTTGGGCATCAGCGACCAGCTGTGGAAGCCCAGCTTGCGATGGTCGTCGACGATGATGATGGCGCCCCGCGCGACCTCGCTGCCGGTGCCGCTGGTGGTGGGCACCGCGATCAGCGGCGCGACGTCGTCGGTGATCTTCGGCGACCCGCCCTCGATGGTGGCGTAGGTCTTGAGCGGGCCCTCGTGCGTGGCGGCGATGGCCACGCCCTTGGCGCAGTCGATGGCCGAGCCGCCGCCGACGGCGATCAGGCCGTTGCAGCGGCCCTGCCGGTAGGCCGCCACGGCGGCGCGCACGGCGGCCTCGGTCGGATTGGACGGCGTGCCGTCGAACACGGTCGCCTCCAGGTCGCCCAGGGCGTCGAGCGCGGGCTGCAGCACGCCGGCCGCGCGCACGCCGGCGTCGGTGACGATCAGGGGCCGCGTGATGCCCAGGCGCACGCACTCGGCGCCGAGGAGGCGGATGGCGCCGAATTCGAACTGGATCTGGGTGAGGTACTGGATGAGGGCCATGTCGGGGAACTTGCTGAAGGGTGGGGTGGCGGACGGTACGATGCGCAGCCCCCAATCTAGCCAATGGAGCCCGGCTTGCCCATGACTGAAACCCTACCCGTCGGTGTCGCCCACGGCACATCCGGCAAGGCCGCCGACCGATGCTGACGCCGAAGATGCGCGACGTGGTCGAGCGCATGGCGCGCGCGCGCCACCCGGCCCTGCACCGGCTCACGCCCGCCGAGGCCAAGGCGGCCTACGAGAAGGGCGCCGGCGTGCTCGAGGTGCCCAAGCCCGAGCTGGCGCGCATCGAGGACCTGGCCATCGCCACGCGCGATGGCCAGACCGTGCCGGCGCGGCTCTATGCGCCGGCGCATGACCGGCTGCCGGTGCTGGTGTATTTCCATGGCGGCGGCTTCACGGTCGGCAGCATCGCGACGCACGACACGCTGTGCCGCGTGCTGGCCGCCCGCAGCGGCTGCGCCGTGGTGTCGGTCGACTACCGGCTGGCACCCGAGCACAAGTTCCCGACCGCCGCCGACGATGCCTGGGACGCGGTGCGCTTCGTCGCGCGGGAGGGGAATGCGCTGGGACTCGATGGCTCGCGCCTGGCCGTCGGCGGCGACAGCGCCGGCGGCACGCTCGCCGCCGTCTGCGCCGTGATGGCCCGCGACGAGCGCCTCGCCATCGCCCTGCAGCTGCTGTTCTATCCCGGGACGACGGCGCACCAGGACACCGCCTCGCATCGCCGCTTCGCCTGCGGCCCGCTGCTCGACGAGACGCTGATCGCCTGGTTCTTCGGCCAGTACGTGCGCACGCCGGCCGACCGCGACGACTGGCGTTTCGCGCCGCTCAACGCCGACGACGTCGAGGGCGTCGCGCCGGCCTGGATCGGCCTGGCCGAGGCCGATCCGCTGGTCGACGAGGGCATCGCCTATGCCGACAAGCTGCGCGCGGCCGGCGTGCCCGTGGACCTTGAGATCTATCGCGGCGTGATCCATGAATTCGTCAAGATGGGCCGCGCCATCCCCGAGGCCCTGCGGGCGCACGACGACGCGGCCCGCGCGCTCAGACAAGCCCTTCTTCCCTGAACCCCTCAGGCAGCCCATGACCCTCCCTTCCGAATCCGCCACCCCGACGATCCCCGGCCAGCCCCGCCGGAGCGACTTCCGCCTTTTCCACCGCCTGCGGGTGCGCTGGTCCGAGATCGACATGCAGGGCATCGTCTTCAATGCGCACTACCTGATGTATTTCGACACCGCCATCGGCGACTACTGGCGCGCGTTGGCCTTGCCCTATGCGCCGTCGATGGTCGCACTCGGCGGCGAGCTCTACGCGCGCAAGGCGACGCTCGAATTCCATGCCTCCGCGCGGCTGGACGACGTGCTCGACGTGGCGCTGCGCTGCGCCCGGGTCGGCACGACGTCGATGACCTTCGCCGGCGCGCTGTTCCGGGGCGACGAGGTGCTGGCCGAGGTCGAGATGGTCTACGTCTTCGCCGATCCCGCGACGCAGCGTCCCCGGCCGGTGCCCGATGCGCTGCGCATGCTGTTCGAGCGCTACGAGCGCGGCGAGCCGGCCTGCGAGGTGCGCGTGGGCGACTGGCAGCGCGTCGGGCGCGAGGCCGCCGTCCTGCGGCGCGCCGTCTTCGTCGCGGAGCAGGGCGTGCCCGAAGCCCTCGAATGGGACGAGCACGATGCCACGGCATTGCACGTCGTCGCGCTCAATGGCGTCGGCCGGGCCGTCGCCACGGCGCGCCTGGTGGCACAGGCACCGGGGGTGGGTCGGGTCGGGCGGATGGCGGTGGATCGCGCCCTGCGCGGGGGTGGCCACGGCACGGCGATGCTGCGGGCGCTGGAGGCGGCCGCCCGGTCGCGCGGCGATCGCGAGATCGTGCTGCACGCGCAGCGCGGCGCGCAGGCCTTCTACGCGCGCCAGGGCTACGCGCCGCACGGCGAGCCGTTCGAGGAAGCCGGCATCGCGCACATCGAGATGCGCCGGCTGCTGCACCCGGCGTGACCGGGGCGATCGACCACCCGCATGGCGGACCCCGGATCGCGCCCGGCATGACATGAACCTGCGCAGCAAGATCGTCGCGCTGGCCGTCGCGCCGTTGCTGGTGGCGCTGCTGCTGGTGGCGACGGCCGTCTGGTACCAGGAGCGCGATCTGGCCGCGCGCGAGCGCGCACTGGTCGAGCGCACCCTGCTGGCGCAACGGCGATCGGAGCTGCGCAGCTATGTGGAGCTGGCCGTGAGCACGGTCAAGCCGCTCTACGACGCCGGCCTCGACGACGACCGCACGCGCGACGAGGCGCTGCGCCGGCTCGCCGCGCTCGACTATGGCGACGATGGCTACTTCTTCGTCTACGACCTGCGCGGCCGCTCGCTCATGCATTCGCGCCAGCACGACCTGGAGGGCCAGGACCTGTGGGGCCTCACCGACTCGAAGGGACGACGCACCATCCAGGACCTCATCGGACGGGCCGTCGATGGCGGCGGCTATGTCGAGTACGAGTGGCGCAAGCCATCGAGCGCCCAGCGCGCGCCCAAGCTGGGCTACGTGACCGCGCTGCCGCGCTGGGGCTGGATGCTGGGCACCGGCCTCTACCTCGACGATGTCGAGCTCGCCATGCGTACGCTGCAGGACCAGGTGAGGGACAACGTGACCACCACGATGCTGTGGATCGCCGTGATCGCGGCCGCTTGCCTGGGCGTGGTGAGCGCCGGCGGCCTGCTGCTCAACCTGAGCGAGCACCGCGTGGCCGAGGCCCGGCTGCGCCTGCTGGCGCGGCGGGTGGTGCGCTCGCAGGAGGACGAGCGGGCCCACCTGGCGCGCGAACTGCACGATGGCGTCAGCCAGACGCTGGTGTCGGCCAAGCTGCTGATCGAATCGGGCGTGGATGCGCTGGAGCGCGCCGACCGGACACCGCCACCGGCGCTGGCCAAGGCCCTGCTGCGCCTGAACGACTCGCTCGCCGAGGTGCGCCGGCTGTCCCACCGGCTGCGGCCGGCGCTGCTCGACACCCTCGGCCTGCCCGCCGCGCTCGAGCACCTGGGCGCCGAATTCGACGCGGATGGCGCGCTGCGCGTCGAGGTCGCCGTGCGGGGCGACTCGCCGGAGCTGCCGGCGGATGTCAAGACGGCGTTGTTCCGCGTCGCGCAGGAGGCGCTCACCAACGTGCACAAGCATGCGCGGGCGCGTCGCGTGGCCATCGTGCTGGATGTCGACGCCGCCGGCGTGCGCCTGGAGATCGGCGACGACGGCCAGGGTTTCGATGCGGTGGCGCTGGCCGACGATCCTCGGCGCGGCATCGGCCTGCGCAACATGCGCGAGCGCCTGGATGCCATCGGCGGCGAGCTCACCGTGCGCACGCGCCCCGGCGATGGCACGAGGATCATCGCCGCCGTACCCCTGGGCCACCTCCACCTGACGGATTCCGCATGACCACCCCCGATCCGGGCGTCGTCCCGAACCCGAACCCTGCCATCCGCCTGTTCCTGGTCGACGACCATCCGCTGGTGCGCGACGGTCTGCGCGCCCGCCTGGGCGGCCTGCCGGGCCTGGAGATCGTCGGGGAGGCCGGTTCGGCGCAGGAAGCGCTGACATCGATCGAGGCCCTGCAGCCGGACCTGGTGCTGACCGATGTCGGCATGAAGGACATGAATGGCATCGAGCTCGCGGGTCTGCTGCTGGCACGGCGGCCAGCATTGCACGTGGTGATGCTCAGCATGTACGACAACCCCGAATACGTGCAGCGCGCCCTGCAGGCCGGCGCGCGCGGCTATGTGCTCAAGGACGCGCCGGCGGCCGAGATCGTGGCGGCGCTGCATGCCGTGACGGCCGGCGGGACGTTCCTGAGCCCGGCGGTGTCGCACCGTCTGTTCCGCAACCAGGCGCCGCGTCCGCTGCTGACGCCGCGCGAGAGCGAGATCCTGAGCGCGCTCGGCCGGGGCGCGTCGAGCAAGCAGATCGCGCGCGACCTCGACCTGAGCGTGCGCACGGTGGAGGCGCATCGCCAGAGCATCAAGCGCCGGCTCGGCCTGGAGGGGCAGGCCGAACTGATCAAGTACGCCGTGGAACACGCCCGGCGCTTCGACGGCGACTGAGACGCGGCGGGTTTTCCCTTACGAGATACCGCGTGGCGTTCCCGCGCGGTCCGACGGATGCCATGCGGGGACAAGGCGGGAACACTCCAGGAACTTTTTCCTTCCTGGAGACAACACCGATGCCAAGCATCCGCCGCCACCTCGTGTGGTTCCTCGTCGCGATCGCCGGCGCCTTCTCGCTGGGCACCGTGGCGCTCGCGCGTGGCGAGGCCATCAGCGCCCTCTGGATCGTGGTGGCCGCCGTGTGCGTCTACCTGATCGCCTATCGCTACTACAGCCTGTTCATCGCCGAGCGCGTGCTCGGGCTCGATCCGGGGCGCAAGACGCCGGCGCATCGCCACAACGACGGTCTGGACTACGTGCCGACCGACAAGAACGTGCTGTTCGGCCATCACTTCGCGGCCATCGCCGGCGCGGGGCCGCTGGTCGGGCCGGTGCTGGCGGCGCAGATGGGCTACCTGCCGGGGCTGCTGTGGATCCTGGCCGGGGTGGTGTTCGCCGGCGCGGTGCAGGATTTCATCGTGCTGTTCATCTCGACCCGGCGCGACGGCCGCTCGCTCGGCGACCTGATCAAGCAGGAGATGGGCCTGGTGCCGGGGATGATCGCGCTGTTCGGCACCTTCATGATCATGATCATCATCCTGGCGGTGCTGGCGCTGATCGTCGTGAAGGCGCTGGCCGAATCCCCGTGGGGCGCCTTCACGGTCGCCGCGACGATTCCCGTGGCGCTGTTCATGGGCGTCTACCTGCGCTACCTCCGGCCCGGGCGCATCGGCGAGGTGTCGGTGATCGGCTTCGTGCTGCTGATGCTGGCCATCTTCGGTGGCCAGGCGGTCAGCCACGATCCCGAGTGGGCGGCCCTGTTCACCTTCGACGGCAAGGCCCTGACCTGGATGCTGATCGGCTATGGCTTCGTCGCCGCCACGCTGCCGGTGTGGCTGCTGCTGGCGCCGCGCGACTATCTCTCCACCTTCCTGAAGATCGGCACCATCCTGGCGCTGGCCGTCGGCATCGTCTTCGTCGCGCCGACCCTGCAGATGCCGGCGGTCACGCAGTTCGTCAATGGCAACGGCCCGGTGTGGTCGGGCAGCCTGTTCCCGTTCCTGTTCATCACCATCGCCTGCGGCGCGGTCTCGGGCTTCCATGCGTTGATCTCCTCGGGCACCACGCCCAAGATGCTGGACAACGAATCGCATGCGCGCTTCATCGGCTATGGCGGCATGCTGGCCGAGTCCTTCGTCGCCGTGATGGCGCTGGTGGCGGCCTCGTGCATCGAGCCGGGCATCTACTTCGCGATGAACAGCCCGGCCGCGTTGGTCGGCAGCACCCCGGCCACCGTGGCGCAGACGATCTCGAGCTGGGGCTTCGTGGTCACGCCCGAGATGCTGATGCAGACCGCGCGCGATGTCGGCGAAACCACCATCCTGGGCCGCGCCGGCGGCGCGCCGACCCTGGCCGTGGGCATGGCCCACATCCTGCACCAGGTCCTCGGCGGCCCCGGCATGATGGCCTTCTGGTACCACTTCGCGATCCTGTTCGAGGCCCTGTTCATCCTGACGGCGGTGGACGCCGGCACGCGCGCCGGCCGCTTCATGCTGCAGGACCTGCTGGGCAGCTTCGTGCCGGCGCTGGGCAAGACCGACTCGCTGCCAGCCAACCTGATCGCCACGGCGCTCACCGTCGCGGCCTGGGGCTACTTCCTCTACCAGGGCGTGGTCGATCCGCTGGGCGGCATCAACACGCTGTGGCCGCTGTTCGGCATCTCCAACCAGATGCTGGCCGCGGTGGCGCTGCTGCTGGGCACGGTGGTGCTGTTCCGCATGAAGCGCGAGCGCTATGCCTGGGTGGCCGTGGTGCCGACGGTGTGGCTGCTGGCCTGCACGCTGACCGCCGGCTGGCAGAAGATCTTCTCGGCCGATCCCAAGGTGGGCTTCCTGGCCCATGCCGCCCGCTATGCCGACGGCCTGGCGCAGGGCGTGTTGATCGCGCCGGCGAAGACGCCCGAGGCCATGGCCCGCATCGTCTTCAACGACCGGCTCGACGCCGGCCTGTGCGCCCTGTTCATGTTCGTCGTGCTCAGCGTGCTGGTCTATGCCGTCAAGGCCTGCCTGGCGGCGCGCCGGGTGAATCACCCGACGGTGCACGAGACCCCGTTCGAGGCGCTGGCGGCGATGCCGGCGAAAGCCTGATGACGGTCGGATCCGTCGTCCTGGGTCTGCCGGAGGCCGGGCGCTACCTGGGCCGCTCGCTGGCCCGTTCGCTGCGGCTGATGGTGGGTCAGCCCGATTACGAGACCTACGTGAGCCACATGCGGCTCACGCATCCGGACGAGGCACCGATGAGCTACGAGATGTTCTTCCGCGAGCGCCAGGAGGCGCGGTACGGCGGCGGCAGGGGTCGCTGCTGCTAGCGTCGCGGACGTCGCATCCGCCGTCATCACCCCGGCAGGCTCAGATGTCGGCCAGCAGGGGGTAGGGCAGGGGCTCGAGCGTCAGGAGCGGGCCGGCCGGCCCGCCGGCGCGCAGGGTGCCTCCCTCGGCGGCCGAGGTCTGCATCGACACCAGGATCGCCCAGCGGCCGTCGGGCGAGCGGGCCGCCTGCACCACGGTGCCGACGGGTTGCTCGGCGTCGTCGGCGGCGAAGACCTCCTGGCCCGCCTCGACGGCGGCATCGGCCGCGGCCAGGTAGGTGCGGCGCTTGAGCGTGCCGCGAAACTGGCTGCGTGCGACCACTTCCTGGCCCGGGTAGCAGCCTTTCTTGAAGTTGACGCCGCCGACGGATTCGTAGTTGAGCATCTGCGGCACGAAGGCCTCGACCACCGGCGCCGTCAGGGTCGCGATGCCACTGCGGACTTCGCTCCATGCCCAGATCGAGGGATCGAGCGCGTCGCCGATCGGCGCGGCGGCATCCGCCGGGGCGATCCACAACGCGCGTGGCACGCCATCGGCCGGATACAAGGAGACGACCGAGGCCGGTCCCGCCTCGACGCGGCGGCCGGGTGGCGCGGTGGCATCGAGGCCATTGGCCGCCAGCGCCGCGCCGGCCAGGCCGAACAGCGCGAAGTCCGGGCTCGCATCGGTCAGCTTGACCTTGGCGCGCAGCACGAACATCGACAGGCGCTTGAGGGTCTGCGCCAGGATGTCGCGGCTCATCACCAGCAGGACCTCGTCAGGTCGCGGCCGGATGCCGACGAAGCTGGCGAGCATGCGGCCCTTGGCCGTGCACAGGGCCGCGAGCCGGGCCTCGGCGGCTGTCAGGAGCGCGAAGTCCTGGGTCAGCTGGCCATGCAGGAAAGCGGCGGCATCGGCGCCTTCGGCGCGGATCACGCCCAGGTGCGCGAGGGTGGTTACACCATGGAGAACGGCAGGAGTCATGGCTGAATTATCATGGCCTGCGACGCGCCATCGAGGCCGCAGGGCCAAGCGCGAGAGGGTCGAAGCCGACGCACCGTCCGGTGCCGCCGCCGGTGCGCTCGACGCGACCGACGGCTTGGCGCTCCGCCTGGCTCACCCATCCTCCTCGACCCTCCAGACAGCCCTTCCGTGCGCCGTTTCCTCCTCAAGCTCTTTCTGCTGATCGCCTTCATCGGACTGGGGGGTGGTGCCCTCGGACTGTGGTGGGTCAACCGGCCGATCACGCTGCCCGCGCCGACGGTCGACCTGACCGTCGAGCCCGGCACCACGCCGCGCGGCATCGCGGAGGCCGTGGCGGCCACCGGTGCCGGCGTGCCGCCACCCCTGCTCTATGGCTGGTTCCGCTTCTCCGGCCAGGATCGCCGCATCCGGGCCGGCAGCTACGAGCTGGAGCGGGGCGTGACGCCGCGCGGCCTGCTCGACATGCTGGTGCGTGGCGAGGAGGCGACGCGCAGCGTGGGGCTGGTCGAAGGCTGGAACTTCCGCCAGGTGCGCGCCGCACTGGCGAAGGCCGAGCAACTCAAGCCCGACACGATCGGCGAGAGCGATGAAGCACTGATGACCCGGCTCGGACGGCCCGGCGTCCATCCGGAGGGGCGTTTCTTCCCGGACACCTACACCTATTCGAAGGGGTCGAGCGACTTCGCCGTCCTGCAGCGCGCCCTGCGTGCCATGGACCGCAAGCTCGACGCCGCCTGGGCCGCGCGCAGCAGCGACCTGCCGCTCAAGTCGGCCGAGGAGGCGCTCGTCCTCGCCAGCATCGTCGAGAAGGAGACCGGCCAGGCCCGCGACCGCGCCGAGATCTCGGCCGTGTTCAACAACCGGCTGCGCGTGGGCATGCCATTGCAGACCGATCCGACCGTCATCTACGGCATGGGCACCGCCTTCAATGGCAACCTGCGCAAGAAGGACCTGCAGACCGACACGCCCTGGAACACCTACACCCGCGGTGGCCTGCCGCCGACGCCGATCTCGATGCCGGGCCGCGCGGCCTTGCTGGCCGCGGTGCAGCCGGCGCGCAGCAAGTCGCTGTATTTCGTGTCGCGTGGCGACGGCAGCAGCCATTTCAGCGCCTCGCTCGACGAACACAATCGCGCCGTGAATCGCTATCAGCGCGGCATCGAGCCGCCGGCGGGCGTCCCGACGGCCCCGACGGCACCGACTCCCGGGGCGGACGCGGCCGCCCCGGCCACCGGCGCGCCCGCCGAGCCCGCCGCCGGGACGGCGGCGACATCTCCAGCCTCGTCGGCATCCGCATCGTCATCCCGCACCGGTCCATGAGCAGCTCTCCTTCCTCTCTTTTCCTGACGCTCGAGGGCATCGACGGCGCCGGCAAGTCCAGCCACCTGGCCGCGCTCGAAGCCTTCTTCGTCCAGCGTGGCCGATCGGTCACGCGCACGCGCGAACCCGGCGGCACGCCGCTGGCGGAGACCCTGCGCGAGCTGATCCTGGCCAGGCCCATGGATGCGCTGACGGAATCGCTCCTGGTGTTCGCCGCGCGCCGCGACCACATCGCGCAGGTCATCGCGCCGGCGCTGGCGCGGGGCGATGTCGTGCTGAGCGATCGCTTCACGGATGCGACCTTCGCCTACCAGGGTGCCGGTCGATCGTTCGATCGCGATGTTCTGCTAACGCTCGAGCGTTGGGTGCAAGCCGGAACATCGGATGCCGGCAGGGTGGACTCCCTGCTGCAACCCGATCTGACGTTCTGGTTCGACCTGCCGGCCGAGATGGCGGCGGAGCGCCTGGCCGGGGCTCGGCTGCCGGACAAGTTCGAGTCGCAGCCGGTCGAGTTCTTCCGTCGCGTGGCGATGGGCTATGCCGAGCGGGCGAGCGCCGCGGCGGATCGGTTCGTCCGCATCGACGCCGCCCTGCCGCGCGAACAGGTCTGGGCCCAGGTCGAATCGGCGTTGAAGCAGCGTCTGGGGCTGGCATGACGCCCGCAGCCGCCGCGCCGTTGCGCGTCTCGCCGTGGCTGGCGCGTCCGCTGGCCGAACTGCTGCGCCAGCGCGGTCATGCCTGGCTTCTCCAGGGGCCGTCCGGTCTGGGCCAGTACGAACTCGCGCTGTCGCTGGCGGCGGCATGGCTGTGCGAGGAGCCGAGCGCGCAGGGCGCCTGCGGGCACTGCGCGAGTTGCCACGCCATCGCGGTGCGCACGCATGCCGATCTGTGCGTGCTGATGCCCGAGGTGGCGATGCTCGATCGCGGCTGGCCCCTGGACGAGAAATCGCAGGCCGACATCGACGACAAGAAACGCAAGCCGAGTCGGGAGATCCGGGTCGAGGCGATGCGCGATGCGATCGGGTTCGCGCAGCGCACCAATGCGCGCGGGCGTGGCAAGGTGATCCTGGTCTATCCGGCCGAGCGCATGAATGCCATCGCCGCCAATGCCTTGCTCAAGACGCTGGAGGAGCCGGTGGGGGACGTGCGTTTCGTCCTGGCGAGCGAGGCGGCGTGGCAGCTGCTGCCGACGATCCGCAGCCGCTGCATCGGTTTCAACGTGCCATGGCCCGAGGTCGGCGACGCCGTCGCCTGGCTGGCATCCAATGGTGTGGCCGAGGCCGATGCGCCGGCCTTGCTGAGGGCGTCCGGAGGGCGTCCGCACGAGGCGCTGCGTCGCGCGCGCACCGGGGCAGCGCCGAACACCTGGTCGGCATGGCCCAAGGCGCTGCTTCGCGGCGAGGCCGGGGCCCTGGCCGACCAGACGCCACCCCAGGCCATCGATTCGCTCCAGAAGCTGTGCCACGACCTGATGGCCGTCGGGGTCGGGGCCGAACCGCGGTTCTTCCCGCGTGCCGATCTGCCGCCGGCGCCATCGCCGATGGTGCTGGCGCGGTGGTCGAAGTCGCTGGCCAGCGCCGCCAGGACGGCCGAGCACCCATTCAATCCGGGACTCATGCTGGAGGCCCTGGCGAGCGAGGCGCAGGCCGCCCTAAACTCGGTGTCTCGCTCATGAGCATTCCTACGACGATCCCCGGCTTCGAACCCAGCCAGCGTGCGCCGCTGTCGCCACGTCCCAGCGTGATCCAGCTGGCCATCAAGGAGAAGGGCGCGCTGCACGCGGCCTACATCCCGCTGTTCGCGGAAGGCGGCATCTTCATTCCGACGGCGCGCGAGTACCGGCTGGGGGACGACGTCTATGTGCTCCTGACATTGCCCGATGACAACCAGCGCTATCCGGTCGCCGGCAAGGTCGCCTGGATCACCCCAGCGCGAGCCACGGGCAACCGGGCGCCCGGCGTCGGCATCCGCTTCCCGGCCGACGAGAAGTCGCGTGAACTGAAGGCGCGGATCGAAAGCGTCCTCGGCAGCGCCATGGCCTCCGATCGGCCGACCCAGACCATCTGAACGCAAGAGGCCGGATGTCTTCCCTCGTGGAATGGGGCTGCGGGCGCCGTCCGGTCGATCTCCACCCACCCATAGACTCTCCTTCCATGTTCACCGACTCGCACTGCCACCTGACCTACCCTGGATTGATCGAGCGCATACCGGAGGTGCGTGCGGCGATGGCGCAAGCGCGGGTCGATCGCGCGCTCTGCATCTGCACCCGCATGGAGGAGTTCGACGCGGTCCAGGACCTGGCCGCGCGCTACGACAACTTCTGGGCCAGCATCGGCGTCCACCCCGACAACGAGGATGTGGCGGAGCCGACCATCGAGGATCTGGTCCAGGGCTCCAGGCGGGCGAAGGTCGTCGCGATCGGCGAGACCGGCCTGGACTACTACCAGATGGACGAGCGCAAGGGAGGACGCACCATCGCGGACATGGAATGGCAGCGCAACCGCTTCCGCGTCCACATCCGTGCCGCCCGCCAGGTCGGGAAGCCGCTGGTGATCCACACGCGGGATGCCTCGGCGGACACCCTGCGGCTGCTGAGGGAGGAGGGCGAGGACGGCTCGGCGGGTTCGGCGGGCGGGGTCTTCCACTGCTTCACCGAGACCGCCGACGTGGCCCGGGCCGCGCTGGACCTCGGCTTCTACATCTCGTTTTCCGGCATCATCACATTCAAGAAATCGCAGGACCTGCGCGATGTCGCGGCTTTCGTTCCACTCGATCGCATGCTGATCGAGACCGACAGTCCCTACCTGGCGCCGGTGCCTCATCGAGGCAAGACCAACAGTCCCGCTCACGTGCCGCTGGTGGCGCGTCAGATCGCCGAACTGCGGGGGACCTCGATCGATACCATCGCCGAGGTGACCAGCCGCAACTTCGGCACCTTGTTCACCGCTGCCACCTGATTGCAAGAAATGCGCTTGAAAAAACTGTTGTGCCTGGCCGCATTGGCTGCTTCCATGGCGTCGCACGCCGGATCCTTCGAGGATTTCTTCCGCGCCGTGCGTGCCGACAACGCCAGTGGCGTCGCCTCGCTGATCAATCGCGGATTCGATCCGAACACGCGCAACGAGACGGGCCAGACGGGTCTGCTGCTGGCGCTGCGCGAGCCATCGCCGCGCGTCATCGATGTCCTGCTGTCCTCGAAGAAGACCGACATCGACGCACGCAACGCGAACGACGAAAGCCCGCTGATGCTGGCGGCGTTGCGCGGCCAGGAGGACGTCGTGCGCAAGCTCATCGCACGCGATGCGGCGGTCAACAAGCCGGGCTGGACGCCCCTGCACTATGCGGCGACGAACGGGCAGATCGCCATCATGAAGCTGCTGCTCGAGAACTATGCGTTCATCGACGCGCCATCGCCCAACGAGACCACGCCGCTGATGATGGCGGCGATGTACGGATCGACCCAGGGAGTGGAACTGCTGCTGGCCGAAGGCGCCGATCCATTGCTGAAGAACCAGCAAGGCATGACGGCGGCTGATTTCGCCCAGCGCGGCCAGCGTCCCGATGCGGTGGCCCTGCTGAATGCCGCCATCAGGGCCAGGAAGCCATCGGGTGGCGCCTGGTAGGCATGTCAGGCGCGTTTCACAGTCCCTCGGGCGCGCTTTCCATCAGTCTTCCGTACTGGTTCATCGAGTCCGGTTCGACCCCCAGCCACATCGCCACCTGTTCCGCGGAGGTGCCCCGGCGCAATTGCCGCAGCGCGAAGGTGTGTCGCAGTCGGAACGAGCCGCCTTCGGTGCTTTCGAGTCCGGCTTCCTCCAGCACCTTGTTGGCGCACATGTAGTGTGAATCGCGACTCCACTGCTTGCCGGTGCGGGTCGAGGGAAACAGGAAATCGCCGGCGATGGCCGCGTCCTGACGCACCTTGAGCCAGTGGTGCAGCAGTTCGCCCGACCAGGGAGCGATGGGCGTCTCGCGCGCGGGCCAGTTGCCATGATTCGGCACCGCGATCTTCCAGGGACGATCCCTGATCCGACCGCCTTGCGACACCGGCGATCTCAAGGTCAGTGCACGGATGTCGGCCGGCGTCAGACCGCCTCCCAGCTGGAGGCCGACGGCCGCTCGATTGCGCACCTGCTGCCAGGTCAGGCCGACCGGATTTTCCCTGCTCGATCCCGTGACGCCGGGGCGCGGGCGTGCTGCGGACAGGAAGGTGATGAGGTGCCGTGTCTCGGTGACGGTCAGGAAGTCGGGCAGGGGATCCGATTGCGCTGCCTCCGCGTACTTGATTTCCGGCTGCGCGGCGATCCACTCTGCGGCGGCCTCATTGGGCGATTCATCATGCTTGGCTGCCTGATGTTTGAGCACTCGATCGACGAGTCGCAACAATCGGAGTGCGTGACGGGGGGAGAGCGACAGATCGGAACTCTTCATTCCGAACCGTGCGCCTTGAAAGGCCTGGAGGTCACTCGTGGACAGGTGCGTCAGGGTCACGGGTGGCGTCTGTGACAACGCCCAGTTCATGAATCCGCCCCACATGTCGCGATACACCTGGATGGAGGAAGGCTGACGCAGGATGCCTTGGGCCATCTGGTCCGCCAGCCAGTCCTCGAACGGTGCCTTCAGCCCATCAATAGGCGAGTCTTCATCGAATGGAAGTAGTGATTGCATCTATCTGCTAACGGCTTTGGAATCGCAGTCCATCTTAGCCGAGGACAATAAAAAAAGAAAATAAACGTTAGCAGATAAATAGAACGAAGTGCCTTCAATCTCTTGAGGACCGAGAAAGGGGAGTATCCGGACACGCTTTCACGAACCTTGCTGCGAGATGATTCGAACAAGATGACCCACAAGCTGCGCTGGCCGTTGGTGTACCCATGCCATCGGTCAATGTCCATGAAGACGCTCGCATGGAATCGCTGCAAGACTCAGATGGTCAGACCGTTCGACAGCGAGAAGACGCGTGATCGAATACGGCAAGGTGAAGAAGGACCTCGGGTCGATGTTCCATATGAAGCCCGAGATCCATACAGACGATCTCGATCGTCCAGATCGCTGATACGAGGCGCTGATGTATCAATCGAGAAATCCTTGTCGACTTGCAGCCTCATCAAAAAGGGCTGTCCTGGTCGATCGATCGATGAAGTGGACGAACACTTTGGCCGCACCATCCCAACCCATCCTGCTTACTTGCCCTCTTTTTTTAAATACAATGTATATTATGTTAAGTCAAGGGTACGGATGACCGAATGTCTCTGCCCTTTGCGCCTGGACAGGCTGAATAGCAGATCGACCCGTCCTCTTCGTGTCCGATATCTTCATGACTCAACGCGAAAGCACCATCAGGCCACCTGTCGTATCGAAATTGACCACAGGCGCGCTCAAATCGCTGAGCGGCGCACCCAGGCTGATTTGTCCGTTGCCATGAAGCACGCATTCGTCGCGCCTCAGTGCGATCTCACCGCTGATGCCCGTGGCATTTCTGAACTGTACCCACGTGCCATAGGTACTG
>Ga0308164_10001421_pt1 | contig 28166 bp, 28 predicted proteins | sample PhyTR2_FD_201031 | JGI IMG/M metagenome (GOLD analysis project Ga0308164, IMG submission 201031) | Phyllosphere microbial communities from UC Gill Tract Community Farm, Albany, California, United States - DLSLT.R2 | ecosystem: Host-associated > Plants > Phyllosphere > Unclassified | place: USA... | reverse complement strand
CGTCAATCAAGCGTTCACGGCTTCAAGTGCCAATTACGAGACCGTTGTCCGGCAAAATACGGCTATCAACGCCTTTATGCAGGCACGCGATGGTATGGCTGGCGGTCCGGCCGCGGCTTCAGTCGACACTTTTGCTACCACGCGTGCTGATATCCAGGCGCGGAACACGTACAACTCAATAGCGCAACAAGCGATGAGCTGGGTTCCGATCCTCAATATCGTTTTGACCGTCGTCTTTTACGCGATGTTCCCGGTCATCTTTCCGCTGTTCCTTATGCCCCAAACGGGTGTCGGAGCCCTCAAGGGCTATCTCACAGGCTTCTTCTATCTTGCCGCTTGGGGGCCTCTCTATGTCATCCTCCATATGATTTGCATGTCGCAGGCGACCTCGGCCGGAAACGCTGCCGCCGAAGGCGGAATGTCTTTGGGGACCTATGCCGGCATCGGGGCCATCAACGCAGAAACCGCGACGATCGCCGGGTTCATGTTGATGAGCGTCCCGTTTTTGGCTGCCGGTCTCGCGAAGGGGGCTATGAGCATTTCCGGCCAGGCGACGTCGATTCTCTCGCCCGCACAGAACGCCGCGGAAGCAGCAGCTGGTGAACAGACGACGGGGAACTATTCCTACGGCAATACGAGCTTTGCAAACTCCACCTCGAATATGCGACAAAGTAATCAGTGGTCCGATCAGATGTCGTACTCGACTGGTGCCGGTGGTTATAGCTATCGTCACGACAATGGCGCTACGACCTCCACCTATGGCAACGGCTATGCTGTCGTTGATACTTCAGGCGGTATGTCACGTACTGCCGTTTCGGCTACTATGGATAAGGGCTACGTTTCCGAGATGCGGCAACAGGCGACTCTTGCCGAACGTGCATCTAAGAATGAGTCAGAGGCAGCCGCAGAGATTCTTACCGCTGCTCATGTTAATCGAGCTGGGATCAGTACGACCGTGACGAGGTCGAACGGGAACGAGACTGGCAGTGGTGTTACATCGGGCACAGGGCGTCAGGAGTTTGATCGTAACACTGGTTCTGTGACGTCTGGCATCGATAATCGCTTTGCAGTTGGCGAGAACAAGCGCCTTGGTTCTGCCCGAACCCAAGGGGCCGAGACGGTCGACCAGGTCAACGGTAGCATCAGTGCTGGTCTGGGTGGAAAGCAAGGCGCTGGAGGCGGCGGAAAGGGCCAAGACCAGGGCGTTGGAAGTCGCCTCCTTAACGCATTGCCGGGTGTCGGCCTTAGCGTTTCTAAGACGGGAAGCCAACGCGACGGCCTGTCCCAGACGACGGATCTGACGCGTAACGTTGACCAGTCGAACGCGCTTACGAATGGTTCGAGAGACGAGCGCTCGAATGGTGTTGGTCTCACTGCCGACAACGGCACTTATGCTCGCGCCGGTAACTTTACGCGCAACTCACAAGACTCCTCGTCTTCCATCAGCCAAGAGGATGCGCTGACCCTTGCTCACTCACATGAGAAGCGTGCCCAAGAACTCCACGAACTGTCCGAGTCTCTAACTAGGGATGCGAACTTTGCTGAGTCGAATAGCCTTCGGTTGAGTGACAATCTTAGTCAGGAGCTGGCCCAGTGGTACATGGCAGAAGCAAACGCCAAGCCAACTCTTAACGCCCCTGGCCTTCATCAGACTACATTCACCGATCAGGAACGTCGCACCCGTGATGGTATGATCTCGACGTTCCTTGCCCAAAAGAGGCAAGAAGTTTACGATCAGGTCGCTCCAAGCCTTCACAAGCCTGATCTAGTCTCAGTTGGGAAGCCGTCTGTTGCTACACCGGACGACGTCAGGGCGATGTATCACCCCCATGCTCCCGCAGCCCTACCCTCTGGCCCATCGCAACCTGACGGCGCCGATGTTCGCCAGCAGATTGCAGATGGTAGAGCGTCTGTAGGTGCAGGACAGGCAGCACAGGAGGCTCTTCGTGCTGGCGCCGTACAGGCCGGCGCTGGTGTCCAGCAGAAGGTAGATCAGGACATGAATCTTGGCTTCTTCAAAGATCCAACACTACGGAAGTGAGCGCCCTAGACCGAAAACCAAAAATAGAGGAAGGTGGCGAACATGATGAGATACGCAAGGCTGTAGACAATCTTGCCAGTGGTCGTCATGTTCCCTTCTTCGTCGAGGGGCACGCTGATTTGACTGTTGATCGGTTCGCGCACAGGCTGATACATCGGCCCACCTGGACTATCCTTGGTCAAATAGTAGACTGATTGATCGTAAGCCATCGCATATCCCTCCGGGTGCGAAGGGTACATTAGGGGAACAGCTTTGGCAAACGCCTTTTTGACTGCACGTCCCGGGTATTCGACCGCACCCGCCGATACCGCAGTGATAGGGTTCTCTTGGCTGCTCGTAATGGCGATCGGCCTGTCTCCGGTTCTCGAAGCCTCGCTTGATCGCTCGCCGTCGGTCACTATGCCGATGGCAATTGTGTTCTTCCTTGCCGTTGGAAGCGGCGTATTGCTGCGACGCCGGTACACATGGTTCGGCCTAGTCCTGCATATCTATGGGCAGATCGCGATTTGGCTGTCGCTTTTCGTGCTGTCGCTGGCGATCGCTGCGATCGTCATTGGAAAGGTCTGAGCTTAGATGGAAAAGTTTACCGTAGCGGAAGAAGAAATCCCCGCTGGTTACACAGCTAAGTCATATGACGAGTTACTCACAGACATTCAGGATAACCTGATAAAGGTCCATGAGCATACCTGTGCTTCGGGGGACATGTATGAGTCTCTAGCTAAAATAACGGAAGGGCAAGTGTCTTCGATTGCTGGTAAGAGTGTCGAAATAAACTACCACGTTATGACAATACTTGAGAATACAATTTCGCTAATAAAGTCAGCAGATAAGAATGCTGACTTGGTAATGAAACGGACGATACAAACCCGTTCACGGAAATGGTCTTGGAAAAGAGCGGCGACGTGGATGGCGCTCGGGGCGGTCGCGACGGTCGTGGCGCTGGGCGTGGGATGGGTAGTGGGCGTCAAGACCGGCTCGCTGGTCGGCTATAGCCGTGCATTCGACGACTTGGCTTCTGGTGGTATGATCGAGATAAAGCGGCACGGCGATTGGGTCGACCTGACGATGGGGCCCAGCAACCCAGCCGGGCGAGGTGATCCGGCAAGACCCAAATCGACCATGCGGCTCGATGCGGACAAGGTGCCAGACCTTCGGTAACAGCCAGCGGACGATTGCAGCGGCCGATGGGGCGCTGCGATCGTCTTGGAGGACGTGCAGCCAGAGCCAACGATCTGGTGGCGTCGCCTTTACTGCACCGCGCAGTGCCGATCAAAACATGGCAGGTCAGGGCATGGGCTTTTAGGCGCCTGCCACCATTCTAACCACGTTAACGACTGTTTTTATCTCGGCCATACTGTTTAGCCGTTTGGCGACGTCGATCGCCACGCCCTCGAGGGCTGATCCCGCACCGACTTGGTCCACAATAGAAAAGGGCTCCGGAATTACCGAAGCCCTTTGAACCGTATGGTGGTGGGGTGGCTGACTATCAGCGGAAGCCGCCACCGAGCCAGGACCAGAACCCGCGTGCCGGTGCGGTCGGCTTATTCGTGTTAACTGCTTTTCCCACGTTGTTGCCCTTCCTCTGACATAGGCCAGCGCCTACCGAAGAATGGTTAACATTAACGTAAGTGGTTTACAAGACGTTAACTATGCGACGCGCATCAGCTTTGGGTTTGCCAAAAGCGCTCTGACGTCGTCGATCCGTTGTGGCTTCGCGATCAAATACCCCTGCCCTACGTCGCACTGCATTTCGGAGAGCACGCCGATCGTCGCCTGCAGCTCGACACCCTCAGCAACGACGGTAAGGCCGAGAGAGTGAGCAAGCTCGATCGTCGACTGCACCATAATACGAGAACCCTCGTCGTTATGGACCGAGTTTATAAAACGCATATCGATCTTGATCTCGCAGGCTGGCAGCCGGCGCACGTAGTCGAGTGTTGAGTATTTCGTGCCGTAGTCGTCGATGGAAATCTTAATCCCCATATCGCGCAATGCACAAAGCATCTTGATGCCCGGGCCGCTGAAATCAATCTCAGCGCTCTCCGTGACCTCAAGGGTCAGTCGATTTGCCGGCAAGTTATACTTTTTGAGAAGCGCATCGATCTGCCCGACAAGCCCCTCTTGCGTGAGCATGCGTACCGACAGGTTAACGGCAACCGAAAACTCCGGTGATATGTCGGTCATCGCTGCTGCATCCCGGATAGCCGTTTCCAAGACGAGGTTGGTCACGCCGCCAATTCTATTGGCACTTTCTGCTACGAGAATGAATTTGTCGGGCGCGATGGGTCCCCGTTCCGGGTGAAGCCACCGAACCAAGGCCTCCGCGCCGCATATCCGTCGTGTTTTCAGATCGAGCTTGGGTTGATACGCCACCCACAGCTCCCCGTTTGTGACTGCGCGATCCAGCTGGCTCAGCAAGGACAGGCGGAAGTCGGCGTCCTGGAGGCGCATCGCATCATGGACCCGCCACCTTTCGCCGGCTGCTAGTGCCTGGTCCGCGCTGACTTCCGCGCTGCCGGCGCGATTCATGAAATAGCGGTCTCGTTCCTCGTCCAGTCCGAATGCCATCGTCAGGTCGACATTTCGCGATCCGATGTTGATTGGAAGCGACAGGACTGAATGGAGGGCTTCAATATGCGAGCAAAGTGAAGGAGAGACGGGCAAAGGCGTCTTCCAGACGAAGCTGTCCCCGCCTTGCATGATGTCCAGATCTGGGTCGCCCATACGAGCGCGGCGGGCTATCTCGTTTGCAAGCGCTCGCTCCTCTGACTTGGTCAGGTTGGATCTTAGATCGGCGAAATTGTTCACTTTCAGCGCGACGATCGTGCCGGCGTAGAGCCCCTCGTCCCTGCCAACGCGCTCGAGCAATGGGAGGCCGGAAACCGGGTTTTTGATCATCCGATTTAGGATGCGGCCGCGGGCCGTCACGATCGTCAGCAGCAGTATCGCCGGCGTTATCTTGGAAGATATGCCCATCGCATCCAGCCCAAACGGCAGGACGACAGCGATCAGGAATCCCGACGCCAGCGCCAGATAACGGACTTTTCGGCGTCTCACATAGAGCACCGGGACCGCGATCGCGAGCATCCCGACGAGGGGCAGGAACCAGCCGATGCTTTTCGGGAGCCCGTGTCGAAGTGTCTCGGCGCCGATCGCATGGATGTAGACTCCTGGAGCAAACCCTTGGCCCGGCAGGGAGTGAATATCGCCTAAGCTCGATGCGGAGGGTCCAATCAAAACGTCCTTACCCGAAACCAGCGAGCGCGGCGTCTTGTTGGTGACGACGTCCAAAAGGCTAACCGAGGGTATGCTTCTATAACGGATCGAATAATCGGGACGAAACACCTCGTCGGACTCGCTGGCAATACCGGCCAAAATCGCACTGAACGACCGATAGCGGCTTCCGCCCATTTCGGTGTTGAGCTGGATCGCACTGGTGTGTCCGAGGATATCTTCTCGAACCACCACAGATCCAACGGCCGCCTTTTGTAGAAACATATCGGCCGGCAGGTCGGGAACCCTCTCGCCGGTTATCCTGTCCTCTTCAAACGTTCCTGCGAGGAAGACTTTTCCACGGTGTTGCTCAAGTGAATTGGCCAGTGCCGCTGCGTCTTCAGGTAGGCCAGGGTCGCTAAGGATGTGGTCGATGAAAACGCGCCTGGCGCCTTGCTTGAAAAGCACCTCGATCGCTTGTGCTTCTTCCCCCTGAAGCCTCGGAAGTCCACCGCTGCTACGGATCGTTTTGTTATCGATGTTGACGACGAGAATCTCACCGGTCGATGGCCGTGACCGAATCAAGTCGCGTCCGGCTTGGATTGCTCGATCTAGCGGCTCGGAAAAGTCGACCGCCCCTACGACGATTGATATTGCCGTAGCCCAGATGATGATATTGATTCGTGGCGACTGACGTGCTTTCCAGCTATCAGTAAGACGCCAACTACCCAACTTCACAAAGCAATCCCTCGAACTAGCTCGGTTCCACCAAGGGTAGCTCCGTGTCCACTAAAGGTAGGTTAATTGCATAAGATTCTGCTTTATAAGCAGATTCCAATCAACCACTGGGAACGCCACTCTCCCCAAAATGGGCACGCCTTTAACTCAGATTTAATCGTAATCGAACCAAAATGGGAGTAGAAGGTCTACGAACAGGGATGCCTTGTGGAAGATAATCAAAGTCAGGTGGCCGCAGTCTGGCCCGGTCTTCCGCAGGAAGACGACGTGCCGTGGCTCGTCGAGGGATCCTCGAAGACGCAAGCCCCGTCTAAGGGCGTATTGGTTACGTCATCGCTTCTGCTGATTGTGGCAGCGATCACGGCCGCATCAGGCATATTGGCTGTCGACGTACCGCTCTTTACGGTGTTCTGGCTTACCAGTGCCTTCCAGATGTCTCTGATCCTTTTGTACAGCGCTTATCGCCCCGAAGAGCGTGCCTTCCCTCCATCCGTCGCGCGATTTCTCGGGTCCAACCCAAGCATCGTCGGCTTTGCGTTTGGTGGTCTTGGCGGTCTGTGGGCCTTTCTGGTTATTGTCGCACCCTTGATGCAGCCAGATGTTCGCCTCCTCCGCGTTATGGTCGCCACTGCAGGGACTATCCCCGTCGCTCTTCTTGTTATGCGTCACTCATGCGCTGAGACCGGTCGCAATGGTGTCATTGTTCATCTGACGCTTGTCGCCGGCAGCATTGCCTTCTTGTCGATCCTGAGGATCGCGACGGTCGGATTTGACCTATGGCTGCCCTCTCAGTGACGAGCGCAATCTATTCGTCTCTAAAGCGGCCAGCGACGTTCCTGATCGCGGGAGCTCTCGCACCTCTCGCCTGTATTGTGTCTGTCCCTGCGGATGCTGATGTGAAAGCCGGCGTAGATGCCTGGATCCGCGGCGATTATGCGGGGGCTGTCGAGCAATGGCGGGCCATGGCCGCTGCAGGGGATGCCGACGCACAGTACAACCTCGGCCAGGCCTTCAAGCTCGGCCGGGGTGTTTCCCTCGATCTCCGAGAGGCTGAGAAGCTGTTGCGGCTGGCGTCGCTGCAGGGACATCCCCAGGCTGAAGAGACCTACGGATTGCTGCTATATCAAGATGGCCGGCGGTCGGCAGCCGTTCCTTGGCTAGAGAGGTCAGCTGACCGCGGGGATCATGTGTCCGAACTGATATTCGGCACTATGTTGTTCGAGGGGGATGTCGTGACCCCCGATCGTCGTCGAGCATATGCGCTTGTCTCGCTGGCACACCAAGGAGGTCTGAGCGCCGCGGCGCCCGTGCTCGCGCAGCTGGATCAGCATTTGTCCGGTATCGATCGTGAAGCCGGCGCCGAGCTCGCAAAGTCCATCAGGGAGTCTCAGCGTGCCCGCGAGACCGCCGATCGCGCCGACCGGGTCGTAGTGACCTCCGGTAGTCAGGTGCTCCCTCACGAACCGGTTTCCACGAGGCCCTCCGCGACCTCGAATGCTCGGGTCGGCGCTGTTCAGGCCACGGCTTTACCAACAGCGATTCAGTCCTCCCCTTCTGCAAACAGTGCCAGAGCGGACGCCGGTGAGGTACGAACGCGAAAGTATCGCGCGCATCTTGGTGCCTTCCGCGTTCCAAACAATGCAAGGTTGCAGATGCAACGTCTTGCGAGGCGGATTGAGGAGCCAATCGCCCTTATGAAGTCTCGCGGACTGGTAGTGATCGAAGGAAGTTTTGCCAGCAAGAACGATGCCTTGGCCGCTTGTCGCATCGCAAAGGTCGAATGCGTCATTCGCTCTCGGCCGTCCTAACGAATGTTCTCGTCGCTATATTTAATGCGACTCTACCCGCATTTGGTTTGAAATGCCTCGATTCTACCCAATCCGGGGGTATTTTCACAGAATGTAAATCGAACCGGCCCACAGTGCCGATAAATGCTTCTCCGATTCAGCCTCTTATCCGCATTGTGCGTGCTCGGTGCGGTGCAGGCCGTTTCGGCAAATCCCAAGGTCGACGTCGACGTACGGACCGACAATGCGGTCCGCAGGGCTCGCAAGGTCATGATGGCCGATCCGGAGGCCGCCTATTGGTTGGCCGTTCGAATGAAGAACGAAGCCGATGAGGAGCCTAAAGGAAATCGACGCGACATAAAACTCGCCAAGGCGTTCTCGATCGCGGCCGAAGCCAAATACAGACAGCTCCAGCCGAAGCTCGCGCGATTTTTGGTAGACCGTGCTTACTCTCTGGCAGTCAAGACAGGTGACAATCAGACCCAGGGTGACGCTCTCTTAACCAGGGGATCGATGAGCTATGACGCTGGTGATATGGCAGGCGCGAGGACGAGTTACCTAGCTGCTATGTCGAGGTTCCAGAAGGTCGATAACGATCGCAGTCAGTCCATTGCATTGCAGTATCTGGGGCAGGTCTACAAGGAAGCGGCAGACTACAACCGTGCCGACCACTATTTCCGTGAGGCTGGCGAGGTGTACTCGTCCGATCCGACACTAAATTTCTCATTGCTCGACAATCGAGCCCTGACGTTCTCTACGAGCGGACGTAACGATGCCGCTTTGCGCATCTCCTATAAGGCGCTGCAAATCGCCCGCGCTTTGAAGACGTGGAAATTCGAGCATCATGTGCTGGTCAACATGGTGCTTTACCACGTCAGCTTAGGTAATATTGCCGAAGCCGAGAAAACCCTGTCTAGAGCCAAGAGCCTTGCAGCGGCCAACGGCGCACCGTCTTCAGACACAATGATGGAGGCAATGGCTGAGGTTGCGTTCGCGAAAAAGGACTATGCTCGAGCAAGAATCTTGGTCGAGCGGTCGATATCCTGGCCCTCGTCATCCCGGAGCAAAGCCGCAAACTTCCAAGACTTCGATCTGGCTTATCGAGTCTACAAGGCTGTTCGAGAACCCGGCAAAGCCCTCTATTATCTCGAACGTGTCCATGAGACCCGTGAGCGTGCGCTGAGAGACACACTTTCCGCGCGCGCATCACTGATGGCAGCGCGCTTCGACTTCGCCAATCAGGAGCTGCGCATCGAGAAGCTGAAAGCGCGCGAGATGCGTCGCGGTATTGAGCACGATCGATCGATCTTTCTTTGGCTCGGCGCGCTGGTCGTGGTCGTGATCGGAGCCTTGTCCGCGATCCTTGTTATTCTCGGCCGCAACCGCGGTGTAATGCGGCGCAAGAACGGAGATCTGGCGGCAGCGCTCTCGGAGGTCAGGGATAGTCAGGCTGCACAGGTGGAGGCGACGAGGCTCGCTGAAACGGATGCGTTGACCGGCCTGCCGAACCGTCGATACCTTTCCGATAAGCTTGGCCCGGACATCGAAAGCGATCTGGGAGAAGGCATGCAGTGTTCCGTGATGCTGCTCGATCTAGATCGCTTCAAGCCAATCAACGATATCCACGGCCATGACGCGGGCGATGCTGTCCTGGTCGAGGTGGCAGTCAGGCTCCGAACCATCATTGCTGATTATGGTGCGCGGGCCGTCCGCCTTGGCGGGGACGAATTTATGGTGGTCGTGATTGCCGAAAAGGGTGACCAGGTCCCGACCGAAGTTGCTCGTCGGCTCATCAACCGGCTGGGTGCCCCTTACGTCCTCGGCGACCTCGAGGTGAATATTGGAACGAGCATCGGCATTGCGCGGAAGCCGGCTGACGGTGTCAGGCTGCAGGAGATCCTTCGCGCTGCCGACCTTGCGATGTACGAGGCCAAGCGAGCGGGTCGTGAAACCTATCGGTTCTATAACGACGGAATGATTGGGTCTGCCGCTGACGAGCCGGATCCAGATTTAGGCCTCCGGTTGGCCAGTCGCCGGTAATCGGATGCCCTTGTCTCGTCCCGCATAAGCGTTGTGTCGTCGCACGCTATGGGTAAGGATTCGCCTCGTTTTCTAGGGAGACTGAATAGCATGAATATCAGCGAACTGACCAAGGGCGTTGCCACGTCGACGGGCTCCAGCGAGGCCGACGCGAAGAAAGCCGTCATGGCCGTTTTCGATCAGATTGCACAGGCCGCAGCCAAGGGAGAGGAAGTCTCGATCCCTGGGTTCGGGAAGTTTGCCGTGAAGGATCGGCCGGAGCGCGACGGTCGTAACCCGGCGACTGGCGCAACAATCAAGATCGCGGCCTCGAAAAAGGTCGTCTTTACGGGCGCCAAGGGTCTGAAGGACAAGCTCTGACGGACATGCGCCGGCGATCCGTCGCCGGCGCAGCAAGAGCAATGCGGGTTACCTTTGAAATCAACTGTTCCGTTTATGTTCTTGATGGCGCTACATGGCCCCCCAAAGAGCCGCGGAAACCGTAATGCACCACCTACACCTCCACGATGTCCCGTTCGATCTGACGCCGCTCGAGGTGCCGTTCTTCCTGTCACGGACGCCGGCCGGCTTTCCGTCGCCGGCACAGGATGACATGGAGGATCCGATCGACCTCGGCGCCTGGCTCGTCCAGCACCCTGCCGCCAGCTATATCATGCGCGTCGACGGTCATTCGATGGTTGGAGCCGGGATCAACGACGGCGACCTGATCGTCGTTGATCGATCGAAGGCGCCGCGCGCGGGCTCGATTGTCGTTGCTTTGGTTCATGGCGATCGCACGCTGAAGCGCCTGCGTCATATGGACGGCCGTCACTGGCTGGTCCCTGAAGCTGACGGCTATCCTCACACGCTCGTCGACGAGAATGTCGAGATCTGGGGCGTCGTCGTTGGCGTCGCACGGCAAGTTCGATGAGCGGGCCGGTCGCTCTGATCGACTGCAACAACTATTACGTCTCATGCGAACGGGCTTTCGATACCAGCCTCATAGGCGTCCCGGTGATCGTCCTCTCGAACAACGATGGCTGTGCGGTTGCCCGGTCCGCGGAGGCGAAGGCGCTCGGTATAAAGATGGGCGATCCGGTGCATCTCCTGCGCGACAAGATCCGCGCGCATGGAATCCGCGTCCTCTCGTCAAATTATACGCTCTATGGGGACATGCAGCGCAGGGTGGTGGCCGCGTGTGATGCCTTCGCGCGTGATTTCGAGATCTACTCGATCGACGAGACGTTTCTTGATCTGAGCGGCTTCGAGAACCGCGACCTGGTGGCGCACGCGAACGCTATGCGTGCTCAGGTGCTCCAGTGGACGACGATCCCCACGTGCGTCGGGATCGGTGACACCAAGACCCTGGCGAAGCTCGGCAACGCCGCGGCCAAGAAAAACCCGATGTTCGATGGCGTCGCCGATCTGCGAGACGATGCGGTTCGCAAATGGGTGATGGATCGCTTTCCGGTCGAGGACGTCTGGGGCGTTGGCGGCGCGACGGCTCGTAAACTGCTGGCGCTCGGCATCACCAATGCCGGCGCGCTGCGCGACATGCCGATGAAGCAGGCTCGCGCGATCGGCACGGTCGTGCTCGAGCGACTGGTTGGCGAGCTGCGCGGCGTCCCCTCGGACGCCGTCGAGACAATCGCCCCTCAACGCAAGGGTATGGCGGTGACGCGATCCTTCGGAACGCCGGTGAGCGATTTCCACACTCTTTTCGGTGCACTTACGCAATATGCGATGCGGGCTGGCGAGAAGCTGCGCGCTCACGGTCTCGTTGCGAGCCGGCTGACTGCGTTCTTCCACACCAACAGGCACAAGCCCGATCGGCCGCAATATGCCGGGTCGCGCACTGTGTCGCTGCATCCGATGACGAACGATAGCCTCGAACTCATCGCCGCGGCGAAGCGCGGCGCTTCGGCCGCCTGGCGCGACGGCTATGCGTACACGAAAGCTGGGATCATGCTCGACGACCTGGTCGATGCGGATATGCGCCCTCGTACACTGTTCGAGGGCGACACGGATAAGCGCGATCGGTTGATGGGCGCCCTGGACGAGATCAATGGTCGCTTCGGAAAGTTTTCAGCCACAACCGCTTCCCAAGGCTTTAAGCGTGAATGGAAAATGCGATCGGAGATGAAGTCACCGTCATGGACAACTGATATTCGTGATGTGCCTAAATTTCGGGCTTTCTAGACCGATAGGCCCTTATATAACTGGGTCATCCCACTTGCGACTTAGCTGATTCTCGTTTGACGCTATTATCGCCTCGGTCGATCTATCCCAAGGCACCTTGACCAGCCAGCTAGTTATCGCAAGCTGCACCGCGCTTACCAGAGAACCGATAAGATTGATAATCCAGCTTGCGTTGGAGTCACTAACTAGCCCTGGTAGGAACGCCACTTGCAGCATCGACAATATACACAGGGCAGTAAAAACCCATATCAAGTGCGGAAGAGTCTGCCTCTTGCAGTATCTTTTTAGCGCAGCCCCAGCAGGTATGGACACCCATAACGCCAGTATGATCACCGCCACACCGATCAGAGCGGCTCCGACATCTGTTATCGACCCCACGTATCCCTTTATGACAACTAGCCAGTTATAGATGCAAACTGATAGGGTCACTAACAGTAATACGAGAAGATTCCTCCAGTGCGATATATCCTCGGGGGGACTAAGCTTAGCCGAGATCCAGCTTGTAGCTTTCGCGATATATTGGAAAGCCTTGCATCGTAGTTTAGGCATGACTCTATGACTCCAGACTCTTTTTCCCATGGTCCAATTACATATCCTACTGAAGTTTGAAGGCCTTGCAGTCCGCTATCTAAGCACAAAGGTATCTATATTTGAGATCTCCAAATGCAGAGGTATTTACCGCCTTCGCGCCTAAGTTAGGCTGTGGGGCTATCAACTTTACCTCCTCGAGTTTGATAATAACCGTTCCACGGTTCGTGGATAATGCCGTTACGCCCTCTCCACCAACAATCGGTATCCCCAATTCACCAACGGCAACCTTCTTCGGACCGAAACTCGACACTTGGTAGAATGTGCAGTCGTCAGCACATGCGCGGTTTCCCACTCTGTATATCACACTATTCGCCCGGCAACTTCCATAGGAGCTGGATAGGAGGTGGGCAGCGGGAAAAACGATTAAGACAGGGATCATTGCCATGAACAATATTAATCGCGCGGCTATCGTACGCCCATCCCCCCGTAATATAATAGCGTCGATCAACGTATTTACTTTGGGGTAGGACTCTTCCTTTATAACGGCACCTCTATATATCTGGAGAACTAGCCAGCTTGCAAAAAACAATGCTGGTATAACCATTACAGATATGTCGGGTGTTCCGTTTCCAAACTGGTCTGCCCTTAGGCCGAATGCCTTGAGATAGTATCGCTCCGATACCTTAGCCGAGTAGAAAAGAGCCGAGCCTAATATGGCAGTGCCGAACGGCAGGACTGTACCAATACCTCCCCAAAAACCACCAAGCCATCTTCTTAGGAAGCCACCTGCGTCACTCTTTGCGCTAGCTTCCACATCAACCACATCAGAATCACCACGTTCTTGACTGCCCATCTTTCGCCCCAAATGGTCTATGCTGACGGACCGCGATCGTGACGGCCTCGTCTGCATTCTAGTCTTTAGGTGAACAACTTCCTAGACAAGATCACCGGTATTCGGTGCGTATGAGTCTGCATATGTCCATCTCACGAGGCCGCGTTACTTTGTAGTCCCAACTGCGCCTACGATGCGCGGTCACTTTTTGTGAACAAACTTGACGGAGCGCAGCCAATGTCGGGTCGATTGCTGATATTTGCCCCCATCATCACACCTGTCGGGAAACACATGTTAGGCGGCCCCCCCCCCCTTCCCCAATCTCGGTCCACACCCCTCTCTCTTGCAACATGTTCGACAAACCCTGTCTCTTTGCCGTAGTGTGCGAGAACGTGCTATCAGGGGTTTGTCGAACATGTTGGTCGGATATATGCGAGTTTCCTCGTCTGACGATCGTCAGACTGTTGACCTACAGCGTGACGCATTGATCGCCGCGGACGTCGACGAGCGCCAGATCTACACCGACAAGGCCTCCGGTGCGCGCGATGATCGACCAGGCCTGATTGCCTGCCTCGACTATCTAAAGTCGGGTGACACGCTGATCGTATGGAAGCTCGATCGCCTGGGACGGTCCCTGCCCCACCTCTTAGCGATCGTCACAGACTTGAAGGATCGGGGTGTCGCATTCCGCTCGCTGACGGAACAGATGGACACGACCACGCCACACGGCGAGCTGCTCTTCTCGCTATTCGGCGCACTCGCACAATATGAGCGCGCCCTGACACGTGAACGTGTAATAGCTGGCCTCGCCGCAGCTAAACGCCGCGGCCGGCAGGGCGGCCGTGTGCCCATGGTCGACGCCGAAACTCTGGAGCGGATCACGGCCGCTTTAGATGCCGGGGCTAGTAAGGCCTCGGTCTGCCGCTCGTTCAAAGTTCCGCGATCGACGTTACACGGGACACTCGCAAGGGTTGGGTGGACAGCACCGGACAAGACCTGAATGCGGTATAGTCCACCAACGGGCTATCGTATAACAACGCCAGACAGTTCGCCGTGTGATTTGCGACACGGCCTTCGATCCACCCATTTTCGTTCTAATTCATTGGGTTGAATTCCATGAATGGCGCGTTAACTCATTTTAAGGCACCATTCTCTAACACAGGATGGTGTCGTGTGAGCCAAGGAGTACCTCCATGCATAACCAGCCAGCAGATACCCTTGACGACAACAACAATCGCATCGAGCTCAAGGCCGGCCTTGAAGACGCCCGAAATCTTGCGGACAAACTGGGCCTTCCCCTCGTCGCCGTATTCATTGAGCAAGCGATACAGAATCTTGACCGACCTAAGCGGCGGAAATAGCTCAGTATATCCGGGCCCGCCCAAAACGGTTTAGCTTCATAGTAGGCGATAGTGCTATTGCTTGATAGGCTCTCGAATCGAGGCCTAACAGCAGGCACTCGCTTGCGAGTTGAAGATCGATGTCGAATTACCACCCTGAAGAGTTGCAAGACCTTAGAGAGCGGCTGGATAAAGCATTAGCTGACGCAACCGAGTCTGGTCTTACGACAGTCGCGGAGATGCTGGCCAACGCCATCGATGCACTGCCAAAGAATGACCCAGTCGACAAATAAACCAAACTGTTACCACCCTCCCTCACCCCCTTCCCCTTCCCTCATACTTACCTTCCGCGACTGCATTCCTGTGGTACGTGTCCGGTAGCCATTCGGCTTGCCGATCAATGGCGTCGTATCTTTTCCGCCACTGCTCGCATTCGATAGCTTAAAATATCGTCATATTGCAGCGACTGTCCGCAGTCTTGTTAATCCAATCGAAACTTGCAGAAGCTTGCATAAAATAGCGATTTATTGTTACCGACGTCATGCGCAAGATACCCCAATCGCTTCCTATCGACATCAAGCGCAAAATGGCTATTGCGATCATTCCCTTGCAACCGTAAGAAGACGCGTGCTTACGCATTCGATCGCTATCAGTTACAAGCATCTGTATCCGCACGCTGCGGTATAAGTTAGGCTTGGCTATCGGCAGCTATTTCATGCAAGCAGCAGCTAGCGCGTCAGGAGACGTTTAATGCCCGTAATTACCATGGCATCGAGCAAGGGAGGGGTTGGCAAGACGACGACCGCTCTTCTCTTGGGCCTCGAATTCGCACGTTCAGGCGCGACGGTTGCGCTGATCGATGGCGATAGAAACGCACCACTATCGAAGTGGGCGGCTCTCGATGGCAAGCCGGAGAATATAACAGTTATCGTCGATTCCGACGGGCAGAAGATAGGCAACACGATAAGGGACGCGGCGACAAAATTCGCGTTCGTAATTGTGGATCTTGAAGGGTCGACCGAAGCGCACGTAACAATTGCCACGTCTTATAGTGATATCGTTATCGTGCCGATGCAGTCATCTATCGTCGACGCCCACCAGGCGACCAGGACCGTGAAGACGGTTCGTATGCTGGCGGACCGACTAATAAGATGCCCTCAAGCCGTATTACTGACCACTAAGGCACCAAACTTTATTAGTGCTGAAGCCAAGGCTGTGCGGGAGGACCTTGAAGAGTCTGGTTTCGTATTTCTTCCAGTAGTCGTCAATGAGCGCGTCGCTTACCGCAGCCTATTCTCGTATGGCGGCGATCTTCATTCGTTACCTGCTAAGCAAGTCGGGAACATCGAAGCGGCACGTCATAATGCGCAAGACCTAGCCGATAGTGTGCTCGAGCACCTGCGCACTAACACGGGGAGCGCTGCCGCATGAGCGAAGGACGTAAGCGTGCATCGGCCGTCGACACCAGCGGATTTGCTCCTCGACCAGAAACGGATCCTGAGCCCGATGTTGCGGCTTTGGCAAAGATCGCAGAAGGGACTCCATTCAAGGGGCAGGGCATGTCAGGGGGAAGTACACCTGAGCCTGAGCCGACCCGAAGGGGACGTCCGAGCCGAGGCAAAACGGAGGTGGTTTATGCTCGTGTCTCTGCAGACTCTCACGCTAGGCTTCAGCGCATAATGGAGGAGAAGGGCTGGACACTGGTTACGGCAGTGGAGCGCGCGATCGTTGCATTGTCACGTCAAGAAGGGGTGGATTAAGGTCCGCGCGGACGCGACACGTTCGAAGGCCGTTGCTCTTCGTTTGTCGCGTCCTGTCCTGCTGCCGCTACAGGCAGAGTCCTACCGTCGTGAGGACCAAGCCGGCTGTCCCTGATACAATCTTGCCAGCTGCATAGAGACGCGCCGGTGATCCTCGGCGGGTCACGTTCCAGCTTCGATCAACAGCCGTTCTCAGGCCGATCACGCCGTCCGTTATCAGGATCGAGCCGATCATGAACAGAAGGACCGTGAACGCCTTAGCGAAGGCGAGGGCGGTCATATTAGAAATCGCGAAGCCAAGGACCAGGATCAAGGTTCCGATGCCGTGAAATCGACCAACAAGATCGAGTACGTTGTAGAGACGATAGGTGTGTCGCCACGGCATCATTGGGATCAGTGCCAATGGCCGCCTGCACACCGAACACGGCTCAATCGATAGCGGCCGAGGCACCCTAGTCACCACTGCACCGCAGCAGGGGCACCTGACCGCAGGCAGTCGGATCAGCTCTGTCCGCCAGGGCGCCAAAGGCCCCAAGGCTGGTCCCGGGTTATTACTCGTCGTCATAGGGGCCTATACGATCCTCCCAGACGATGTCGTCATCGTCGGCACCATATTGGGGTACTGGGGCGTCGCTCTTGAAGCACGCGGGGTCGCATTGAACCATGGGTCTGCTCCGGCATAGCATCTGCTTTCCCTCGTCCATAATCGGCCAGTTCCCAAGCCTCCGGCAAGGATTGTTGTGGCGATCCCGAAACCCACACGGAACGGCTATTGGCGCGAGGAGGGCAGGGGCCTTTTCAGGCTCGCGAACGATCTGGACGCTCTCGATAGCGTCGTCTGCCCGTTCAAAAAGATCATTCTGTGTCAGCATGGCTCGAGCTCGCAAGATGGAGGGGGAAGAGGCGGTCTGCGTTTCCGCACACCATCAATTCTCCTCCCCTCACTCCTCTCTATTGCCGCGGGGAGAGTTGCCCGGCCGGAGGCGACGCCTTTGCTGGCGCGATCGGCGTAGACAGGCTTTGGAGCATCCGAGGCGGCGCGGTAGAGACTGCGGGCGTCAGTCGCTCCTGTGCCTGCCGTGTTAGCTTTGAGAACGCGTCTAGCATCGCCAGCGACGTAATTTTCCCCATGTCCGTACTGCTATAGGCTCCGCCCAAAGCGCCGATGCCGGCGTTTGTCAGTATCCCGCCACCAAGAATCGACAGGTCTTTCTTGCGCGCGGATCCGGTCGCTACCGCCTGCTGGATGCCGGTTTTAACCTCGACCAAGGTCAACATGGTTTGGCTTGCCTTTACCTTCTGCTTGAATCCAAGGCCGCCCGGAAACATCGAGCCGAGGCCACCACCGCTGCCACCAGAGTCGTTGTCGGAATAGACCACCCTGGCCTGCAAAAGGTAATCGGCCGCCTTCAGCGTGGCTTGATTGTTTGCGTCAGCAACCGATCCACCAGCCGCGAGTTCGCGCTCGCGCTGAAGGGCGTCGAAGCCAGCTCCTCTATCGACGACCTGGAAGCAGCCCGACTGGGCAACTAGCATCTTGAGCAGGGGCAGGGGATCGACACGCTGGCTCCCGCCGTTCTGGGCTTCTGCCATCCTGATAAGAGCAGCCATGCCGGCGGGCAGACCGTCGGCCGCGCTTGCTGCGCTGCGTTCCTCGACTAGCGCGATCGTACCAAGCGGCCGTTCGCAGCGTGGGACTTCTGTGTTCTCGTCGATCCCGATACCGCCTTTGCCCATCTTTTGGGCGATCGCCGGCGACGCTGCTGCGCACAGTATCGTAAGAATACCTATCGCTTTTCGCATTTCTATCTCCCTGCTCAGTCTAGTGGTTTTGGATTGCTGAAGTTGATGCTGGTGCGGAGTGTCCCCGCGGGTGTCCGATTGAGGTTGATTCCGCTTCCCTGACGTCGAGTAAATATCATCGGGGGTATAACCGTTTCGAAGGTGGTGGATTGACCGAAATAGTCAGTCGTGCCGTGCCATTTATTCCCCTCGATGATCTTCATGCGGTAGGTCCCCGGTGGCACTGGCACAGTTACATCGTCTTCTCGACGGACGTAAACCGAAATCACATGCCTATCGGTGTCTCGGTTCATGAGCTGCACGACGGCGTTTGCTTGATCTGTTGTAACTCGCATTCGCGACGTTGCTGACGATGGGTCGAGACCGGCATCGATCGTTACGGTTCCGGAAGACGGAAACGCTATCTCGGGCTGGGAGTCAGGTAACCATCCACCCCGCTTCGCTTCGCGGTATGCTGGAATTAGGACTGTAAGCGCTGATAGCAGAATTATCCACTTTTGCGCTGGGTTGCCGTCAGATCGGTCCTGCGATCGCGGTCTTATTCTTCCACGCTCAAAGCGGAGGGTAGCATTGTCAAACCACCCGCCACCATTGCCTCCTGTGCCGCCACTCTCTATCCAGCTCGCAGACCCAATGGGCACAGCCTTTTTATGGTTCTCCCTCAACAGCTCTTGCCGAGCTCTCTTGTCATTCCACTGTGTCTTGCCTGCGCTTAGCCCTTGGCGCTGGCGATAGCGGTGTTGCATGTAGTCGCGATCATCAATGCCCACTGGCTTTGCTCCTCGCGTCATGTGCCTGCCGGTTAACGGCGCGGCGATGGAGGACTCCAAGCTGTTGTGCGAACTCGATGATGACGTAGGAAAACTGGTCAGCTACGTCCTGCTCAGCGGGGCATGTTGGCGCGATCGAGGCTGCAGCGAGCACCAGGTGCGCAGCGGCTATTGGATGCTCCCGCATCAGGTGGAATGATTGCGTCCGGAAATTATCGGCCAACTCTGTATCGGCAGTTTCGATTGTCTCAATGGGCGTCGTCGCCGGCTCCCCATGGCTGGATGCGTTGAAGACGCTCATGACCGGTTGCCTCCTTGTGGGGCTGAAGAAAAGAGGGGTGAGATAGCGGCCCGGACTTCGTGGATCCTTGGCTGAACCGAGCGCCCAATTCTGATTGTTCGGTATCCGGCGTGGGCCGTCATTGCGTCGCGCTTGCTGTCTCGCTGCGCGTTGTGACTCCAATCGTCGACCTCGATGAGGGCGACGATCGCGCCGGTCGCGCGATCCTGCGCGACGAAATCGACGATTTTTTGCGAAAAGGCATTCCGATCGGCCGGGTGGCTCTTTCCGATCAGGCGGGGTGGGGCCTTCAGAAGGGCGCCCATGGCGACCTGAGCGTGTATCCGGCAACGCGGAAGCGCAGTCTCAAGTGCCACCATCATTGCTGCCTCACGATCGGTAAGGAACCTCTTAGCCATTGGCCGTGGAGCACCGAATACACCCTTTCCGGTGCTCAGGGCCTTCAGGAGCAGGATTACGCCTATGAACGCTACAATGGTTGCGAATGGATGATTCATGGCTCACCGGGCTCCCTGTGAAGCCACAGGGGCTGTTCGAGCCATATCCTCAGCGCTCAGACGACGCTCCGCCATATCCATCCACTGAATCTCGCGTGCCGTTGGTTCACGCTCGGCGAAGGTCATGCCGCCTAGGAATGCCGTTACCAAGAATAGCAGTCCGAACACGATTTCGGGTAGCGATAGAGGATACCGGCGTTTGTCATCGGTCGTTGCCTCATTTCGGCCATCGATCGACGTCTTTGAGCTCTCACGTCCCTGTCGTAGTTGCCAATCACAGTCCATGTCTGGCTCAGAATTGGCTGACCCCAAGTCGGAAGGTGATGCCTCACCTGCATCATCCACAAGTCTTTCACTTGTTATCATTGTAGGTTGAGATGAGGCTGAACGGCGTACCGGTGACGTAGCCATAGCATCGCCTGCTGACTGCATAATAACGACGCCAACGTCATTTATGCTCTTCGTCATTTCCGTTTGAGTATCAGGTAGCAACAGATCGAGCTGGGTCTCGCGGTTCGCCAGGAACCAGTCCAAGCCTCCAGCAAATTCAAGTTCTGCAACATTCTCGATCCATAGGCCATTAGCTATCTTCTTGTGCAGGACGCGCGCCACAGGACTCGAGTATTTATAGTTTGACACAAATAGAATGGAGCCCTTCTCTCGACCTTCCCACTCTGACGCAGACACCTTGCAATAGTATGGATCCGGCTCAACAAACATGTCAGCCTCTTTACGCATGCGCTGCATAATAGACCAAGTCAGCTTATGAGCAATTGCATCGTCTGACGGTATATCCGTAAGACTGAGGCAGATTTGTTCGTGACGACACGCACGTATGTCTTGAATCACGTCGCTGACCGATTTTTCTAGCTCAGCATTTTTGAGAAGGATCTTTGCGATTATTCTCTTTGCTGTAACTGCTATCACGCCCATGTCCTCCTCGCCGATTATATCATCGGCTGCACAGACGCAGCTAAACCGATCCTGATGATCTCGAATGAGGTCATAGTTCCCGGCTTTAATATCAATATGTGCATCACCCCTTTCAAAGTGATCCTTAACGATGCCATCACTATAATCGAATATGACCAGTCTATTGCCCTTTCGAGCATGCCGTAGATGTGCGGCGAGCAGATCTGACGGGATTGTTCTCATGCTCCCCTTGAGGATAGTGATCATTGTCATTCGGCGCTCCTCCTTATATCTATTATTGTCTCAGTGTGCCTCTTGGCGTTGAGGCGATGACCAAACATATCTCTTGAGAAAAACCGCTTTCGCGTCCCTAAGTCCGCGCTTCACATGTCCATGCTGATTTGTTTCTGCGGCAGGTTCAGTGATTGCCCATCCCGGCCAGGCATCGGCGGAAGAGCTGATAAATCGTCCATATCGAGGGGGCGGAGGCCGAAGTCCTTTTCCGCTTTCACTGTGCTCGTCTTGTCTTCTTGACCGCCGTCGGCACCGTCACGCATCGACGCGATAATCCCGTGCCCTGCCTTATCCGAATAGTCGGTTTCCGATTTCCCCATGGGCGGTAGCTCGGCCATATCCAGCGCAGTAGGTTCGACCTTGATCTGTTCTTTGTCTTGCTGGTCGAGCGTAGCCATCGCGGCTGACAAAGCGTCGTTCGCGGTTCTTGCCTGCTCAGCAACGCCACTGGTGTCGATCATCCCCAAGCTTTCCATTGAAGACGTCTTGTCACCGGGATTTCGGTCTAGCTGACGTTCAAGCTTCTTCTGGTCATCGACGACCATGATAAGGTCATCCCTGATTCGGGTAACACCGACGGTCATCAGACGCTGATTAGACAGATGGTACTCATAGCTTATCATTGCTGTGATGGCTTTGCTGGCCGTCACGCCCTGAGCCATGTGCATGTTAAGGGCATATGCAAGATCAAGACGTGATAGCATCGGGTCATTGTGCTCAAGAGTTAGCGACTGCTTGTTGGTCAGCTCGACCGTGACACGTCCATTCTCGATGCCTGTTACGGTTGCCGTCGCGGCGCTGTTAATACCACGGTCTTTGTCGGTCGCAGTCCAGCGAAGTTTGTCGCCTTCATAGATCTTGATTGTTTCCAGCGTCGATAGCTCAAGCCTGTCGGTCTTATTCATTTGATCGATGCGTTGGGGGTCGAAGCGGATCTTTCGTCCGTTGGTCACAAACTCGACTTTGCCATTCGCAAACGTGCGGGTTATTTCACCACTTCCACGTCCAAGCCGTAACTCCTGCACATCGCCAGTGATGGTGAATTGCTGACCGGGTACGTAGGTCTTGGCGTAGCGCAGCTCCTCGCGAACCGTGTGTACGCTCTGGTGGACCGTGAGATGCAGGCCTTCGCCCTTCAAGCTTCCCTCGCTAAGAAGGCCGGCCTGAACCTCTCGGTTAATCGTAGCCCGGGTTTCACGACCCGACGCAAATATGGCTGTGTCCGCCCGCTCATCCTTCGGTAGAGCCAGCCAGAGCTCAGCAGCTCGTTCGGCAGGGTTCTCGTGTTCAACTACCTTGTCGCCCAACACGCGCAGCGCCTGGCTCGCTTTACCGGCGTTCGCGAGGGCAGCCACGGTCCTCAGCTGGTCGGTACGCTGGCGAATATTCTCATCCATGCGTGCCATTGTGACGCCCCAAGCCTGCATCACGGAGAACGCCTTGCCGGCGTCGATCGGGAGAAGCTGTTGCTTATCGCCGATCTGCCCAATCCGCTCGATCCCCAATGCCTGAGCTATTGTGAGCAGTTTCAGCATGTCATTGTTGGAAACCATCGACGTCTCATCGATGACGATCGTCGTGTCCTTGAACTCTTCACGCTTTGCTTGAGCCGCGGCCGTGTTCGGGTTCGTCAAATGACGCTCGTTATGCCAGATGAAGGACGCAATGGTTTGCGCATCGATGCCGGCCGCTCTCGCGTCGTCAGCTGACATGCCCTTTGGCGCCATGCCCTCTTTCAGATCAGCGACCATCTTATTTTGGAAGGCCAGGCCAAGAACCTTCTTGCCCTCAGCCGTCGCTACACTGGCGACAGCTTGCAGCATCGTCGACTTCCCGGATCCGGCGATGCCTTGCACGACAACCACCTTGTCAGGGCTGGAAAGGAGCATCGACGCGGCCGCAAGCTGCCCTGGGTTCAGCTCATTCGGGGAAGCAGCTTGGACACGATCGGGCGCGTCCGCAGCGGCAATTATAGGTGTCGCTTTGCCTTTGCCGTCGTCAATGATCTGAAGGATGCTCTCCTCGGTTTTGAGCGCCTCAGGCGTAGTGACGGCCGATACCATCTTACCCTCGACCCGTATTTCACCACCGAGAAGTTTTCCCTTCTCAACGAGCCGTTCAAGGCGGGCCTCGACGTGGTCGATCGTCACTCCCTTCAGCCCTAAGTCCAAGGCCGTCTTTGCAACACGATCGTTTTCAAAAGCTGCCTCGCGCTGGCCGTGAATTCGAATTGCGGAAGCAACAGCGAGCTGGGCATTGGCCTGCCCCACCGATTGAGACAAACGGACTATACCGCGATCGACAAGCGGGTCGGGCGATTGCAGCATGCCGGACACCGTCTTCCAGGCAGTCTGGACGGCATTCGCTACAGCCTCGTAGCCCCGATCCAGTGGGCTGGATCGCTCATTCGTGGGCGCGGCTCGCTCTGCAGCTGCAAGCAGGTCTTTCCCGTCAAATCCAAGGGACACGGATTTATCAATCCAGTCCTGTTGGAGGCCGGCACGATCCTCGACGTTTAGCTTAGGGTCGCGGGTCGTAATCGTGACGCCGTTCCGACCTTTGGGAGACACGATACCAAGCTGCTCGGCCTTGATGAGGATCTGTTCCCGCCGCTGGCTGAAAGCCTCCAGCACAGCCTTAGGAACGCCCGATATCTCAAACGTACCATGCTTGCCGCTAAGCTCGGTTTTATACCCAAGCTTCTCCATGCCCTCTCGAAGGTAGGAGTGATATATCGAGCCGATGACAGTGTTGCTCGACCAGATCTTGTCGGCATGCAGAGCCTGCCACTTTCCGTCCTGGCCTTTCGTCATATTCGCGACGATCGCGTGGATGTGCGCCTGGGGGTCAAGCGCTCTGCTCGTATCGTGCTGGAACAGCGCGTAGACGAGGTTGCCGGTCTTCGTGACAGTGGTCTTTCCGTCGACCGTCTTGCGAGCTTCGGCGAGGTTCTTTTCAACCCAGGCCATTGTCTGCTGAACAGCCTTCGTGTGGACGCCTTCCGGCCCCAATATGCGCTTGTCACCAGCAACGTACGCCATCACCGAAACCGACTTAGGCGCTGAGAATGTCAGATCGTAACCGGGGCGGCGGTTCTCCTTGTGGTCAACCATCTTGCCCGAGGATAGCTCACCCTCGAGCGCCTTGGTAAACGCCTCGCGCGTGACGGTTCCTTCGTACCCCGCCTCGGCAGCTCCGGCGCCACCCCACATGCTTACATCGCCGGCCTTCTCATCGGTATAATATTCTCCGCTGACGAAATCGTCCTTGGTGAAATATTTCCCGGCGCCGGCAGCCGACTTCACTGATGCCATAGAGAGCATTTCTAGATCCCCATACCGCCCTCATCCCCGAAGCTGTCTCGTGCTTCGCGGATCGACAAATCCTCAACCTTCTGCATCCCCTGATTGGGTGATTCAGGCTTGATCGGCTTGGCAACATTCCTGATCGGAAGCGCATTGTCAGAGCGTTCTCGATCCTCTTTCTCATCACTCAATATTCGAGCGTTGGCATGCGGGCTGTTGGCGTCGCGCATATCCTGCGTCGTGTCGCCGACCATGCCACCCGGAACCACCGGTGCAGTATCCGACTGGTACAGGATGTTTTCTGCCTGTTCCAGCGCCTCGTCCTTCTCAATTTCCTCTTCGATAAACCCTAACGCCTGTGACCCATTGCTACCGTCGTCACCACCATTCTTCGGCTTCTTACTTCCGCGAATAATCTTTTCAGCATCATCCGATTTTTTCGCCTGTCTCGGAATAAAGCCCTCGGCCACTTCAGGGTAATTTTCCCACGTCAGTTTGATCCTGGCTGCGGGGAAGCCGTCAGGGAATTTAATGAATCCTTCGAGCGAAGGCAGGTTGGTGATGTCGTCCGGAATTACGAGCGGCTCGACCTGGGTGCGCGCAGTTAGTGTCGATGCATCACGGGTGTTGTCATAGCCGTAGCTATAGCCCTCATCCATCTGACGGACTTCGCGGTTTCCGATGTTTTTTGAGCACTCTTCGGCGGTCTCGTGATTTGCCGCGGCTAGGATCAGTTTCGTACGAGCGAGTGAGGACAGGTTCCTCGCGTTTTCCGGGCCGTACACCTGGATCAGCTTATCGAATGAATGCAGTCCCAGAACCATCGCTCCGCCAAAGTTTCGCGCCGTTTGCAAGCCTCTCTCGATTGCCGGAAGCCGGTGGAGCGCGCCCAGCTCGTCGAACACAAACCAGGTCCGGAGTGACCGCGTTTTTTTCATGGTCATCAGGGAGTCGATAGCAAGGTTCGACCACAGGGTCAGAAGCATCCGGTTCATCTCGAGGTCGGTGTAGCTCGACGTGATAAAAAGGATTGAACCGGGAAGCTTTTCCCGTGTGATCCAGTCTTTGATCGAGAAGGCTGGGCCGTCATCGTGAAGGAAACGCAACGCCTGCGCGTTGGTATTGAAAACAGCCCGGATAGACTCGGCCATTTTCACCGCTTCTGGGGCGGTCAGAGGATCCGCAATCGTGTCCTTCAGATGCTTATGAACGGTCTTCAGATCGGCGGTCATGAGGTTGTCAGCGAGTTCCTCGTTCGACATCATATTCTTCTCAACGAGCTTCATCGCCATTTCGATGAAAAGTGTCCGGGCCGCGATAACCCAGAATTGATCGCCCGACCCACCGTCGGACGGAATCAAAGCGGAGGCCGCGGCGGTGAACTCGCTGTATGTGCGACAGTCGTTGAAGATCGACCACGCAGGGCAGCGGGCGTCCATTGAGTTAAGAATCGTGTCCCTTTTGGGATCGTAGAATGCCTCCACGTAGGCGCCGGTCAGGTCGAACACCACGGCCGTGTCTTGGCGCTGCCTCATCTCGGTCAGAAGCTTACGAAAAGCCGTCGTTTTGCCCGAACCTGTGGTGCCTGAAACGATAACGTGAGATTGCTCGAGCCTGTGTGGAAAGTGAATGCCGGCGAGCGTGTATGGATGGTGGATGCCGGCAGCTTTCCGTTTCGCGAAGGACATTTTTAGTACGTCCTCAGGCTTCTTACCTGGCAGGAGCGTTTGGACGTCCTTCAGGAACTCGTTTTTGTTGTGCGCAACGATCTCTCGGTAGAGCATATCGCGATCTACTAGCATTGCTCCGCGTTCGTGATGTTCCTCGATAATCGCTTTGCCTCGCCGGCTTGAAAAGTCGAAGTACCAGATGGCCAACGGTATCGTTATACAGGTGGCGATCATACCGGAGCCGACAACGCCTCGGACAGCCTTGGTCCATGCCTTTGCGACGTCTGGAACGTAGGGCACGTATCCCATGATCGTACGGTGCAGGCTGCCATCCGGCATCCGCAGATCCACCTGCTTTAGGTTGTCCAGTGCGATCCAGTTCCAGATGGCCGAAAGCACGCGCATACAGATCAGCTGGATGTTGTTTTCGTCGAGCGTGATGGAAAGAATAATCAGGTACGCCAGTACGAAGACGCCTAGCCACATATAGATAGGTATCCGCGCACCCTGGGTCCACATCAGAACCTGGGTGTTGAGCAACTGGCTGCCCCGTGTGAAATTGCCAGAATTGCGGGGCGCATCACCTCTCGCCGAGTGATGCTTCTGCGGTATCGGCCGACGATCGGATCGGATGTCCGTGCGGTTCCGATCGGGCTCACCGTGCGCCATGATACTGCCTCATGCGCTGATCAGTTTGAGCGATCATTTTATCGCGGACTTCGGGGTGCTCCTGCTGGATAATGTAATCCAGGCAGATCTGCATGTATTCGGACACCCTCAGGTGCCTCAGGTCGCTGTCCGCTCGCTGTTTCTCTTCGAGCAGGAACGCGTCTATCGCAGCCCTTACGACGTCGGGAACAGAGCGCTTTTGCTCAGCCGCTATCCGTTCGAGCTGCACCATCTGATGCTGCTCGAAACGCACGGTCTTCATGGTGTTCGCGGTAGTGATACCAACCTCCTTAGCAGGGAGGGTGGTGGGCTTTACGTGACAGCCTTTTACTCGGGGCTTCCTCCGAATTGCAACAGCCGAATTCCAAGAAAGGGGTGGTCCGCGCGTTCAATGAAATCGCGCCGATCTGGGCTAAGACGTTGTTAATAGGCGATTTTATGGCGTGAACTCATTGAGCTCATTTTGACATGGTTTGAACTCATACTTTTAGCCGCTCTAAGTCATTGTTTTATATAGGAAACGGCAAGCGCAGCTTGCGTAAGGTGTGCTCTACTGTAGTCCCGAACCATATGTGAGTCTTGAGTCCTCGTGTCCTTCTCGGGGTGCCTCGGTCACGGGTCGACCTTCGAAAGGGCAACGCCCCGCCGTGAGGCGGAAATCGTCGTTATCTGACGGGAAAAGCTGCCTCGATGTGATGGGACTTGACGCGTGCATTACGTGCTCCGTTGGTGGGTGCCTTGGCGGCATCGGTAATGGGTTTTCCGCTTGATCTCGTGACGCTATTGTGGCCCGGGACACAGCAGGGTCACCAGCGAGGAAGGGACAAGAATGGCAAAGACGGCAGAAGCGGAAATCGCAGAGATCGAGGAGGCGTTCACGCGCCTCATCCAACGTAAAAAAGCGGCGCAGGGAAAGCTCCGGGAAGCTGCCATCCAAACCGTTGATAAGGCCGGGTTGTTGAAGCTTCCACCAGCTCGTCTGGAGAGCCTCATGACAGCAGTTAAGGCGCTCGGGATCGATGAGGTCGAGAAGCGCCTGTTAACGTCTGAGTGAGCCTCTACGCCAGGCGAAGCCGGCTTGGAGTTCCTAAGCAAAAAAAGGGGAAGCGTTGGCCGTCAGGCCGACGCTTCCCCTTTTGGTGTAATTGGTGGTCTCGGTGGCGCTATCCCCATGCGAGACTGAGTTCGCCGGTTGCCGCTTTCATAGCCGCCATTCGGCGTAACGTCGCAACAGATCCTGTGATATTCTCCTGATCCTGAAGGCGGCGAAAAACGGCCGGATCCGACAGTCGTCGACGCAGTTCGACGATCGTCATATTCCCTTTCGGATTCACGTCGACGCCTAGTGCATTCAGGATCGCTATCGCGTCGTCGTTCGGGATCTCCATCTCGGGCGCTGCATCGAGGTTCATGGACAGGCCAAGGCTGATGTCGTCGTTCCATGCGACCCGCCAGATCCGGACACGACGTCCGCAAAACTGAGCC
>Ga0308164_10001420_pt1 | contig 28201 bp, 17 predicted proteins | sample PhyTR2_FD_201031 | JGI IMG/M metagenome (GOLD analysis project Ga0308164, IMG submission 201031) | Phyllosphere microbial communities from UC Gill Tract Community Farm, Albany, California, United States - DLSLT.R2 | ecosystem: Host-associated > Plants > Phyllosphere > Unclassified | place: USA... | reverse complement strand
GATCCAACTCTTGTAGCAGCGAGGCAGCATCAATGGCGCTACCCTGGCGTAGGGCACTACACCAGTGCTCGGCCGCATGTGGATCCAGTTTCAACCGCTGTTGATAAAGACTGGCGATGCTTTGCCCAGCTGCATAGGTATAGGGATACAGTCCCATGTAATAGTGTTGCTGGCGCAGCCAAGTCAGTCCCGCATCTCCACTGATCTCTATCGTTTCACCCCAGAATGTTCGCAACACATCCAGCTTGATTTTTTCCAGCGAATCCGCGCTAGGAAGATGGCCTGCATCTGCCTGGCTATAGACGCGTACCTGAAACTCCGATTCCAGATGATGCGTGACAAAATTATGGTAATAACTGTTGAGCAATTCGAACACTGCCGATAGGCGCTGACGTGGATCGACGTCTTGCAGCAGGTGATCGGCCAAAAGCAATTCATTGATTGTCGAAGGTGCCTCGATGAAGTATCGGAGCGGCGTGGCATTCAATACCGCTTGATGGGTGGCCGACCAGTGAAAGTGAACGGCATGCCCCAGTTCATGTGCCAGCAGAAACATGTCACGCGGACTGCCGCTCCACGTCATGAGTACGTAAGGGTGAGGGTCGAAGGGGCTAGCGCAGCCTGAGCTGTCAGCCTTGTTGGGTTGCTGTCCGTATTCGATCCAGCCCTCATCGAAAGCGCGGCGTATTACCTGCGCATAGTCTTCACCAAGCGCTTTGCTGGCTTCGATAATTGCATGGCGCGCATGCTCGAAACTGATGTCACCTGGAATCTGTTGCGGATATGCCTTGAGGTCGTGGTAAGCAAGGCGCGGTACATTCAAAAGACGTCGCTTGATTTCAATAAAGCGATGCATGAGTTGCGGTAGTCCGTCATTCAATACGGCGCGTTGTGTTTCAAAAAAACGCCGATCTATTCCCTGCTGCCAGAACAGAAAATCCAGCGTATTGTCGAAGCCGCGCAGACGCGCCAGATTGACCTGTCGCGATACTTCCCCCGCGTAGGCAGCCGCGAATGCATGACGATGCGGTTTGACACCATTGGCAAACACGGTTGCCGCAGAGGCGCGCAGGTGCGCATCCGGGCTGGTTTCAAAACGTTTTTCGTAGCGTGGCAGACTGAAATGCTGAATGGCGTTTCCACTGTCTTCCACATTTTCAAATCGCAGATCGCCGGCCTTGATGCGACGATAAATCTGAATCGGTAGTTGCAGACTGGACTCCAGTGCTGCCAGAGTTTGCTCGACTTCGGCAGAAAGTGCATGTTGACGACCGCTGCGCAGCACTTGATAACGACTGGCGTATGCAGCTAGCCCCGGTGCGTCAGCAGACCAGTTTTTCCATACATCTTCTTCGGTGCCTATCAGCAAAGCGTTTACTTCGGCCTGTCGTCTTCCGAGTAGAGCGGCTGGTGCACGTAGTTGTCCGCTTGCCGTTTGTAATCTTGCGTCGCGGCCATCTACAAAACTTTGAATGCCAATGTAGGTCGACAACCGGCCTTGCTCTCGCTGCAATCTGTCCAGTTCCTGCAACCAGAGCAGCAGGTCTGGTCCATTTGCGGGAGGGAAAAGAGCAGCTTCGTCGCTGAGCATGTCCAGCAACGAGAGTCGCGCTGCTTCCCACGATACGTGATCGGGAAACAGGTGTGCGATATTGCAAACAGGTGAGGATGTTGCCGGACTAGTCATCGACGATCTCAACGCAGATGCGTGAAGTAGCTGTAACCGAGTCGTGCGAGTCGTTGAGCTGCCAGTTCCACGGCCTTCACTTTTCCGAGCAGTACGACCGGTACTTCAGGATCGCCCTTGAGACCGGAGACACTGGCTTCCCAGTTGTCGAGACTGACGCGGTGTGAGGTAACGACTTTTTCCAGTAGCGGTTCATCGTGATCGACACTGATTACCTTGAGCGGCAGGCCCGAGCTGAGCGCTTCACTGACTTCACCGAAAGTGGAGGGATGAACACCCGAGACGACTTGACGCTGTACGGCAGGTGGCGTGCGCACATAGCGATTGCTGTCCGGCGCATCGAAGACCGGCAGGTTGGAATTCGAAGGATCATCGAGACCTGCATCGTAGAGGTGCAGGTGCAGCGTCTGAATATCGTCTTCAACTTCAAGCGTATGGAACAGTCCGCTACCGATGAACGCGGTGGTACCTGGCGTGACGTCAACCAGTTCCAGCGGTTCAAGTTTGCCCTGGCCTTCCACGCTGGTATCGTCGGTACGTCGGTAGATGCGATTGCGTTCCAACCCTTTGATTGCGCCCATGGACACCCACGCCGGATGCGTATGCGGCTGTTTCTGCACCTTGCCGTAGATGCCGCCGGTGATGTACAGCGCGTTTTGACGATCGCTTTCTTCGCCGAGGCGATAGAGGCCAGCATGTGTATTGAGCTTGATCGGAAAACTCTCGATCGGGAACAGGTCACTGCGCTGACTGAGCACATCTACCGCGGCTTTGATGCGGCTGACAAAAGCAGGACTTTCTTTTTCTTCTTCTGCTTTGGTGGCGCGAACTTCTGCCAGAAGCGTGCGGATTGCCTTGCTGCGTTCATGAATAAGGGACATGGGTAATTCTCCGGTTAGGGTTTTGAAGAGAGATAACGCTGGTGGGTTTCTGCCACCCAGGGATTGGCAGGAATGCCATAGCGCTTTTCGAGTTGAACGATAAGACCGCTGCGATGCCAGTCCGCTACGACAGTGTCGAGGAAGGCGCGCAGTGTTGGGCGCTGATTACGCAAGGTAATCGACCAGTAGGCATAATCCTGGCTCGGTAATTTGATTTCGAAATTGCTCCACGCACTGTTGCCATCTCGCTTGAGCAGAATTTCGAAATAGGTGTCGTAAGCCGCGAGACCAAGGCAGCGGTTATCGACCACCGCCTTTTGCGAATCGACTTCGCCGCCGAAGTAGGTCACAAAATTAATGCCGAATTTACGTTCACCTGTACGCAACCAGGAGTTGGTTGGGGCTGCGCAAATGTTCTTGCCACGCAGGTCGTCCCAACTTTTGATCTGTGTCGATTTGAGCGCAAGAATGGTGGTACCGGAGCGGTAAAAACCGGGCTCGGCGAAATCGAGCAGTACCTTGCGTTCCTTCGAATACGACAGCGTCGATACCATAAAATCACAACGGCCTTGGCGCACAAACTCGATGCGATTGGTCGGCGTTACACGAATCACTTGTAGTTCGAGCTTGCGACCGAGGCGCTCTTCGAGACGACGTTGCGTGTCAAGGATCAGATCGTGGATCAGGCCAGCAGGCTGGCCCTTGTCGTCGTAATACGCGAACAATGGAAAGGCCATCGTGGTGCAGACGGCGACACGCCCACGGTCGCGAATTTGTGCCAGACCATCACCGATTTCAGTGGCGGCGTGGACGGGGAAGGTCTGCAGGCTCGATAGCAGGAAGAATGCGAGAGCGGCGAATCTGGACAAAGACATGAGATCAGCTTTCATAACGATTGTGCGGGCGTGGCAGCCCCAGCTTTTCGCGCAAGGTGCCTTCCGTATAGTTTTGCTTGAACAGCCCGCGTCCACGCAGTATTGGTAGTACCAGATCGGCAAATTCGGTCAGGTTGTCGTCCAGATAAAGTGGTTTGAAGTTGAAGCCATCTGCAGCACCCGATTCGAACCAGAGCTGAATATCGTCGGCGATGTCTTCTGCTGTACCGGTCAGGACGCGATGCCCTCCCGATGCAGCGACTTGCAGGGCAAGTTCGCGAATGGTCAGCTTCTTCTCGCGCGCCTGACGTAAGAACAGTGCCTGCTTGCTGCGATTGCCATTGGTTAGCGCCAGATCCGGCAACGGTCCATCCAGTGGATAAGACGACAGATCCGTACCGCCCGATAGCGAGGACAGGAATGCTACTGCCACATCGATGTCGGTCAGTTGATTAAGTACTTCCAGTTTGTCTTTGGCTTCCTCGCGTGTACGACCCACGACGACTGACAATCCAGGCATGATCAGTTGATGCGACGGATTGCGGCCGAATGCCTGCACTCGCGCCTTGAGGTCGCGGTAGTAGGCTTGTGCCTCTGGCAGTTCGGTTTGCGTCGTGAAGACGATTTCTGCCACGCGTGCTGCGAAGCGCAAGCCTTCTTCGGATGAACCGGCCTGCACCAACAACGGATGGCCTTGCAGTGAACGTGGCACATTGAGCGGGCCTTGCACAGAAAAATGCTTGCCGCGATGATTGATCGCATGCACTTTTTTGCTATCGAAGTAGCGGGCGCTTGTCTTGTCGTGCAGCAGCAGATCGTCGCCAAGGCTATCCCACAGCGCCTTTGCTACATCGACGAATTCTTCGGCACGTTCATAGCGCGCGCCATGTTCGAAATGCACATCGCGTCCGAAGTTGGCTGCTTCTGCATCGGTCAGTGACGTGACCATGTTCCAACCGGCACGGCCATTGCTCAGATGATCGAGCGATGCAAATGCGCGTGCGATGTGATAAGGCTCCTGATAGGACGTACTGGCTGTTGCAATCAAGCCCAGATGCTTGGTTACGGCCGACAGTGCAGCCAGTAGTGTCAATGGTTCGAGCAAGGCACTGCCGGCCGAGGCTTCCGCTCCGGGTCTCTTTGATGAAGGGAATGCCAGTCGATCAGCAAAGAAGATTGCATCGAAACCGGCAGCTTCCGCAATCTGGGCGGTGTGCCGATCTGTGTCGAAGTCGAAGGCATTACTGCGTGCGTCAGGGTGGCGCCAACCGGCGACATGGGCGCCGGCAGAGGCTGGAAAAAGAAACAGGCGCAGTTGCCGTTGAGGGTGGGTGGTCATGAGTAAATCCTTGCTGGTTACAGGCAGTTTTCTAGAAAGCGACGGGTGCGCGGGTCTTGGGGAGCGCTAAAAAGCTGTTCTGGAGGAGCCTGTTCAACGACACGTCCGTGATCCGTGAAGAACACGCGATCAGCGATGTCGCGTGCAAATTGCATCTCGTGCGTCACGATCAGGCACGTCATACCGCTGGCAGCCACGTCGCGAATGGTATTGAGGACTTCCTTGACGGTTTCGGGATCGAGCGCTGCAGTGACCTCGTCGAACATCATTACATCGGGGCGCATCGCAAGGCTGCGCGCGATTGCCACGCGTTGTTGTTGTCCACCCGAGAGTTGACCTGGAAAAGCATCAGCCTTGTGTTCCAGCTTGACCTTGCACAGCAGTTCGCGTGCATAGTCGCGCGCCTGTTCGATAGGCTCGTTGAGTACGCTGGTGGGTGCCAGTGTGATGTTGTCGAGTACGCTCAAATGCGGAAACAGGTTGTAGCTCTGGAAGATCAATCCGATACGACGGCGCAAGGCCAGTAGATCTACCTGCGGATCGTTGACACGAATACCGCATACCTCGATCTCGCCGCCATCGACCGGTGTCAGGCCATTCAGAGTACGCAACAGCGTTGATTTTCCGGAGCCCGAAGGGCCGATCAGGCAAACGATCTCGGATTGATCGATTTCCAGTGAAAAGTCGTTCAAGACCGTATTGCCATTAAAGGATTTTTGCAGTTGGCGCACCACGATTTGTTTGCCAGATGGATTGGGTTTGTGGGACGTCGTGGAAGAAGGGCTAGTCATGCAGGCTCCATTTGCGTTCTAGGGTTTTGGACAGCCGGGAAATCGGGTAGATGTAAAAGAAGAAAACAAGGAAGACGAACAGGTAGCCCGGCAGCAGCAATTCAGGACGGGACTCTGCTGCCAGGCGCAATTGCATCGTGGTCATCAGGTCTTCAATGCCGAGCAGACTGGCCAGCGCCGTACCCATGGTGACGGTACAGTACAGATTCATCCACGCTGGTAGCATGCTGCGTAATGCCTGTGGCAATACCACCTTGCGCAGGATCTGGCGTCTATCGAGGCCAAGTGATGCGGCGGCTTCCCATTGCGCTAATGGAATCGACTGGATACCACCGCGCACGATTTCCGCTGCATAGCCGGAAGCTGTCAGCGACAGGCCCAGAGCGACCTTGATCCAGTCTGGCAGCTGGTAATACGTGCCGAATAGCTGAACCTCGAAAGGGATCAGATACATCATGAAAAAAATCACTACCAGCCACGGTGCGTTGCGGAAGAAAAGTGTGAATACGCGTGCCGGACGTGCCAGTAGTGGACGAGGCGAAACCTGCATGGCGCCGAGCAACAGACCCAGCAATGTTGCCAGTACGACCGAGACCACACCAATGCCGATGTTGACGAGAAAGCCTTCGAACAGCGCCGGTAGCCAGCGCACCATCAGCACAATGACATCGCGATGATCGAGTATCCAGCTACCTGCCCAGGTCAATACCGCAAGCGCCAGGATTTTCATTGGCGTTGGTTGCAGCCAACGTAGCAGATGTGGTGAGGACGAGCGGAGGGGCATGGTGGTAACCAACGTGTTCATAAGCCGTGATATCCGGGTAGAGTCAGGCGGCGTTCGATGGCACGCATGCCGATCGATACCAACCCAAGCAGAGTGAAATAGGTAATGAACAGCACGACCATCATTTCCGGCACGTTGAGGTTGTCGCTCCAGATACGGTTGGCGGCGTAGGTAAGTTCCGGTACCGCGATCGCGTAGGCGACCGAGGTTGCCTTGACGGCCTGTACCATGCTGTTGCTCACTGCAGGCAAACTGTTACGTAATGCCAGCGGCAAGATAACTTTGCGGAAGATTTTCCCCGAAGATAATCCAAGTGACTGCGCTGCCTCTATGGTTGAACGCGGTACTGCATCGAGACTGCCGCGAATGGCCTCGACCTGATATGCCCCGGCATGAATGCCGAGTACCAGCAGTGCCCAGCCAAAGTTGTGCAGCATCTGGATGTGTGCACTGCCTTCGTTAAGTTCAAACGACAGCAGTGCACCCAGGCCGAAGTAAAAGAAGAACAGCTGAATCAGTAGCGGCGTGTTGCGAAACACTTCCACGTACAGGGTTACGAGCTGGCGTGGAAATTCCCAGCGCGATCCCTTCATCCATGCGCCCAATATGCCAATGACCAAGGAAATGGCGACACTGAGAAAGGCCAGTGCGATCGTCAGTCCCAAGCCTGTTAAAAAACGCTGGCGATCGATCGGATCCCACAGGATGGTGAGATTGATCCCGGATGAAGTAAGCAACTGATGCAGCGTCTCCATCATGTCACCAGGTGTAATTCAGCGAGGTGTAGTAGAACGCACCGTCTGCAGACAGAGGGGAATAGCTGGTGTACTGGAAGGTGCCGCCAGTATTGTTCTCGTATCGGGTCAGATCAGGCCGTTTGTTGAATAGATTGTCTGCACCTACCGTGAGTCGCCAGCGCTTGGCAAACGTGTAGCTGGCAGATAGATCAAGCGTCCATTTAGGGGTGAATTTCTGATCCAGCGCCGGGTTGGTATTGCTATAAATCCAGAACGAGCCGTAACGCTGCAAAGCTGCATGCAGATCCAAGTTCAGTGCGCGTACGGTGTAATCGCCTGAAATGATCAACTTGTGACGCGGATTGGTATCGGTTAACTGGCCGATTTCTCGACGTTCTACCAGACTGATCGGAATGCCGAGTTGACCGAGAATGGCCGGGCTATCTGCAAGTTTGGTAACCTTGGTACGGTTATAGCCGTAGGTGAGCAGACCTTTGAGGCGATCACCGTTGCTGAACTTCCAGCGATACTCGCTTGTTATGTCGAGCCCAGTCGTGTTGGTGTCGGCTGCATTGGTCATGTAGCGAATGGTTCGGTAGTTATCGCTGGTGATACCGTTGGCTAGCAGGTAGGCGCGTGCAGCAGCATTGACCTCAAAGCTGGAGGAAAGATTGAGGCGATCCTTGACATCAATACGATAAGCATCGAAAGACAGTGTCAGCTGATCAGTCGGACGTAACATCAGTCCTAGGGTTTGACTTTGCGATTTTTCGGGACGCAAATCCTGTGCGCCGAGCAATCGGGCTGCTGCTGAATCAACTGCAAAAGTGCCAGATTGCACTGTTACTACGCCTTGGCCGAAATCCTGCCCTTGGGTTTGAATGCTTGAATAATGTTGCTGCGTGAGCGTTGGTGCGCGGAAGCCATTCGAAACCGAGCCACGTAAGGCGACTCGTGGATTGAAGTCGTATCGACCAGCTAGCGAACCAGAAAGAGAGTTACCGAAATCACTGTAATTTTCATGACGCACCGCTCCCGAGAGGGTCAGTTTTTCCGTCAGTTTTGTTTCTAGGTCGAGATAGCTAGCGAGGCTGTGGCGACTCCATGAACCTGCATTCAGCGGGGAAATGCCCGGCATGGCAAGAGCACCTTGGCCGTACCACGATGCGTCATCCCCTTGGCGAATTTTCAGATCCTGTGACTGATGTTCGAAACCAAATGCGAATGATAGAGGAGCCGGTAGACCTACATCGAAGTTGCGCGAGAAATTGAGGTTCGCGACAAGTTGCGAGGTTTCATAAGTCCCGTTGTAGAAATCCGTCGGTGAACTACCAGTTGCAGTGAACAGCGATGAGTTGACGCTCTTGATGTAGGGCGCATAGCTGTTGTTGCCCCAGTCCAGCGATGCATCGTAGTTCCAAGTTCCGATCAAACCGCGCCCGCCCACCACCAGTGAGTGGTCCTTCACCACGGGCTCGTACTGCGGGAGATAGCCGTTTGGATAATAAGCAGCGACCGCCGCTACGTTTGCGCGTTGGCGCGAATACCAACTAGTGGTCTCGCGCTGACTAAATGTGCCGAATCCATAAAGTTCAAGTGCTTCATTGATGCGGTAATTGGTGTTGAAGGCAAATTTTCCGCTTTCCAGTGCCGGCGCACCGACACGATTCGTGACCTGTCCAAAGAGGCCATCTGCCGCAGCGCCGGCGGTCGTATCGCCTCCGGCACGATTGGTTGCACCATTATTCTGTCCTTCGAACGAAAGTGTCAGTGAACCAGCTTCGCCGAAGGCGACGCCCGTGTACGCCTGAACTTCACGACGAATGCCATCGCCATCCTTGTAACGTCCAAACGTGGTGTTGATACCACCACCTTCGCTTTGATTTTTGAGGATGACGTTGATCACGCCAGCAATCGCGTCAGATCCGTAACGTGCCGATGCGCCATCACGCAGTACCTCGATGCGTTCGATGGCCGATACCGGGATTGCAGCGAGATCGATTGGATTGGTGCCACGACCCAGAGCGCCGCCAGTGTTGAGGAATGCGCCCTGATTGCGTCGTTTGCCATTGACCAGAACAAGAACTTGATCGGGAGCCAGGCCACGCATGACCAGTGGACGGACCGATTCGCTACCTACCGTGTTGTGCGGACGTGGCACGCTGACCGAGGCGAGCAGTTTATTCAGTGCGCCCGCCAGATCGGATGTGCCGAGGTTCTCCAATTGCTCACTGCTGATGACATCCACCGGTTGTACGGAGTCAGCGGCAAGGCGTCCCGCTGTCCGCGTACCTGTGACCACAACGGTAGGGATCACCTCCGTATCTTCGAAAGAAGATTGAGCGTGAGCGGGCAAAAAGATGCTGGCGATGCTTAAAGGCAGCGCACGTAACGCGAGGGTCGATTTTCTGGTCATGGTGATGGTTAAGCTATAAGAGGAACTGATCGAAAATATATTCGCTATAGCGAAAATAATTTGTGAATGTGTTTGCAAAAATTTGTTGATAAAACTATGATTTGTCCTGTTTTTTACATTTTCATGGATTGTATTTGCACTTTAGGGGAAATTGGAAATAGCAATTTCGCATATCCTTATTCGCTAAAAGGAAATTTGATCGCTATGCTCAAATTGGAAGAAGAAAAAAAACTTGCTGAAATGCAGCCTGATAATTCGCCTGTGCGAGAAGATGGTTTTGTCGAACGACTTAAATTGATTTGTGCGCGAGTAGGCAATGCGAGCGCATTGGCGAAGAAGTCGGGTATTTCCAATAGCGGTTTGAGTCGTTATCTCACTGGTGGTGATCCGTCGCGCAAGGTATTAATCGGTTTGGCAGAGGCGGCCGACGTTAGCTTGCATTGGCTTGCAACCGGCGAAGGCAATATGGAAAAAGGTAGCGGGCCGCGACCAAGTTCATTGATGTTGTTGCCGTTTCTGGGTAACCAGGAGTCGCCAAGGGATGAGGTTGTTGCGACGCGCAAGACCACGTTGACATCGCAAGCCTTTTGCCGTCACTGGTTGGGTAGCCATGGTCTGGATAGTGCGGCACTTGCCGCGATGCAGATTCGAGGTGACAGTATGTCGCCAACTATCAGCGATGGAGATGTTGTGCTGATCGATATTCATGCGACGGATATTCTGGATGACAAAATTTACGTCATTCAGGATGCAGGTAATTTGCTGGTGCGTCGTTTGCAGCTCGAACCGGGTGGTAAGGTGCGTACGTTGTGTGATAACCCATCGCATCGTGAATTCGAAATCAATCGAGAGCACCTGGAAATTGTCGGCCGTATTGTATGGCGCGGTGCGCTGCTTTGATCGGACAGGCTGACGATCTAGTCCGGTTAAATGCAGTGACAGTCTGATGCGTATTCAAGCCAATCTCGATTCCAGGATTGGCTTTTTGTTGTGGGTTCTTGAATGAACTTAAGGTAGAAAGGCAGCGTGCATTCGCGTTTGTGCAGCGTTGACAAGCGCTATTGAAAATCACGACTCGTGATATTCAGATCGCCGAGCAGATGCGTGTGATCGACGACGCGTTTGGCCACCAGGTGATGCACACCTTCCTTTGTTTGCCAGATGCCGTATACCGTCATCAATTGCGCATTGAGAATCTCCTTGCGCTGCTTTTCCACCAGTGCCGGCCAGATGATGACGTTGGTAATGCCGGTCTCATCCTCCAGTGTGACGAACATGGTGCCTTTTGCCGTCGGTGGTCGCTGGCGCATGGTGACGATGCCGGCAGTGCGCGCGATCTTGCGATCGGCAAAGCCGCGCATTTCGAGTGAGGTCGATAGATTCATTTGCTTAAGTCGTGGTCGCAGTAATGCGAGCGGATGGCGTTGCAACGTGAGGCCGATGCTGGCGTAATCGGCGACGATTTCCTGTCCTTCGCTGGCCGCAGGCAGGGCGATAGGCGTCTCCATGATTGGCGCATCGCGCAAGAGCGCTGGCGCAGGGCGCATGGCCGAGACTTCCCATTTCGCTTGTCGTCTGTGTCCGGTCAGCGGTAGTAGCGCGTTGGCGCGTGCCAATGCGCCAAGTTCGAACTGATCCAGCCGGGCGCGACGCGCCAGATCATCGATATTTTTGAAGGCGCTGCTTATGCGCGCTTCGACAATGCGCACGGCAGCTTCAATAGACAATCCTTTGACCATCTGCAAACCGAGTCGTACATGCGGCATGGTGGAATGGATTTCTTCCAGTGTGCATTCGCACTCGCTGATCATGATGTCTACAGGGTGCACCTGTACGCCATGCCGTTTGGCATCTTGCGTCAGTTGCGATGCCGAATAGAATCCCATGGGTTGAGAGTTCAGCAGGGCGGCGAGAAAGGCGGAGGGGTGATGTCGCTTGATCCAGGCGGATACGTAAACCAGCAGGGCAAAGCTGGCGGCATGCGACTCGGGGAAGCCGTACTCGCCGAAACCAGCAATTTGTCTGATCAGCCGCTCTGCGAATTCAGGTTCGAATCCATTTTTCGCGAGGCCATCTCTGAGTTGTTGATTGTATTTTTCCAGCGTGCCTTTGCGCTTCCATGCGCCCATGGCGCGCCGCAGTTCATCCGCTTGGCCCGCGGTGAAGCCGGCTGCATCGATTGCGATTTGCATCACCTGCTCCTGAAAAATCGGGACGCCATAGGTGCGTTCGAGTGCGGGCTTGAGTTCCTCGCGTAAGTTGATTTGATCTATGGGTATGCGACGTTGCGTCAGATACGGATGGACCATGCCGCCCTGTATCGGGCCAGGCCGCACGATCGCGACCTGCACGACGAGATCGTAGTATTGCCTTGGCTGCAAGCGGGGCAGCATGGACATCTGCGCGCGCGACTCCACCTGGAAGACACCGATCGTATCGGCTGCGCAGATCATGTCGTAAGTGGCCGTATCGTCATCCGGGATGTCATGCATTTCGAAGCTCGGCTGGTCGTTTTGCACGCGCAACATGTCGATAGCACGTCGGATTGCCGACAGCATGCCAAGCGCCAGGACATCGACCTTGATCAGTTTGAGTGCTTCCAGATCATCCTTGTCCCACTGGATGACGCTACGGTCTTTCATCAAGGCATTCTCGATCGGTACCAGGCGCGCCAGATTATCGCGGGCGATGACGAAGCCGCCGACGTGCTGCGACAGATGGCGTGGAAAACCGATCAGCGTTTCGGTCAGTTCGACTAGCTTCTGCACAATCGGCGCATGCGGATCGAATCCGCATTCACGCAACCGTTCTTCCCGCACTTCGCGTCCATCCCACCATTTGTGCGAGGCGGAAAGTCGATTGACCTGATCGAAATCCAGTCCGAGCGCCTTACCGACATCTTTCATCGCCGAACGCGGGCGGTAGGTAATCAGAGAGGCGGCAATAGCTGCGCGATGGCGCCCGTATTTTTCGTAGATGTACTGCATGACTTCCTCGCGCCGCTGATGTTCGAAATCGACATCGATATCGGGTGGCTCATCGCGTTCGCGCGAGATAAAGCGTTCGAACAATACGCTACTGCGTTTGGGATCGACGGCGGTGATGCCTAAACAGAAGCACACGACGGAATTGGCGGCTGAGCCTCGTCCCTGACACAGGATGTTTTTGCTGCGTGCAAATTTGACGATGTCGTAGACCGTCAGAAAAAATGGTTCGTACTTGAGCTCAATGATCAGCAGCAGTTCATGTTCGATCTTGTGTTGTACATCGCCTGGGATGCCATTCCTGTAGCGATTGGCTGCGCCTTCGTAAGTCAGACGGCGTAGATAACCGGATAGGGTTTCGCCTTCCGGTACGATTTCCTGTGGGTATTGATAGCTGATTTCGGTCAGTGAAAACTTGCAGCACTGTGCGATGCGCATGCTTTCTTCAAGCAATTCCGAGGAATACAACTGAGCCAGACGCATGCGCGAACGCAAATGCTGTTCTGCATTGGGCTGCAGCGCGAGACCGCATTCGGGCAGGGTTTTACCCAGTCGCACTGCAGTCAGCGTGTCCTGCAGAGGTTTGCGTGAGCGTACATGCATGAGTACGGCGCCCGCAGCGGTCAGCGGCAAACCTGTCCGAAATGCGATCCTGCGCAGACCGGTGAGCCATGCTTCGTCATCCGACCAGTAAAGCAGTTCGACGGCAATCCACGCGCGAGCAGGGAGGGTGTGCGAAAGCCATTGCGCCTGTTCTTCGATGTCTTCCGGGCTGCTGCCGCGCTGCGGGATCAGAAGGGCAAGACAGTCAGGCAGGCTGGCAAGATGCGGCGCGGGAGAGTTGGCATCCGCATTGTCGAGGTCATTGCGATGCAACAGGTAGCTGCCTTTGGCCGTGCGGCGGCGTCCCAGCGTGATCAGTTCGGACAGATTGCCGTAACCGTTGAGGTTGGTTGCCAGTAGCACCAGTTTTGTACCGCAGGCGAGGGTGACCTCGCTACCGATCACCAAATGCAACTCCAACTTGTCTGCCTCCACATGCGCACGCACGACGCCGGCTAGAGAGCACTCGTCTGTGATGGCCAGACTTTTATAGCCCAGTTCTGACGCCCGTTGAACCAGTTCCTCCGGATGCGAGGCGCCGCAGAGGAACGTGAAGTTCGACTGGCAATGAAGCTCGGCGTAGTCTGGAAGGGTGAAGGACATGGATAATATAACTGGAATATTGGTTAATATTTTGAATATTCATTCAGCTTTTTAGTCTTTTGAATACATTGTCTCTTTGGTTTTTCTTGGAAAGCGTTATCTTTAAAAAAGCGAGCGAACATTCAATTTATTTATCCAAACAGCCCATGCAAAAACCAGCCTGATCCGTTGCTATCTTTCGCAACGCGCGTACGAAAAATCCAGAGCAGCAGGTGTCGTTCATTTTCCGCAATGAAGTAGTCGCGCGTTGCCAGTCCGTCATCCCACCAGCCGGCCTCGATGCGTTCGGGTCCGCTCAATAACGTCAGCGGACTTTGGTAAAACGGTTTGTGCTGGCGTGTGATCAGGGCCAACGGTTTGGGTAGCAGCCAGGTTGGTCTGGTTGCAGCGCTGAGCGGGTTGCCTGTCTGTTTGTTGCGTTTCTGGGCAATACCGTCATTGACGCTGGTGGTCACCAGGCTGCGTTCTGGCCGATGATCGCCAAACATGGCAAGCTGACGTACGGCATCGTTACCCAGGCGGTTTTGCAGGCGTTCGATCAGACGATTGGTGGTTTCCGCCTGCGAGGCTGGCGTTGGAAACAGTTCGGTATTCGGCGCAGCCTGCGGTGCGATCTGGTCGGCTTCCAGCGAAAGTTCGATCACCGGTGCATCCAGTACCAGCAGCGCCAGTCGTTCGCGTAGCAACAGCGTCAGATGTTCGGGATCGCGACTGGCCATGCCCAGCAAAATGGTCAGCGGCGTGCTGCGGTGATCGCGACGCCGTGTTGGCTCGTGATGCATCCAGAGTGTGATGCTGGTGACGGCAGCCAGCCGCGCGGTCAGCCATCCGGTCAATTGCAATAACAGACGGCGCGCACCAAACAGCAGGGACTCGGCATGCTCGACGCGTGAGGGTAACTCCAGCTTTGCGTGGAAGATGGTGGGTGGCTCGAACCAGGCGTGGACTTCTGATTCCTGCCCATAGGCACGGTCGATTTCTCCGAGTAATTGCCTGCCAAAACGGCGCGTGATGCCTGGTCGTGGCAAGTGCCGTAACTGTCCTAACGTGTGACAGCCAATGTCGTTCAGCGTATCCAGATAGGGTTGCGCATGCGTTAACACCCAGACCGGAAGATGATCGAGTGCAGCGACTTCATCAGTCGTTTCTTTCTGCTCAGGAGATTGCGCCCGCAACCAGGCGCCTGTGGCCGTCGAGGCAAAGGCCAGATTGCCTTGCAAACCGAGTTCGCCGATACCGGCCAGCAAACGTCGCGCAATATTCTCGCGACCATCGAACAGTCGCAGACTGGCGGCGATTTCGGCCAGCAGCCCGCACGGTTGCAAGGTGACATGCGGCGTGAAATGCAGGCTCCACAGTGCAGCCTCGTGCAATGCCTTGACTTCATCCTGAGGGCGGCGTCCCACGATTTCCAGATTGGCGGCCAGTGCGCGCGCATTGCCATCGGACATGCCGGCGCGAATGCCGACCTCGGATGCGGCTGCGTTGCACCAGCCAATCCGGTTCTGTTCCGAAATGGCGAGCGGCGTCTGCTCGGGAGCGTGGCCCGACTTATGCCGATAGCGCTGCGCGATGTCGAGCGGCAGTTGCGGCAAGTGCAGAGCGATCCACAGCATAGGAAGAAATGGGGAAAACAGTTTTGCTCATGGCACGTGTCGCGAACGGTGTGACCAGAATGTCAGGAATCGCCAGCGGTACGAGGATGGGTTCTGCATGCACCGGACCACGGCGTTTGATGATGTCTACCGACATGCGGCCAGCGGGTGCCGGCTGGCATACCATGCGGAGAGGTGCTGGCGAGGATTGGTTGCTGTCTTCGGATGGACGAAAGACAAAAGTCAGGCCTTCGCCATTGGCGGCAGCCAGTTGCAGGCGGCGCAGATGATCGGCACGCGCTTGCGGTAACCAGCAAAGCAGGGCGCCAAAACTGGCGCTTTTCAGTGCCTGCTCCACTGCCCAGATACGGTCGGTTGGTTTCTCCGCTTCGATCAGCAGAACATGTTTAAGGTCGATACCCAGTTCGGTCAGGGCGGCGGCAAAAGGAATGTGGGGTGGTGCCAGCAGAATCACGCTTTTGCCGGCTTTGGTCAGTTGCGACAGCGTAGGTGCCAGCAGGCGCAGCTCGCCAATGCCCGGATTGGACAGCAGCAGTTCGATCAGTACGGAGGGTGGCCAGCCGCCGTTTGGCAATTCCTTGTCGAGCGCGCGAAAGCCGGATGCCACCGGCTTGGCATGGCATGATCCCATTTGATCGCCACGCCAGACATTGTCGGGCAGTGTGGCGAGAATGGATGGTTGCGAAGCTCGTGAAGAAAAGGAAGACGATAGGACAGCCATGAAAACCTCCAAAAGTACTAATTGGGACAAAGCGCTGCTGTGCAGGCGCGTTATCAATATACTGTATATGCATACAGTATAAAAGGCTTTCTCATAAAATATTTACGGGCGTTGCTTTTCAATCAGCAAGGCCGAAATGTCCTGAGAGGCATCAGAAATTGTGCCTCTGCCCGAACATTTGACTGCTGATAAATTCCCTATTTACTCTGTATCTCTTTCACGATCTCGTTGCTGAGCGCTTCCACCTGTTTGTCTGTCATCGGCGAAAAGATGCCCTGCCATGCGGAAGATGTCGTGTTGTAGTTGCGTTCGCCTATCAAGGCGCCGGTGCGCGCGTTGATGAACTTGACGTTAGCATCGACAAAGGCATTGCCGGAAAAGGCGCCCAGGCCGTAGCGTGTGCCGGTGCCTAGATAGCGATAGTCCTTGATCTGCACGGCGATGACCGTTCCATCCTGCCCGGTTGACCGCGGTTTGCCTTCCTGCTCGGCATAGTTTGCGCCGATGCTGGTCGCGGCAGTCTTCATCCCGTATTGCCACGCAGCCTTGAGCTTGCCCCAATCGCCGTTATCGGTCTGCTGCTTGTCACCGCTCAGATTGAGAATGATGTTTTTGGCAGAAGCATCTGTCGTTTTGAGGGCGGGAGTGCTTGGGGAGTTGTTGTTGACGGTGGCCGCACAGCCAGTGAGAAGGGCTAATGCGAGGGGAATCGAGAGCATTTTCATTTGTCGGTCTCCGAAGGGCAAAGGAAAAGATATCAAAAAGACATCTTTTTAATGATAACCCAACTTCCGCCAACTTCAAAATCCGCCGATTGGCGGGTTTTGTTCGGATGAAATAAATCGGATGGGATTTAGCGTGGTGCGGTAGCGGGTTTGACGGGCTCGATCAGCGTCATGCGGCGCCGTATGCGTTGTGCTTCTTCACTGGCGCCAGCTTGTTCTAGGCGTAGTGCCTGCACATTCAGCCAAGCCAACAAGGGGCGTTTCCATCCCTGTGCGGAGGCGGTATCAACGGCCGTTTGCAGCACAGCAGGTGTCGCACGATTGCTGCGGAACAGTACGCCTGCTGCGATCAAGCGTGAGAAGGGATCTTCGATACCTTGTAGTGAGGCGGCAGCGGCGGTGTCGCTCGTAGCGCTGGCCGTAGCGCGCTGTGCCGCAGGCAGGCGTGAAACCTCTTGCGAGGCGATGGTGCCGGCAAGGTAATCGGCATAGGCACGTTCTTCTGCTGAGGAATCCTGTCGCAGCGGCATGAATCCTGTGCAGTCTTCCAGCACCAGACTGGCAACACGCGCGGCGCAACGAGTCAGTTCCAGCCTTGCCAGCAAATCGACTTTGCCGGTGCGGGCGACTTCCTTGTGGGCTAAAGAAAATTCCTGTTGTTCGACGCGATCGTTGCCTTCCAGGTAGGCGCTGGTCGATCGTTCGATGGCGCTCTTGGCTTCCATCTGCCAGTCGGGCGCGGGTTTGCCTGCGCACGCCGTCAGCAATAGAAGGGTGCCGATCATGGACAGGCGTGGAAACGAGAAAGTCATCATGGCAGTTTCAACTCCGTGTCGCGGGCAAATGGCCATTTGCGGTTGAGTTCGTTGACCAGTTGTTCGACCTTGCGCACGCTTTTGTCGACATCGCCACGTAGCGTATCCAGATCGGCGGTGGCGGAGCGTGCATTGCCGGCAACGGCTTGTGCATCGGTCAGAACGCTATCGAGTTTCTTCAGGCTCTGGCGTGCTTCGCCAAGCATGGCATTGAGTTGCACGATGGTGGCCTGACTATCGCCATCCTTGCCGAATACTTGCGCGTCAGTCTTGGCAAGCAAGCCGTCGACCCGTGTCAGAACGCTGTTGGCACGGTCGATGGTGGCGACCATTTTCTGCGCGTCTTTTTCGTTGCCGAGCAAGGCGCCGAGTGCGCCGTTGGGACCGTTCAGTTTGTCGGTCAGGGCTTGTACATTGGCGAGCGTGGCATACAAGGAAGACTGTGCATCGCTCAGGCTGTTGAGGTTTTCGATGAGTTGTTTGGCAGACGCCACCAGCAACGGAATCTCTGCGGCGACGTCGCCCACCAGCAAGACACGTTCGGCACCTGCTTCAAGCGGTGGGTCGTCGGGCAGACCGGTAAATGCGCGCAGCTTGGCGCTGCCGACAATCGGTTTTTCCATCGCAAAGACGCTGGAGCTGCGCAGCCAGTGAGCATCTTTTTCCGCGACCGCAACGATCATGCGAGCCTTGCCATCCTTGCCGAGTTCAATGCGACTGACCCGCCCGATCGGAAAGCCGGAAAACGTCAGGTCCATGCCGACCGTCACGCCTTCCGCATCGTCAGCCAGCAAGACCAGATCCTGGGTCGATTCGAACGCACCGCGTGCATACATCAGATAGCCGATTGCGCTGAAGATCATGACAACCAGAAAGGCTAGCAGAATGGCGGCCTTGAATTCGAGGTTGCTGGGCGCGAGTGCTGCCGAGGTCGAAGGCGGTACTGGCGGTGCAGGCTCAGGTGGTGGTATTTGTTCAGACATGAATATTAGGCAAAATTAGTTCAGCAAGTGAGTTCGGCAAATAAGTCAGCAAATAAGTCAGCAAATTCGTTCGCTACAGATTAGTAGTAGTTGCCCATCAAGGACGCAATCTCAATCAACAGCAGAACCGCAAATAAACGCACCATCGCTGCCAGTTCATTGGCCGCCTTCGAGCGACTATGCAAGGGCGTACTCTGCGTGGAATAGAGCGCGGATGCAATCGGAATCAACGAAACCGCAAGACTGAAGAACAGCGTCTTGAGCACAAAGATCATGGTGACGGCCGGATTGAAAATCTGCCCGACCACCCGCGTATAGCCCGGCAACGCCCAGTGATTGAAGCCGTAAATCGATACATACGCCAGTATCAGCGACAGGATGCAACTGAGTGCGGCTAACATCAGCACAGAGAAAATGCCGGCAACCGCGCGCGGAAAAAATTCCAGCCGCAAGGGATCGAAACCCTGGGCACGCAAGGCATGTAACTCGCCGCGCGAACGCATCTCTGATAGTTCGACACCATCCGGCAAGGTGCGACGCAATGCGATGAAGAGCGCTGCTGTCAGTGGAATCAGTTCCAGTACCAGCACGCGGACGACCATCTCCAGCGCATAACGCGACAGGCCGTAGCTCACGGCGGTGACGACGACGATGCGAATAAGAATCAGACTGACCAAGGCAGACAGCACGGTAAACCAGATCAGGTTGGCATTAGTGCCGAGCACGATCTGGTAAGCAACCGCGCGACGATTTTCGCGCCTGTAGCTACTCGGTGAAAACATCAGCGACAGCATCATCACGCCGAACAGAATGGTGCGCCAGCCACCAATGAGCCAGCGCTGTACTGCGCGGCCCATGCGGGAAAAAGGGTTGGGTGTCGATGCTTTGACGATCATGCCTGCATGGTAGCAGCGATTTCCTGGCAATGGCGACTGCTGATGACTGCTGAGGACGGCCACATGCAGCGCAGGAATGATGCTTTGACTTTGCAGGGGGATGGCCGCACACTGCAGAGACTCAGTTTTCCCAACCTCGGTATCGGATGAACTTCTTTGCGCCTGAACGATTAGACAAAATTCGGCGCATGGTCAATCGCGGCAAGCCATTCGTTTTTGATGATGGCGATATGCGCACGTTGCATTTTGACGAACGTGTCGTGCAGAGCGCGATGCGGATTTCCGATCCGGATGAACTGGTCATTCTTTACACCCGAGCGATGACGGCGTTTCGCCTGTTTCAGCCTGATCCTGCAAGGATCATCATCATCGGCTTGGGTGGCGGCTCGATTGCCAAATACTGTTACCGGACTTTCCCGAAAGCGCATCTGACCGTATTGGAAACCAATGCAGATGTGATCGCCTTGCGCTCGCAGTTCATGTTGCCGGATGATGATGCGCGATTTCAGGTGCTGCATGCAGACGCATCAGTCTTTATTCCAGCGCAGTCTGATGCGACTGCCGATGTGATTCTGCTGGATGGGTTCGATGCGGAGGGGGCACCTCCTGCGCTGTACACATCCGCTTTCTTCGAACAATGCTGGCGCGTCCTGAGTAGTTGTGGGGTCCTGGTTGCCAACATGGCCGATGAAGTGCCCACCATTGTGGGTATGGTCAAGGAAGCGCAGGCCATGTTTGGCATCCGGCGCAGCTGGTGGCTCAAGACGCTGGCCGACAATAGTCACTTGCTGGTGGCGGTCAAGGCGGCGCTGCCGCATGTGTCGTGCCCGGAAGACGATGCGCGATTTTTGCGCATGACACAGCAGATGTGTGAAGAGCAGTCGCTTGAACTGGTGTATCCGAAACCGGAAGCATTGGTGATTCAGGATCAGGATATGGATCGGATCTGGAGGGCGCCTGATGCGTGATGTACAAGCGATGCACGCAAGCGCCGTCCATGATGTCAGTCGAGTCAGCTAGCTTTTTTCCACATCAATCAGGGTAAGCCCGCTATTCGGGTCGAAGGATCGCTTCAAGTAACCCGGTGATTCCGTCAGTATGATTTCCAGGGTGGGGCGCACGTATGCCTGAAGGAGATGTCCTCCATGTGCGCTGCCATCCCGTTTTCCCACGACGACGTGCGCATGTACTTTGGGCTCGCCGTCTTCCAGCGATATATCGCCGAGCAGTGACAACACCTCTACCTGTTCGTTGATCGCAATCTTTTCATAGTCTTTCTGTTCCCAGTCGAAATAACCGAGGGTCGCGCTGCTGAATGCGCCGATCGCGGTAAAGCGGCTGGCTGCCAGTCCATTGTCCTTTGCAAAACGTTGCAGGGTTGAAAGGACTTCCTCTCCCGTTTCAAAGATCAATACGTGCGTTTTTTCCGAACTGTCGTCGAGGAGTTTTGTATGCATGGGTGTCCTTTCTTGTCAGGTTTCAATGAGACATGATGTTGCGGAGCAAGTTGCCGAGTGGAGGCGTACACGAGAATTGGCTGCATGCCAGCGATATCCTCTTCACAACAGGAACTCTTGTCGAAAGAGACTTCTCCAATCTAAAACACGTCGCACACATCGCTTTAGTTGCAGACAGTGTTTTGCAGTCATATGTTCAATCGGCATTCGCCACACGGTGATTTTGCGCCACCGCTCTTCCGCAAACCTTGTCTTTTCACAAGGAAGGTTTGCGCATGTTTAGTCTCTTTCCGCCCGTTTCCATTTTTTCTTCCAACCGCAATCTGGATGATCCGGACGACCTGCTGAGTCGCGCGGAAATTTACAGCGTCGAGCGACTGGAGCAACACGCCCAGCAACTTGCCGGGCTATTGCAGATCGGCTCCGCACGTGCCGGCAACTGGTCTGCCGCAGATGCACACGAAGCGGGTCGTGAACTGGCACGCTTTCATATCGCTATCGAGCAGGCGGTGCTGGAACAGAAGGCGATTACGCCGGCATCGGAGTGGTTGCTCGACAATCTGCATGTGGTGGAGGAAAACGTTCTCAGCGTGATTGAACAGTTGCCACGTCGCATCTGTGCAGGGTTGCCAGTTCTGATCAATGGCGACCATATCGGCAAACCGCGCATGTATGCCATCTGCTGGAGTTTTGCACGGCATACGGATGATCATCTGGATGGAGAATCCTTTGTGCGTTTCATTCGCGCTTATCAGAGCGTGCAGCCATTGACCATGCTGGAGCTTTGGTCAGCCCCCGCGATTTTGCGCGCGGTTCTGCTTGAGCATTTGCGACGGGTTGCCTTGCGTGTGTTGCGGGCGCAGTCGGCACGCCAATCTGCCGATGAATTTGCCAATCGGCTGATTGCCGTTTCGCATGCAGGATTCGGGGATCAGGTATTGCCGGATGAACTGCCGAAGGGAAAACTGATTCGTGCCTTTGCGGTGCAACTGATTCAGCGTTTGCGTTATCAGGAGAGTGATTTCTCCGTTTTGCTCGACAAGCTTGGGCAGCGGTTGATCAGTGAAACGCTGTCAATCGATGACATCGTGCAGGGCGAGCACGCCGCACAAGTGGCGGCCAATCAAACCGTTCGCAACATCATCACCAGCATGCGTACGATTTCAGCGCATGACTGGCGTCTTTTTTTCGAGTCAGTCAGTCTGGTCGAAGACGCTTTGCATACGCTGCCTGTTTATGCGGGGCTGGATTTTCTGACACGGGATCGCTATCGCAAGATCATTCAGCAGATGGCATTGAAGGCGCGTCATTCCGAGCGTGACATTGCGAATGCCATCGTGCGCAAAATCAGGCTCCTGCAATCCTCGACCGAGCAGAGCGAAGTGGACGAACGCATGTTCGATCCAGGCTATTATCTGTTGGGACAAGGACGGTCCGAGCTGGAGGCAGAGTTGGGGTACATCCCAAGCCTGCCGCAACAGATGCGGCGTCACTATGTCATACGCGCAGGGTTCTACTATCCGCTGACGATTCTGATTGCAACACTGCTTTTACTGAGTCTGCCGCTCTGGAGTCTGCAAGGGCATGGCATTGCCACGCCCGTTCTTGTCTTGCTGATTGTTGCAGGTCTTTTTCCGGCTTCCGATATCGCGGTGACACTGGTGAACAAAGTACTCATGCGGCTGTTCTGGCCGCGCCATCTGCCGCGGCTGGAGCTCACCAGCATTGATGAAAGTCTGCGCACATGTGTGGTCGTACCCAGCATGCTCACGACCGATGACGGCGTGGCAGAAGACGTACGCCAACTTGAAACGCACTACCTTGCCAATCCCGATGGTGAAGTCTATTTCGCCTTACTGTCGGACTGGAGCGATGCGGCGGAAGAGCGTACCGCTCTGGATCAGTCTCTGTTGCAAAAAGCGCGACAGGATATTGCTGAACTCAATGCACGCTATGGCTTGAGCGAAAGCAGCCACACACGCTTCTATCTGTTGCATCGACGTCGGCAATGGAATGCAGTGGAAAATAAATGGATGGGTTGGGAGCGCAAGCGCGGCAAGCTGCACGAATTCAATCGTTTGCTGCGCAATGCAAGCGATACGTCTTTTCTCAAGAACGAAAACGACTTGCCAAGCGACGTGCGCTATGTGATCACGCTGGATGCCGATACGCGTTTGCCAATCGGCGGTGTGCGCTCGCTGGTTGGTGTGGCGGCGCATCCCTTGAACCGTCCCCGTCACGATCCAGTGACCAATCAGGTTGTCGAAGGCTACGGCATTCTGCAACCACGTATTACCCCCACCTTGCCGATCCCGCAGGAACGTACGCTGTACCGGCGCTTCTTCTCGATGCGTGGCGGTGTCGATCCTTATGGCGGTGCCGCAGCCGATGTCTATCAGGACGTATTCGGTTGGGGCAGTTATGCGGGCAAGGGTTTGTACGATGTCGATGCATTCGAGCGTGCGCTGGCTGGCAAGGTGCCGGAAAACAGCATGCTGAGTCACGATCTTTTCGAAGGTGCGCTGGCTCGCTGTGCGCTGGTCAACGACGTTGAGCTGTTCGAGGATTTTCCTTCGCATCTGGAAGAGGCATCGGCACGCCAGCATCGCTGGACGAGAGGCGACTGGCAGCTGCTGCCATGGTTGCTGCAGTTGCAGCGCGTCACCATGTCGGGCATCGACCGGATGAAAGTTGCAGACAATCTGCGTCGCTCGTTGATGGCGCCCGCCATTCTTGTTCTGCTGGTTACGGCACTATGTCTGCAGCAAGCATCATCGTGGCCATGGCTGATGCTTGGCATTGTCGGCCTTGCGTCGTCGTCCGTATTTCAGTTTCTGCTCGATGCGATGCCGCATCGGGATGATCTGTCGGTTCGCTCGCACTGGCGACGTGCCAAGACCGTGCTGCCCGATACGCTCGCCGTAATCTTCATTTCATTGTCGGTACTGGTCCAGCATGCGTGGTTGATGCTGGATGCCATCACGCGCACCCTATTTCGCCTGTACGTTTCGCATCGACATTTACTGGAATGGATCACGTCGGCGCAGGTAAAACGATCCAAACGCTACAGCATCGGCAGCTTCGTCTGGCGCGGCCGGATTGGTGTAAGTATTGCTCTCGTAATCGGCGTGCTGGTACTGGTGCTGAATCCGGCGCAATGGTGGCTGGCCTTGCCATTTGTTTTGCTATGGTTGTTCAGCCCGGTCATTGCACGTTGGATCAGCATGCCGCCGGTCGACAGGAATCTGGAGTATTTGAGTGTTGATGAGACGACAGAGTTACGTTTGATTGCACGACGTACATGGCGTTTCTTCACCACGTTTGTTACCGCGCAAGATCATCATCTGCCACCGGATAATTTTCAGGAAGATCCACAACCGGTCGTTGCGCATCGCTCTTCGCCGACCAATTTCGGTTTGTATTTGCTTTCAGTGGTGACGGCGCGTGATTCGGGCTGGATTGGTCTGAACGAGACGATGCACCGGCTCGAACTGACGATGGGCACATTGCAAGCCTTGCCCAAATATCAGGGACATTTTTTCAACTGGTATGACACGGAGCGACTAGCCTTATTGTCGCCGCGTTACATCTCGACAGTCGACAGCGGCAACCTTGCCGCGCATCTGTACGTATTGGCGCAGGCATGCAGCGGTGAGCGCAAGAAGGCGGTGCTGACTTCGGTTGTCATCGTGGGATTGAAAGATACCCTGTTGCTGATGCAAGTCGCCATTCAGAATCTAGGTGTCGAAAGCCGCACACAGACGGTGACCGTGCCAGAGTTGCAGCGCAGTACGGATCAGTTCAACAACTTGTTGCAGGTCGAAGATAATGCGACGTTGACCTATGCGTTCTGGGAATCATTGACCGCGCATGCCGAAGCATTATTCGATCTGGCGCAGGCGATGTCGTCGGAATTGCGAACCCCTCCCGATGAAGTGTTCCGTTGGGCGGGCGAGTTGCGCGATAACGTGCGCTCGCACGGCACGGATTTTGTTGCCGTTGTACCCTGGGCGGAGCTGGAGGCGCAGGATCTGAAGCAGGGTAGTAACGCTGCATTGTGGCAGCTCGTCAATCAGCATTTCGATCCTGCAGCACCACTGGAAGCGCTACCTGCCAGCTATACGAATGTTCGTCAGGCTGTGGCGACTTATTTTGCATTGCAGGAAAGTACGCAGGTTTCTGCAGAATCTCAAGGCGCCGTATCGTCGCTACGCGATACTCTGGAGCAAACAATTGACCAGTCACTTTTCCACGCAATCGAACAAACCACCAGATGGTGTGAGCGGTTGATTGTGCTGGAAGATGCGGCACGCCAGATGGCAGCCGATATGGATTTCCGCTTTCTGTTATCGGCAGAAAGAAAACTGTTTTCGATTGGCTACAACGTCGAGAATGGTCAGCTTGACGACAGCTATTACGATCTGCTGGCCTCAGAAGCGCGGACGGCGAGCCTGATTGCAATTGCGGAACGCCAGACTTCGCCATCGCACTGGTTCCGCTTGGGGCGTCGCATGCTGCCGACGTCGCAAGGCGCCTTGCTGGCGTCATGGTCCGGATCGATGTTCGAGTATCTGATGCCTGCCCTGGTCATGTCATCGCCACGCGGCAGTATGCTTGATCTCACTTGCCGTGGCGTGATCCGTCGCCAGATCGAATACGGACGCGAACGTCATGTGCCCTGGGGTGTGTCGGAGTCCGCATTCAACGTGCGCGACCGCGACTTTACCTATCAGTATTCACCGTTCGGCGTACCGGGTCTGGGCCTCAAGCGCGGGCTGGAAAAGGATGTGGTCATTACGCCATACGCGACCGGACTGGCAGCGATGTACATGCCGAAAAGTGCGGTAGCCAATTTCAAGAAACTCGCCAGTCTTGGTGCACTCGGCAAATACGGCTTCTACGAGGCACTGGACTTCACCCTCGGGCGCCGCAAGGAAAATCAGACGGTCGCCATCGTGCGTGCCTACATGGCACATCATCAGGGCATGCTGTTGGTTGCGCTTGGCAATGTGCTGAATGGCAGAATCATGCGTCGGCGTTTTCATCGCGAGCCGATTCTGCGCTCTGCCGATTTGCTGCTGCATGAGCATCAGCCGCAATTGATCAATGCCAGTGCCTTGAAACTGCGTGACGATGTTATTCCCGCCAAAGTCGTGGAGCCGGAATATGGGGTGGCGCGTCATTTCGATACTGCCATGACGGCCGTGCCGGAAACACAGTTGCTGTCGAACGGTCACTATGCCGTCATGTTGACGGCGGCAGGGTCCGGTTACAGCTTGTGGAATCGACTTGCGGTAACGCGCTGGCGTGAAGATGTGACGCGCGATAGCTGGGGTAGTTACCTTTACCTGCGCGATACGGAAAGCGAAACCTTCTGGTCGGCCACTTATCAACCGACGGCAGTGGAAGCCGATAGTTATCAGGTCAAGTTTTCTGAAGATCGTGCACGCTTTTCGCGTACCGATGGTTCGCTGTCCAGCACGCTCGAAGTCATTGTCTCTCCCGAAGACGATGCCGAGCTGAGGCGATTAACCGTGACCAATCATGGCACGCGTACACGCTTCATCGAAGTCACGTCCTATATGGAAGTGCTGCTGGCACCGACGGCGGCAGATATTGCCCATCCAGCCTTTTCCAATCTGTTTGTAGAGACCGAGTACCTGCATGAGGTGCGCGGATTACTGGCATCGCGTCGACCGAGGAAGAACGATGAAGTGCGCCCGTGGGCTGCACATGTCGTGGCGCGTTCATCCGAACATCGACATGCAGGCGTGGAGTACGAGACAGACCGTGCGCGTTTTCTCGGCCGTGGACAAGGTGTCGATCATCCACTATCGGTCAGTGATGGCAGGCCGCTTTCCAACACGGTGGGGGCGGTACTCGATCCGGTATTCAGTCTGCGTGTGCGACTGGAAATCGAACCCGGGCAAACTTCGCAGCTGACCTTTTCCACGATGGCCGCCGATTCACGCGAAGCGATCATCGGTTTGGCCGACAAGTATCACGATCCCTCGACGTTCGCGCGCATCTCTTCTCTGGTCTGGACGCATGCCCAAGTGCATTTACATCATCTGAAAGTGACGCTACAGGAAGCAGAATTGTTTCAAAGTCTCGCAGGACGGATTCTGTTTGCGAGTCGCACGGCACGTGTCAGCAGCCATGTCGTGCGCACCATGCGTCTGAGCCAGGCCGGCTTGTGGGGGCAGGGCATTTCTGGCGATCGTCCTATCGTTTTGCTGCGGATGACACAGCAAGAAGGCTTGCGACTGTTCTCTCAACTAATGCGCGCGCATGAGTACTGGCGCGTCAAGCATTTGCCGGTCGATCTGGTAGTGCTCAATGAGAAGGGCGCTTCCTACGCGCAGGAATTGCAGGGCACGATGGAAAGCATGGTGCGCGCTTCTCAGGCTTTGTTTGGTGAGCAGGGATCAGCAGAGCGCGGCGGCATTTATATCGTGCGCGGCGATTTGATTACGCAGGATGAACGCGCCTTACTGTTGTCGGCTGCACGTGTGGTGCTGGATGGGGAGGAGGGCAGCCTGACCGAGCAGCTCAAGGTGCGCATCGAAGCCGACATAGGTACGGTAGTGCCCGAAAACGAACCGGACATCGCTCCGTTACCTGTTGCGGCAGCTGCTTCAGCGATGCCGCCGCTGGTGCATTTCAATGGCTTGGGCGGTTTTGATCAAGGCGGACGTGAGTATGTGATCGTGCTCGGCCCGGGGCAGGTGACGCCGGCACCGTGGATCAATGTGATTGCCAACCCGACATTCGGCTTCACCGTATCCGAACGCGGGACCGGCTACACCTGGTGTCTGAACAGCCGTGAAAACAAGCTGACGCCCTGGTCAAACGATCCTGTCTCGGATCCGGCAGGCGAAGCATTTTATCTGCGGGATGAAGACGATGGCTCGCTGTGGAGTCCGACCGCGGCACCGATCCGGGTGCCCGGCGCAACCTACACGACCAGACACGGTCAGGGCTACAGCCGTTTCGAATTGCATTGCAACGGCATTGCCAGCGATCTTCTGCAGTTTGTAGCCTGGGATGATCCGGTCAGGATTTGTCGCCTGCGGCTAAGCAACACAAGCGGTATGCCACGCCGGCTGTCGCTGACGGCGTATGTCGAATGGGTGTTGGGTGCGACACGCACCGGCAACGCGGCTTTCATCACGACCGAGCACGATGAGGACAGTGGCGCCTTGTTGGCACGCAATCCATGGAATATCGAGTTTGGCCAGCGTGTTGCCTTCATGGATTTGCAGGGTACGCAAACGTCGTGGACAGG
>Ga0308164_10001417_pt1 | contig 28246 bp, 34 predicted proteins | sample PhyTR2_FD_201031 | JGI IMG/M metagenome (GOLD analysis project Ga0308164, IMG submission 201031) | Phyllosphere microbial communities from UC Gill Tract Community Farm, Albany, California, United States - DLSLT.R2 | ecosystem: Host-associated > Plants > Phyllosphere > Unclassified | place: USA... | reverse complement strand
TAACCAAATGCGCGGACCTGGCCACCATCCGCGATGGACGCCATGTCGAGGTCGCCGGCATCATTCTCGTTCGCCAGAAGCCGGGGTCTGCCAAAGGCGTGCTGTTCATCACGATCGAAGACGAGACCGGGATCGCCAACGGCATCCTGTGGCCCGATCGGTTCGAGCGCCAACGCCGTACCGTCATGTCCACGTCGATGATCGGCATGAAGGGCAGGGTGCAGAAGGAGGGCGAGGTCATCCACGTCATCTGCGACCGGATCATCGACCACGGCGATCTGCTGCACCGAGTCGGCGAGATGTCGTTCCCGCACCGGACCGGCCGCGGTGACGGCGCGAAGCATGCCGGCTCCCCCGATCGTGGCGACAAGGGCTGGAGCCCCAACCCACGCAACTCCTACTGGCCCCCCCATGCGGACGGCATGGATCCGGAAGCCGTCGTGAAGTTCAAATCTCACGACTTTCATTGATGGCCAAGCTCGTCCGCCATCAACGCGTTGTCATCGCGCTGTCGGTGCATATCTTGCGTGGCGGCGTTGCGCGCTGCTCGGACGCGCGCGTCGATGTCGTCGAAATCCGGTTGGCGCTGCGCTGCCTGCTGCCGCACTGCCCGGAACGCTGGCCACTCGAACTCTACTGGGATGCCGCTCGGCAGGAAAACGAGATCGGCAGGGCACAGGGCGTCACCGCAGCGTTCAACGGGATCGTCCGGCAACTGCGGCGCGCCGGCTGTTATGAAGAGGTGTCTGAACCGTGAGTATGCGATTGCCGCGCGCAGCCCTTGCCCGCGTTCCCGACGGCACGCGGATCGTCAGCGTCGAGCGGATGTCGCGGGCGTTCACCAAATATCATCTCGATGACGGACGCGCGTTGCATCGGTTCAAGATGGAAGAGCCGCACGCGACGCCGCATGATCACCCCTGGAGTTTTGACACCGAGATCCACGATGGCGGCTATGTCGAAGAGGTGTTCCATTGGAATCCAAACGGAGGGTGGCACAGCGAGCTCGTCCACCGCATTCCGGGCGAAACCTACCATGTCGATGCCGCGCACATTCACCGCATCGTCGAGCTGCCGACGGGTGAATGCTGGACGATCGTTCGTGCAGGTCCCCACACGCGGGAAACCCGGTTCTGGCGGTTCGGAGACGTGGTTCAGTGCCGGGCTTGGCATGAGCGACGGTGGACACGCTTGGGATAAGCCATCACGGCGAGATCCGGTCCGCCGCGACGTTCAAGACGGCGTCGGCCGGGGAAGGGCATCGAGCGCTGCGGATACCTGCAGGCGCAGATCGTCATCCCGGGTGATTTCCAGCATCGCGCTAAGGCTGCTGCGGGCGCCGGCCACATCGCCTGCGACCAGCTGAAGTCTGGCTCGCTCCCACCAACCATGGGCGTGCGTGGGCGCCACGATCGTCATGCGGTCGTACAGGACCAGCGCGCGCGCGGGATCGCCAGCCTGCTCGGCACGGGTCGCCTGGTTGAGCAGCAGTCGAACGAGCGCCGATCGGTTCGACAGGGGCAGCATCCCGTCGGCAAACCGTGCCTGGCCTGTCATCTGCTCCAGCAACGCTCGCACCTGTTCAGGGGCAACGATGCGACCATCGTTGAACGGATCAATGATCAGCGCGTCCGGTGCGTCGCCGAGGCGGACGAGGACGTGGCCGGGGGTATTGAGCGGCATCGCCGACCATCCAAGGCGACGTGCCATTGCAACATAGATAATCGACAGACTGACCGGCAGGCCGAGCCGTCGATCAACGACAGCGATCAGATCCGCATTCTGGGGATCGTCATAGTGCGTGCGGTCGCCGGAAAACCCGAACTCATCAACCATCACGCTGCTCAAGGCCTGAGCCTGAGCGGCGCTGCTTGCTGCGTCGCCGTCAGCCGCGCGCAGGGCTATTTCTATGTCGGTCAGCTCGTCGATATATTCGTCGAGATCGACACCGGGGTGATCGAGCGCTGCGAGTTCCAGGGCGGCCAGATCTAGTTCGATCTCGCCGTCTTCCATCAGCCCGAGATGAAGAATGCTATGGGTCATGACCCAGTAGATGGGAGGCTGCTTTGATCGTTTCTATGGCAACTCCGGGATACGGCGCGCCCGATCCATAGCCAGTTTTACGATACGGGAGCCCCGTTGTGCGGCGCAGGCGGTTCCACCCCATCTCCCGCAAAGGGAACCGGCGCCCCCGATATCATTCAGGCTTTACCGCGCACACCGTTGAGCTTGCCCGCGGCAATATCAAGCTTCTCACGATCGTTGCCAATGTCGACGATCAGATCGCGCGCCTGTTGCGCGGTCAACCCGTGCTTCTCGGCGAAATACTGGACCTCATACGTCTCGCTACCCGAGACACGGCTACGATCACGCTCGTCGGTTTTGCTTTTGTCATCGGCCATTGTGGTTCTCCGTCCAATTGGACATGAACGCACCGCCTCGTGACCGTGTCCGTTCCAATGGCATGATGTCGATTAAGGTGTGCCACGTGGCACACCTCCCGAAATTGCCGGCATTTGAGCGGCGCACGAGCCTTGCGCCCCTCCATACGCTTGCCCGCGATGATAATCCGTTCAACGCCATATGTGCGGCGGGGGCCGCGCTGAAGATCGCAGACTGCTTAGCCGCGATAGGGTCATAGCGAAGTCCCGCGGGGCGCTCTGTCGCAGGACTATGCAACCCGCCGCATTGCCGGTTAGCTCATGCTCGGGCATCGTAGCGCGATGGGTGAGCCAAACAGTGATTTCGAACAGGCGGCACAGATCGTCGAGGCGTTCTCCGAAAGCGAGACCGACGAACGCATTCTCGAACTGCTCGCGCGGATCGCAACCGCGATCCGCGATCAAGCAATAGACAATTAAGGCAGCGACCATGTGCAATCGCGCCCGCATGCTCGGTGAACCCGAAACACATTGGGAGTCTGCCGCAAAGATTTTCAGCGAGCGACCGCGCGACAACCGGTTCGATCCGCGCGAGCTTCGCCCCAAAAGCCGAAATTATGTGGTGCGGGAACAGGACGGCGAGCGTGCCTGGGATGTGATGTCGTGGGACGTGCTGGGCGGCAAGGCACCATGGCCGATGACCAACGTCCGTAACTTGGCCCTCCCACAATGGCGTAAATTGGCGGAGAAGCCGGAAAACCGGTGCCTCGTGCCGTTGACCGAATTCTGCGAGTTCACGCCCGACAAGCATGACCTGGGCGACGGCAAACCGCCGCTCAAAGGCGAAATGTGGTTCAGCGTTGTCGATCAGCCCGTGTTCGCGGTTGCCGGGTTTTGGCAGCATACCGCGGAAGGGAACGGGTTCACGATGGTGACGTGCGATCCCAATACACTGGTGGCGCCGATCCACCCGAAAGCCATGATCACGATCCTGGACCCAGCAGACATCGACACCTGGCTGCGCGGATCCTATGACGATATCGTCCGTCTGCAAAAACCCTACGACCCTGCCAAAATGACCGTCCGGGGACCGGTCTTCCCGACCCGCAGCAAGGAGCGGTAGCGGCTGGCTATCATCTTCACTCGAAGATGACCGCACCGAACGATCCATTGTGCCCGCTACGCGTTGTGTGACGGTGACAGGGAGCCGAGACGATGACGCCAGATGACGAACGCTGGATGCGTGAAGCGATTGCGATCGCCCGATCGAAGGGATCCGATCCCTCGACCTCGCCGCTGGGGTGCGTGATCGTGCTCGAGGGAAAGGTTATTGCGGGCGAGCGCAACCAGACCAAGGAATTGCCGGACGCGACCGCGCATGCCGAGATGATGGCAATCCGACGGGCGTGTGAAAGCACGGGGGAATTGGAACTGCGTGGTGCGACGCTCTATTCCACGCTGCAGCCCTGCGGCATGTGCACGATGGCGTCGATCTGGTCGAAGGTCGGCCGCGTTGTTTACGGGGCGGGCCGCGATGATGTTCACGAGATGTATTTCGAAGCGCAGCACGTCGACACGCTAGCGTTCATCGGCGACGCCTATCGTGAAGACATCGTTATCGAGGGTGGGTGCCTTCGCGACGATTGCGCCAAGCTTTATTATGGTCCCGGCGCAGAGCTGCCGGTCGACGAGCAGGCAAATCTATAGCCCGCTGAGGCCGCGCTGAACCGAGCGAAACTTACCCCGGAGCCGGCGCGTTGCGACGGTGCCGGAGCAGTTTGCTTCGCGGCTATCCGCTCAGCAAGGACACTATCATGGGCCTGTTTTCCAAAGACATCGTGACGTTCGACGACCTGTTCCTGCACCAGTTGCAGGACGTATATTACGCGGAAAACCAGATCGCCAAGGCGCTGCCGAAGATGGCTGACAAGGCAACGGCGCCAGCCCTGAAGCAGGGTTTCGAAACCCATCTGCGTGAAACGCAAGGGCAGATCACGCGCCTCGAGAGCATCTTCGACCTGCTCGGCGAGAAGGCAAAGGCAGTGACCTGCCCGGCGATCGACGGCATCATCAAGGAAGCCAACGAAGTCGCCGGCGAGATCGAGGACAAGGCAGTGCTCGATGCCGCGCTGATCGCGTCGGCCCAGGCCGTCGAGCATTACGAGATCGCCCGGTACGGCACGTTGATCGCCTGGGCGAACCAGCTCGGCCGCGCCGATATCGCGGCAATCCTGAAAGAAACGCTCGACGAAGAATATGCGACCGACGACAAGCTGACGGCGATGGCAACGTCGAGCGTGAACGCCAAGGCGGAAGCGGTCACCGCATAAGCGTTTCGGTGTCGGGGGGCCGACGCCCCCCGACCATTTTACAGCGTCCATGAAAGGCACGTTCGATGGCCGATGATATCGCGTTTACGCTTCCCGAAGCGTTGCGTGCGCAAAAGCACATGCGCGCTGCGCTAGGCCTGGGCGAGGAGCGGTTCCCGGTGCCTGCCTTCATCAACATGGTCAGCGACGAGATCGAGCAGCTGCGCGACGCCGGCAAGACCGATGGCGAAATCGCCGCCCTGGTCGAAGAATCAAGCGGTCATGCGCTCACCGAGGCGGATATCTCGCGCTACTACACGCCAGCCGAAGACCGGCACGCCAACGAGCATTGAAACCGCCCCTACCACGTCAGCGGTTGCGCCCCTTGTCGGGGGCAGGGGGCAAGGGTTTGCTGTCCTGAGCATGACCGCCGACATCCGTGTCGAGCGTCCCACCGGTCCTGATACTATCCGCGATACGCTGGCGCGCGGCGTCCCCTTGCACGACCACGCTGCGCGCACTGTCACCGCGGTCCCGCGCTGACTGCATCGCCGCGTCGACGATCGTCTGTGCAGGTGCGAGCCGAGGATCGGCGAGGTTCCTCTCAGGCGCGTTTTTCAGGAACAAGGCGGCGAGCCGCTCTTGCCCGGGGGAATGGCCTTCCGGCATAATCGGTCGTTCGAGTGCGCGTACCGCCCGCTGCAGCTGCGAAGGCTGATGGGCGTTGATCTGTACGCCAAGCGCGGCGCCGATCTCGCGGACGCGCTCGAGCGGCGTCTGCTTGGGACCGATGACCGCGTCGACCTGCCGTATCCCAAGATAGGTCAAAAGGTGCGACTGATACACAGGGCCTTTGGGATGCCGGACATAGGCGAGCTCCGTGCGCGCATGCGCTATCGCTGCCGATGGCGCCTCTTCCCTGACAAGCGCGTGCAGGCGATCGGCCGCCTGCTGGCGCGCGGCTGGCAAGTAGCGTTCCAACTCCTCGCGCGCCTTGCCGAGGGTAACGCGGTAGCGCTGCTCGGTGGGCGGCGCGCGCGTCGGCAACATGGCGATACCGGCTGGCCCAATCCGCGCCTCGGGCGCCAGGTCGCGGCGGATCGCCGCAACAGCGAGAACCGCGGCCATGGCGCGATGATCCCCCGTTAGGAAGCCGTGGCGTGACGCCTCCATCCATGCCGTTTTGTCGATCGACCCGATCCGGATCGGGTGCCCTGCGTCGCGCGCGATCTGCGCTGCATGATGCCGCATCGTCCGGCCATTACCCTCTCGAAAAGGATGAACAGCGTTGATCTCGTTGATGTGATCGCCCAACCGGTCGAAAAACGCATCGCGGGTCAGTCCGCGAAACTCGGTTTTGGCTGCCATGTCGCGAAAGACGGCGTCGAGGCTGCTCGCGATATAAGGGGCGTGCGCAAAGCGTGCGCCACCCTTTGCGGTGTCGATGCTGCGATCCTGGCCGGCCCACTCATAGACATCCTGGAACAGATGCTTGTGGAGCGCCCGATAGCCGTCGGGCGTTACCGGAAAAATGAGACGTGCCACCTCGATCCCGCGCACGGCGGTGAAGCGCTGTTCGGCCTTTTTCAAAGCCGCGCCGTCGGTGATCCCCAGCGTGTTGAGGAGAATATCAGTGCCGGGGTAAGTGTAGGGATCGTTCGCCAAGGATCAGGCGGCGAGCTGATTTGCCCCCGGCTGGTACAGGCCGTGGATCAGCGTCACCATCATCGCGGGTGACACGCCTTCGTCGAGCATCATCGCGAACATCGCGTCGTCCTCGGCGTCGAGGGGCATGTCCTCGATCGCGAGGTTTGCACGCGATTCCGCAAAATCCTCGCGCCATAGGGCGACCTGCTCCGACGTGCCGGGCTCGAAATCCATCGAACGGATGCGTGCGCGCAGTGTATCGAGATCGATAGTGGCCATCATGTCATCCTTCCCTCGTGCGATACTACGCGTTTGAGTGCGAATTCTCAACATAATCGCTGTGCCGTACATGCCGCTAACGGTAGCCCGTCCTGCGCGTCTTCTCGCAGGGCGGAGGGTACCGATCTATCAATATTCGCTCGCCAGCATGATCGTCAGCACACGCTTCGTGACGGTTGGATCCCATGGTGCCTCGCTGCCGAACATCAGGTCCCTGTCGTAGCAATCCACCTTCCAGAATACGGTCTGCTCAATGGTGCGCGCATCGCTCGGCCGGTCTTGGGTCCACGCGCCGGATGCAAGGCGATAGACCGCCCCGAAGTCGTGCTCGCCGTAGGGATCATTGTCGCCGTCGAATTTTGAGAACCGCACGATCGCCGTCAGTGCAGCCAGGCGATCGGTTTGGGCAAGCGACTGAAAACCCAGGGTGACGCTGGCGATCGATGCAAGTCCGGGGCTTTGTCGCGCTGCGTCGTTGAGGCGGCGAATGGTGTCGAGATGTTCGAAGGTCTGCATGACTGTCTCTCCTGTCTGGCATGGGCCGCAAGGCCACTCGGCCTCACGGCCCTGCCTTCGTGGCGAACAGCCGGGGGCGAGGGGGCAACGGGAATCGTCGGGGGTGGTGCGGGCGCAGGCAGGCGCAGCCAACGAGCCACGGCCCGGACGATTGGCGTTGCGGGGAGAGGGGGCGGCGCGCCCCTTTCCCCGACATTACCGGGGATTCCATCGGCGTCGCCGATGTCTGCTGGCAGACGGATGCGCCCGCCATCCGCGAGGATCGTAACCCGGATGGGCCGAGACACCGGCACGGTGGCTTGGTCGGCGCGCGTGTGCCGATAGAGCCGTACCCGGCAGGGTCGCGCCCGACCGCCTACCAGCTGGGACCCTCGTTTAAGGACTAGGTTCTATGAGAGAGATGAGAATGGCGGTCACAGTCCCGCCGACCGATGACACCAGGCGATAAGCTGCATACCCCAACGTAATTGAGATCTACTCGTCGCAGGATCCCTTATCCTCGCGTTAATCGCGGCCCTCTGGGCGTCGATCCTTGCGACGGCACTGGTGATCTGGAGACGGTAGCTACGCCATACGACGTCGCCCGTTAGGAATCCTTGCGGATTGCACCGCGACAGGCAGCGAAGGTCAGTTCCAGATCGCTTCTGAATCCCAGCCGGGCAGAAAACCGCCTTGGGCAGGAGAGGCGAATGGCATGACGGGGAAGGCGAGCCAGTGCGCTTTCATCCGGTCGCTCCAGCTGGTGCCCACATGGACCTGTTTGACGAGATAACTGGCTACAGCTGCTGCACCATAGACGCGGCTGCGACGCACGACCTCGAATCCGATATGAACCATTCGCGGTGCCTCGAACGACTTGGGCACCTGCGGCTGACTGACGATACCGGCGTTCCACAGACGGGCATGATGGGCACTGATGTTGCGAACGAACGCGAGCGTCTTGATCCAGCTCACCAGCGTGTCGGGCAGCAAGCCATAGCGTTTGGCGATGGCGAAGCGGTCGTTGGGATGCGCCATTTCGAGGAGCCAGGACAGTGTGCCGAAATCCCACGCTTCCACCGCCATCCAGATTGGCACAGGCGAGCTATAGGTACGGCGGAACGCCTTCACCCAGTCGTCTTTGACCCGATCGACCGCCTCATCGGCCTTGGAAAGCCAATTCTGGTGGCGGGTATTGCCCTTGAAGGTTGCGTTCGCGCGGTTGGCATCGAGAAAGGCGGATGATCGATGTGCCCATGGATCGCGCTTGCCCAGCGCATGCGCCAGATCGACGCGTAGCGCGACTTCGATCCGTTCGATCGCATCGAGGAAGAGGAGGCGAAGCCGATTGTCGAAGAGGTAGAGATCGACGGCGTGACGAAACTCGGCGTTTGGTCGAAACAGGTCGCTGCGGATCGTGCGCATTGCATCGTCGGGATCGGGGACGAACTGCTGGAACGGCTGCCAGTAGGGCGTCAGGCGACCATAGCCGATGCGCTGAAGGTGCTCGGTCGCCTTGGCCGTATCACTGACGCCCAGACCGCGCTGCATGAGGAGCGCAAGCTGGTCTGCAAAGCTGAGATGAGGTTTGGTGTAGGGCGGAAGCATTCGGCCCTGATATGAAGAAGGCCGCCCCTTGATGCCAGCGGCAACAGCGGGGACGGCCATGTTGCAACCGATATATGCGCGTACGCATGAGGATTCAATGAAAAGCTGAATAGGCCTAAACCTTGCGTTTCTGCCCCTTGGCCGCGATCCGGCACAGGCGGATCCCGGTGCCGAAGGCGACGACGCCGGTCACGACAGGGACCGGCGTGCGGCCCGCCCGACGTGGACGACAACTCCTATCAAAAGCGCGGTACCGGCTTCCGGTCTTAGTCGACCGAAAGCCGGCGGGAGATTACGCTGCGCCGTCCAAGGGTTGCGCAGTCTCAGCCCCCATCCTGCTCAACAGCCAGTCGGCTGCGGCCTGCGCTTGGGTGGCGGCAGTGAAGATGCACCGCTTGTCGTTGCGGAGGGCCGATAACCAGCTTGCGAGATAAGCGGCGTGATCCTCGCGGTCGTGAAGCTTGATGCCGATCGCGCCGCTGACAAACGCTGCCCCCAGTTCGGCCACCAATTCCTCGCGGGCATAATCCTCGCGCTTCGTGGAAATCAAAGTGGGCCGGGCGAGCCGGTCGACATGGCCCGTTGCGTGGCAAAACTCGTGCGCGAGGGTCGAGTAATAATCGTCGCTGGTATGGAAGTCGGCATATTCGGGCATGACGACGTTATCGCTGCTCGGCTGATAATAGGGTTGCGCGCCGTGATGCTTGAGGGTGACGGGCACGCGAGCAAAGAGCGCGTCCAGCTCGGCATCCCGTTCGTCGGGATTGGTGGCGGTGATGATCGGTGCGGGAGTTGGATACTTCCCATCGATGCCGTCGATTTTCTCGGCGTTGAACACGGTGTAGCGCTTGAGGAACGCGACCTGCCGTTTGCCGTCTTCGCCTCGATCGCCGCCCTGATCGTCCTTCCCGTTGTGAACCTCGATCTTGTTGGCATAGACCACCATCGAGCCCTTCTCGCCCTTACGGATGCAACCGCCGAGCGCGAGGGCCTGCTTGAAGGTCAGCCAATGCGGCGAGCTATAGCCCTTGGTCATCGCTGCGACCCACAGCGACAGGACGTTGATGCCGCGATAGGGGACGCCGGTTGAGCGCAGCGGGATATTCGGCGCGGTGCTGCCGTTCCATGATTTCGACCAAGGCCGGGTGCCAGCCTCGATCATGGCGATCATCTGATCGGTGATTTCCTGATAGATGTCGACGCGGTTGTCGGTGATCCGTCCCATGATTTGTTCCTTTCCTTTAAGGCTGAAAGCCGGTCGCAACAGCAACCGGCTCTGCCTTTCCGGCGAGGAACGGGATGGGGAGGGAGGGCGAGAATCTGACCACTGCCGCGGGCGAGCCGCCCTAGCGCGGCCGGCGCCTACAAGGCGTCGGGTGCCGCGCTTGGCGGATTACACGGGTGGTCTGATTGTCGTTCGGGAACGAAAGGGCAGCCGCCCTTGGTGTTCCCCGGCGCCGATCGGCCTCCGGGGGAGGGCATCGGTGCCAGCGGCTTCGCGCCACGCGCAGCGCGCTGCAACTAGGTGTGCCACGTGGCACTCCGCTCGGTGAGGTGGTGGTCGTTGCAAAACGCAGATGGACGATAGCAGCCCGGCCAACATGGGACCGTCACGGAAAAAATGCGGTGAGGGGAGGGCCGTTGCAGCTCCCCCTCCCGGTTACTCGGTTGTTACGCCACGGGATATGCACTGTGCGGTGTCTACATGCGACTGGCTATACTTTGCCGGCCCCCTGTGGCTCCCGCTCCGGGGCCTGAGCACCTGCCCGGGGGGCGGCCCTTACGCCCAGCGGGGGCGGTGCTGAGGGCTCCCCCTCAAACTTGCACCACGGTCGCGCGAGGGACATATCCGGTGTGAGAAAGGAATAGCCTCATGGCGGCCAAGAAGCAAACAGACAGCAGCTCCGATCTGCGAACGAACGAGAAGAAGTGGACCAAGCCGCTGATGGATGCGGGCTGGACCGCCTTGCCGAGCGTCATCATCGAGAACCAGCGGCAGCTCGGGCTCGAGCCGCTTGATCTCAACATCGTCGTGTATCTCGCGAGCAAGTGGTGGACGGCGGAAGGGAAGCCCTATCCGTCAAAGAACACGATGGCGATGGCGATGAACGTCCATCCGCGGACGATCCAGAAGCACATCGCCTCGCTCGAGGCGGCCGGTTACATCCGTCGCGAGGAGCGGCGGACCGAGGTCGGAAGCCGGACGAACATCTATCATCTCGACGGGTTGATTAAGGCGGCCAAGCCGTTCGCCGACGAGAAGCTGGCCGAGATCCAGGAGAAGGCGGAGATCAAGAAGATCCGCCAGAACCGCGCAGGGGCGCCGAAGCTGCGCCTGGTGAAGAAGGACGATACGTGATGAACGCGCACGTCCAGCAACCGCCCCCAAGGGTCCCGCCGCAGGTGACGTCGGCGCCGAGCATTCGTCAGCTCTATTGGTGCGATTTTCCGCAGGATGCGCAGCTTCCCGAGTTTTGGAAGCGGCGGCCTGTGGTCATCCTCTCGTTCAAGAACACGCTACACGGCGCAGTAACGGTAGTCCCTTGTTCGACCGCGGCGCAGCCCGGCAACAAGTGGGCCTTTCCGTTGCAGACCACGATCGATGGCCGGGCCGCGTTCGCGATCTGCGACAAGATCACGACCCTCGCGGTCAGCCGCCTCATCCCCGACAAAGGTGGCATCGCGCGGATGCCCGTGGCGGAGTTCGATGATATGCTGCGGCTCGTGTTGGCATGGCTCCCGAAGCCTTCCACGCCTCCGGCACCGGTACAGGGGACGCCGCCTGTGGCTCCCCCTGCGGTCTAGAGAGGGCTTGAGGGGGAGTCAGATTTTAGTTGAATCTTAATCAGCCGGTTTCTACATGGGGGGCACTCGCGGCCTCCCCCTGTGGGAGTGTCCGTTTCCCGCAAGGGAACTAAACGGTCGGGGCCGCCTCAAAAAGGCGGCCCTTGGCTTATCTGCCATATGGCACACCGCTACCCAGCTAGAACGGCACGTCCTCGTCAATGTCCGACCACGGGGAGGCGGGGAGCGCTGCCTTGGGAAGCGGCAGGTTGGTGACGATGAACAGGTTGAGGATGTCGTCCCGGTCCATGAACATGACCTGGGACCGCTTGCTGGCATCGAGCTTGTTGCCGATCCAGTTGCGCGCCTGCTTGGTAATCTCACCCCCGGCAACGATGAAAGCATGGTCGACCAGCACGCGCCGGCTCGTCTCGGGATCGAAAATCTCATGCCCCAGCATCATCGAGACCTGGTTGTGGATCTCGGCGACGTTGGCCGTGCTGACGCCGGCGGAGTCGAGCTTCCCCTTCTTGGCCTGTATCCCGAAATAGAGGACATGGAGGGTCGGCAGCGTGTATTTCATCCACACGTCCTTGCCGTATTCCAGCGCCTTGTCCTTGTGCCCCGCGGCAGTGATCCGGTGAAAGCCAAGTTGCCGGAACAGCGGTAGCAGTACGTCGCCGATCAGGTCGTCTTCCGAGCAGCGCCCGAGATAGGCGAGGAGCTGATCGCGGCGTTCCATTTCGGAAGGGGTCAGGGGCCGATGCGGGTTCGCCATCTGCGCGACGGTGTTGGTCGCGATGTGCTTGATCTGCGCGATGCCATGTTCGTCGTAGAAGGCCGTCCAGCCTTCACGACCCAACACGACATTGAGAGCGGCGAGCGCCTGGCTGCGCTCCGCATCGTCGTCGGTGATCTCGCCCCGGTCGAGCAGCCGTCGGATCAATCGCACGAATGGATCGGGCATGGCTGTCGCCGACGCCTGCGGCATTGCCAGGACTTCGGCGACCCGATCCGCGGCCCAGGCGGGCCGGGTCTCGCCGCGATGGACGAACTCAAGGTCGCAATCCTCGAAGAACTCGGCGATGTATTTGCTCGATCGACGGTGAAAGTGCGCGACATCGCCGACCACCATCTGGCCAAGCTCGCGGAGATTGCGGGGTTTCCATATCATCGGGTCAACATAAGCGAGGATCGTATCGCGATGCACGCTCTGGCGACGTGTGCCACGTGGCACACCACGTGCGCCCGCCCGCAAGGGCGGTCCATATCAGCCTAGTCGATCGTCACCCGCATGGGCGGAAACCCATCCGGGGTTCCGCGGAGCGGCGTGTCAGCGCCGCGCAGTAGAGCGCGGGCCGAAGGCAGGCCCCGTTCATTTCTTGATCGTCTCCACCGCGCATCCGTCCGGTACGGTCGCCCGCTCGATCGCGAGTTGCCGCATCTCCTCGTAATCGACGCCCCACAGACCAGCACGCTGGGCCGCGGCTTTTTGCATAAGGTCGACATAGGCACCGCCCGAATACATCCGATAATCCACCGCATACCCTTGCGCGACCATCGACGCTCCGACGCTGGCCTTGTTCGCGGGAAAGCGACACGACAGGTTCAACCGACCATAGCTCTTCGGATCGGTCCGGCACTGGTTTTCGCGCCGCAACGCGTAATCGAACATCGACGCCGAACAGTCCAACCCGCCATCACGCGCTGCGAGACGCTGCAACACATCTGCCGCGATTGCCTTGAGCTGGGGACGATCATCATCCGGCGCATCGATCCCGACGATCCGAACCCGCCCGTTGGGAAACTCGACCGTGTCGCCGTCGATGATCCGCGGCGTGGGCGAGGTCAGACGGGTCCTGGTCGCTTCGGCAAGCTGCTCCTTGTTGTGCGAGATCGAGTAGACCGCGACGATGACGAACGTCACGCCCATCATCCACTTATGATGCCGGGGCACGCCCGGAAAGAGCTTCATATCGCGCGGATCTCGCGCAAGAGGTCGTTCCAGTCGCCAGTATGGGGCGGCAGCTTGGTGACAAGCTGGCGGCCGTTGGCCGTCAGGTGTGGGGTGGCGCGGGCAATCGCCCGTGCCGCCTCGCCCCCATGCTGGCTGTAGATAATGACGGTATGGATGCTCTCAGGGATGGCGACGGCCTGATACCGTTCGATGCCCAGAACCGGCCATACGAACAACCCGGCACCAAGCATGTTCATCACACTCGCAGCGTCCTCGACGCCTTCTGCCAGACGTAACACGCCGTCTGTCGGGACGCCGCCCCATCGGACCGCCCCGCTGCCAGGGTTGCCGAGCATCCATTTGGGCTCCGCCATATCGGCCTTGCCGCGACCATCGGATGCCAGGAAGGTGCGGTGGATCGCGACGACGCCGGCGTCCTCCTCGATCGGCACGATCAGCGCTGGCGCAAATGCTTTCGCGGCACCCGCACCGAACTGGCAACGTGGATCGAAGCGGGCGTTGATACCGTCGGGGACGATTGCGCGTGATCGCAGATAGCGATCTGCGAGCGAGCCAGCATAAGGCGCGGCGTGTCGCCACACTACCAGTGCGACCTTGTTGTGGTCGGCCTTGCTCTCCTGACGCTGGCCCGGGTCGTGGTCGACGGGTGCAAGGATCTTACCCGAGCGCAGTGCCGTCATGATCGCGTCGGCAGTGCATCCGGCGAAGCAATGGAAGAGGACTGCTCGCTCGCCAACGCGAACCGAGAGGCTTGCGGTACCGTCGGCATGAACCGGGCAACGGCACATGGCGAAGTCGCCCTGCCATTTTCCGCCGAGCTGGCGGACGATACGGTCCGCTTGGTCCTCGACTGCCGGTGTGCGACGGTGGTCCATCTCTGGATACTCCCCTTCAGGCGACATAAAGCTATCGCAGGGTGGGAAACGGTGCCAGCGAAAACATCCATAATCGCTGTAACGGAACTGTAATGGAATTAGGGCTGATACTGGAACGCGAGCTAACCACGTTGCGGCCACCTGGCGGGACGATCACCGACGTTCATGTATACCAGCATGCTACCGGCAAATGGCATATCAATGTCCGCCTAAGCTGGCGTGGTACGACGCTGTATCACGTGGGTCTTTATGACAAGAAACGGATTCGACTGTACCGCAAAGTGTCTTCCGCGATTCGCCACATTGTTATCGGGTATGGCTACGAGGGCACGATTGCTGTTCATCCGTATGCCGGGATGCACGACGAAGCGTCCTTCTAATGGGTTAAACTGTGATTTTCGATAAGTCGGCTTTGAGATTTTTGGCTAGAAAATTGTAAATTTGTGAAATATTGTGCTCCACAAGAGTGGAGTGATAACATGGCAAATCGCTTATGTTCACCTCGGACCGCAGCCGGTTGTTATGCGGTTCTAATCCCACCATTGGCGGTCAACTCAGCCGATGCCATCCGCACGAGCGCGGTGCGGTAATGTCGCTCCCCGCCGCTGTCGTTATGGGTCTCGCCGCGCAATGCGCGCCTGGCGTGGCACCTGCGACAATCGCGGCGATCGTCCAGACGGAAAGCCAAGGCAACGAACTGGCGATCAACGTCAACGGCCTCGGCCGCAAGGTCGCGCAGCCGACGAGCGTCGCACAAGCGATCGAGGTCGCGCGCTTCTATGTCGCGAAGGGCTATTCGGTCGACCTCGGCCTCGGGCAGATCAACTCGCGGAACATGAAGGCCCTCGGGCTGACCTGGGACACGGTGTTCGAGCCCTGCACCAACATCGCCGCGGCCGGGGCGGTGATCTCGGGCAATTATCATAGCGTCAGCGCCGGGCTTCATCCCCAGCGCGCGCTGCGCATCGCCCTCTCCATGTATAATACCGGGTCGCGGTCGCGTGGCTTTTCCAATGGCTATGTCCGTCGGGTGATCGGCAATGCCGGCTTCTCCGATGGCATCCAGCCCATGTTGGTCAGGATCGCCGATCTGACGCCTCCCGATACCGGCAAGCCGGCGAGCGCGTCCGCGCAGCTCGCGGCGCTGGTGGCTGAAAACACGTCCGAAGCGGAGCAGCCCAGCGCTGCGCCACCCCCACCGCCGCCATCGTGGGACGTGTTCGCGACGGCAGCATACGCGCGGGCTCGCGCAGGAGGAGAAGACCGATGAACCTCGTATCGCTCGGCGGCCCGGCGCTGGCTTTTCGATCCCATGTCATCGCCCGCGTCGCGGCGATGACGCCCGGTCAGCGCAAGGCGGGGCATTTCCTGACGATGTTCGGCCTGGTCGCGCTGGCATCGCTGATCTCGGCCGAACCGGCGTTCGCGCAGAGCAACCTCGAAGGGTTCGGCACGAAGGTTCTTGGGCTGCTGAGCAACGGCCTGCTGCGCACGGTCGCGATCATCGCGCTCATCGCAGCCGGGCTTGGTTGGCTGACGGGCCGCGTCAACACGGGTGCGTTGGTCACCGTCATCATTGGCATCGCGATCATCTTCTCGGCGCCGTGGATCGTCGACCAGATCGCCGGCTGACGCTGCGAGGGGCGGGCCGCCCTGTGCGGCCTGCCACCGCCTCTATCGAGTGGAGTGCATAGCGTGGACGATGATCGGGAGGTGATGGCACGCAATCCGCTGTTCCTGGCGGTGACGCGGCCTGCGCTGTTCGCTGGCATACCGATCGAGGCGGCGGTGTTCGTGCTGCTCTGCTCGGTCATCACGCTCATCGGTACGTCTAACCCGGTCTATGGTCTCGTCGTCGCCGCGGTGATGTTCGGTTTGTCGCGCCTTGTCGTGCGGCACGACGTCAATGCCTTCCGGCTCATCTTCCTGTGGGGCCGCACCAAGGCGGCGAACCGCAACCGGGTGTTCTGGGGCGGGTCGAGCTACACCCCGCTCCCCCTCAACGGCATCAAGCGCAAGGGGTTCGGCCGCAATGGCTAAGGCGAACCGCCTGTCCGAACAGGTGCCGATGAAGGTCGCGCTCAAAGAGGTGCTGCCGACCAAGTTCCTGCCCTATGCGCGACATGTCACCGACGAGGTGGTGGCGCTCGATTCCGGCGCGATCATGCTGACGTTCGAGCTGCAGGGCCGCGCGTTCGAGACGGCAGACGTGCGCGATCTGAACGATTGGCACGCGAAGCTCAACGTGATGCTCCGCAACCTTCACGACGATCGCCTGTCGATCTGGACGCATCTGATCCGGGCGCGTGTCGAGCAATATCCGGGCGGCAACTTCCGCTCGCGCTTCGCGCGCGATCTGGATGCCGCCTATTTCGCGCGGATGAATCGCGAGCGGATGTTCATCAACCGCTTCTTCGTGACGCTGGTCCTGCGCCCGTCGATCCACGGTGCGGACAAGCTCGTCCAGCTCTTAAAGAACAAGGCGAGGGCGAACGCCGACGCCGATGCAATCGACGTCGACCTGTTGGAGGCGCTGGAGGACAAGGCGCGCGATTTCGAGCGGCTGATGGACCGCCTGTCGCCGCGCCGGCTCGGTATCTACGGTCACAACGCCCTCAAGTTCTCCGAGACGATGGAAGTCGCGGAGATGGTGATGACCGGGCGGCATCACCGCGTCCCCATCATCCGCGGCCATCTCGGGAGCGCGCTATACCGCCAGCGGGTCATCTTCGGCGGTGAGACAGTCGAGGTGCGAGACGCCGACCGGAGTGCCTTCGGCGGCATCTTCGGCATCCGCGAATATCCCGCTTTCACGACGCCGCGCCAGTTCGAGTCCTTGCTGGCGGTCGATTTCAGCTTTGTGCTGACGCAATCCTTTACCTTCCTCGGTCGCGCTGCGGCCTCTGAGCGGTTCCGGCTGCGCCAGAAGCAGATGGAGAACGCCGACGATCGCGCCGTCAGTCAGATGCTCGATCTCGTCGATGCAGCGGACGATCTCATGTCCAACCGCTTCGTCCTGGGCGATCACCATTTCACACTCGCGGTCTATGCGGAGTCGCTCAAGGGGCTGCGTGACAATATGTCGATCGCGCGCGCCGCGCTGGCCGACACGGGCATGGTCGCGGCTCGGGAGGGCGCAGCGCTGGAAGCCGCGTATTGGAGTCAGCTCGTCGGCAATTTCGCATGGCGGGCGCGACCGGCACCTATCACGTCCCTCAATTTCGCGGCGTTCTCGCCCTTCCACACGTACCCCGCCGGGCTCGCGACCGGCAACCACTGGGGCGACGCGATCGCGCTGATGAAGACGAGCGCGCGGAGCCCCTATTTCTTCAGCTTCCACAAGCGCGACATCGGCCACACGCTGATCGTCGGCCCCACCGGGGGCGGCAAGACGGTCATCGTCAATTTCCTCATGGCTCAGGCCGAGAAGACCGGCGCGCGCCAAATCTTCATCGACAAGGATCGCGGCGCGCAGATCTTCGTGCTGGCGTCGGGCGGCACCTACCTGACGCTCGCCAACGGCACGCCGACCGGCTTCGCACCGCTCAAGGCGCTGGAAGACACCGCGGAGGACCGGGCCTGGCTGTCGCTGTTCGTCCGCCAGCTCGTAAAGGCGGAGGGACGCCCGATCACGATCCAGGAAGAGTGGTTAATCGACGAGGGGATCGCCGCGGTGATGCGCCTCCCTGTCGAGGATCGATCGTTCGACGCGCTGCGCTCGGTCCTCGGCATGGCGGATGCTGGCGGTATCGGCGCGCGTCTCGAGAAGTGGACCACACGCGGCTCGATGGGATGGGTGTTCGACAACCCGGCCGACGAATTGACGCTCGATGCCCGCTTCATCGGCTTCGACATGACGGACTTCCTCGACAATGCCGAAGTCCGTGCGCCGCTGATGCTCTACCTGTTCCACCGAATCGACAAGCTGTTGACCGGCGAGCGTACGATCATCGCCATCGACGAGTTCTGGAAGGCGTTACAGGACGAGGCGTTCCGCGGCTTCGCCCAGGACGGCCTCAAGACCTTCCGAAAGCGCAATGCCATGATGATGTTCGCCACGCAGTCGCCGGCGGACGCGCTCAAGAGCGACATATCCCATTCGATCCTCGAACAGGTGGCGACGCAGGTCATGCTGCCGAACCCCAAGGGATCGCGGCGTGACTATGTCGAGGGCTTCTCCCTGACGGATGCCGAATATCAGCTCGTCCACGAGGAGCTGTCGCCGGAATCGCGCAAGTTTCTGGTCAAGCAAGGGCATGACAGCGTGGTCGTGGAGCTGGACCTGACCGGCTTGGACGACGAGCTGGCGGTCCTATCGGGCCGCGCCGAGACGACGCCGATCGCCGTCGAGACGGCCGCGGAGTTCGGCCCCGATCCGGCGGCCTGGTTGCCGATCTTCCATCAACGTCGCCGGCCAAGCTGAAGGAGGACAAGGACATGCGTAGCGTGAGAATGACCGCCGGCCTGCTAGTGGGGATCGCCCTGCTTGGCACCGGCACCGCCCAGGCACAGCTCGGCGGGATCGTGTTCGACCCGCGTGCTTTCGCGCAGCAGTTGCAGCAGCTCGATCAGGCGCGACAGCAGGTTCTGGCGGCCAAGACGCAAATCGATCAGGGCTTGCAGCAGATCCAGCAGGCGAAGCAGCTCTACCAGAGCGTCAACGACGCGACCAATATCAGCAACATCGCCAATCGGCTGAAGACCGACGCGCTGCGGACCAGCAACGTCTCATCGTCCAACCTCGACGGCTTCACCAACGGCAATCTGGACGTCGTGGGCGGCCTCCGCGGCAAGGCGAACGACGTCTATCGGGACTTGATGGGCCGCGTCCCGGCCGATGCGAGCGATGCGAGCCGCACGGCCGCGGAGCACGGCGCGCGCGAAGCGGCCGTGACGACCGGGCTCGCCGGTAACGTCGGGGATTCCGTAACCAACAGGCGGCAAGGGCTGGAGGAGCTGCGTAGCCGCCTCGCTACCGCGACCACGGCTTCGGAACGCGCCGATATGTCGGCCCGCCTCCAACTCGAGCAGGCGCAGATGATGAACGACCAGATGGCATTGCAGGCGGTGGAAATTCAGCGCCGTGCCAAAGCGGAGGCGGACTACCAGCGCTACATTGCCATGCAAAAGTCCGACCGCGCCAGCTATCGAGCCGGGATGGGCCTCGACTGATGGCCTACCCCCGCGTGCTTGCAACCGGCGCCATCGCCGCCCTGACCCTACTGACCGCCTGCTCAAAGTCGGAACAGCAGCAGACCGGCGATGGACTCCGATCCGACATGCAACTTCATGACACGGCATATTACATCGCAAACGACGCTGCGCGGGCAGAAATGCAGGGTGTCTGCGACAAGTGGAAGGCGTCGCAACGCTCACCGTTTAGCTGGCCCTCCCTTGTTGTCGAGACGTGCAACAACGTCGCCAGCGCGAACGAAGCGATCCGCCGCAAGAAGGACCGCGACGATTTTAAGAAGGGCATGGGTATCTGATCGCCGTTTGGCGATCGTTCCCTTGGGGTAGGTGGCATGGCTAATCTATTCGCGACAATGTTCACCTACCTAAACGACGCGCTCGGCGCGATCACCTCGGCATATGCGGGGGTAGTAAGCTGGATTTCCGGCCCATTACGTGTCGGCGTTACGATTTATATCATCTTACTCGGCATCGCGATCTTGCGAGGGGCGGTTGAGTATCCATTCCGCGAGTTCGTCTATCGCGGCTTCAAGCTGGCGGCACTCGTTTTTGCTGTGACGACGCTCTACGGAGCCTCGACCGGATTGTTCACGATGGACGGCCTTCCACGTGATGTTTCGCAGGCCGTTGGCGGACCGAACGTCAACGGACTCGGCGACTTCTTTGACCAGATTGTAAAGGGCGCCGCTCAGACGGTCGAAAAGATCACGGACATTCAGGATGCGCGCACGGCAGCGGCAGGAAAAAACCTCATAGGAATGCCGAACAATATCATCGAGATATTTTTCACCGGCATCTATTGTCTTATTTTGATGGTCATGGCGCTATTATCGGCTGCGCTCGGGTTCACCATCTGTGCCTTCTCCTTGTTCTCACTCGCACTTCTGGCAGTAGTCGGCCCGTTATTCATTGCGGCCCTCCTGTTTGATTCTACCAGCTCCTTCTTCTTCTCGTGGCTGGGATCGATCATCAATTACCTGATGCTCGTAGCGTTCGCGTTGATCCTGACCATCTTCATTAGGAACACGGGTCAGGACTTCATGAATCAAGCATTCGCGGGGGACACGAACATCCCTGTCATCGCGATCCGTGCAATCGCTTTCTACGTGCTGGGGTTCTTCTTCTTCCTGCAGATCCCTGGGCTTGCAGCCGGGCTTGGGGGCGGCGGTGCATCGCTCGCTACACAGTTTGCCAATGCCGCGACCGGGAACGTCGCGCCGATGGTCGGACGCGCTTGGTCGAACGCGCCTCAGCGCGCGATGGATCGGCTTCGTCGCAGTCGCAGCAGCGGTTCCAACAATGGCGGAGGCGGCCCCCGTGGGGGGACGCTGACCCGGACCAATTACTAGGAGAGGTTATATGAAGTTCGGATCAGCTCTGGCCTTCGTCGCACTTGCCGCGCTGACCCCCTCCGTGCCGGCCTCGGCAGCGAAGGATGACAAACTCCCTCGCTGCACGGGCAAGCACAAACGGCCGGCAAATCTCTATGGGACGGTGCTTCCGACCATCCCGGATCGGGGGCTCACGCCGACCGCTCCGATCGGAGCCGGGGGTGTGCCACGTGGCACACCTGTCCCGCAGGGGACTGCGCCTACGACGCCGGGTGGCCCGGCATCCTCTCCGACCACTAACCTTTTTCCACCACCCAGCGCCGCTCCGACATCGCAAGGCCCAACGTCCAGCCTCGGCCGCGTGCCGGCTCTTGGTACGCTGGATGCATCGCCCCGCGCGAGCGCAGTCCTTCCAACCTCCTATGCGAGCTGCTGACGATGGCGATCGGCGTCAAAGACACTGACGAAGACCTCAAGAGCTACTTCGCGGAAGCGCAGAGCTGGGATCGGGACAGGTTCGTCGCCGCAGCGCGGTCCAGGCGCATTGCATGGATAGTGGCGTCGGTCGCCATCGCGCTCGCGATCGTGGCCGTCCTCGCCATCATGGCGCTCACGCCCCTCAAGACGGTCGTTCCCTATGTGGTGACGGTGGACCGATCGACAGGCGCGACCGACGTCACCCAAGAGCTACGCGGTGACAAGTCGGTCACCTATGACGAGGCGATCCGGAAATACTTCCTCGCCGACTATGTTCGGGCGCGGGAGGGATGGATTCCCCAGGCGCGCGAAGAGTTTGTCCGGAAGGTGCTGGCGCTCTCCACGCGAGAGGAACAGGCGAGATGGACGGCCTTCTACAAGAAGGACAACCCGGACTCGCCCCAAAACCAGTTCACGGCGAACGATGCCGTTTTCGTTGCGATCCGTTCGGTCGCCTTCATTTCGCCGAACGTTGCACAGGTCCGCTTCGTGAAGCGCCTCGAACGCGATCAACAGGCGATCGAGACGCCGGCGATCGCGACCATCACTTTCGACGTGCTGTCCAAGCCGGAAACCGAGGCCGGACGCTACGCCAACCCGCTCGGTTTTCAGGTCAAATCCTACCGAGCCGATGCGGAGGTTCCGACGCGATGAAGAACATCCTGCTCCTCGCCGCGGCAATCGGCGCGCTCGCTCCCGGCGTCGCGCTGGCGGAACAGACGCCCCGCCAGCTCGGACCCGACCAGCGCATCCGTGAGGTCAATTATACCGATGGCAACGTCATTCAGATCCGCAGCGGCTTCCGCACGGCGACACAGATTGAGTTCGCCCCCGGCGAGGTAATCAAGTTCGTCGCGATGGGTGATACGGTGTCGTGGGAGGTCGCGCCGGCGGACAATTCGTTGTTCGTAAAACCGCGCGAACGGGCCGGCGTGACGAACCTGATCGTCGTGACGGAGTTCCAGGGGACCAAGCGCAATTACACGTTCGAGCTAACGGCTGTCGCCAATGCACGCGCGCCCGGGACATTCTTCAAGGTTAGGCTGCGCTACCCTGAATACGAAGCGCAGCAGCGCGCCATAGCAACGCAGGAAGCTCAGCTCCGCGCCGCGCTCGCGGCGCAGAACGGCGCGATCAAGGTGGCGCTCGACTTGGGCGTGCTGGAGGGCAAGCGGAACCTGAATTACAAAGTGGAAGGCGCATCCGCGCTGCAACCGTCCGAAGTCAGCGACAACGGTCAGTTCACCGTCATGCGCTTCCCGAACCAGCGCGAGATTCCCGCGATTTTCACCGTCAATCCCGATGGCAGCGAAGCGACGGCACAATTCGACGTGCGTGACGAGTTCGTGGTCGTCCACGGCATCTACAAGGAAATGCGTCTCCGCAGGGGCAAGGTCGTCCTCTGCATCTACAACGAAAGCCCGAGCTTCTACGGCCGCGATCCCAAGACGGACACGGCCTCCGAGGTCGTCGAGCGCACGACGGAGAAGTGACGTGAGCGACAAGAGGTTCGACGTCGACGCCACACCCGAAGCCGGCGAGATCGACCGCACCCTGGCCGCTGATCGACCGAACCGTATCCCGTCGTTGAACGCGGCACAGTGGGACAACAAGAAGGTGCTGGTGGGCGCGGCGCTGGCGGGCGGCATCGTCTTTGCGGCCCTGACCGTCGTCACCGGCACCGGGAGCAACCACAAGGCGCTGGAGGTGAAAAAGGCACCGCCGGCGGTAGAGGCTCCCTACGATCCCAAGTCCGTCATCGCTCCGACGCTGGCGACAGCACCACGCGACCCCAACGCCCCGGTCCAGCTCGCCGGGACGCAGGTGCCCGCGATCGGCCCAGATGGGCAGCCGATTACGCCCTACCCTTCGTCAGGTGCGTCGGGGCAGCAAACCCGGGAACAGTCCGAAGCCAAGCGGCGAGCCAACGAAGCGCGCCAGCTCAGCGACAATGCGCGTCGTTCAACACTCATCGCCTACAACGGCAATCAGGGCGGACAGGGTGGCGGCCGGCCCCTCGGCGACGGTACGGACAGCACCGGCGCCGAAGCCGTGCAGGGCGGAAGCGCCACCCCCGCCACGCGGACCAGTCTAGACACCCTCAAGCAGACGTCGACGATCGGCACCGCCACGGCCCGCATGATCGGCAACCGCAACTATCTCGTCACCGCAGGCGCGATCATCCCATGCGTGCTGCAAACCGCGATGGACAGCACCGTGCCGGGCTACACGACGTGCATCGTCCCGCGCGATATCTATTCGGACAACGGTCGCGTCGTGCTGCTCGAGAAAGGCACGCGCGTCTTCGGCGAGTATCAGGGCGGCCTCCAGCGCGGCCAAGGGCGGCTGTTCGCGATGTGGACGCGCGCGGTTACGCCGCGGGGGGTCGCGATCGATATCGGCTCGCCGGCATCCGATCCGCTCGGCCGTGCCGGCGTCACCGGCAGGATCGATCGGTTTTTCTGGCAGCGGTTCGGGGCGGCGCTGCTGTTCAGCGTCCTTGATGCGGGCGGGCAGATCGCGGGCCAAGCGGTCAGCCCGCAAGGCTCGACCGTTTTCCGCACGCCCGGCGATACGACGTCATCCGTCCTTTCGGACACGCAGCAAATCCGCCCCATCGTCCGGGTCAACCAAGGGACGGAGATGTCGATCACCGTCGCCAAGGATTTCGACTTCAGCCAAGTCTACGGTCTGGGGTTGAAGTGACCACGGCGGGCTTCCGCAACACGGCAATCCTCGATCATGCCGTGCGGCCGCTTCGCCCGTACCTAGACGACGACGGGGTGACGGAGGTCGTCATCAACGAGCCCACGATCATCGGCGTCGAGCGGCATGGCGGGTGGACCTGGGAGGAAGAGCCGGCGCTGACACTCGATGCTCTGAACGGGCTGGCGAGGGCTGCTGCCGCGTTCACGTCGCAGGACGTGACGCGCGAGACGCCGATCTGCTCGACAGTGTTTCCCACGGGCGAGCGCGTCCAGCTCGTCCTTCCGCCTGTAGTGCCCGACGGCACCGTGTCGATCACGGTGCGCAAGCCGTCGACGAAGACGATGACGATGGCGGATTTCGAGGCGAGCGGGCTGTTCGCGGAAACGAAGGTCGCCACGAAGAGGGTAAGTGCGGTCGAGGAACGGCTGCTCGGCCTGCTCCATGCCGGTCAGCATGTCGAGTTCTTCGATCTGGCCGTGCGCAGCCGCCTAAATATCCTTATCTCGGGCGCTACGGGGTCGGGTAAGACGACCTTCTCCAAGGGCCTTATCAAGCTGATCCCGGACGATGAGCGGCTGCTCACGATCGAGGACACGCGCGAGCTGGTCGTCCCGCACAAGAACGTCGTCCACATGATCTACAGCAAAGACGGCACCGGCACTGCCAAGGTGACAGCCAAGGAGCTGCTGGAAAGCGCGCTCCGCATGAGGCCCGATCGCATTCTGCTCCAGGAGCTGCGCGACGGCACTGCTTTCTTCTACCTGCGCAACGTCAACAGCGGTCATCCGGGCTCGATCACGACCATTCACGCGGACTCCGCCGAGCTGGCGTTCGAGCAATTGACGTTGCTGGTGAAGGAGAGCGAGGGCGGCGCGGACCTGGCGCGCGACGACATACGCTCGCTCCTGAAGATCCTTGTCGACGTCGTGGTCCAGATGAAGAAGCTCGACGGCAAATTCCGCATGACGGAGATCTATTACGATCCGGCGGGGCGTCATGCAGCCTAACCGGCGGATGCTCCTCGCGATCGGCATACCGTTCGCACTCGTCGTCGCCTTCCTGATCGCGTCCGTCGTTGCATGGATATACCTCGGCCTCCCCAGCTCGAAGTTCGACCCGCTCAAGATGCCGGCGTTCTTCTGGTATTACCGACACGATCCGATGGTGTTGAAGGCGCTCGGCGCCGGCATGGGGATCGGCCTGTTCCTCGCCGGGATCACGATATGGTGGCTCGCACGTCGTAAGCCTCCCCTTCATGGCGCGGCGCGCTTCGCTCGTGAGAGCGAGATACGCCGAGCCGGCTTCAGGGGTGCAAACGGTATCGTCTTGGGTAAGAAGGGCGGCAGGTTCCTGACGTTCGGCGGAACCGAACATTGCATTGTCGAAGCCCCTACCCGCTCGGGTAAGGGTGTCGGCATCGTCATTCCCAATCTGCTGTCGTGGCAGGACTCCGTGGTCGTCCTCGATGTGAAGCGCGAAAATTGGGATGCGACAGCCGGCTTTCGCGAAAAGCACGGACAAGCGGTATACCTGTTTAACCCGACCGATCCCGAAGGGCGGACGGCCCGCTACAATCCGCTCGGCTACATCGATCGCACCGATACCGATCAGACGATCATCGAACTACAGAAGATCGCGACGATGTTGTTCGTCGCGCCCGAGCGAGGCGAGCCGTTCTGGACGGACTCGGCGCGCACCGCCTTCGTCGGCGTCGGCGCCTATCTCGCCATGTCCGATCGGCCGTTCACGATCGGCTCGATCTACCGGCTGATGACGACGGGGGATACGCGAGGGTTCTTCAAGCGCGTTCTCGAGGAAAGGCGCGACCTCTCGCAAGGATGCCGTAACGCGCTCGCGGATTTCATCTCCGGCGCGGACAATACGTTCGCCGGCATCGTCCAGACCGTTACCTCCAAGCTCAGCCTGTGGCTCAATCCACGCGTCGATGCTGCGACGGAGACGAGCGATTTCAATCTGCGCGAGCTGCGGTCCACGCCGATGTCGGTCTATCTCGGGGTGTCACCGGACGAACTGGATCGCGTCGCGCCGCTCTACAACCTGCTCTTTCAGCAATTGATCGACCTCAACGTGCGCGACCTGCCAGGGAAGGCAACGTCGCTCCAGATTCTCGTCATTCTCGACGAGTTCGCGCGGATCGGCCGCGCACAGACGATCGCCAGCGCCTTTTCCTACGTCGCCGGTTACGGCATCCGGCTCCTGCCGGTGATCCAGTCCCGGTCGCAGCTTCGTGCCATCTATGGGGAGCATGTCGCCAACGAGATTGTCGCCAATTGCGGTGTCGAGGTTGCATTCACCCCCAAGGAGTTACGGGTCGCCAACGAGTTGTCGGAACGGATCGGTTATGTCGGGCAGGAGTCCGTCACCAAATCGCTGACGATCCACGGCATCCTCGCCAACCGCTCCAAGTCCATGTCAGATCAGCGCCGGGCGCTTCTGCTGCCGCAAGAGCTGATGCAGTTCCCCGATACCGATCTGCTGCTGCTGAAAGGTGGCATACCTCCCATTCACGGAGACAAGGTTCGCTACTATGCGGACGGGCTATTCCGGGCTCGCGTTTCCAAGGCGCCGGTGGTTGCGCCGATCCCGCAGGTAATCGGCGACGACGACGAACTGCCGGAATGTCTCGAGCCGACCTTCGACCAGCTCACCGACCCCGACCCTCTGTCGTTCGCGATGGATAGCGTCGTAATCCAGGATTATCCCGACATGCTCATCGACGTGTCGGCCGAGCATCGCGGAAATGAAGTCGTAGGTGTGATCGAACAGGAGCGGTGACATGGTTGAAAAGGTCGAAACTGCCGGCGCTGGTGTCGACGGCGAACGGCGCCGTCGCACGATGGAGGTGCCGGCCGAACTGGACTCGCGGTTCCTTCGCGTCGGCAACAAGCTCTATCGCAGCCCGCACGACAAAGAGCCGATGGCGACCATCACGCCGGACCGTATCAAGGCGAAGGACAGGGAGTCCCTTCCGGACCTGATCCGTCTCGCGAAGGAAAACGGGTGGACGTCGTTGCGGATCGACGGCGATGCCGAGTTCAGGCGTGCCGCCTACCTCGCCGCTGCGGCCCAGGGGCTGAAGATCGACGGGTATCAGCCGGACGCCAAGACGAAGGCGGCAGCCGATCGCGAGCAGGCACGCCAAACCGGCACGACGCCGGCGAAGGAGCAGACGGCCCGCACTGCGAACAAAGCGCGTGACAACAAGGAGCAACCCGACCCGGCGAGCGATCTGGCTGCACGCTTCCGACGGCAGACCGATGTCCAGAACGCCAAAGACCCGGAGCTGCGCAAAGCACAAAGCCATATCGCCCTTGCGATGGTTGTCGCAGCCGACCGCTTTTCCGGCGAGCATACCAAGCAGCGTGAGTTCGTCGCAGAGCGCAAGGAGGAAGTGGCAGCGAGGATCGAGCGGGGCGAGAGGGTCGCGGGTGTGGAGGTCAAGCAGAAGCAGGACCAGCAGGTCCGCGATATAACCCAAGAGGTGATCTACGAAAAATCCCGCTCGATCGGGGGGCGGTGATAATCGGGGTGTGCCACGTGGCACACCTTCCCGTGTCAACCGCTCCAATGGCATTTGACAAAGAGCACTTAGAAACAGGCTGCGGTAAAGCGGAGCCTGGAGCCGATAGCCACCCGATCGCCCGCTCGGCTTCCTATGCTTGCTCTATCACTTGTTGGATAGCGGGGCGCGCACCACATAGTGACCGTGCTCGGAAATGTTGCAGGCCGAGCGATTTAGCGATCACGCGCATCCTCCGGGCCCCCCCTGCGGGCTACGGTACACGAGTGGTGGGGTGGCGCGACCCATTCTTAGGGACCGGAAAGTTGACGCCGGCCCGTCTTCGTCGCTCGAGTACCGCAAATGAGCCAGCGGAAAAGTTGCCCACGGTGTTTAGGCCGGGGAATTACAGAGGTAGAGTGCCCGGATTGCTTTGAGGGTAGTATATTCGAGGACGGGCGCTGGCGTCATTGCCAGCGCTGCATATCGGATCCTGGGACGATAATAATCGACTGTCCGCCCTGCAATCGCTGTGACGTGCTCCCCAGAATTCATGCCATTGGTAAGTTAGCTCGTCAGATGGAGACGAGTGATGCGGCGAGGCCGATTTACCGAGGATCAGATCATTGGCGTGCTGCGCGAGCATGAGGCCGGCGTGAA
>Ga0308164_10001416_pt1 | contig 28261 bp, 24 predicted proteins | sample PhyTR2_FD_201031 | JGI IMG/M metagenome (GOLD analysis project Ga0308164, IMG submission 201031) | Phyllosphere microbial communities from UC Gill Tract Community Farm, Albany, California, United States - DLSLT.R2 | ecosystem: Host-associated > Plants > Phyllosphere > Unclassified | place: USA... | reverse complement strand
GCATCGGTCCGACCACGCCAAACCAAGACCGGCTACGACGAAGCAGAGATAGAGCACGGCCCCCGCGAGACGCGTTAAGCGAAATACGTTGAGCTACTAAGCTACTAAGCTACTAAGCTACTAAGCTTGTAGTCCTTTCGATTGGGTAGGTAGCGATACCTGCCATTGCGCGGTGCTGCTGTCTTTCCCGAAAGGAAAGGTGTCGTGGACAATGACGTGGTTTCAGCCGGTGGGAAAGAGCCTGCTCGCAGCCACGTGCTCTGTCGGAACAGGACCGGACCCGGGCAAAGGCACAGCTAACCCGCCATGCAGCAGGCTAGTCAACTGCGCCACCACAGCATCTTCCGCCTGCGCCACGTCCACCGTGGCGATCCGTAGCCGCTGCGATCCGCCGACCATGCCAAACTCCGCCCGCACTCCGCCGCCATCCCCTGGTGCAGCCGGATAGAGAAGCATCAGTTCGGGCACATGGTACAGCCGGGCATAAGCCATCATCTGATACACATCGCTTTCCTTCACGCCGTGCTTGCGCTCCGAGAGATCGGTGGAAAGCTTCTTCCACTTGGTATCGACAATGGTCAGCGCGTCCCCGCTGCGATGGCGCAGGATTAGGTCAGGGCGCGTGCCAAACAGGCTGCCATCTTTCAGGTACTGCCCCGTGTACGACCCGAGGCAGTATAGGCCGCCGCCCTGCGGCTCTACCTCAACTCCGCTGTCGACTAATGCCCGGCGGGCGAGCGCGAAGATATAAGCTTCGAACAGGTCGTTCATCGGAAACAGCAGCGTGATGCCCTCTGCAGCCACGGTCTTGTGCGCCATGTCTTGCCATTTACGCTGCAGCAGCAGCCCAGCTAGTGCGAACAGACTGGTCCAGCGTCGGTTGCTACGGTTGATCCGCACCTTATCCCACGGCAAGCGTGCCACTGGCATTAGCGGAATGTCGGCCAGCGCATGGCGCAGCTCCACCAGCCGGCGTTGTGTCTCGGCATGGCGCGCATGGCGGACGAGGAACACAACGGCCGCCGCCATGATCCGCATCAACGGGGTATCGGGGTCTAGCTGGTCGAACCGACAAGCCAGTCGGTCTGGTCGCACAATGTTGCGAGTGAACTGTGCCTTTACGTCCAGCGCCCCGCGCAGCGCCGGCAGATCATCCCGGCATTGCCGATAGCGGCGTGGCAACCCCCTGCGCATCTCGCCAAGCAACCCGTCCGCAAAATGGCGGATTAGTACGTCCAGCAGGGTCTCGTCCTGCCGGTCCATGGCAATGGCTGCACCGGCTGACAGATCCAGCCCAAGCGCTACATCCAGCATCCGGACCAACCGCCTACGGACGCTAGTGTCTTCCTCCCCATCAGGCACATCGGGATCAACCTTGGGTAAGATCTCCAAGCTGCAGCCTTCGGCCGCGATCATCCCGACCATCTGCCGCGCATGAAGATGACTCCCGCCATCCACCAGCACATTGGTGCCCAGCCGGTTTGCACCCGGATGCGCACGCGCCGCTGCCAGCAAGGCGTCCGCCTGCTGGCGGGTGAAGCCCAGTTCGCCAACGCTGACCGGTACGCTACCCCATTCGCGAGTGGGAAGGTGGGTCATTGCTACTCCGCATCCGCGTCGTTATCGTCTTCCGTGGACACGCCCTCCACTGACGCCTCCACGCCGGCAAGCTTCAGCCAAGCGGTTCGTTTGAACTGCTTGCTTCGAACGGCCCAGCTAAAGCGGTTGCCCGTTTCGCGGGTATTGGGCGGAGCAGGCAGCCTCATGCCGGTGATGAACCCATCGCCCAGCACTGCTTGAATCCGGCCCCAATCCTCGAAGAAATACTCCTGCAACAGCGGAATTATTTTGTACCGCATGGTATCATCAATGGCGGTAAAGCTATGCCCGCCCTCGTTCATGAAGAAGGCGTGGCCGATAGCGTGGTCGCGATCGAGCAAATATTCCAGCCGCTGATTGATTGTCTTCAGCACCTTGCCAAGCGGGATGCCGTCCACTGCTCCTAGCAGGTCAGGCCGGGGAGCCAGTTCCTTAAAGCGGAAGCGGCGACGCAGAGCGGTATCAAGTAGCGCGATAGAACGATCCGCAGTGTTCATCGTGCCTACGATATGCAAGTTCGCCGGCACGCCAAATTCCCTTCGAGAATAAGGCAGCCGCACGGTCAGCGCATTGGACATGCCCAGTCGTTTGTCCGGTTCGATCAGAGTAATTAGCTCGCCAAACACTTTAGAAATGTTGCCGCGGTTAATTTCGTCGATGATGAGGACGTGTGGTAGCACCTCGCCCTCGCCAGCATCCTGCGCCTGCCCACTGTCGATCAGCCGTTGCAAGGCAGGCAGATTCAGCCGGGTGCGCGGCAATTCGTAAATCGTGTCCAGACTGAAGCGAATTTCTGGGCTGATGTCAGCCACGGGTACGCCTTCTGGATCGTGCCAAAGCCAGCGCACGCGGCGACGGTGACTATACTTGCCATGGTCACGGGGGGCGTATTCATACCCACCCTCGACCAAGCCGATGGCACGAAATGAATTCAGCCCTTTGCTGACGACGACCACATCCCCTTGTGCCAGCTGATTGCGGAAACGGTCGGGTGATTTCACGTCGCCCATCTGAAACGTAATTCGCTCTTCGGGGAAGAGCGCGAGCAACTCCTGCAGGATGGCATCGCGAGTGGCGAAGCGCGCATCACTCCAGTCCACGTCGCGGAAGCCCAGCAAGGCATAGCTTTCCTCGATGGATTCCTCGAACACCCATGCGCTGTGCGGATCGTCGGCCCGACCAAGCGACAGCTTGAAGATGCGGCGATCGCTCAACGTAACGCGATCGGCGCCGGTGCTAACCGGCTTGGCTGCTCGATCGGCAATCGCGGCGAAGATGCCCGGCTCAGCCCTAAGCCGGAAGCCTCCGGCGACCGCATCGGTCCCGCTTCCTAAATCGGGTCGCAACCCTTCCACGAACTCCTCATAGGCGAAGTTCTGGTGAAAGGTAACGAAGTCGATCCGCCGCTCCGCGACCAGCTTGCGATAGCGATCCATCAACGCTTGGCGACCAGCTTCATCCTCTGCGTAATCGTCATAGCCATCGCACAGCCGCACCGCCTCTCGGGCGGTATGGTATGTCTTGCCGGTGCCCGGCGGGCCGTAGAGGATGAGATTAATTGGAGCGTGCATAGTCGGGCTGTCCTGTTCGTCTGTTTCCTCGCTTCCGCTTTCGTCAGGCCACAGGCCGGCTCGCGGGGGCTGCGGCGGTTTCCATGCGGCGATAAGATCGGCCTTTTCCACCAGTGCTTCGGCCAAGAGGTCTGCGCCATCAGGGCCGATGACAAACTCATCCAGCTCTAAACCAGCGAGCCCCCGCTCGTTGAACGACACCCAGCCAGGCGCGACGGACACGTACCCCATCACCCCCTCGGCATGTTTTCGACCTGCAGATTTACGTCCGAACCGCACAGGTCCGCGCGCCATATCCACGAGCCACCAGTCAAGCCCGGCATCATGGACTGCACGGGCGATGGCGCAGAAGGCAACGGTCTGCTCTGCCGTCCAGTTGGTGCGACCATTGCGGAATAGCGCGCTGCGATCGAACCGGGCAACGATGGCGGGGTCGCTCAGAAGATTAGGATCGAGGTCAGCGTTGACATCGTTGTCCCCGCCCTGCCCGATAAAGCGCAGATAGTAGTTGATGGTGGCGCGATAGCTCGCGAGCCCCTTGTAGAAGCTACCCTTGATTTCGAATGCTGCCGGGTTCGGCTTGCCCCTGCGTTCATCCTCGGTCGTATAGGCCAGCGTCTCGCGGAGTTGCACCAGCCCGGCGGCATCGATCTCGTCGAGGCTGCCATATGCCTTTTCCAGTCGTTGAACGCGGGCGATCTGAGCGCCGACCGTGTTAGGGTCGTAATCCTGCGCCTCCAGCCACTCCCTGAAATCCTGCTCCCTCAAACGCCTGGCTCCATCATTCCCACGCTCAGCTCCCCTGTATCGGTCCACAGCACCGCCGCGCCTACCACACTGCCATCGGCCAAACTGTCCACCGCTTCGACATAGGCGGACAATTGCGGCCAGTATTTCGTGAACCGCGCCGCGTGCTCGCTTACTGCGCCGCTTTTGTGATCCACCACTAGCCAGCCGGCCGGCCCTTCAGCCAACAGGTCCACGATCACCGTCTGGTAGGTGCCGTCCCCTAGTTGAAGGTTCAACGGCTGTTCCACATGCAACCGATCAAAGCCGCGCCGGGCTAGCTCTGCGCGCAATGCCTCCACCTGTTCGCGCAGTCCTTCCAACTCCGCCGCATCCACCCCGCAGCAGGCGGGCACGCGGTGTGCTAAGTCGGGGCGTTGCAACAGGATGCGAAATGCCTCGTGAATAGCAGTGCCGCGGTCGGTCGCGCTGCTGGACCCTGACAGGCGCACGCCCGGCGCCAGCGGCACCGTGTCCAGCACCGGCGGCGGCAGCGATGCTGTCAGCGCCGCCGATGGTAGCACCACTTCGGGCAGCACCGGCGCCATCCCCGCCACAAGTGCGAAACGCGGCGTCCGCCCGGTCTCACCTGCCGAGGCAACCTGCGGCGCCGTGAAGGCAGGCGGCACCTCCTCTGGGCATTGCGTGATTTTCGCAGCTAAGCGCTCGCCTGCCACCTCCAACCAATTGTCGCCCAGCACCAGCCCGCATTCCCGCGTGAGGATGCCGGCGGGTACCACCGGCAGCGGATCTTCCTCTCCTACCTTCTTCTTGGGCGGAGCGGGCATTTCAATCACCAGCCGGTCCCGTGCCCGCGTCAGCGCAACATAGAGCAGGCGGCGGCATTCCTCTCCCGCCCCCCGCCAACGCGGCTGGAGCACGCGCTGGCGGGCCTCCGGCGCGGCGAAATGGGGCGTGGCACTCAGCGTAGCGCAGCCCAACACGTCGGCGAAATCGTCGAAGCCGGCCATCTCTAACGCATATTCGCCGCAGCGCGGGTTCCGGTTGTTGCCTAGGGTGGCGACGATTACCACCGGCCATTCACGACCCTTGGCGGCATGCCAAGTGACCACCTCCACCCCGTCCGCCTCCGCACCCGATGGCGCGGGCCGGGCATCGTCCCCGCCGGCCACACGCCCCGCCAGCCAACCCAGGAACACGGAAACCCCATCACCATGATAGCCAGCGGCGGCGCGCATGGAACGGTCGGCGGTGTCAAAGGCGCGCGCCTCTGCCTCCAGCCGCAGCAGGTCGGCACGAGCCTGCGCCGAGTCCGCCTGCCGGTCGCACCAATGGCGCAGGCCGGCTACGCGGATCACCTTCGCCAGCACTCGTTCCACCGGCCAGCGGGCAGCGGCTTTGTGCAGGGCAAGAAGGTCCGGATCGGCCAGCACCTTGCCATCGGCCAGCGCGCGCAGGGCATCGTCTAGCGCAGTCTCAGGCGGCCCCAGCGTCTGCCAACACAGGGCCGCATGACTGTCGCCTGGATCCGTTAGATGGGCCAGTGCATGCGCCGCCGCCTGCACCACCGGACTCGCCCACCAGCCCCCTTCGGCCAGCCGCACTGGCAGTCCCAGCTGGCGCAGGGTCTCGGCATGCGCGGTGCATTCCTTGTGGCTAAGGCACAGCACGGCCACGTCGCGCGCCTCTGCCAAGCGCGGCTCGCCAGTATGCCGGTCGCGGATCATCGTGCCCTCCGCCAGCAGGTGACGGACATGATCGGCGACATGGTGCCACGGGCGCGATGGCGTCTTGGTCCTGGAAGTGACACTCTGGCACAGCACCTCTAGCGCCGGCCCCTCGCCAGCCGTGCGGGTCGCCTCCAGCGGCGCATAGTCGTCTCCGAACAGGCACGGCCCGAGCGCGTTGACCAGCGCCATTATCCTGGGATCGCTGCGCCAGTTCTGCCCCAGCGGTTCGCATGGATGCGCAGCCGCGAGCGCTGCGGCCAAGCGCGGATCTGCCCCTTGGAAGCCCATGATCGCCTGCTTGGTATCGCCCACGATCAGCGTCCGCGCTGCTCGGGAGGCGAGCTGCCATAGGAAGGCAAATTGGATCGGGCTGGTGTCCTGGAACTCATCGATCACGACGCAATCGACCTCCGCCAGAATGGCCTCTCGTACCGTGGCGTCCTCCGCCAGCAGCCGTGCGGCTTTGGCGATCATGTCGCCATAATCGATCACGCCCAGCGCCTGCTTCGCCGCTTCATAGCGAGCCATCACCCCCTGCGCGCCCGTCACCAGCGCGCGGGCATGAGCGACGGCATCCTCCAGCGGACCGGGCAGATGCGGCAACGCCTCTGCCGCCTGCATTACCGCGGCAGCGAGCTCGTCATAGCCCAGCGGCGTGGGGCAGCCGCGTTTGGTCCGGCGCAGCTCGCGCAACGGTTGCCAGGCCTGCCAGTCGCGCCCGTCATCAGCCAGCATGGCGCGGGCTGCCTTCAAGCAGGCATGATCCTTGCGAAACGTGTCGGCCGCGGCGACGCTGAAGGCCGGATCGGTCAGCGCCTGCGGAAAGACATCCAGCAGCGCCGCCACCGCATGGGCCAGCGCCGCGATGGCGTCATCGTCCCGGCTTTGCACCGGACCGTAATGCTGGCGGATGCACGCTTCGGCCTGGTCGGCCAGCACCGGGTCCACACCGCCCTCCCCGATGGAGCGCAGCAGGTTTACCAACCGCAACACCGTGCTCCGGAACGAATCCTCCGCGCTGCTGTCCGCCCAGAACGCGCCGCTATAGCCATGCGCCGCCAGGCCGCCTGCCATGGCGCGCAAGGCTGGCTCCTCCTCGATCGCTCGGCGAATCAGCAGTTGCTGCTCCCCTTCCTCAATCAGGCGGGTATGCGGATTGGTCCCGGCGGCGAAGGCATGTTCGGCCAGCACCCGCTGCCCCAGCGCATGAATGGTACTGACATAGGCCCGCTCCACCGCCAGCGCGGCAGCGATATTGCCCTCCGCCAGCAGGGCGCCGCGGATCCGCTGGCGCAGCTCACCCGCCGCGGCTTCCGTGAAGGTCACTGCCAAGATGCGTTCAGGCCTAACCGTGCCATCCGCCACCCAGCCGGCCAGCATGGCCTGAATATAATGCGTCTTTCCCGCGCCGGCGCCGGCGGGAACCACTGCCAAATCGGTCATCATTCATTCTCCTGCCGGAATGCAGATGGCTGATCGCTTTCGCGCATGAAGGCGGCGAGCAGCGGACTGCGCTCCAGCGCATAGATGCGCAGCGCCGCCACCTTGTCGAAATGCTTGATGTCGGCGCGGGCATTGGTGTGGACCTGCCCGACCCTCAGTGCCGCGAAGCGGGCCCGCAGTTCCGCCAACGCCAGATCGGCAATGCCTTCGGCAAATTCCTCTAGATGCGGGCTGGCCCCGCTGGTGCCGTTCACAAGCACGCCGCCATCATTCATCATGTGATAGGCGACAGCCGGCGCGGCCTTGTATTCCGCCAGTACGGTTGCCGCACCGGTGGGATTGCCATTATCCCCGTCAGGCACCTTCGGCCGCATCCGTCGGTAAAGCTCCACCTGCAGGTCCGCCCCCGCCTTCAGCCGCCGCCGCCGCGCAGGGGAGCCACTCTTCTTGTGATCCACTACCAGCGGGGTGCCATCGGGCAGCAGCAGCAGGCAATCAGCCTTGCCATGCACCTTCAGCCCGTCCAGCTCCCCTTCCAGCCAGAACTCGTTGGCAACCACCTCCGCGCCCAGATCTGCCAGCACCGCGGCCCAGTGGCGCGCGGCGGAGGCGATGTCGGCCTGCAAAGCGCCGCGCTCCACCTCCCATTCCGGCGCCGCCATCCATGGCATATCGGCCGCAATCCGCTGCACCAGCAGCGCCGGCACGCGCGCCGCTGCCACATCGGGCGCAGGCGATGGCTGGCCGGCGAGAAACAGATCCTCGAACACGCCATGGGCCAGCGTGCCCCGGCTCATCACGTCCAGCGCCTCGGGCTGCCAGTCCGCCGGCTTAACGCCCAGCTCCTCCAGCAGCCAGGCCAGCGGACTGACCAGCAGCGTTTCCAGTCGACTGGGACTTTGCGGGCGCACCTGTCCCTCTGCGTCGCGGCGGAGCGTCAGAAGGTCGCGGCCCAGATCGAAATGCATTGGCGGCGCGGCCTGCTCGGCGGACTTGAATTCGGGCCGGGGGCGCCACGCGACCAGCGCGTCCCAAGCCGCGCCACCCTCCGCTAGCGGCGCGACCAGCTGCTCCACCTTGCCCGCGAGGCCTGATTCAGATTGAGCTACCAGCCGCGCCACCAGCGCCAGGCCCGCCGCCGGTGCCAGCGCCTTGCCTGCCCCGTCCCTCTCGGAACACAACAGCACGATCCGCTCGCTTGCGGCGCAGAGCTGCCGCCGGAACAGGGCAAGGCCCCGCTCCAGCACCTGCCCGCGCGACGGCAGGGCCAGGCCCGTCGCCTCGGCGATCAGCGCCACCTCACTGTCCAGGAATAGTGGGTTACCGCCGCCTGCGCGAGGGTAACAACCATCATTGCAGCCAAGCACCAGCAGCCGACGAAAGGCACGGCGCGGCGCCTCCCCATCATGCAACATGGTCACTCCACCACGATAGACCGGCCCGCGCGCGCCAACGCCCGTGCCATACGGCGCGACCAACGCAATCAGCCGCTCCCATGCGGGCGGCGCATCATCCACCGCCACCTCGCGGAGCAGGCGCGCGATCCAGCCGCGCGCGTTCGCCCGTTCATCGCGCAAGCCGTCGCCTCTGCTCACCCGCTTCATCAGCAGATTCAGCCGTTCGGCAAGGTCGTCGTTGGTGACAGGCGCGGGCAGAGCCAGCAAGGCGCGCATTGCCAGCCCAGCTGGATCGAGCTCAACGCCCCGATAAGGGTCGCTCTCCCCCTCTACAATCCGCCGCGCTAGCGCGGCGCCAGCGCCGCTGAAGCCCGCCAGCGGATTAGCGTGGAACGAGGCCAGCACCATCGCGGGCACCGGCGGACGCAACGCGCGCAAAAACAACAGTACCAGCTCCGCTCCCAGGTTGCGCGCTCCCGCAACCGCCGGCACGCCGGACAACACCAGGCCACACGCTGGCGCAATCTGCGCCAGATGCCCGGCATGGGATCCCCCCTCCGGCACGATGATGCCAATTTCGCCCATGGTTAGCTCCGGCATTTCCCGAAGCCAGCATTGGATGATGGCTAGCGCTGCCTCCGCCTCCGTTAGGCTGTCGCGGACGGATAAGACGGACAGGCTATGATCCCCCCGGACAGGCTCCACCTCCGGATCCGTTAGGCCGCGCTGCACATAGCCGGCCAGCGTGCTGCTAGGTGCAGCAGGCTTCAATCGCTCGCCCAGAAGTCGGCGATAATCGGCATCGTCCTCTCCGGCAGAGGCGTGGTGCGCCGCAAGCGTCGCCAGCACCGTGCGCTCTAATGCAGATAGTTGCGGGGCGTGGCGATCGCCTATTAGGGTAAACGCCTGCACCGCATCCCCAGGCTCTACGGCGAGGAATGCTCCCAGCGTGGCGATGTCCGTCGGTACTACCTCAGGCCGCGCGGCCCAAAGATCACGCAATGCCGCCAGATGTAGCCGCGCTCGACTCCCCTGCGGCAGCGTCTCTACGTCGATCTCCGCCGGATCCAGCCGCGCAGTTGCCAGCATCACCTGGCGGATCATCGCACCGATTTCTTTCGCCGTCTGCTCTGGCGCGACAGACAAGCTGGCAGACCACGGCCAGTCGCCAGGTAGCGACTGCAGAATGGCAAGGATGTCCTCCTGCTCCGCCCGAGGTAGCGCATAGAGGCTGCCCAGCAGCGAAGCCGTCAGCGGCAGACACCCGGCAACGGATCCCTGCCCAATTCTGATATACCAATCTTGAAACACGCGGATCTTCCCCCTTTGCCTGCCTCCCGCCGGCTCTAGCCGACGGAAGTTAACCGTATTGTTTCAAATGCCGGAATAATCTTGACGCGGAGTGCGACGGATAAGATTGTATCTCGGACACTCACTCCAACCGGGCACAGTAGCGCCACGTAGCAGGATTAACCGGCCTGTCGGAAATCCTGGATGGACGTGAGTATTACCTGCTAGCTTTAGTAACCGTGATGCAACGAAGATGGATGGCGTCGTGAAACTCCTAAATCGCTTTCTTGCCTACATCCGGGGCTTGTTTGGAAACAGGCCAGAACCTCAATCTCAAACACAGCCTCGCTGGCACCGACCACGAATTGAATTATTGGAGTGGAGAGGTGACGGAAGCCCCCCACCGTTGTCCTGGAAGCAGTGCCACCCTCGCACACGTGCCATCTTCAAAGCTGAACTCACTTGTTCGAATGGGCACGCCATCTCGCTGCGGAGGCACTCGATCGACTTCCTCGGCAAAGTGTCCCCTAGCGTCGTTTGCACGACATCCGACTGCGATTTTCATGACTTTGTACGGCTACAATCTTGGAATGCCGGCTTTCTCCGCTGATCGCTAGGCAGCGGCGAGTACGTCGTCAGAGCCAATCAATGCGGCGGGTGATATCTCGGTACCTTCGTCGTTGAATACGTAGACGCGAGCTATGCGGCTCCCGTCCCATTGATACCGGAAGTGAACCGTCTGCACCGATCGCCCTAAGACGTTCCCGGTCAGGATCGTGATGCAGGTCCCAACTGGCCGTTCCGCTGAACGATATAGGATACCGTCCACCCCCTCCGGGATTGCTTTGCCGATCGACCAGCGATCGCTCTGATCTAACTCTGAAAGCGGCGCGATGCTGTCGCGGAGGTCCCAAAACTTACCTCTGACCGGATGTCGGAGCATCCGCATGTCAAGGCCAGTTGCGGCCTCTTGCGTCGACCGCAGGAATGCCTCGCGCTTAGCAACCGATACCGCGAGCGCCGTTTGCCTGTCTGTCAAGACTTCAAGGCATGGCCTGCGTTCGTCAAAGAAAAGGCTGCCGTCCGGATTGCCATAAGCAAATGGCGCTAGGTTCCAATTCTGCAGTTTCGGATCGGCAGTAGCGCCGTTCAGCGCCCCAGAAGCCAAGCGACCAAGTGATTTAAGCCGCGGGTTGGTCAGTTCTTCTGCCGCGTACACCGCATCGAGCTGATCATCGGCAACGATGCCATCGTATACATTCACCGGGGGAAACCGGGATGGAATCAACCGATAGGTATCGCCAAACCAATCAACTACGGGCGCACTCTCAACCGCCTCGTTGGGCATCGAGATATCTCCTCACACGTATGATACCGGAGACCCCCTCTAGCATCACGTCCAACGCACTTGCTCCATCCAGATAGCGATTGCCGGCCCTGATCCAAGCCTCACCGCGCTCATCCTGAGTGAATAATATGCGAAGCGACTTCCAGATGTTCAGGATATGCGAAATTCGTTCGCGCGTATCTTGGGGTACCGTCCCGCCATCTTTCTTCCATTTGAAAAAGGTCGACCTGCCTGGTGAGCCCAGCAGAATGATCTGTTCCTCCGTCGATAACTGCCATTTTTCAGCGATGGTGAAGAAGGTTTCCAGCTCTGCTGGGATCCTTGATCGTCCGGCGCCGCCTTGAACGACCGGTGCATCGGCATGCATCAGATTTGCTCCAAATATAGACTTGACACGCAAAAGTGTCCCGATATAGATTAGTCCACATCGGGACTCGTCTATTGCTTTAGTCCAATTGACCTGCCCGTCAAGAGTCCGGCCCTGCTGGTGTATCGATGGAGTCAACTGATGACCGAAGAAGCTTTGGGCCGTAAGCGCCCCCACGAGTATCTGATCAACGGGACGCTGATCGGCTTCCCAGACGATGTGTTTACCGGCCGCGATGCGCTCACGCGTTCAGGTCACACACCTGCGAGCGAGTTTCAGCTCGTTCTCGTGCGAAACGGTCGCACGCGTCTCTACCTGATTGACGACGACATTGATGCCGTCGCCAACGCTGGCGGTGAGCTGCGCGCGTTCCCTGGCGACCATTCCCCGACCTTTACCGTCGATGAGGTAGGCCAAGTGTGGGGCTCCGACGAGATGGAAGTCGATGAGTTTCTCCGTCACTGGCCAGCACTGGAGGGCGGCCATTGGGTGCTGGAGCGCGATGACGAACCCGACACCGTTCTAGTAAGCGGGGGCATTCTTGCGTTCGGACCGGAGGGGGTCGAGCACATCACATCAAAGAAAGACAAGCATCAGAATAAGGTGCTGGTCATGGTCGTCACGACCGCCGGCATCTTCCCCGCCGAAGGTAGCAAGCAGTATCCGGCTAGCACTAAGATCAGCGCAGTTTTGGCAGATGCCGCCAAGAAGCTGAAGATCACCGCGCCGCCCGAGTGGGTTGTCCAGATCGCGAACGCTGATGTCGACAAGGAATTGACGTTCGAACAGGCTAACATCAGCGGCAGCGTCACCATCGAATGGGGCGCTCGTGAGGGTGGCGGAGGTGCTTGAAGCTCTAGCCCGCGCGAACTTTAGCCGCGACGTCGCTGCCATCGACCGGCGCGTCGCGGCGATGCGTGGTTGGACGATCGTTGCGGACGAGTACCCTATCCTCGACATCGTCTTTAATCGTCCCGGCGTGAAGTCTATTCGACTACGCTTCAATTGCGAAGACTATGACGAGATCCCACCGTTAATCGATATCCTCGAAGTGGACGGACGCTTCATCGAGCAGATGCCGATTGATCCGCGAAGCATATTTAACGGTGGATCGAATCCGTACACGGGACGCAAGTTCATTTGCATGCGCGGATCGCGTTGCTACCATCAGCAGCATGCCGAGGATCAGTGGGACAACCACCGCGGCAAGCCTGACGTGGCCTTGGGGGAACTCACCAATCAGCTCTGGCGCGTTTGGTCGGGGATAGCATCATGAAGCGAATCATTTGCAGCAGCGCGGTCATCAGCGACACGCTCGAAATCCTTCGTGTCGGAGGACATCGCCGCGAAGAGCGTGTTGCGCTTTGGTTGTCGAAGGCCGGTGCCGGGACGCCCGCTGAGGTGGTCGAGGTCTATGAACCCGATCAGGTCACCGATATCGATTTCTTCAAACTCCCTCCGGAGTCGATGCGAGCGTTAATGTCGCATCTGGTCTCAACACGTCGCCGCATAGTGGCCCAAATCCACACGCATCCCGGCCAAGCCTTCCACTCGGAGGCCGATGCGGCTTGGGCGATCGTGCAGCACATCGGCGCGCTCTCACTGGTGCTTCCGACATTCGCCTTCAACACGACCCCGCACAACTTCCTGGAACAAGTAAAGATTTACGAGTTCTCTCCCTCCAGCGAGTGGGACTTGAAGCCCGGCGTCGGTCCCGACGCCGCCATGGAGATCATGCCGTGAGCAGCGCTGCCCAACAGAACGCAATGATGCTGGCGTCCATTCTGGGCGTCGGCGAGGATGAGGCAGCAGGCCGTCTCACGCGCGTGGTGCTGGTGACCGCCGAGCCAGGCTGGAAATCGACGTGGGCGTTGGAGTTTGTCCGGGTTCTCGGGCGCACCCTGCATGTCGCTCTTGATCCACAACCGAGCGGCTGCGATCTGGAGATCGTGATCGGGTCTGCTGACCGCCGGTCTAACGAACCGGCGATCTTCGCGGACATCGATGCGAACGGTTTGGTGGTTGGCAGGGAGCCGGTACTGCTGACCGGGTTTGAACCTCACGGGCTTTATGGCGCAGCGGCTGCGTGTACAATCTCTGCCGCCGCAGCTTACGCAGCGATTGGCGCGGCCGGGCTCCCGCATGTCCGCCTTCCGATGAAGTTCAGCTTCGCCGATCTCGGCGTTCCTGCAGGAGCGCTCGAACGTACAATCGTCCTCGACGATGCTTTCGTGGCTGGTGCCGGGGCTGTCGCTCATGGATTCCTTTTCGCAGCAAGGCATCTGAATCTGCGTGGCGACTTAACGATCGTGGATCCCAAAGCCGTGAAAGAGGGCGTCCTCAATCGCTGCCTGTATCTTGAAGCTGACGACATCGGCACCGACAAGGCGGTCGCCCTTGCCGATCGCGCTCAGCATGACTTTGCGAACTTGCATCTCGTCTCTGACGTGCGTGATCTGCGCCTGACCCTCAAAGGAAGAACGCGCCCTCCAGAAACGATCTTTGTCACCGTTGATAGCCGCGCCACTCGCCGATCCATACAGAACGAGTTTCCTCACCGGATGGTCGACGCGTCGACCACAGACGTGCGCGAGGTAGTAGTGCATTCCAACATCTTGCCGACCGAGCACGCTTGCCTAGCGTGCATATATCCTCACGTACCAGAAGAGCACTCACGCGAACGTGCGATTGCGGCGGGCCTCGGCGTCGATCTTGAGGTCGTCCGTAAGGGTTTCATCAGCGCGGACGCTGCGCGCGCTATTAACGAGAAGTATTCTCAAATCGAGCCGAGCGCGATCGTGGGGACTGCTTTTGATAGTCTATTCAGGCAGTTGTGCGCACAGCAGGCCCTGACCACGCCCGAGGGCCGGCAGGTTTTGGCTCCCTTCGCGTTCGTATCAGCATGGGCTGGAGTCCTAATGGCCGTCGAGATGCTCCGCATATTCAATGGCGGCCCTAGAACGAACTACTGGCGGATCGACCCCTGGAACCTTCCGGTCGCTCGCGGCCGTGTAATTCGCGAGAAGCTATCCAGCTGCCAATTCTGCTCGAATCCGCAAACCAACGACATCATCCAGTCATTTGGGTGGTAAGGTCGGTCAGCTCTGTTTTCGGTACCGCCGCGATATAGTCGCCTGAGACGCGTGCGCACCCCTGATGGCCAAACGCCCTTCGCCGTTGCTGTGATGGAAAAACTTCTAATTTCCGCAACGAACACACTCTTCCAGCACCGGCGCTGTCGCGAAAGGTAAGTGTATAATGATCCTGTTCTGATGCATATCCGCGACATACCGATCGGCTAAATTAGCACCCGCTCCACCTCGTCTAGCGTCACGTCGTCGGGACGACGATCATAGAGCTGGGTAGTGCGGGTAGACGCATGGTTCGCCATCGTCGCAGCGCGCTCCAATGTCCCACCATTCTTCAAATAAGCCGTGATCCCGGTAGCTCGGAACGAGTGGTTGCCGATCGCCGTCTCAATGTCAGCCGCAACCGCGCGACGGCGCACCATCTGGAAGGCATTGGCCTGCGGCAGAGGTGTGTCGCTTAGTCGCTTAGTGCCGCGCGCAATCGTACGGAATAATGGCCCTCTGCGATCCTCACGCAGATCGCACCCGTCGAGATAGGCGCTCAGATATTCCTCGAGATTATGGTGGCACGGCATCTCATGCCGTTTGCCGCCCTTTTCATGCAGCCGCACCCATAGGCGCCGGTTCTGCACGAACACATCCTCGACACGCATCCCCAGCGCGGCGCCGATCCGTGCGAACGAATAGACCATCAGGCCAATCAACGCCCGATCACGCAAACCCGCTGGCGTCGTCACGTCAATCGCGTCCAGCAGGCGCCGCGCCTCGTCGGGCGCGAGCACCGGCGTCTTGCCGCGCCGGACTCTGTGCGCAGGGCCTCGCACTGAGGCTGCCGGGTTCGTCGGGATAACCTGACCGGTGACCAGCCAGTCGAACAGATGCCGCACACCGGCGAGCCGCTGCTTGATGGTTGGCACACTGACATGGCGACCGAGCTGCTCGACCCATGCCGCAACATGCAGCGGTTGTACGCCCGCGATCGATGTGACGCCGCGTGCGTCACACCACCCCAGAAACTCACCGGCTGCACGCGCATAGGCGCGGCGCGTATGCGCATTGCGGATCGTAACGGCGAAGAACTCCAGGAAACGGCGTTGACCGCGTTCGTCAGCCGATGCCACCAACGCGGGTAGCACCAGGGCCGGGGGCGCCAATGTGATGGCCTGCGTCATGACGTGGCAGCCGGGGCAGGGCGCTCATAGAGCGCGACGACGCCGGGTTTGTCGGCCAACGCAGCACCCCAGTGCTCGAACGGTGCGATTGCCGGCAACCCGACCGACAGCATCGTCGTGAGCTCCGGCCAGATCCTTTCGGTCTCGGCAACCGTGAACAACCTGCCGACCTCGCCGTCGTCGACATCGAGCGCGAGCACAAACATCTCACCGTCGCCGCGCACTGCTACACCCGCGACGACAGACCCGATCGTTGACCAAGGCACTTCGCGCTCGCGACCCGAGATCGCCAGGATCAGGCCGGCTTGAGATACTGCTTTGACACCGTTGCGATCTGCCAGGCTACGCAACGTCCGATATTCTAGCACAGCGAGACGCCGCGGACCGTGGCGTCGCCGATGATGATCTTGGGGACACCGGCGCCGACGATGGTGTTCACGCGGCCGAGTGCGGTTTCAATCGCATCACCGGGAAAGGTAATCTCGACGACGTGCGAGTTCGGGACAGGTAGGCCATCGGCGTCGATAACGATTGGCTGAGGGACAAGCTGGACACGGTAAATCATGACTGATGCTACCCCCCTTCGTACATACGATAAAGGACATTATCGTATGTAGATGATAAGAGAAATTGCCAAATGCGCTGAGTCACGCATCTTCCAAAACGGAGCATGAATAGAAAATCTTACTATCAGAATACGCCTTTACGAACCAGGACCGACTACAGGACCTGTTGAAAGCATAATACGGCACCCGGCAGACTTGTTTTGCTCAATAAATGACGATAGTCCATCGATTGCAGCTCGGTTTAGGTGCTCCGCAGCTGATGCCCACCTGACATCCGCATTTTCAAGTTGTATTATTACTTTTCTCATTTTCTCGGCTGCCGATTTAGCCATTTCCAGTTTGCTTTGTAGGTCTTTGTAAGTTTGTTTTGCATCTACCGCGTCACTGATACTGAAAAGAGCACCGGCTATATTAGAGATTCCGCCAGCCAGCCTTCCACCAGGCGAACCCGCATTTATTCCTGCTATTGATCCAAACAGCAGGGTTCTATCACGTGTGTAACCAATGAACATACTCGGGGCCTCGTCATTACCAGTCCTATAAAGTTGGAATCCAAGTAATGTCGCGCCACCGATTACCTGAACTCCTATCAATGCAGCCACGGCGATCGGCGAAGTAAATACGAATCCTGCCGCAAACAGCATGGCCCCGAAGACCGCTCCACATATTGCGATAGTTTTCTGATAATCCGCCTTACCGCTCATTTTGGCTAGCTCGGATATGCTCGCGTCAAGATGTACAACCTCTGCCGAAAATCTTTTTCTTAGATTAGCTCCCGCAGCCAACTTATCTGACGCTATCCTACTTCCTTCAGCCCGTAATGCGGTGAGCTGGATATCCAATTGCGCGCAACTGGCATAAGCGAATGGAGTCAGGAAACTCTTAGCGCTTGAATTAAATATAGTAACAAGGCTTTCATTATCTACTGCCTGTGCTTTCAGCAGGGCTGGCAGCATCGTGCCGGCTAAAAGGCTAAAAGTGATTTGTCGCCTGGTTAGGCAAGTGTGGGGCTGGGTATATCCAGTGAGCATGTCTTCTCTCCCAACAAATTTAGGCAGCTGGATATGAGGCGATGCTGCATGCAATCATTCAAGGTGGTTGGGCTCAACGGCATCTCGATATCCGTGCTCTCCGCTAAGGCGTACCCAGAGCAGAGACCCCAGAACTGACATGTCTCGCATATACTCATCCGATCTTCAGCACGAGAAATGGCCTTACGACGACCGTCGCTATCCATAATCTTGGTTGCACTGTCCTCAATGATGTTCCCGTAGCTGTATTCTTCGAGATATGTTGTACCAACCGCATAGGTCTCAAAATTGGTATCTACAACTAAACAGTTTTCTCTCAATTGTTTTATAAATATATTATTCGATTGCTCGCCCTTTGAGTATCTAATAGCTGCGCGCATGGATTGCCAAAGTGGCTCAATGATAATTCCTGATCCATTCTGCCACCACATGTTAAGCACGCTTTCCAGCGCATTGAATATTTCGGATTGGCTTAGACCGAATACATCTTTCTGATCATCGTATGATTTTCTGTAAAATGGTAATATACGTACGGATGCTCCTATTCCATTATAGAACTGGAACACGGAACCTACCTGGTTTATATTTTTTTTTGATAGAACTGCTATACCGCCACCATAGACCGGATCATCAATAATCCGATCCAGGTTTTGCAACACCCGGTCTTCGGTACCAGATCCATTTTTTTGAACTCGGTCCGAGTTAGCGACATCGAAGGATACCCCAATTTTTACGCCCTTAGCTTTAAAGAGCTCTACAACGTCCCATCTTGGTGAATAAAGATTCGATTGAACGCTGATCTTAACGGAGCAATCCGTGAAAACGTCATCTATTATAGCGAATACGCCTTCCCAGTACTTTAATGGGATTATCAGCGGCTCTCCACCATGCCAGCAAAGGTGCGGATCAGAATCCTGATTTTTACATATATCTCGCACGGTTATTAGTAAATTACGAATATTGTCCAGATCCATTCGGGCCGGATTGTCAAGGTCCTTGTACTCGTAGCAATATCGGCACCTAAGATTGCACAGCTTAGTGAGCTTGATAACCCACGTCATTTCGTGACGATGGTTACTTGGCTTCATTTTACTTACCAACCTTATTAGACTTCAAGTTCTTAAGCTCGCTCAGAGCTGTTTTTTGATCGAATCCTGGAAGTGATCCGAGTCGATCAGACTTCATCCTTTTAATGCTTTGAAACATCTCTGATGGTTTAACACGCTTGACTGCGTCATCTTCCGTTAAATTTGTACGTATCTCGGGAATCATACGTTTAGAAAGACCTTGTCCAATCTCGCCCCAACCGTCAGGCCTTATGTCGTGATACATAGTCTCTGACCAGTTTGAGTCATCCGCTACTGGTGAGTACGAGGGTAATGACGGTGGCCGTGTTACGTCGAGGTTGTAGCGCTTTCTGCTCCAATTCAGGAGAATGTCGTCCGGGCTACTTTGATTTGTTGCGAGTCCTCCAGAAGGTCGGGCTTCAACCCAGAATTCTGAATAATCAGGGTCGGTGCTGGGTCTTGCATCATTACGGCGCTGCGCAGCCCACGTTTCAACGATCTGCCTCGTTGCCGCTGAAATCTTATTCTTATGCACCAATAGTTCCCCCGAACTAAACTCATGGGCAATTTGAGTCGGGGCAGGCGTTTCTAAGATCGGTACTTTTACTGGTGCTTGGAAGGCTTGAACTTGACCATCAGCAGCAGATCCGAGAGCCAGCGTTGAAGCGGCGGAGAGGTACAAAGCCTTCATCGGGTGTCTCCTGATGGTCGCGCCACTTTACAGATACACTTGATCGTCGGACGAATTTGCGAATTGCAATAAGCATTGAATCGAGAGAGGAAGCAATCCCGCACCGACATTTTGCCTGCTGCGAAGCTGTTTGGTCAGAAGATGGCTAAACTCTCTACCATTCAGCACCACGAGCACGGCCCCGGTGGTTGCCGCTGATAGGGGGAACGAGGTCGAAATCCCTCAGTTCATCTGGGCTCCTGCTCGCGAGGGAAGCACCTTTGGTCTAGACGCAGCTAGAAATTTCAAGGCTCCAACGCGGCCTGAACCCGGCTCAAACTCCACTTGCCAATGCCGCATCCTGATGCAATGTGCAGCACATTGCATTTCATGTGGATAATATGGCCGCCAACAATCGCATCACCGTCAACTTAAGCGCTGACGAGTATGCTGCGCTATCCGACCTATCGGAGAGGTTCCAGGTCTCCCTCGCATGGCTAGGACGCCGGGCTATCGCGGACATGCTTGAACGCTCCCGCAACAGCTCAGGCCAAATTGATATGCCGTTTTTGGCATCTCGCGACCGGCGAGTGTGACCGTGCTCGACGAAGTTTTTTCTGCTCCTATCGACGAATGTGGAACCTCCATGAAGCTGCTGCCGGTCAATGGTCAAAGCGACTTTTTTATCAACCACACGGAGTTCGCCTCCGGCAAATTGAGAAGCGGGATCGAGATCGATATCTCTCCTCTTGACGCAACATTCCGAGATAGCGGCCGAGCCCCACTTCACTCATGGTTTCCATACCTTGAGGGATATTCGCCGCGCTTTGTCGAGGGCGTCCGTCAAGAGTTTCTTCCGCGGGCTCGCAAGATTCTAGAGCCTTTTGCAGGTAGCGGAACCACGCCGATCGTTCTTGGTCAGGCAGGCGTTGAATGTGCTTACGCTGAAGCCAATCCGGCAATGGCCTTTGTTATAAAGACCAAGATTGACGTGTTATCTCTAGATAGCGCGAACCGACTCCAGCTGTCCGAACGGCTGACCCAACTAAGCAAAACAGTTGAAGACATGGCACGGCTCGCTAACCCCGACACGGACCTGCTCGAAACATATGTCTCGTCGTTCGGTTCGAGCCAGTTTTTTGATGATGATAATTTAGAAAAGATACTCCGCCTCCGTACGATCAACGACGAGATCGCCAGCGAGGATGACTATGTCGGCAATTGCCTTGAGCTGGCGATCATGGCGAGCCTTATCCCGTCTTCCCGTCTAAAGAGGGCAGGCGACCTTAGGTTTAAAACCGCGAAGGAGCTGCAAGTTGCGCCGCCTTGCGTACTCGATACAGTCAGAATGCGTTTGATCGACCAGGCTAGGGATATCGCTACGGCGACCGAAATGTCTGCTCCTACCCAGTTGGCATGTTCAACAGCGTCGAAACTTCATGAGTCCGCTGGTGATGGATGGTGCGGAGTCATAACCAGTCCGCCCTACCTGAATGGGACCAACTATATCCGCAATGCGCGGCTTGAGTTATGGTACCGGCGGGAGCTTCGGTCGAAGGCGGACCTCCGCCGTTTGCGTGATGGCGTGATTACATCCGGTATCAATGACGTTGACGCGCAGACTGATTGGCGGCCGGTAAGCCGCGGCGTTGAAAGGGTAGTCGCGGAACTAGAACGAAGCGCTTACGATCAGCGAATCTCAAAAATGGTTGGCGGCTATTTTCGAGATATGGAGGCCGCTCTACTGGCGCTTTCCGCGGCGCTAGAACGACGGGGCCGTATATGCATTGATATTGGTGACAGCATATATGCCGGTATTCATGTTGCTACCGATGATCTTCTTGTAGAAGTGGCAGAGGGAATTGGACTCTCCACTATCGAACGCGTTCATCTCAGAAAGCGGATATCTAAAGGCGGTCAACCAGTCCGCCAGCAACTTCTAGTGTTTGAAAAGTGATGTATATGGCGGATCGACAATTGGTTCTTGATCGTATGATCTTGGATCGCTCGGCGGCTCAAAGCTGGCCTGATAAGTGGGACGTATTCAAAAGAACATTTCCCCATCAAGATCACCCATTCTCTAAGCGGGAGTGGGGCGGTCCATCGCACTCAATGTGCTCCTATCAAGGAAAAATGAAGCCATCCTTGGCTCATCACTTGATTGAGGTATTTACAAAGCCTGGCGACGTTGTAGTCGATCCGTTCTCTGGTTCGGGAACCATACCCTTTGAGGCGTGCCGAATGGGGCGAGCCGGTTATGGTATGGATATATCACGCTTAGGGCATATTCTTACGCTAGGTAAGGTCGGTCACGCCGTACCAGCTAAGGTTGACAGCCTGCTCAAAGAACTATCGAGCTACATATCTTCATACGTTCTTACTCCAAAGGACATAGAAGGTGCCGCGGCTGTTAAATTCAATAGCTCAATTCCCGAATATTATCATCCTGATACTTTCGTAGAAGTTATTGCTGCACGACACTTCTTCTTGGAGCGGTGGGATAGCGGTGCTGAGTGGGCTTTGTTATACTCCTGCACGATGCATCTTTTGCATGGTAACCGGCCATACGCGCTGAGCCGCAACAGTCATCCTGTTACTCCTTATAGTCCAACCGGACCGTCTGAGTATCGAGCTCTCATGCCGCGATTGGTCGACAAGCTCGCACGCTTGAATAGCGAGGTTTCCACCTCCACCCGGACTTATGGGGGATCAGCACAGGGCGATTGTACTGCGACTTGGCCTACGACAATTCCTGAAGCCAATGCTATAATTACCTCGCCTCCGTTTTTTGCATCAACGCGCTTCTACATGACAAACTGGATGAGATTCTGGTTCTCGGGCTGGGAGCGTCCAGACTTTGATCTCAAGCCCGTGGATTACGTCGAAAACCGCCAAAAGATAGACCTGGACGTGTACAAGCCGTTCTACGCGGCCTGCCGCGAGCGGCTAAGCGACAAGGGGCTGCTCGTGCTTCATCTTGGGGACAGTAAAAAGTGTGATATGGGCCTAGAGCTCAGCAACCGGGCTTCTCCGTGGTTCAAGGTGGCTGATTGTTTTACTGAAAGTGTAGAGCATTGCGAGTCTCATGGAATACGTGACAAAGGATCGGTGACGGGACATACTTACTTAGTTTTGTCTCCGATTTAATGCCTAGGTGCTAGAGCGTCGGCTTTCATAATCTGCCTGAATGTCGACGCCTTTATATATTTCACTACTGGCGAATACCCTCTGTAGAGCTTTTACAACTAGCTCTCCGGTTATTTTACCATCACGTTCCTTTGTCATTTCAGGACGCATCAGAAATACGTCAAAAAACCAGTCCTTCTTCTCCAAAAGGATCTTGATAGCTTCTTCATTCGGCTTCGGGCTTTTTAGTTCGTCGATGGGTATCTTCGTGAATAAGGCCAGTTGATCTAATTGCCCGGGCTTAATATAGAACTCACCTGGGGTTCGATCGCGCTTCTGACTGTTGCAGGGGCCGCATAGAGCTGTAGCGGTTCCATCAAGGGGCCACAGGAATGCCAACGGCCTAGTATGATCAAGATGCATATCGCGGGCCGTCTTAAGACCTGTCCCGCAGTTAAAACATGTTTTCCCGAATGACTTCCAAATATCATCGGCAAGTTCGGAATGATACTTATGCCGGTATAGAAGCTGAGGCGTTCCCTCATATAAGTCAGCAAGAAGCATTTCAAAAGCACGACGCCTAGCGCCGTCCTCCTTCATCTGTCCGGATGATCTTTGTGGATTATGCGCGGCGTTAACCTCGAACTTTTTGCAGAACCGGCATTCTAGTTGGTAACCATAGTCGAGCTTAATCGTCTCGTTTTTGTCCTCGACATTCCTGGGGTTTCCGAAGGTAGAATGTTTACAAGGACGGCGATGAGCGGCAACACAGTGGTTCGTAAAGCTAAGATGGTTGCGCTCGTTAGCTATATTTACTGGAAGATAGCGGCCGCATCTATTGCATGACTTGAGAATGAGATCATGAGTTTCAGTTCCGGATTCATTTGGGGCGTCAATATCGACCTCGGCCTTAACCTCCCCGTCAATGAATATCGCTTCCGGAGCAAAGTCATACATGTTCTTCATGAGCGCTTCGCGCGCATCATCAAGATGAATATGAGCGACACGGCCGCAGATTGGCTGATATATTGAGACCTTACCGGGCTTTTTAGCTTCTAGCGAAAAAGTAATGTATATTGGACTTTCATCTCTAGCCTTCCATATGCTTCCAACTTTATTCCATGATTCGGAAGAATAACCAGTTAAAGTTCTACTACCGTCAAACCCACTGAGGGTAGGTTCGATACCTTCGCTATGCCAGAACCATGCTCCAAAACCTAGCAGGTCGCCCTTGTCATGTTCTTCGATCAGGAAGAAGACCTCTAGGCTTTCGCCTGCTTTTAGGTCGTATACTTTCTCGTGGTGACGACGAAACTCGCCGCCTGTCGTGTCCTTATGAACGGAAAAACCGGAGCTCCGTGTCATCGCCCGCCGACGCCCCGCATACAGAGTTTTACCGGGGAGCTTGCCACCCCCGCCATTCGCAGGAGTCATAGGTCACCATTTTCACTGTTGGATTGGGCTAGAAGGAGGTTCACGACCTGCACGCCAAGGGCGTCAGCAACGCGCGCTAGGGTATTGATCGTGATATTGCGCTCACCGCGCTCAATGGCACCGATATATGTCCGATGAAGGCCACATTTATCGGCCAAAGCCTCTTGGGAAAGATTGATGTTCTGGCGGCATCGGCGAATGTTCGCCGCGACAATCAGGTGAAGTTGCTCATGATCTGCCACGAGCTTAATATGTTGAAATGATGACGATACATCTACAGACTAAACATAGCGGAAGAGTGGCTGCGCTTGTCTGATGGACGACAACGATACCCCGCTATGGCGCAGACGCGGCAACCCGCGAAGCTCTGTCAGGCCTTTAGGGGCAACAACAGCGGCACACTCGCCAAGGTCAACGCAACCGCCGGCCTCCTTGCCAGCGAAGGAGTAAACTCGGCCACCGTCTCGGATAGCAGTCATGAGAGCCTACGCTTTTGAACATCCTCTCGCCGGGCCTCAACTAAGTGCTACCGAGAGTCTGTTCAGCTTTTTCTGGCTATTCTGCTCGCCAAGGCGCGCGCGACCGGGGTGGAACCGTGCCGTCGTGCAGGGTAAAATGCTTAGCGAACGCTCTGATGAGGGTCGGTTCCCCCGTGTCCCGGCAAGCCTGCTGCACGTCTGACGGCCCGCGTAATGTGATGCTGTACCGATCTTCGTTTAGCTCAACTTTCACTCGATCGAACAAAGCCATCGCATCGTTAGAGATTGGTGCAGTAGTCCAAAACTCGAAGCCGACGCGCAAGTTTCGCCAGTCGGGATGGTCGCGAATGCCCTTGTAAGCTACTGGAACATTGTGCTGGAGCCAGCGCCTGAAGTCGTCGTCGGGGATTATCGATCTGGGGCTGTAGCCTTTGCATTCGATAGCGGTGATCGAATGGTTGGCACGTACGGCAAGTACGTCGACCTCCGCCTTGCTCTTTTCATTCTTGAAGATGCGGCTCATCCACACCTCCCCATGATGCAGGCGCCTGGCAGCATCGGCGACCATGTACTCGAATAACGTCCCACGTAGTTGATACCCAGCGCCCTCAATCTTCGCCAACGCCTTGAACAGCTGCTCGAACTTATCCGAATCAAACCACGAATGGGCGGCAGCGAGGAGAACGCTGGACAGCTCTCTGAGAGCGTTGGCAACTTCAGCGCCGAAGATCGTACTAGGGGTAGCCGCAATAATTCCTGCTCTACGCAGTGCCCTGAACGCATCATTGTCGAAATCTTGGGCTACGATCATCTGCATGCATGGTCCCACGTTGTGCAGAGCTCGCAACGTTACGCACTTGCGGATGAACGGACTGGCACCAGCCATGGTCATCCTCGACAGGTTCACGTCGCATACGACAAAGCCTGGCTTGAGCTCGCCTTCGCGAGATTGGCGTACCATGTGCCCTAGATAAGACGGTGCCGCGAGATCCCAGACCATGGTCCCCACCTGGGGGAGCGGGTCGGCATCGCGCATGCTGACCAGATTATAGCTGGCGATACCCAGATTGCGCAGCCAGTCCTTCACTGCGGACAGCAGGATGCCTTCGGTCATCAGGCGCGCCCTCATCTCATCGCTACGCACGCCGTAGAAATCTTCGTCCTGCACGAGAGCAATACAGTCGCCCAAGGCCGGGACGATCGTGGACTTCACTAGCCCGGCGTCACCTAAATTCTGAAGTACCGTGTCAACGGACAGGTGTTTCCGCTGTCGCACGGGTGCACCACAGATGATTGGGAACTGTCGCGCCGGGATGATGCCGCCGCACTGCTGGAGCGACGCAATTGCATAGCCAAGCGCCGAGTTCGTATCGATTAGCGCACGAGAGAGGCTATGCCAGTAACTGGACGAACCAAACTGCTTATCCAGGTACATAAACCGCGCGTTTCGCGGGAACGACACACCAGCAAGGCGGCGCACTGGCGGAACTGCTCGGGAGAGCCGCTTCCGCGCAGCCTCAGGCGTAAGGTTGGCGGCCTTAGCAAGCTGGACGGCAACTTCGCTCGACAGCATCGGACCGCTTTTATGGAGGATCGTCTCTAGCAGTCCGCGCACGGGTCACGCCTTCATGTCACACTGCGCTATTAATAACACTGTTAAGTGTCGGACGAAGGCTTTTTTGAGCTACGTCATAGACCCTTTGAAATCATTAGATTATTTCTGGTTAAAATTGCTCCGTCTGACACCCTTTGTCACAGAGCTTTCGTCACACTAACGAAGATCGACTTCCGCCTTCGAGAAAACGAACGCTAAAAACGGGTGGGCGAATAGCGTTCCGGATCGATGCCCGTGACTGCGGCATCAGGCGTGGTGCCGAGCAGTAACGCCGCCGCGACTCTTGCGCCAGCCGGTGCGGTCTGGATGCCGAAGCCACCCTGCCCCGCATACCAGAAGAAGCCGGGTACGGCTGCGTCAAAACCGTACACTGGCAGGCGATCGGCGGCGAAGGTGCGCAGACCTGCCCAGCGGCGCTCGACCGAGGCAACGCGCCAGTCGACGACCCCCTCGAAGCGGTCGATCGCAATCGCGATGTCGAGTTCGTCAGGTGCCGCGTCGCAAGGGTCGCTTGCGGTTTCATCATGCGGGGTCAGCCACACCCGCCCGCCGGGTTCAGGTTTGAAGTAAAATTGGCCCGAGAGATCGATGACGTGCGGCATTGATTTAGGCGCGCCTGGATCGGTGCGCAGCTGTGCCATCGTCCGGCGATAGGCCCGCAACCCGAGTGGCCGGACGCCCGCATGCACGGCGACAACATCGGCCCAGGCACCGGCGGCGTTGACCAGGATGCGAGAGCGAACCAAGCCGCTACTCGTCTCGATCGTCCAGACGCCGCACGACCGCGACGCGACCCGCAGCGAGGCATCTGTCATGATCGCAATACCAGCATGACGGGCGCAAGCGATCTCGGCAGCGTGGAGTGCGGCGACGTCGATATAGGCGCAGCTCGGCTCCATCACTCCGATCGTCCAGTCGCCGCGCAAGCCAGGCACATAGGCAGCGGGGTCTACCCGTTCCAACGCCACGTCGGTGTCTGCAAAATCACGTTGGAACGCATCGGCCTTCGTCCCATCGTCGGCACGGCCGATATGCAACGAACCCAGCGGGGTCAGATAATCGCGAAGCAGCGGCCCCGACGCGGTGGTCAGTGGCTGTATGCCGGGTCCACCATAAGTCTCCGACCAGAACGCGGCCGAGCGTCCGGTTGCGTGGTAGCCGGGTGTCGCCTCACCTTCGAGCAGCACGACGCTGGCACGCAGTCCGATAGCCGCGGCCAAGCCGGCACCCGCTATCCCGGCGCCGACGATGGCAATGTCGTGGATCACCGTGCGACGTGCACGTCGTGAAACGCATCGATCGCGGCGATCGTAGTCCCTCGCAATTCACCGAAATTCGCGATCAGGTCAGGTGTCACCGTATCGTCCCGCACGCACACAGCTTGATGATGTACAGTCGAGATATGACGCTTTGAGCGAGGTGCATTTGGCTGCTCCCTTTCAACCTGCGTTTCTGCGTTTCCGTAGCCGGCTTATATGTCTTGGGCCTGGCCGATAATTGCCGGCTTTATCGCACTTTTCCGCGCCACGGTTTTATTTCCTGCCGGTCAAGCTCGCCCCAGACCAGTCGCATTTGTTGAGGCGATGCCAATTCCCGCAACATCATCAAAGTTTCGATCTGAACGGCATTGATCACGCAGCTCCTCTATCGTTTCCCCCATGTCGATCATGGCCGCGCGGATGCTCGCCAGCTCGTCCGCAACGCGGTCCGTTTGGTCGAGGCGGTCGCGGATGAAAGCTGCGAGGCCAATGCCCCGGCTCTCGGCTTCGGCGGCATAAACTAGCGCCTGCCCCTCCCTCAACCGTACTTTGATCGAATCTGACAGCTTCATGACGCCTCCAACTACAGCATGGACCCTTATCGAGCCTAGAAAACGTTTCGTTTCCAGTCACTTCCAGCTTTCTCGGGTCCGCTTGGGGTCCAGCCTGCTAGCCGCGATCGCCGGATTACCCTTGCAATTCAGTGACTTAGCGGCACCGAAAGGTGCGTATGGTGTACGACCTAAAATCACGGATTTAAGGGTCGAAAATGAAGCGCTGACAGATCGGAAACGGGCTGGCCGAGCTTAAGGGGGGTCCAAACTACCCTGATGAGCGCAGCTCAGCAGGCAAGCCCGCCAGATGATGCAAATGTAATGCACAGATGATGCAATTATTACGCAGATATGATGCAATTATGATGCATTCTTGCGCTAGAAACTCTCTCTAGAAAGCTTTGGGGTGCAAATAGGGGGCAATCAGGGTGCGGATAGGGTGCGGATAGGGTGCAGGAAGGGTGCAAATTAGGGGCACGGACGCAAAGGGATGCACCAAGGAGGCAGCAGGGACGCAAAAGGGACGCACATCGGACGCAGAATATCAATCCGGCCTACGGCAGCATGCGTGATCGCTCTAGCTGGGGACCGGTGAGAGGATGGTCGAAAACGTACGCTAAGCACAAAGCCGTGTCAGCGATCGTATGACATCACGGATGGCCGGCTTTCCATTTTACCGGAATACGCAAGTAGGTGACACCGTTCGC